>ENA-UOJC01001705-UOJC01001705.1-human-gut-metagenome-genome-assembly--contig:-C104-NODE-1705-length-27899-cov-7.777295_pt1 | contig 27899 bp, 19 predicted proteins | sample MGYA00242339_ERZ723886 | MGnify/ENA metagenome assembly ERZ723886 | reverse complement strand
GGCAGACGCGCAGGACTTAAAATCCTGTTGTAGAAATACAGTACCGGTTCGATTCGGTCGCCGGCATGAGAGAGAAACATGATGGATATCATGTTTCTTTTTTTGCGTAGTTTTCACAAAAAAATGAAGAAATCGCGGAGATCCTGGAAGAGGATATCGAAACCATCCGCCCCATCTGTGAAGTGGCGAGGGCATATGCGCCGGACTGCGAAATAGAAAAAATATGGTCCGCTTACTGCAAACAATCGTCATAAAACCATGCCTGTCCTCATAAAATGTGGATAAACCGGGGAGTCATCAGGCGGCTCCCTGTCTTGGAAAAAGAGGGAGGCCACATGGGACGGGAAAGAAATGAGCAACAAGGGAAGAACGTATTAGAACAGGAAGAAAAAAAGTCGGTGCTCGTCCGCTTTATGGAACAGCTGAATGACCCGCTGATCTTCATCCTGTTTGCGGCGGCAGCAATTTCCATAGGATTAAGAGAATATGGGGATATGGTGATCATTCTTGCTGTGGTTCTGCTAAACGCAGTCGTAGGAGTCATACAGGAGGGAAAAGCAGAGCGGGCGTTAGAGGCGTTAAAGGAAATGACGAGCCCACATGCCTGGATCAAGGATGGTGGAGAGAGAAAAGAGATACCAGCAGCAGATCTAAAGGTGGGGGATATCGTATACATAGAAGCGGGATGTCAGGTGCCGGCGGATTTAAAACTGATCGAGGCGGTACAACTGCAAATAGAAGAATCGGCACTGACCGGTGAATCTTTTCCAATCTCTAAAAACGTGGCAGAACAGGATCGGGCATACATGACTACAAATGTTACTTATGGACGTGGCGAGGGGATCGTTACGGCAATCGGTATGGATACGGAGATCGGAAAGATCGCCAGCATGCTGCGGGGAACAAAGACAGAGCTGACGCCGCTGCAGAAACGTCTTGCCGGACTGGGAAAGATTTTAAGCACCATAGCGGTATTTTTATGCGTTCTTTTATTTTTTATCGCGGTATTGCAGAAACGGGATATCGGAGAAATGCTGATCACTGCAATTTCACTTGCGGTAGCGGCAGTGCCGGAGGGACTTGCAGCGATCGTCACGATGGTACTTGCACTTAGCGTATCACGTATGGTAAAGGTTAATACAATTGTAAAAAGACTTCCAAGCGTAGAGACACTGGGATGCGTTTCAGTGGTCTGCTCGGATAAGACAGGGACGCTGACACAGAACCGGATGACGGTAAAGGAATGTTATACCAATGGGGAAATAAAAGAGCTAAAAATGCTTGATAAGGAAAAAGACAGGCAGTTTTTACAGGGCTTTGTATTATGCAATGATGCCTCGATCGAGAATGGAGCAAGAATCGGAGACCCAACAGAGCTTGCCCTTTTGCTTATGGCAGAACCCCTTGGAATCCACAGGGAACAGTTAGAACAGAGGATGCAGCGCGTTGCGGAGCTTGCATTTGATTCGGAACGAAAACGGATGACAACCCTGCATAAAGATGAAAGAGGGCAGATATCCTATACGAAAGGATCGCCGGATGAAATCATAGAACGCTGTCAATATGTACTGATCCATGGGGAAAAACAGCCGATGACACCGGAGCGGAAGCGGCAGATCTATCAGGTGCTTTCCCGCTTTACGAGCAGGGCATTACGGGTGCTGGCACTTGGCATCAAGGAAAGTGCCGCAGGCACGTTTCCTGAAAGCACCAAAGGTGCATTTCCGGGAAGAACCACGGGCGGCATTTCTGAAAACGGACTGACGTTTGTTGGGATGGCCGGGATGGCGGATCCGATAAGACCGGAGGCGAAAGAGGCGGTGGCGGAGTTTTACCGCGCCGGGGTAAAGACCATCATGATCACCGGGGATCGGGTGGATACCGCATTTGCGATTGCAAGGGAACTTGGGATTGCGACCGACCGAAGAGAGTGCATTTCGGGGGAAGAGCTGGTGCTGCTGTCGGAAACGGAATTAAAAGACCGCTTATCCTATCTTAGAGTTTTCGCGCATGTCTCGCCGGAGCATAAAGTACGGATCGTCATGGCATGTAAACAGAACGGGGAAGTTACGGCAATGACGGGAGACGGAGTCAATGATGCACCTTCCCTCAAATCCGCAGATGTTGGTATTGCCATGGGGAAAATGGGAACCGATGTGGCAAAGAATGCAGCAGATATCGTACTGACGGATGACAATTTTGCTACAATTGCAAAAGCGATCGCACAGGGGCGTTCCATTTATGAAAATATCCGTAAGTCGGTGCTGTTTTTACTGTCCTCCAATTTCGGCGAGATCATCACGATGCTGTGCGCGATCATACTTGGATTTGCGGCTCCATTAAAATCCAGCCATATCCTGTGGATCAATCTGATCACGGACTCACTTCCGGCACTGGCTCTTGGTGTGGATGTGGAAGAAAACAAAAGCTATATGGACCGCCCGCCGAGAGGGCGAGAGGAAAGTCTTTTTGCCGGGGGCGGATGGAGCTGTACCTGTTTTTACGGGCTTTTGATCGCAGTGATCAGCACGGTGGCTTTTTTACAGCTTCCGGTGGCATTTCTGCTGCAGAGACATCTTCCGGTTTCGGTAGGGAGCATTCGGGAACTTTTAGCAGATCCTGCAATGTTAAGTCGGTGTCAGACGTATGCGTTTACGGTTCTTGGCATGTCGCAGCTATTTCATGCGGTTGGGATGCGCGACATCGAGACGTCACTGTTTCGCATGAATCATTTGGGCAACCAACTGATGATAGCGGCCGTTTTTGGGGGATTTGGGTTGCAGTTTGCGGTGACGGAGATACCGGTGCTCATTTCCTTATTTGGCACCTGCAGGTTGTCTGTACTGGAATGGGTAAAACTTCTGGTATTATCTGCTATGCCGCTATTGGCGCATGAGATATTAGTAATGCTTGCTTATTCCGGAGAGCAGGAGGAAAAAACGCAAGGCTATCCGGTTCGGAAAAGTACCGAAAACAGATGGCATTAAAAAAATGCTAAGATATGGGGAAACAGGTAGACAATTTAAAATCATTTTTTTATAATCAGACAAACAACAAAAAAGCTTAAATCAATGAAATGGCTTTTGAAAACAGAAGCCGCAACGCTAAGAGGGAGTAGTAGGAAATACATCATCAACATACGCGATTGAAAAATCTGGTGATGTATACCACTCTGGTGGTTATGAGACTTTTGGCACAGGGATACAACTTGTATTTTTGTGCCGGAAGTCTCTTTTTTTGTATAGGAAATTCCTATACAGCAAAAGCAGGCAAGCCTGCCATGTCAAAATCTAGGAGGGAAAAAATGCGCGAATGTTATCAAAGAGAAGCAAGGGATGTTGTAACGGAACTGGAAAGTGATGAAAGAAGGGGACTTTCCGAGAATGAGGTAAAGAGGCGGCAGGAATGTTATGGAAGAAACGAGCTTGAGGAGGAAGAAAGAAAACCAATCTGGCGGATTTTTGCGGAGCAGTTTTTGGATGTGTTAGTGATCATTTTGCTGATTGCAGCAGCGATATCTGCGCTTTCCGGGAATCTGGAAAGCACGCTTGTGATCCTGGTCGTTCTGATCTTAAATGCTGCACTTGGAACAGCACAGACCAGAAAGGCAGAAAAATCATTAGACAGTTTAAAAGCCCTGTCATCTCCAAGTGCAAAAGTTTTGCGGGAGGGAGAGAAGACAGAGGTCATGGCATCCGAACTTGTGCCGGGGGATATTCTTTTGCTGGAGGCAGGAGATCTTGTGGCAGCGGATGCAAGGATCCTTTTCAGTTATTCTCTGCAGGTCAATGAAAGTTCGCTGACCGGGGAAGCATTGAACGTGGAAAAAACAGATACTGCATTGGAGGGCGAATGGGCACTGGCAGATCGCACAAATATGGTGTACTCGGGAAGCCTTGTCACATATGGGCGTGCAGAGGCAGTGGTGACAGCCATCGGAATGGAAACAGAAATAGGAAGGATTGCAACCCTGCTCAATCAGACAAAGGAGAAAAAAACACCACTGCAGAGATCATTAGATGAGTTTGGGAAAAAGCTCGCGTTCGTGATTTTGGCAATCTGTGTTCTGGTATTTGGGCTAAGCTTGTACCGGAAGATGCAGCTGTTAGATGCCATGATGTTTGCGGTCGCACTGGCCGTTGCGGCAATACCGGAGGCACTGGGATCGATCGTTACGATCGTTCAGGCGATCGGAACACAGAAAATGGCAAAAGAGCAGGCAATCATCAAAGATTTAAAAGCGGTGGAAACGTTAGGGTGCGTTTCCGTCATCTGCTCGGATAAGACCGGAACACTGACACAGAATAAGATGTCGGTGCAGAAGATCTATGCAGACGGGGAAGTGTTTGCACCAGAAGAACTGGATCTGAATAGGAAATGCCATCAATATTTTGTCTGGAATGCGGTTTTGAATAACGATGCACAGATCAGGGAAAATACAGTGCTTGGCGATCCAACGGAAGCAGCTTTGCTTGAAATGGCAGAAAAAGCCGGGGTAGACGAAGAAGAGTGGCGGAAGACGTGGCAGAGAAAGCAGGAACTGCCCTTTGATTCCGAACGGAAGCGGATGAGCAGTACCTATCAGATCGGGGAAAGAGAACTGCTTTTTACCAAAGGAGCTGTTGATGTGCTGCTTTGGCATATGACAGGCATTATGGAAGGAGAGCAGGAACGACCGATCACGGAGGAAGATAAACAAAAGATCGAAGAGCAAAACAGGACATTTTCCGAGCAGGGGCTTCGGGTATTGTGTTTTGCCTGTCGGGAGTATGAAGCGGATTGTGAGCTTACCTTAGAGCAGGAGAAAAACTTTGTATTTCTTGGACTTGCGGCAATGATGGACCCGCCAAGGGAAGAAGCGGCTACGGCCGTGGCAGAGGCAAAACAGGCGGGAATACGACCGGTTATGATCACCGGAGATCATAAGATCACAGCGACAGCGATCGCGAAACAGATCAGCATTTTTTCGGACACAGACTTAACCATGACAGGACCGGAGCTGGATGCGATCACAGATAAGGAACTTGACCAGCTTATTGAAAATATCTCGGTATTTGCGAGGGTTTCGCCGGAAAACAAGATAAGGATCGTGGAAAGCTGGCAGCGGAAAGGTGCAATCGTTTCCATGACAGGAGATGGGGTAAATGATGCACCGGCATTAAAAAAAGCAGACATTGGTGTTGCGATGGGAATGACCGGAACAGAAGTGGCAAAGGATGCGGCATCCATGATACTGGCAGACGATAATTTTGCCACGATCATAAAGGCAGTGGCGAATGGAAGAAATGTATACAAAAATATCCGCAACGCGATCCTGTTCCTTTTGTCTGGAAATATGGCAGGTATCCTGGCAGTACTTTATACATCGGTTGCGGCACTTCCGGTTCCATTTGCACCCGTGCATCTGCTGTTTATCAATCTTTTGACGGATTCTCTTCCGGCTCTTGCGATTGGCATGGAGCCAATGGAACAAGATGTCCTTCTTGAAAAGCCTAGAAATCCGAAAGAGGGGATATTGACAACGGCATTTCTGGGACGGATCTTGTGGCAGGGAACTCTGATCGCGACAGTTACCATGGGAGCGTTTTATCTTGGGCTGAGGGAGAGTGCTGCGATGGCAAGTACAATGGCATTTGCCACCTTAACACTGGCACGTCTTTTCCATGGCTTTAACTGCCGCAGCAGACATTCGATCTTTCGGCTTGGATTTTCGGGCAACTGGTACAGCCTTGGCGCATTTCTGCTTGGAGTGCTGCTCTTTGCGGCGGTAACAATGATACCGGTTTTGCGGACGCTGTTTTCCGTAGAGACGATGGGCATCGTTTGGCTTGGAATGGTCGTATTTCTTGCGGCATTGCCGACGGTGGTGATCCAGATCGGGAGAGTACTGAGGGGAAAATAAAAACACAATATTGAAAAAAATATAAATTAATGGTTGACGAAAAAAAATCTTGTGTATGATAATAGGAAAGGTAAATTGATGTACGATACAAAAACACAAGAGGATTTAGAAGATGAAAATAGGGTTTGATAATGACAAGTATTTAAAAATTCAGTCGGAGCACATCAAAGAGCGGATCGGACAGTTTGGCGATAAACTGTATCTCGAATTTGGTGGAAAATTGTTTGATGATTATCATGCATCGCGTGTACTTCCGGGATTTGCTCCGGACAGTAAATTGCAGATGCTCATGCAGTTATCTGATATGGCGGAGATCGTGATCGTCATCAGTGCAGCAGACATTGAAAAAAATAAGGTGCGTGGCGACCTTGGGATTACCTATGATATGGATGTGGTACGTCTGATCGGAGAGTTTGAAAAGAAGGGTCTCTATGTCGGAAGCGTGGTGATCACTCAGTTTGCAGGGCAGACTGGTGCTGTGCAGTTTCGTGAGAGACTGGAAAAAAGAGGCATCAAAGTATATCAACACTATAAAATAGAAGGTTATCCGGCAAACATCCCGCTGATCGTCAGCGAGAATGGGTTCGGAAAGAATGACTATATCGAGACGACAAGACCGTTAGTTGTGATCACTGCACCGGGACCAGGAAGCGGAAAAATGGCGACCTGTCTGTCCCAGCTTTACCATGAGAACCTGCGCGGCACCAAGGCAGGGTATGCTAAATTTGAGACATTCCCAATCTGGAACATCCCGCTCAAACATCCGGTAAATCTGGCATATGAAGCGGCAACTGCAGACTTGAATGATGTCAATATGATCGACCCGTTCCATCTGGAAGCATATGGAGAGACTACAGTAAATTACAATCGTGATATCGAGATCTTTCCGGTCTTAAATGCAATTTTTGAAGGAATTTACGGAGAAAATACCTATTATAAATCTCCAACCGATATGGGTGTCAATATGGCAGGAAACTGTATCATTGATGATGAAGCATGCTGTGAAGCTTCGAAAATGGAGATCATAAGACGGTATTACACAGCAGTTAATAAATTGGTCAAAGAGGAAGCAAGTGAGAACGAAGTTTATAAGATTGAACTTCTGATGAAACAGGCGAAGATCTCAACGGATGACAGAAAGGTAACAGTAGCAGCGAAAAAACGTGCAGAAGAGCTTGGAGTTCCGACTGCGGCGATCGAGCTTTCTGACGGACATATCATCACTTCAAAAACATCGGATTTCCTTGGGGCATCTGCGGCATTGTTATTAAATGCAGTAAAATATCTGGCGGGGATCGAACACGATGAAAAGCTGATCCGTCCGGAAGCAATCGAACCGATCCAGGATCTGAAAGTCCGGTTTTTAGGTGGCAAAAATCCAAGACTTCATACGGATGAGGTGCTGATTGCACTGTCGCTTGCGGCGGCAACCAATGAAAATGCAAAGATGGCGTTGGAACAGCTTCCGGCACTTCGCGGCTGTCAGGTGCATACCTCTGTGATGCTTTCGGAAGTCGATATCAAGATCTTCAAAAAACTTGGGGTAGACCTGACCAGCGAGCCGGTCAGGAGTGGGGCTTATAATGTTTTGCCTGCCTGATAGCGGGAAGTGGATTCACGCTCGATCAGTCTTGCACGGATCTGGGTGCGGCAGAATGGGATATGATGCACCAGGGAATTGAGAATGACGTAGGCGCATTTCCCGAGCTCATTGCGTTCCTGTCGGATTGTCGTAAGTGGTGGATTTAAGGTGGCTGCCAGCGGGATATCGTCAAAACCGACTACACTGATATCCTCCGGGACACGGAAGCCTCTCAATCTGCACTCTGCAATGACACCGGAAGCGATCAGATCATTACCACAGATGATAGCGGTTGCGCCAGCACCAAGAAAAGCAGGCACATGGTATTTGGCACTGTCGGCCACATAATAGCCGTATGCGGTCAGCTCTTCTATAATTGTAAGACCGTGCGCGCGCATACTCTCATAGTAGGCTGCCTGCCGTTCCTCAGAAACCATGGAGTGTAAGGAGCCGTTCAAAAAAGCAATCTTTTTATGTCCTAATGTATAGAGGTGGTCGACTGCGGCATCGATCCCCTCGAAGTTGTCGGTACCGACATAGCATACATTTGGATTCTTCTTGATATAATTATCGAACAGTACGGTAGGCATGGTCGTATGCTCCAGCTGCCGCATCCATTCGTCATGCAGTGCAAAACCAATCAGAAATGCACCGCAAAATCCATTCTTTAACATATAGGTATCATATTTTTCTTCCAACTGAAACGCAGGGGTAACCGGAATAACGGTAACATCCCATTTGTGGCGGAATGCATTCTGCTTAAAACCGAGCACCACATCATAACCGAACTGATCCGGTGTATCATATTCCATATTCTCAACGAAAATGGCGAGTTTGCGGTTTTCAACTTTTTTTGATTTTTTTGTTGCATAGCCCATTTCCACCGCAGTATCCAATACAAGCTGCCGCAGCTCTTCGCTGATATCGCTTGCACCATTTAGGCCTTTGGATACGGTACTGATGGAGATGCCGAGCTGGTTTGCAATGTCTTTGATGGTTGCCATAAACATATCCCCGATCTGTATAAATTACTTTTTATTATAGCGGAGAAATCACGGTTTTACAAGAAGATGCCAAATGCGGTGTCGTTTTTTCGAAAAAAAACTAAAAAACGGTGGTTAATTTACACAAAAAACGTCAAACAAAAACGTTAAATATGGCAAAAACGATATCAAAACCTGCAAATTCGTTGACAAAAAACGTTTTCAGTAATAAAATTATCACAGATACGAAAAAAAGCGAAAATGCGAAAACGAAAGGAAACCGGGGGAGAAAAATTGGAAGAAAAACGGTTGACCAGAGGCGCAGGAATCCTTCTGGCGATTACAAGTTTACCATCTTCATATGGAATAGGAACATTGGGAGATGCGGCATTTCAGTTTGTGGATCTTTTGGTGGACTTAAAACAGCGGTACTGGCAGGTGTTGCCGGTAGGACCTACCGGATATGGTGACAGTCCGTATCAGTCGTATTCTGCATTTGCCGGTAATCCGTATCTGATCGATCTGGATGATCTGGTTGCACAGGAACTGTTAAAGGAGGAGGAGATCCGCAGTTTCCACTGGGGTACGGATGAAAATGATATCGACTATGAATTGATTTACGAAAATCGGTATCAGGTACTTCAGATGGCATACAAAAGGTTTACTCCAACTGACGAGTACAGACATTTTGTAGAGGAAAATAAAATGTGGCTGGATGAATATGCTGCTTATATGGCATTGAAACACCACTTTGGTGACCGGGAATGGCAGAGCTGGGAAACACCGTTTAAAGACCGGGAGCCACAGGCAATCGAGGAATGTCAGGAAACATTAAAAACAGAGATCTTATTTTACAAGTTTTGTCAGTACGAGTTTTTCAGACAGTGGGAACTTTTAAAAAATTATGCGCACAGCAGAGGAATCCTTCTGATCGGAGATGTCCCGTTTTACATAGGTGCAGACAGTGCAGATGTCTGGGCACACAGGGATTACTTCTTATTAAAAGAAGATGGCATGCCAGACGGTGTGGCGGGAACACCACCGGATCTGTTTTCTGAGGAAGGTCAGAAATGGGGAAGCCCGATCTACCACTGGAAACATATGGAAGAAGATGGATTTTCCTGGTGGGAGCAGCGGATCGCACAGCAGGCAGCAATGTTTGATGTCATTCGTCTGGATCATTTTAATGCGATCGTAAAATTTTATATCGTGTCTGGCGAGGCAGAAAATGGGAAGAATGGTAAGTGGAGCAAAGGTCCCGGAAAGAAATTAACCGATGTGATACAGAAAGCATCCGGTGAAACACAGATCATTGTGGAGGATATGGGAACGAAATATTCCCTGCCGGGAGTCAAAAAACTGTTGAATAAGACAGGATGGCCGGGCATCAAGATCTTAATGTTTGCGTTTGAAGAGGATACCGCAAATGAACATCTGCCACACAATTATGTGAGCAGCAATCTGGTGGTATATGCCGGAACCCATGATAATGATACGATCGTTGGTTATTTCAGAGACAAGACAGATTATGAACTGGCTTACCTTTATGAGTATCTGAATATCCGGTACAAGGAAGAAATACCGGATGCGTTGATCCGGGCGGCGTATGCAAGTATCGCAGATGTGGCGATCATCCAGATGCAGGATCTGTTAAAGCTGGGAAATGAAGCCAGAATGAATGCACCGTCTACGGTGGGAAGCAACTGGCGCTGGAGACTTGGCAGGGATCACTTAAGTGAGGAACGCCGGGCATGGATCCGGACACTTGCAACTGTATACAGACGTTAATCAATTTGTTATAAGATGCCGGATAAGGCATTTTATATAGAACATTTTCAATGGAAAAGAAAAGGAGAGGAAAAGATGAAAAAGAAAGCAGTATCTTTATTACTCGTTGCAGCAATGGCAGCTACTATGATGGCTGGTTGTGGAAACAATGCAGCAGGAAATGCTGGAAACAGCACAGATAATGGCACAAGCGGGGACAACAGTGCAGCAGCACCGGCTACAGAGACAGCTGAAGCAGGTGACGCAGCAGATGCATCAGATGAAGAAGCATGGGCAGGAACGATCAAAGTATGGAGCCCACAGGAAGACCAGGATACAGGATGGCTTTCCGAGCAGTGTGATGCATTTAACGCAGCACATCCAAACTGGGATGTAACATTCGAATATGGTGTATGTGCAGAGGGTGATGCAAAAGCAACCATAACACAGGATGTAGAGGGATCTGCTGATGTATATATGTTAGCAAACGATAATATCCCTGACTTAGTAGCAGCAAATGCACTTGCAGAGTTAGGTGGAAGCTATCTGGATTATGTAACAAGCACAAACTCAGAAACTATTACAGCTTCTGTAACATACAATGATGCAGTTGTGGCATTCCCATTCACATCAAATACATGGTTCATGTACTACGACAAGAGCGTATTCTCAGATGATGACATCAAGAGCTTAGACACTATGTTAGAGAAAGGAAAAGTTTCTTTCCCATTAAACAACTCATGGTATATTCAGGCATTTTACGCAGCAAATGGATGTACATTATTCGGTGATGGTACTGATGCAGCAGCAGGTATCGACTTCAGTGGAGACAAAGCAGTAGAGGCTACCGATTATTTAGTAGATTTAGCAGCAAATCCAAACTTCATCAACGATAAAGATGGTTCTGGTATGGCTGGTTTAAGAGACGGAAGCGTAAATGCAATCTTCTCCGGTACATGGGATGCTGAGGCTGTTAAGGAAGCATTAGGTGACAACTTTGGTGTTGCTGCACTTCCTACTGCAAACATTGGTGGAAAAGAAGGTCAGCTGAAATCCTTTGTGGGTTCTAAAGCAATCGGAGTTAATCCAAACACAGAGAATATGCAGGTGGCTATGGCATTAGCAGCATATCTTGCAGGTGAGGATGCACAGAAAGCTCATTACGATATGAGAAACATCCTTCCTACTAATGTTAACATCCAGCTTGCAGATGATCCAATTGCTACAGCAGTTACTAAAGTAATGACGGATACATCTATCATGCAGCCATTAGTTTCTGAAATGGGTAACTACTGGTCACCAGCAGAAAACATGGGTAATGCGATCATCTCCGGTGAAGTAACACATGACAATGCTGCTGAGAAGACAGAGGCAATGAACACAGCAATGAACACAGACGTTGCACAGTAATAGAAATGATCTTACTACCAATCAAAATGTATGATTATGAATGATAAAATGGATTCCAAAGGGTGCCACAGGCACCCCGGAATCCTTATAAACGTTATTAAGGAGGCCCATAACGTGAAAAAGGCTGGTAAAAAAATAAACGAATTTCCAACACCCTATACAGTGACGAATGCACTGACAAAGGGAAATATAATAACCAAAATTTCCATGCTCATTATGGGCTTGGGTAATATTGCACACAGGCAGATTGGAAAAGGTATCATGTTTCTTGCAGTAGAAGCTGCTTATATTTTATTCATGATACAGTCCGGTATCTATAATTTATCTATGCTTCCTTCTCTTGGATGGAGAGAACAGGAAAAAGTCTGGAATGAAAAGAAAAGCATTTATGAGTACACCGCAGGCGATCAGTCTTCCCTGATCCTTCTTTATGGTGTTGCAACTATTTATATTACTGTGATGTTCATTGTTGTATGGAGAGAAGCAGTAAAAAGTTCTTATAAATCAGAAGTGCTTGCAAAACAGGGCAGACACTTAAATACATTTGGCGAAGATATCAAGAGTTTGTTTGATCAAAATTTACATAAATTGTTATTGGCTGCTCCAATTATGGGTGTTTTGATTTTTACCATTCTTCCATTGCTTTATAATATTACGATGGCATTTACAAACTACAGTAAGGTAAATGAACATCTGGTATTATTTGACTGGGTTGGACTGGCAAATTTCAAAAAGATTTTAAACTTTGGAGACACCATTGGAAAACAGTTCTATTCCGTACTGGCGTGGACGATCATCTGGGCAGTTTTTGCAACAGCACTTAACTATATCTTTGGTATGATCCTGGCAATCGTTATCAACCGGAAAGAGACAAAGGCAAAGGGATTTTGGAGATTTTGCTTTGTACTTTCCATTGCAGTACCGCAGTTCGTATCCTTACTGATCATGAGAAGTATGTTACAGCAGACCGGTATTGTAAATACACTGTTATTAAAATACGGCATCATTGACACAGCACTGCCGTTCTTTACAAATGCGACATGGGCAAGAGTGACGGTTATCGTCATTAACCTCTGGGTTGGTATCCCATACACGCTGCTTCAGGTAACCGGTATCTTACAGAACATTCCGGGAGAACTTTACGAAGCAGCCAAGATCGATGGCGCAAATGCAGTACAGACTTTCTTTAAGATCACACTGCCATACATGTTCTTTGTTATGACACCATATCTGATCACACAGTTTACAGGAAATATTAACAACTTTAATGTCATATTCCTTCTGTCAGGTGGAAATCCTACTCCGGTGGATGCAACGGCAGGAAAGACGGATTTGCTTGTTACCTGGCTGTATAAACTGACGGTAGACAAGAATTACTATAACTTAGGTGCCGTAATCGGTATTATGACATTTATTGTCCTTGCTATTGTTGCACTGGTAACATATCGTAATACCACATCCTACAAAGATGAGGAGGGATTCATGTAATGAGTAAGACAGTTAGTTCCGGAACCAGAATCCGTAAAAAAGTCGTAAATGTGCTGATCCACATTTTACTTGCCATACTGGCATTTATCTGGGTGTTGCCGATCGTATGGGTTGTGCTTACCAGTTTTCGTGCAGAAAAAGGTTCTTATGTAACCACATTTCTCCCGAAAAGTTATACTTTTGACAATTATGTCCGGTTGTTTACAGATACCAGTATCTTAAACTTTCCGAAAATGTTTATGAATACATTTATCATTGCGATTTTTACCTGTATTATTTCAACTGTATTTGTGCTTTCTGTATCTTATTGTATGTCAAGAATGCGTTTCAAAATGAGAAAGCCGTTTATGAACATTGCAATGATTTTGGGATTATTCCCATCTTTTATGTCCATGATCGCAGTATACTATATTTTAAAGGCGTTAAATCTGGCAGACGGTGCAATGATCCGTGTTGCACTGATCATCGTATTTTCTGCCGGAAGTGGTGTCGGCTTCTATGTGGCAAAGGGCTTCTTTGATACCATTCCAAAGGCACTTGACGAGGCAGCAATTATTGATGGGGCAACAAGATGGCAGGTGTTTACCAAGGTAACCGTGCCACTCAGTAAACCGATCATTGTTTACACGATCTTAACTTCCTTTATGACACCATGGATCGACTTTATCTTTGGAAAAGTAATCTGCCGTGCAGATGCACAGTATTACACTGTATCGATCGGTCTTTGGAAGATGCTTGAGAAAGAGTATATCGACAGCTGGTATACCTGCTTTGCAGCCGGAGCCGTTGTTGTATCGATTCCAATCGCTATTTTGTTCCTTGTTACACAGAAATTCTATGTAGAAGGTATGAGTGGAGCAGTAAAAGGCTGATTAAAATTTGAGGGTAAAATGACTGGGTGGAAAAAGTTAAAAGCCCTTCTTTGCACAGCTACCCTGTTGGTATCTGTGGCAGGATGTGGACAGAATGTAAAAAATGAAGATCAGGCTGTGGATAACGGCACAACAGAAACGGTGGATGCAGTGGCAGCGGATACCGAAACCGCACAAAGCGCTACTGCCTATGATTTGATGCGTGCCGTCAATACTGCGCAGGAAGAGATCATAGATGATAATTACCGCACCTGGTATGAGGTGTTTGTCTACAGTTTCTTTGACAGTGATGGAGATGGCATTGGCGATTTAAAGGGTCTTAACGAAAAAATGGATTATATCAACGATGGAGATCCGGATACCGATACTGATCTGGGCTGTAACGGGATCTGGCTGATGCCGGTTATGCCATCTACGACTTATCACAAGTATGATGTCATTGACTATAAGGCGATCGATCCGGAATATGGTACACTGGATGATTTCTCTGCGCTGGTGGAAGCATGCCATCAGAGGGGCATTGATGTGATCATCGATCTGGTGATGAATCACACTTCTTCCCAGAATGAGTGGTTTTTAAAGGCGACAGAGTATTTAAAGAGTCTGCCGGATGGTCAGACACCGGATGCATCGGTGTGTCCTTATGTCGATTATTATAATTTTGCAACAGAGGCAAAGAGCGGATATGTGGCATTAGAGGGTACGCCTTATTACTATGAGGCGCAGTTCTGGAGCGAAATGCCGGATCTGAATCTTGCCAATGAAGCAGTACGGGGAGAGTTTGAAAGTATCATAGATTTCTGGCTGGACTTAGGGGTAGACGGTTTTCGACTGGATGCCGCAAAAGAATACTATAGCGGCAGTATTGATGCCAATGTAGAAGTTTTAACCTGGTTCAACCAGATGGTAAAAGAGAAAAAAGAAGATGCTTATATTGTTGCAGAAGTGTGGAATGATATGAATACTTATGCAAAATATTATGCAAGTGGGATGGACAGCTGTTTTGACTTTGATTTTGCAGACAGCACGGGTATTATCGCCACTGCACTGAGGGACGGTAAGGCATCTTACTATGGAGGTTCACTGGAACGCGTGCAGAGTTCGATCGCAGAGTACAGCGAGAACGGGATCGATGCACCGTTTTACACGAACCATGACATGGCAAGAGGAGCAGGATATTATTCGGGCGATGACAGTGAGCAGCAGACTAAGATGGCGCAGGCAATGAACCTTTTGATGTCAGGAAGTGCATTTTTGTATTATGGCGAAGAACTTGGCATGAAAGGTTCCGGTAAGGATGAAAACAAACGTGCACCAATGTACTGGAGCGAGGATGCAGATGCCGATGGCATGTGTCACGGACCGCTTGATATGGATACGGTGAAGATGAAATATGGTTCCGCAGAGGAGCAGCAGGCGGATGGAGATTCCATCTATCCGTTTGTAAAGGAGACCATAAAACTGCGAAACCAGTATCCGGCAATCGCAAGAGGAACGGTCACATTTGAAGACACTTTGTCCAATGATGCCGTATGTGTGGTAAAAAAGACGTATCAGGATGATGAACTGGTACTGGTGTATAATCTGTCCGCAGAAGAACAGACCGTGGACGTATCGTCCCTTACAGTAAATGGCATCTCTGGTACATCTCTTGCGGTCGCAGGAGAACTTTTGACCGGAACAGATGAGGTGAAATATGACCAGGGTGTTGTAACGCTTCCGGGATATTCGGTTGTGGTATTAAAATAAGTTTTCATGGAATGATAGAGCGGGATCTGAAAGATCCAGCTCTATTATTGCGTCTGGAGGTTTGTGTTGTTGCGATGGGGCACAGGTTTTTCTTGCGATTATTGCGGAATAGGAATAAGATAAACATATTGTATTTGTTTGAAATGAGAGGATTGTGTGAAAACAAATGAAAAAACAGTGTACATATACAGAGTTATTCAAAGAAACCGTTATCTTAACAGGTGCGGTTGCGATCATTGCGGCTGCCGTATATTTTTTCCTGGTGCCAAGCCACGCATCGGTCAGCAGCATTTCAGGGCTTGGTATCGTGCTTTCGAATTTTGTGCCGCTGCCCTTGTCTGCGATCACTATGATCTTGAATGTGGTGCTTTTGATCATTGGATTTTTTACCTGTGGCAGGGAGTTTGGCGTAAAAACCGTTTATACCAGTATTGCGCTTCCGGTGTTCCTTGGACTTTTTGAAAAGATCTTTCCGGATTGCGGTTCGCTGACGGGAAGCCAGGAACTGGATGTACTCTGTTATATTCTGGTTGTGAGCGTGGGACTTAGTATTTTATTTAACAGAAATGCTTCTTCCGGCGGATTGGATATTGTGGCAAAGATCATGAATAAATATCTGCATATGGATTTAGGGAAGGCAATGTCTTTTTCCGGAATGTGTGTTGCACTTTCTGCGGCACTTGTCTATGACAAGAAAACAGTGGTGCTCAGTATTTTAGGAACTTATTTCAATGGCATTGTGCTGGATCATTTTATCTTTGATCACAACATGAAACGACGTGTCTGTATCATTACGGAAAAGGAAGAAGAACTGCGTGATTTTATCTTAAATGATCTGCACAGCGGGGCAACGATTTATGAGTCGATCGGTGCCTATAATATGCAGAAACGTAATGAGATCATCGCGATCGTCGATAAATCGGAGTATCAGAAACTGATGAATTATATCAGTCACGAAGATCCCAAAGCGTTTATCACGGTGTATACGGTGGCGGATATCCGGTACCAGCCGAAAGGGTGATGTTATTCTAACAAAAACTTCGCAAACTGTGCTGTGGCATCCGGGATTTCGGTATGATAAATGACACCGAAGTAGCAGTTCCCGTCACTGTAGTAACCATTTTCTTTCAGCCATTCATTGTCTGTAAGTTCGATCGCACAGGGATACTCTTCGGTTTCGCCATCATCTGTGGAATAGAGGATGGAACCTTCGTATTTGGAAAGCGTTTCGTCGGAAAGGATATTCCGTAAATCTATAAATGCGCCCTGTTTGGCATAATCTAAAAATACATCTCCGGTTCCGAAAAACAGATCTTCCTCACCGGCGGCAATCATGGTGCTTAATACCTCATAATTGGTGTAGGTGTCCATAGCGGCATTGCCTGAATCTGCGAATTGCAGGGATCCATAAACCGAAACAGGATTGTCCTTTCTGTCATATCCATAAGTATCTAAAAACTCGTTGAAACCATCAGAAGAGGTCGCTTCTCCGCTGCTGGTATTGATCATGATCACGTTAAGTAATGGTTCCCGATAGGTGACAAAATGATGGATAACGGAACCGATGATAAGAACGGCGGCAACGCCGACAAAGATGTGTAACCGGTAATAGTCCCAGATATATTGTACTTTAGCTTTGTTTGAGAGTGCTTTAAAATCTGTCTTTTTTTCCATGAATGATCTCCAAAATCTGATTTTTAATATGAGTAGTCCCATATAAGAATAACACAAAAAAATAGGGGAAAAGATTGAAATGTATAAAAAAAGAGTTCCTTTCGAAACTCTTTTTTAGAGCGGGTGATGGGAATCGAACCCACGTATCTAGCTTGGAAGGCTAGTGTTCTACCATTGAACTACACCCGCATATATTGGGTTACTTGAGATATCGAGCAGAAACATGGTTTCTGCTCAAATGCCCAGTTCCGGAATCGAACCAGAGACACGAGGATTTTCAGTCCTCTGCTCTACCAACTGAGCTAACTGGGCGTCTCACAGCAAAATTTATTTTACAGTATAAAGTTTGCTGTGTCAAGGGAAAAATTATAATTATGCAAAATTTTTATATGGCATTACATCCTGGGTATAAGCCCGGAGCACCTCGCCTACGCTCCATGCCTGTGCATAGCATCCTCTTGGATTGTGCGGTGCATCTCCATCAAAGATCTCGGAGATTGATCCGATGCATCCATTGTCTGTCAGGTGTGCTTTGACCGGTTCTAACATGGAAAGCATTTCGCGGATGCAGGCAGGGGAGTGGTCATGCACTTTGGCATACGCACTTAAAAAGCCGCCGAGCAGAAAGCCCCAGGCAGTACCCTGATGGTAAGCCGCATCACGTTTTGGCAGAGAACCACAGTAGATGCCGTGGTAATCTACATGATCCGCGGAGAGGGAACGCAATCCGCAGCCGATATAGAGCTTTTCTTTTACTACAGAGACGATCTGCTTTTCCTGTTCCTTATCTAACATGGTAAAAGGAAGAGAAACTGCATAGATCTGGTTTGGACGAAGGTGGTCATCTGTGGTTTCCCCGTCTACAACATCATAGAGACAGCCCATTTCATTCCACCAGAATTTTTCACGGAAAGAACGGCGCGTCAAGTTGGAGAGCGCGAGGCAGTCATTTGCAAGGGCGTGATCTCCGTAACGTTTGGAGAGCGTTTCCATGACCTTTAACGCATTGTACCAGAGCGCATTGATCTCGACCGGTTTGCCGTGGCGCGGGGTTGCGACCCAGTCGCCGACACGCACGTCCATCCAGGTGATCTGGTCAAGCCCGCTTCCGGCATGGATCAGACCGTCCTCCTCCATATAGATACTAAAATCCGTGCCGTTTTGGTATGCTGCAATGATCTCTTTTAGCTGCGGATAGATTTCTTTTTCAATAAATGAATAATCTTCCCCGGAGGAATAATACTTAAGGTATTGCCATACTGCATAAAAATACCAGAGAGAGGCATCCACCGTGTTATAGAGTGGTGGCGTGTTGTCATCCGGAAACATATTCGGGACGATCCCATGGTGCACATAGCGCGCAAACGTAAGCAGGATCTCCTGTGCCTCCTTTTTGCGGTTGGTGGCGAGCACGAGCCCGGTATAGGCGATCATGGTATCCCTGCCCCAGTCCGTAAACCATGGCAGACCTGCTAAGACCGTTTTCATGCCGGTGGAACGCCGATCGGCTAAGAACTGGTCGGAAGCAAGCAAAAGCTGGTTGGCAAACGTATCAGTAAAACCGGCTGTTTCATATAAATGTCTGGTGTAGCTTTCCCGCTCGTTTAAAATGGCAAAAGCGGTATCCTCTGAAATATCGGAAAACGTACTTGCCGAAGGGATTAAAGAGCACAGCAGGGAAATCCGTTTTTCACTGTTGGCAGGAACGGTGATGGACAGTTCAACCGGACAGTAGTGGCTGTCAAGCCCGTCCGTTTCCAGATCGACTTCCGTCTGCAGCTGCATGTTTTCGTCGTAGAGCGGCGTATGTGCTTCGAAAGTGCCGTCGCTGCTCTGGAACAGGATCGTGTATTCTGGGCGGCAGTCCGGGATCAGACAGAGAGAACGCCCAAACAGGTTGGTCTTAAACTGTAAGGAGTCCTTTGTGGAGGATGCACTGTGTTCACGGAAATTAAAAAGCGGAACAAGCGTAAAGTCTGCCTTTGAACCATTGTTTTTAATCTCATAGGAAATGGCACAGACGTTTTCAGAAAATTTTAATGTCATATGTTTTTTTAATACAATGTCCCCAAATTCATAGGTGTAATGCACACTGCCGTCATAGGAAAAAGAAGTAAGATAGTTCTGTCCGTTTGCACAGACGGTTTTTCCATCTTTTAAATGCTGGGAAGTTTCTAAGGAATATGTGGTATCCCCCGTGTGGCAGGTTTCATTTATTTTTGAAAAGATCAGATAACGCTCGGTAGGAGCATGCAGGCTGGCGATCAGGTAGCCCTGGTGTGTGCGGTTGTGGGCACCGATCAGAGAACTTCCGGCATAACCGCCAATCCCATTGGTAATTGCCCATTCCCGTTTTATGCCGTCCGTAAAAGTCGGGTAGGAATCTTTGTGATATTCATAAGAGATCATATAAAAATAGTCCTTTCTGGCTGATGACAGCCAATATTTATGAAATAAAAATAAAATAGAACGAAAATTTACGAAAAACTCTTTTCTGACAATATTTTACATGATAGAATAGTAAAAATCCAGAGATTGGGCGTGCTTTTTTTCTAAAAATAGTATAAAATGAAAAAAGGCTTTTTATACAACCAAAAATCTTGAGGAAAGAGAGAGTATAAAGCAATGAAAGAGATTTTAGTGATTGTTCCAAAGAAAACCACAGGGGGAAGAAAAATTTTAAATACGGTATGGTTTATTCTTGCCTGCCTGATGTTTATCGGGGCAACTTTTTTATCACCGATCATTTTCTTTGTACCGGCGATCGGCTTTGCTGTATTATGGTATTTTCAGTCATTCCGTATGGACACGGAATGGGAATACACCTACTATGACGGAGACCTGAATTTTGCAAGAATCCGCGCCAAGAGCAGAAGAAAGAGCATCGCGCGCATCCAGATGGATGATGTGCTTGCAGTAGCACCAAGGGGAGACAGAAGTATTTACAAATATGAAAATGACTCCTCTGTTTCCTATAAAAATCTGACATCCGGAAATCCGGAGGCAAAGATCTATGCGTTGATCTGCAAGGGTGACAAGGGAATTATCCGTTATGAATTTGAGCCGGATGAGGACATGTTAGATGCAATGAGTGTTAAATACGCACGTATCGTTACGAAATAAACGACGAAGGAGAGAGGCATGTTAGAGTTAAGAAATATTTGTTACGAAGTGGAGGACAACAAAGAGATATTAAAGGACATCAGTCTGACCATAGATGACCATTTTGTTGCGATCACAGGACCAAACGGCGGAGGAAAATCAACGCTTGCCAAGATGATAGCAGGAATTATCAAGCCAACCAGCGGACAGATCTTACTGGATGGAGAGGATATTACGGATCTTGATATTACATCCCGTGCCAGACATGGCATCAGTTATGCATTTCAGCAGCCAGTCCATTTTAAAGGACTTACAGTAAAAGATCTGATCACGATCGCAGCGGGCAAAGAGCTGTCCGTATCGGAGATCTGCGATATTTTATCCGAGGTAGGACTTTGCGCAAGGGAATACATTGACAGAGAAATCAATGCGAGCCTTTCCGGTGGCGAGTTAAAGCGCATCGAAATCGCCATGATAACGGCAAGGGGAACCAAACTCTCCATTTTCGACGAGCCGGAAGCGGGGATCGACTTATGGAGTTTTAATAGTCTGATTCGTGTTTTTGAAAAGATGCGTGATGAGATCCAGGGAACCATCCTGATCATTTCCCATCAGGAACGTATCTTAGATATTGCAGACAAGATCGTTGTTATTGCAGATGGCAGGATCAAGACGATCGGTACCAGAGAGCAGGTATTACCGGAATTGCTGCATACAGCGGAGACATGCCAGACACTTGTGGACAAGGCATAAGAGAGCAGAGAAAGGAATTTGTCGCGATGGATTTAATACAGAAAAACTTATTAGAGCAGGTAGCAGGACTGCATGAGATACCGGAGGGTGCGTACAATATCCGATCCAACGGAGAGAAACTCGCCAGAAATACAACTGCCAATATCGATATCGTTTCAAAGACAGATAAGGATGGCATCGATATCATCATTAAACCGGGCACGGTAAACGAGAGTGTCCATATTCCGGTTTTACTGAGCAGGAGTGGCTTTCAGGATATGGTATACAACGATTTTTATATTGGAGAAGGTGCAGACGTAACGATTGTTGCCGGGTGTGGAATCCACAACTGTGGTGTAGATACATCAAAGCACGATGGTATCCATACTTTTTATATTGAAAAAGGTGCGAAGGTGCGCTACATTGAACGCCATTATGGAGAGGGCGATGGCAATGGAGAAAATATCATGAATCCGCAGACCATTGTTCACTTAAAAGAAGGAGCGCATATGGAGATGGAAACCACCCAGATCAAGGGGATTGATTCTACGGTAAGGATCACAAGAGGTGATCTGGCAGAGGGCGCATCCTTAGAGATCCGTGAAAAGATCATGACACACGGAAAACAGTATGCAAAGACTGATTTTGCAGTGGATTTAAACGGAGATGATTCCAGTGTCAACCTGATCTCAAGATCGGTGGCAAAGGGAAGTTCCAGGCAGGAATTTTTCTCCATCATCAACGGAAATGGAGCATGCGCCGGACACAGCGAATGTGATGCGATCATTATGGATCATGCCTGTGTGACGGCAAGCCCACAGCTGACGGCAAATAATATTGATGCAAACCTGATCCACGAAGCAGCAATCGGAAAGATTGCAGGAGAACAGCTCATTAAATTAATGACACTTGGATTAACCGAAAAAGAGGCAGAAGAACAGATTATCAATGGATTTTTGAAGTAAAAATGGTATCCGGAAGCACTGACTTTCGGATACCATTTTCCATGCGTTAAGATTTTTTTGGAGATGGGGTTGTAAGAAAAGAAATACGACCCGGCTGATTGTACTCCTGCTCAGCAGGTACATCCGGTCTGGTATTATGAGAAGGCATGGCAGATTGCTTCATACACTCCGGACAGATCGTGCCAAAAGTAACCGGTTTGCCACAGATCTTGCAGTGGACATCCATGATACCTTTGACCGGTGTTCCTTCTTTGTACTCGATACGACCTTCCTGAATCCACTTTTTGACTTTACGTATCGGGATATGGAAGTCATATGCAACATCGTATTCGGTGACATCATTTGCGCGGATGTAATCCCGGACTCTTCGGAAAAGATCTTCTTCTTCACATTGGGGGCACACGGATTTTTCGTAGCTCAATGCCATGGGTCTGCCACAGACTTCGCAGTACTTATAGTTTTCAAATAGATTAGCTTGTTCCATGTGATTACCTCCAGTACAAAATTCTCTTTTTTTATTATAGCACGAAGTGTTAAGAAAAGGAAATATTTTCTTACAGTTTTGCAAAATGTATAGACGAAAGGAGGCTTTTTGTGAAATTTTTTCATTTATCAGATCTGCATATTGGAAAACAACTGCATCGCTACAGTCTGGCGGAGGATCAACGCCATATTTTAAGTCAGATCGTTGAGCTTGCACGCAGCGAGCAGCCGGATGCGATCTTAATCGCAGGAGACATTTATGATGTTTCAGTTCCGTCCGCAGAAGCGGTGAGTCTGTTTGATTATTTCCTGTCTGCACTCTGCACGATCACACCACAGATTCCAATTTTACTGATCGCCGGAAATCATGACAGCGCGAGGCGGATTGATTTTGCAAGCAGTATTCTGGAAAAACATCAGGTGTACATTGCCGGGCTGCCCCCGATGCATCAGGAGGAGAAGATTCACCGGGTTACCCTGCAGGATGAATATGGGGAAGTAGATTTTTATTTGCTTCCTTTTGTGAAACCATCGTATGTAAAAGGAATAATGGAAGAAGAGATCAAAGGCTATGACATGGCGGTAAAAAAACTGATCGAGCGGGAAGAGATCGATCCGACCAGACGAAATGTGATACTGACACATCAGTTTTACACGGCATCCGGAGTAGAACCGCAGACCTGTGATTCGGAGATTGCGGTTGTGGGCGGCATTGAAAATGTAGACATTGCGGCACTGGAACCATTTGATTATGCGGCACTCGGGCATATCCACAGGGCACAGAAGATGGGAAATGCCAAAAACCGGTACTGTGGAACCCCGCTTGCGTACTCCGTCAGTGAAGCGGGCGAGGAGAAAAGCGTTACGGTAGTGACCCTGAAAGAAAAGGGAAGCGAACCGGAGATCATGACTCTTCCGCTTATGCCGCTCCGCAAAGTGCGCAAACTGACCGGAAACCTTGAGACGATATTAGATCAGGCAACCGAAGAGATGCGAGAAGATTATGTCAGCATCACACTGACAGACGAGGTCGAGGCATATCAGCCGAAAGAACAGCTTGAAGAAAAATTTGATCACATCTTAGAGATCAGGATCGATAATGCGAGAACCAGAAAACTGATGGAACTTACGGAACAGAAAGTGGAAGATTTAAATCCTTATGAGGCATTCTGTGCATTTTTCCTTGAAATGAACCAGAGGGAGATGACAGAGGAAGAGGATAAGATCTTGCGATCCGTACTGTTAGAACAAAACGGGGGAAAAGTAGAAGAATGAAACCATGGAAGCTGACAATGAGTGCCTTTGGTTCCTATGCGGATGAGACGACCATTGATTTTTCCAAACAGGGGCAGGGGATATTTCTGATCACAGGAGACACAGGGGCAGGAAAGACCACGATATTTGATGCAATGATGTACGCGCTCTACAATCAGACCAGTGGCGGAGAGCGCGATGGCAATATGATGCGAAGCCAGTATGCAAAAGATACGGTGGAAACTTATGTGATATTTCAGTTTTCCTATGCCGGGAAAATGTATACGATCCGCAGAAATCCGGAGTATGTGGTAAAAAGACAGTTAAAAAATGGCACGTTAAAAGACCGCAAGGTGGCAGGAGCGGTGGAACTTACAATGCCGGATGGCACGGTTTTCCCGGAGAAAAAGAGTGGAACAGATGCAAAAATTTCAGAGATCGTCGGGCTGGATGCGGCACAGTTTACGCAGACGGTCATGATCGCGCAGGGCGAATTTTTAAAACTGCTTTATACAAGATCCGAAGATCGGAAAAAGATTTTTTGCAAGCTGTTTCACACTGAGTCCTATTGGAGGATTCAGGAATCCCTGAAACGAAAAAAAGGGGAGATGGAGGATCTGCTTTTGGAAAATGAGAGAGCATTTGCGCAGGAGCAGGGCAGGATCATTTATCCGGAAGATCTGTCAGAGGAAGAGCGCGCTGCTATTTCTCTGGAAGAACTGGTAAACTGGGATCGGGCAAAGGAAAAAGAATTAAACGAACAGAAAGCAAAAAAACAGGAAGCGTTAGATGCAGTCCGCCGTATCATCACGCAGGCGGAGACGGAGAACCGTCTGTTTGACCGTTTGGATGAGGCATTGGAGCGGCAGGTGCAGCTAAAGGAAAAAGAGCCGGAAGCGGAAACAAGAAAACAGCGGATCGCGGCTGCAAAACGGGCAGCTAAAGTGCTGGTGGCAGAAGAAAAACTGTCAGAAAAACAGAGACAGAAAAAGGCATCCGAAGCGGAGATCAAGCGGCTGTCAGAGTGGCTTTTGCAGGAACGAATAGAATACCAGAAAATGGAAAACCTGTTAAAGGAAGAGGAAGAAGCCTTTCAGAAGAAACAGAAAGAGGAAGAACGCACACTGCATCGTCTGGAGGAGAGTCTGCCGGAGTATGAGAAACTGACAGCAGCCAGAAGAAAAGAGCAGGAAGCGAAGGTACATTACAGGCAAGCGAAAGAACAGTTCGCGCGGATGCTTGCATGGAAATTTGCGCAGATTAAAAAGAACGAAGAGACGTGTAAAAATCTTGAGGCAGAAGTAAAGGGCTGCGAGGAAAATCAGATGGCATGTCACAAGGAAACTGTGGAGGCGCAAAACGAATACGACCGGATGTATGAGGCACTGATACGCACACAGGCGGGCAGAATGGCAGAAAGTCTTACAGACGGAATGCCCTGTCCGGTCTGCGGTTCCCTGTCGCATCCGAAACCGGCGCGTTTGCCGGAGGGCGCAGTCAGCGAAGCAGATGTAAAACAGGCAAAGGAAAAGCGAAATGCTGCCGAAGAAAAAAGGGACCGGGCAACTGAACTTTTAAATCAGAAACGGGAAGCATACCAGGAGAAATGCCATGTATTAAAGCAGCAGAAAGCTGATTTTGAGCGGGAAGCAGACTGTGCAGCGGATACGTATGCGCCAGAAGCTGCGCTGCCAGCGATGGAACCGGAGCCGATTGAAAAACTGACCGTAAAAGAGAGGGCGCGCGATGTGGAAATCTGCCAGAAAGAGGCAGAGAATATAAGAAATGGTCTTACTTTTGATACGGAAACAGAGGCGAGGAAGCAGATCGAAAAGATCCGTTCCACGCTGACAGAGGAGACCAGAGCAATCGAAGAGAAGCGGCAAAAACTGTCAGAAACAGAAAAAAAGATCACGCAGGCAGAGGGACAACGGAAACAGGAAGAAAACTTACAAGAACAGTTAGAAACAGAGGAACAACACGCGGAAGAAGCGTTTGCGCTGGCTTTAAGTGAAGCAGATTTTTCTGACCGGACGGAATATGAACAGGCGAAAATAAAAGAGCAGGAACTTGACGAACTGGAAAGACAGAGTGTAAATTATCAGAAAGAGCAGGACGATAATGGTACTGTCATTCAAAAATATAAAGAAGATACCAAAGGAAAACAGCGTATAGATGTGTCTGCGCAGAGGGAGCAGGAACAGAGGTCTGTTCATGAGATCGAAGCATTGCAGCGGCAGGTCAGTGTCCTGTATAACGCACGCGTGACCAATGAAGCAGTGTTAAAACAAAATGAAAATTATCTGCAAAAGAGGGCTGTCTTAAGGGAACAGAATGCGGTGATCAAAAGTCTTTCGGACACAGCGAACGGAAGGCTCAGCCAGTCTGCCAAAATGGATTTCGAAACGTATGTGCAGAGACATTATTTTGAGCAGATCATAACAGAAGCAAATAAACGTCTTCTTATTATGAGCCATGAACAGTTTCTGTTAAAATTAAAGGAAACAGGAAATACCGGAAAAAGGTCAAATGAAGGGTTGGATCTGGCGGTTTACAGTCTGATCACGGACAGTGAGCGTGATATCAAGACACTGTCCGGTGGAGAGTCCTTTCTGGCGGCGCTTGCCATGGCACTCGGGCTGGCAGATATCGTGGCGAGAAATGCCGGAGCCATCCGTATGGATATGATGTTTATTGACGAGGGATTTGGCTCGCTTGATATGCAGGCGAGAACGCAGGCGATCAAAGTATTGCATGAGCTGGCAGGCAATCACAGGATGATCGGGATTATTTCTCATGTAACAGAGCTGAAAGAACAGATCGACCGGAAACTCATTGTCACGAGGACGGAGCGGGGCAGCAAAGTCGCATGGAGTGAGGAAAACTGAGAAATGGAAGAAACGAGGAACAGGTAGTTATGGAACAGAAAGAAATGGCAATCGGTGTATTTGATTCAGGAGTGGGTGGCATCAGTGTTTTGAGAGAACTTGTGGCACTTATGCCGCAGGAAAACTATATTTATTTTGGCGATTCAAAAAATGCACCTTACGGGACAAAAACACTGGAAGAAGTGCAGAAGCTGACAATGGCAGATGCGGCATATTTAAGGGAACAGGGCATAAAGGCACTGGTCGTGGCATGCAATACGGCGACAAGTGCGGCGATCGATCTGCTTCGGGAGACCTATCAGGACATTCCGGTGATCGGGATCGAACCGGCATTAAAACCGGCAGTGCAGATGGGAGAGCATCCGAGGGTGCTTGTGATGGCGACCCCGATGACGTTGCGCGAGGAAAAATTTCATCATCTGATGGAACAGCATCGCACAGAGGCGGAGATCCTGTCACTTCCCTGCCCGGGACTGGTGGAGTTTGTGGAGCGAGGGGAACTGGATGGGGCAGAGTTAGAACAGTTTTTAAAAGAACTCTTTCGTGCATATCGGTCCGATCCGGTGGATGGAGTCGTGTTGGGCTGTACGCACTATCCGCTCGTGAAAGAAATGATCCAGAACGCACTGGGAGAAAATGTGAAGGTATTTGACGGGGGAGCGGGAACTGCTCGTGAAACCAGAAGAAGATTACAGGAGAAAAACTTGTTGAAACCAGAGAAAACAAAAGGAAACGTAAAGTTTGAAAACAGCCTTGGAACCCCGGAAATACTGGAACTTAGCCGTTATCTTTTGGTTCATAAACCAAATCCTAAAAAAATCTAAAGAAAATATAAACGGAAAAATAGAATTTTTATAATTCTTTTTTTAAATCGACACATTTTGGACATATTTTTTGCGTATACTTAAACCATCGAAAGGAGATAACAACATCTACCCAGGCAGTTGTTAATCAAAAGCGACATAGAATAAAGGCTGTGTGCCAGAGACTTCTTTCGACGCAATTTCCTTTATATAGATTAACATTTTCATAACTAAACTCCTCGGAG
>ENA-UOJC01001703-UOJC01001703.1-human-gut-metagenome-genome-assembly--contig:-C104-NODE-1703-length-27910-cov-5.002441_pt1 | contig 27910 bp, 32 predicted proteins | sample MGYA00242339_ERZ723886 | MGnify/ENA metagenome assembly ERZ723886 | reverse complement strand
ATGCTGATATTGTTTAGTCTGGTATCCGCGCCGACCCGACTCGGCATGCCAGAAAAGGCGGGCGCTTCCATCCTTTTCATAAGTCAGCCGTTTACCGTTGAAATACAGCCTTTCCGTTCCTTCCGCTCCGGGGCGGACGGAAAAATCATGCCTTAAAGGTGTCATCCTCTCCGTTTCCAAAAAAGGCGTCATACCCCCGCCGGAACGCCCTTTTAATTCAGGAGCTTCCATGGAATTTTCTTTCAAGGCGCCCGAAGACGGTCTTCTGTTTTCAAAGAGCCGGCGATTCAGCGCCGCTTCCGTTTCTCCGCCCGGAAGAATGCGCCCATCTACTTCCAAACCGTTTTTTTCTGAAAGTTTTCGATGCTGTTCCTCATCGGAAGATCCATCATAAACCCTTCGTAATGAGACGCCGGCCGTCCCTGGTATTCCCCAAGTTCCTGCAAAACATCCCTTACGTTGCTGATATCATCACGATCATTCGCCTCTAAAGGGATAACACGCGTGCGAAGCGCCAACCGTTTTTCATCCCGGCTTGTTTTAAAATTTGACATTGTTCATCCTTTCAACGTAAAATCAAACTACGTGAATGTATATAACATACTATAATATTTAATGTAATAATTAATTAAAATACGTGATAATACATCTTCTGTACCTTTGACCCTCCCCCCTGGATAAACGGCACGAATGCCCCGCTTTCAGAGGGAAATTGCCTCCCGTTCCCCCAGATAAAACCTGAGACAGCTGTGCCGCTTATACTCAAAAAGGCCCCCGTCCTGAAGTCTCCCTTTCAAAATTAAATTTCGTCCCGTAACTTATAAAAAAAGCCGCCCGTAAAGAGCGGCTTTTTCACGCGGCAAAAGATGAATCAACTTACGCTTTGAAGCATGAAGCCCGTCACCCGTTCCGAAAAAGCCGCCGGATCGCTGATCGGCTCGCCTTCAATGATTTTTGCCTGGTCAAACAGCACCTGCACCAGCGCTTTGTTCGAATCGCCCGTATCGCCCGCTTCCACTTTCGCGGCCAGCTTTTTTATCAGCGGATGACGCGGGTTGATGTCCAGATAATGCGTGCTGGCATACAAAACCGGCTGATTATGCTGGCGCATCAGGCGCTCCAGATGAATCGAAATCTCGCCCTCGCCTGTCGTCAGCGCCACCGGGCTTTTCGTCAGGCGGTCCGTCGTGCGGACTTCCTTGACTTCATCGCCGATCACTTCCTTCATGAATTTGGTCAGCGCTTCGATATCCTTCTCCGGCGCTTTTTCCTCCAGCCCGGACTGATCGGAAATCAGAAGTGTTTCCAGCTCGGTAGCTCCCGCACCGACGGTCTTGATCGGGAAATCCCTGTACTTTGTCAGCCCCTGCGGCCAGAATTCGTCAATCGGATCCGTCAGGAGCAGCACTTCAATCCCCCGCGCGGCAAAGCCTTCCAGCTGAGGATTATTGCGCAGAACATTAAGGTTATCCCCCGTGACATAGTAAATGCTCTTCTGCCCGTCTTTCATCCGGGACACGTAATCCGCCAGAGACGTCAGGCCGTCGCCGTGCGTTGAATAAAAACGGCACAGTTCGGCAATATCATCCCGGTTCAGAACGTCTTCAAACAATCCTTCCTTCAGGACAAGGCCGAAAGCATTCCAGAACGTCAGATATTCCGTCTCGTTTTCCGAACGTTTTTTCAGTTCGCCCAGAATCCGCCGCGTGACCCCGGTCTTAATTTTAGCCAGAACAGCCGTTTTCTGAAGCATTTCACGGCTGACGTTCAGCGGCAGTTCCCGGGTGTCGATGACACCTTTCACGAAACGCAGGTAATTCGGCAGCATATCGGGAATCTGGTCGGTAATGAACACGCGGTTGATGTACAGCTTGATCTGTGCATTGCGGTTCGGCTGGAACAGGTCGAACGGTGTTTTTGTCGGAATGAACATCAACGCCGTGTACTCGATTGTTCCTTCCGCCTTGTAATGCAGGATGTCCCACGGATCGTCAAATGCATGAGAAATGTGACGATAAAAATCATAATACTGTTCCTGCGTGATGTCGGCCTTGTTGCGGGTCCATAAGGCGCTGGCCATATTGACGGTTTCGGTTTCGCCCATGAAATGCATGATGACGGGAAAAGCGATATGATCGGAAAACTGGCGGACAATCTGACGGATTTCGCCGGCGTCGGCATACTGATAATGATCCGGTTTCAGGTGAAGCGTGATTTTCGTGCCGCGCTCGACGTTTTCTTCTTCGGAAATCGTAAAAGACCCGGCGCCGTCGGAAGCCCACAGCCACCCCTGTTCCTCTCCGGCCTTGCGGGAACGGACTTCGACCCTGTCGGCAACCATGAAGGCGGAATAAAAACCCACACCGAACTGTCCGATGATGGTAGCGTCCTTCTGCTTGTCACCTGTCAGATTTTTCAGAAATTCGGCAGATCCGGAGCGGCCGATGCTACCCAGATCCCGGATCAGGTCTTCTTTGTTCATACCGATGCCGTTGTCGGAAATCGTGAGGGTATGAGCGTCCTTATCCGGATAAAGGTTAATTTTGAACTCACCGCCACCTTTGGCGATATCCGGCTTGACGATGGCCGCGTAACGGAGCTTGTCGCACGCGTCCGAAGCATTTGAAATCAGTTCGCGCAGAAAAATATCGGTGTTGGAATAAAGGGCGTTGACGACAATATCCAGAATTTTTCCGACTTCGGCTTGAAATTGCATTTTTTCTTCTGACATTATAACCTCCGTTTTTTATCAGCGCCCATAATATGGTATGCTGAGACAGATTTGACAACCGGTGCCGAAAGTTTTTTGCGATGCCTTCATTAACGACTGCCCTTCTGGGGCCGACGAATACGGGGAAAACCTACCTGGCCGTTGAAAAGATGCTGGGTTACAGGACAGGCATGATCGGGTTTCCCCTGCGTCTGCTGGCGCGTGAAAACTACGACAAAATCGTACGCCGGCGGGGAGAGGGAGCCGTCGCCCTGATCACGGGAGAGGAAAAAATCGTTCCGCCGGCGCCGTCGTACTTTATCTGTACGGTAGAGGCAATGCCTCTTGAACGTCAAGTTGACTTTTTGGCGATAGACGAAATCCAGATGGCCGCGGACGCTGAACGCGGTCACATTTTCACCGACCGCCTTCTTCATGCGCGCGGACGCCTGGAAACCATGTTCCTGGGAGCGGAAACCGTCCGTCCGCTTCTGAGCCGGCTTTTGCCCGAAGCCGTTTTTGAAACCCGGCCGCGTTTTTCAAAACTCAGCTATACCGGGGTCAGAAAAATCACCCGCCTGCCCGCGCGGTCGGCGGTCGTCGCGTTTTCGCTGGCCGATGTTTACGCGCTGGCCGAACTGATCCGGCGCCAAAGGGGCGGGGCGGCGGTCGTTATGGGCGCGCTCAGCCCGCGTACCCGCAATGCACAGGTCGAAATGTTCCAATCCGGCGAAGTCGATTACCTGGTCGCGACGGACGCCATCGGCATGGGGCTGAACATGGACATCGGACATGTCTGCTTTGCCGCTTTGCGCAAATTCGACGGGCTGAACATGCGTTCTCTGTCAGCCGCCGAACTGGGACAGATTGCGGGTCGCGCGGGAAGACACATGACGAACGGGACATTCGGCGTCGCCGCGGAAGGCAGCTCCCTGCCCCCTGAAATCGTTGAACGCATCGAATCCCACCGTTTTGAACCGCTGGACAGACTGTTCTGGCGCAATTCCGACCTGCGTTTTTCATCCATGGAAAGCTTGTTGCATTCCCTGAACCGCCGCCCCGGTGTCCCCGGCCTCGTAGCGGCGCGCAAGGCGGACGATCAGCTTGCCCTTGAAGCCGTCATCCGAGATGAAAGCATCCTGAAAGCGACGAATCATCCCTCCCGCGTCGAACTTTTATGGGACGTCTGCCAGATCCCTGATTTCAGAAAAGTCACGCCCGAAGCACATGCGCGGTTGTTGTCGCAGATTTATCAGTATATACTGTCGGACGGACGCCTTCCGGAAGACTGGATCGCCGCCCGGGTCAAACAGCTTGACCGTACGGACGGCGATATTGATGTCATTACGGGGCGCATTGCGGGAATACGGATTTGGACGTATATTGCGCAGCGGAAAAACTGGGTCGCACAGTCCTCCTTCTGGCAGGAAGCGACCCGGAAGGTAGAGGACAGGCTTTCGGACGAACTGCACCGGAAACTGACTCAGAGGTTTGTGGACAGACGCACATCGGTTTTGGTTAAAGGTATGAAAACACAGGTGGAATTATTTACGAAAATCGACGACGACGGACAGGTCAACGTCGAAGGGCAGGAAGTCGGACGGATGGAAGGCTTGCGTTTTACGCCTTTGACCGGCGCGGGAAAATTCGCGGACCGCGTTCTGGTCGCGGCGGCGGAAAAAGCGCTTCAGGCCGAATTTCAGAATCGCGTTGCCGCAATCGCTGTTGCGCCGGACGAAGACTTTGCGCTTGAAAACGATGGCGTCCTTGCCTGGAAAGGCCAGAATTTGGCCAAAGCCATCAAGGGCCGGGATATCCTTCATCCGGCGGTTCAGCTGTTCGTCCATGAAACTCTGGAAGCCGCACAGGCCGAACAGGTTCGGAACCGTCTGAACACATGGCTGGATTTTTATCTGGGCCGAACGATCGCCCCTTTGTTCAGCGCCCTGCGCACTCTGGACGAGGAAGAAGCTTCCGGCGCGGCTCGCGGTATTCTGTGGCAGGTGGCCGAACGTCTGGGAACCATGCCGCGCGAAAATGTTCGCGAACTGATTCAGGGGCTGAGCGACACGGATAAAAAGGTTCTGGCAAAAGCCGGGCTGAGGCTGGGACATGACTTCCTGTTCTTCCCCATGCTTCTGAAACCGGCGGCCCAGCGCGTCTGCGCTGTCCTGTGGAAAATATGGAACGACCGCACACAGTATTCCACCGGGTTTGCCATTGACGGTAAAATGTCGTTCGCCGTTGAACGCGGAATTCCCAAACAACTGTATCTGGTACAGGGGTATGCCCTGGCGGGCGCACGAGCCATCCGCGTTGACGTCATGGAACGTTTTACAGCAAAACTGCGTGAAGTTACACGTCAGGAAAAAGACAAACCGCAGCCACTGCCGCTTGATCTGCTTTCCCTGGCCGGACTGAAACGGGATGAAGTCGAGGATGTGTTTGGTTCTTTGGGTTTCAATGTCACAAAGGACGGCGAAACACTGATGATCCGGACAAAATTCAAAAAACGTCCGAAAAAAACGGAACCCGCCGCCGAACCCGTGAACAGTGATTCGCCGTTCGCCTGCCTGGCGGCGCTGAAAAAAGGCTGATGGCCGACGCCCTGCGCATCGATAAATGGCTCTGGTTCGTCCGGCTGGCCAAAACGCGAACCGCGGCACAGGAGCTGTGCACCGCCGGACACGTCCGCGTCAACGGGGAAAAGGTTCTGAAAACCAGCCGTGAAATCCGGATCGGCGACACGCTTGAAGTCCTGCGCGGGACAGTGCGCTTCCATGTCCGCGTTTCGGGTCTGCCCGAACGGCGGGTCGGCGCACCGGCGGCACGGGAATTTTATGAACACCTTTCGGATCCCGAAAACCTGAAGCCGCCGACGGAACGTTTTTTCGAACTCCGCCCGGCGGGAACAGGACGACCGACGAAACGCGACCGTCGCGTACTCGGCCGGCTGAAAGGAAAATTCTGACGCCGTTCAGAAATAATCTTGAAAAAAACGGGAAACCGTTTTATGTATAATCCATTCTTTTTGAATAAACCAACTCTAGGAGTATAGAAAATGGCCTCTGTTGTTAACGATTCCTGCGTAAAGTGCCTGAGCTGCGTCGAAGTCTGCCCCGTTTCCGCTTTCCATGAAGGCGATACGATGGTTGTCGTCGATCCCGACACATGCATTGACTGCGGTGTGTGCATCGCCGAATGCCCGCAGGGCGCCATTACGTCCGAAGACGAAGCGGATGAAAAGTGGATCAAGTTCAACGCTGAAAAGTCTCAGGAATGGCCCGCCGCGAAGTAAGCGCCTTCCGATTTTAAAAACCCGGCCGGAAAACAGGCCGGGTTTTTTTATTTGTCTTTCCGGAAAAATCGCCGGCGGCTAATGTTTCATGGCTTCGTACATGTCCAGCGAACGCGTCATGGCTTCGGGAAACCAGGAGGCCGCCGCAGACGTTTTTTCGGAATTCATGGACGGGAGTGATTCCCGTTTATAGCCGATGTCCGATGCGGCCTGCGCACGCAGGGCGGCGACATCGACCGGCGCCGGAGCGTTCGTTCCGCCCGGAACGATTTTTGTCTGGGACGAATCGGCTTCGCGCTGACGGATGTTCCGTTCCAGCTGGCGCAGTTTTGCTTTCTGGCTGTCAATGGCGCTTTCGGGGGCCTGTGCGACGTTAAAGGCCAGACGGGCACCGGTATTCGTATAGCGTGTCACGGAATCCATGGAAAACATTTTGGAATCACCGGGCCCTTTCAGGGGACGGGAAACTTTCCGAGCGGCGGCGGTTTCCTCGGACATGTTGTAGGGTGACGCACTTTTTGCTTCGGGCAGGGCGGCGTTCTCTGTTTTCCGGTTCTGTTTGAACGCTGTCCGGTGAAGTTCGGCATCCAGACGCGTTCCGGGCTTGCTGTCCGCACTGACGACGAACGGCGTCAGGTCTTCAACGTTTGCCAGAGAAGCGGGACGCTCCTGGACTTTTGAGGTCTGCACAACGGCCTGAACGGGAAGAAGGGAGACCGGCCCCGGTCTTCCTGAAACGGTTGGAACATTTGCGGCGGCGGAATCCGACGGTTTATCTTCCTCAGCGGTCGTCCGGGTCAGAATCTGTTTGAATGACGGCTGTTCCTGCGTTTTTGTCAGAGCTTCAGGCCGGCCGAAATCGGCTGCAGGACGGGAAACGACGTTCGTCCGGAACGTAACGCCGTCCTGCCAGACCGACATATCAACGGTAAAATCGGTATTAAGCATGATAAACTCCTCCTGTTAAAAAGAAAGAAGCAATTTCCGTGCCAATCAATACGGTTGGAAAATCCGGAAGAGTTTCGTAAACTGAAACGGAACAGAAGGAGAGCAGAACATGCCTGAACGCCGGATTTTAATCTATTCCAAAGCGGAAAACCCGCGCCGGAGGCTGGCCGAAGAAATCCGGACGGCGGAAATTGCGGAAGACATTCATGAAACGGCCGATTTCAACGAAATCGCCGAACAGGTGGAACGGGAAGATTTTTCCGCCCTGATCATTGACGAGCCTTCCGCTGAACAAAGAGACACCGTCAGCCGTATCCACAAAGGCATCCCGGTGTTCTACCTGTCTTCGATTCCGCTGGAAGCCGAAGAGGCCGCCGTGTACCAGAAACCGTTCCGTCTGCCCGCCGTCCTGTCAGGCCTGATCAGCGCCGCCGCCCGATATGAACAAAGCGACCGCGCCTCTGTCAGTATCGGTTTGTGGCGCTTCAACTTTTTCGGACGCATCTTAACGTTTGAAAACCGGGAAATCCGCCTGACCGAAAAGGAAGCGGCGGTTCTGAACTATCTGTACCATCATCCCGATCCCGTAGACAGGGAAACGTTGTTGCGCGAAATATGGGGCTACGGCGAAGGCATTTCCACACACACGCTGGAAACACACATCTACCGCCTGCGCCAGAAACTGGAGGAGACGGGCATCTCCTTCTCCGCCGGCAATATCGAAGGCTATAAACTTCTGTACCGGACTTAATGACGACGCACGGGAACGTCGCCGGGGCGGCCGGCGCGGCGGGGATCCGTGAATTTGAACATCTCGGGTTTCAGAGCCGTGTTGAATTCCGCCTGATTCAGGGAAACAAGCGTCCGCACCTGCTGGGCGTCCGTAATCTGCCACTGTTTGAGTTCCAGCGGACGATCTTTGAAGATCAGCGTGATCCGGCCCGTTGCCGGTTCTTCGGTTTTATACACAGAGACCTCGATAAATCCCGGTGTTTTGCGGACATCCGTCACCGTCAGGTTTGATTTATCAAAGGAAAAGTTTTCCTTCAAGATGATCGACGCGGGATTGGAATCAATGTCCAGATACGTCACCTGCTCCAGATTTTTGTCATGAAAAATCAGGTAATACCCGTCGGAAACGACTTCGACCGGCATCGGCGGTTTGTATTCCAGGCGCATTTTTCCGGGTTTCAGCAGAAGGAACTCCCCTTCGGCAAAAGCGCCGGTCGTTGACGTCTGTGTAAATCCGCTTTTAATCGTTCGGATGCCGTTGAAGTAGGTTTCAATGTCCTTCAAAATCTTTTTCTGTTCTGCGGAAAGCCCGGAGGTTCCCGACGGCGCCGGTTCCGCCGCGAAAGCCGGAAAGACGGCCAGCCCGACGAGACAAAACACTCCGAATAAAATCCGTTTGATCATTTTCCCAATCCTTGTATTTATTTTCGGGAGCAGAATAACAGATTTCAGACGTTCGCGGGAACTAAAATTTCACGCTTCCCGGCATGATTCGGAGCCGAGATGACTCCTTCGGATTCCATTTTGTCAATCAGATCGGCCGCACGGTTATAACCGATACGGAGCTGACGCTGGACATAGCTTGTCGACGCCTTGCGGTCACGCAGGACAATCGCGACGGCTTTATCGTACAGACTGGCCTCGTCATCGCCGTCCGCGGACGTGTCGCCTCCGGCGGCACCGCCGGCTTCTTCTGTTTCTTCGGTCACCGCCTGGACATATTCGGGAATACCCTGCGCCCTCAGATGGGATGTGATAACTTCGACTTCCTCATCGCTGACAAACGGCCCGTGCAGACGAACGGCACGCTGACCCTGCGCCAGATAAAGCATATCGCCCATGCCCAGAAGTTGTTCGGCGCCCTGCTCGCCCAGAATGGTGCGGCTGTCGATTTTTGTCGTGACGCGGAAACTGATGCGTTCGGGGAAGTTGGCTTTGATCGTGCCCGTGATGACGTCAACCGACGGGCGCTGCGTCGCCATGATCAGATGAATGCCCGAAGCCCGGGCTTTCTGAGCGATGCGCTGGATGGCGACTTCGATTTCCTTGCCCGCCGTCAGCATCAGGTCGGCCATTTCATCAACAATGACGACGATGTACGGGAACGGTTTCAGGTTCAGTTCCTGCTGTTCGTAAACCGGTTCGCCGGTTTCTTCGTCAAAGCCGGTCTGAACCGTACGCATCATCGGTTCGCCCGAAGCGATCATTTCGTTCAGCTTGCGGTTATAGCCGTCAATGTTCCGCACGCCCATCTGCGACATCAGAAGATAACGGTCATCCATTTCCCGGACGGCCCAGTTCAGGGCAACGACGGCTTTTTTCGGATCCGTCACGACCGGAGACAACAGATGGGGGATGCCGTTGTAAACAGACAGTTCCAGCATTTTCGGATCAATCATGATCAGGCGGCACTGTTCCGGCGTCAAACGATACAGCAACGACAGAATCATCGTGTTGATAGCCACGGACTTGCCGGATCCCGTCGTCCCCGCGATCAGCAGGTGCGGCATTTTTGCCAGATCGGTAAACGTCGGTTTGCCGCCGATATCTTTCCCCAGCGCCAGAGTCAGCGTCTTGGCGGATTTTTTAAATTCTTCGCACGAGAACATTTCCTTCAGATAAACGCCCGCCCGTTTTTCATTTGGCATTTCAATTCCGATGACGCTCTGTCCGGGAACGACGGCAATCCGGACGGAAAGCGCACTCATGGAACGGGCGATGTCGTCGGCCAGATTGATAACCCGTGTCGTCTTGATGCCCGGCGCGGGTTCAAGCTCGAACAGAGTGACCACCGGTCCGGGCCGGACATTGACAATTTTTCCCTTTACGCCGTACTCGTCCAGCACGCCTTCCAGCTGACGCGCCCGGTTTTCCAGAAATTCCTTGGAAATCAGCGGTTCCTTATCAGCTTTCGGCGTCGCCAGATAATCCAGCTTCGGCAGGTGGAACTGATTTTTATATTCCTTTTCCTCTTTCAGAGAGCGCAACGGCGAAGGTTTCGGACGAGCCGGTTTTTCGGGCGCGGCGTCTTCCTGAACACCCAGATCAAGCTCTTCCTGAACAGGCAACACACTTTCGGGAAGATCTTCATCAAACGGCACGGAATCATCTTTGCGTTCGGCCGGTTTACGGCGCGTTATAAAACGGTACAGGAATACGGCCGCCGACCGGATCGCTCCCGTCAGACCGAAAAACCACCGCTTCAGCAGATAAAACGGAATCCCCAGCGTCAAAGCAATCCCGAATACGGCAAAGACAAAAACAGCCGGCAGGATAACAATCTGCGGGTACGGGAAATATTTAACTGTCATCAGCTTCAGAAGCGGAAAATAAAAGGACGGAGCCAGCGCTCCGCCGGATCCGGCCGTCGCCGGCCACCGCAGCGGCAGAGGAAGAGCCGAAAACAGAACCGTCAGCAGGAACAGAGCCGGAATGAAACACAGGAGGCGCAGCACCTGAAACCGGTGCCATTTCAGCCGCATGACCAGAATGCCCCACGCCGTCAGCGCCGCCGGAAAGAAAACGGCGGCGTATCCGAAATACTGCCATAAGACATCCGACAGACAGGCGCCGAAATGCCCCAGTGCGTTCTTTGGAACACCTCCCGTCGCCGTGTTGAACGACGGATCCGAAGGGTCATAGCTCAGCAACGCCGCTGCAACGGCCGCCGCCGCCCCGACCAGAAGAAGCCCCGCAAAACGGATGGCGGATCGGCGGAAAAATGCCTTTAAATCCGGGGGAAGAAAAGTATGTTTCAAGTGAGTCGCCATCGTCCGCTCTCCGCTGTTAAGAAGACGGTTCCTTTATGACATAAAATAGTAAACAGCCGTTTAACTTGATTTCGGTTTTGAGTTCATTTCCAGAAGCATCAACATCGTTTTCAGGAATTTTTCCCGTGTTTCGCATTCCAGCAAAGCCTGTTTTTCAGCGGGCTGGAAGGGCAGCATCGCCGCCAGAGTCTCAAGCAGAATCTCGTCGCGGGCATTTTTCAGGATATCGGAATTCAGATCGATTTTATTGCTGTAGGCGTACCAGTCCAGGCTCGCAAACAGCTTTGCCCGGTCGATCTTGCATTTCGGCGGATTAAAGTCGTGCGAAAAAGGTGAAAAATCAATGCCGACCGAGCGGAAGGAGCTGTAATCGGAACATTCGTGAGTCACACGAAAACGGCAGATTCCCGTCAGTGTCACCAGAAGAAGATTATCGTCGGACTCGGCAAAGCTTGAAATACGTCCGGCGCATCCGACGGAATACAGTTTCGGATTCCGGTCAAACCCGGCAGGCTCAACGGGCTGGACCATACCGACGACGCGCGAGGCCGCAAGGGCATTGAAAATCAGCCGGATGTAGCGCGTTTCAAAAATGCGCAGAGGAAGCTTCATTCCCGGGAACAGAAAAGATCCCGTAAACGGCAGAACCGGAAGCGTCGTCGGCATTTCAATCATGGCGATGTCAAAAAGATTTTCGCTCATACATCGGCTCCGTTATGAAAAAAGAAGAGAGGAAAGCTTACGCCTTCCGGCGACCGTCAGAGGGTGCGAATTCCCCAATGCCGTAAAGAATCTGAAGAGCTGCTGGCGGGCGGCGTCGTTATTCCATTCCCGCTCGCGGGCGATAATGCCGATCAGAAGATCCAGCGCCTTCTCCTGTTCTCCGGCCGCGAACAAAGCCACGGCATAATCAAAGCGAGCCTGAAGGTTATCCGGTTCGGCCTCCACCCTGGCCGCCAGTGTTTCCGGCGCGGGCGCGTCCCGGGTTTCCAGAGCAACCTTCAGCGCCGTTTTTGCGGCTTCAAGTTCCGGGCTTCGGACGGACGAATCCAGACCATCGACCAGATCCTGCGCCGCATCAAATTGTTTTGTCTGGATAAAACAGCGGATCATCCCTGCAAACGCGTTGGGATTTGCCGGATCTTTCTCCAGAACATCCGCGTACAGGTTCAACGCCGTCGAAGCATCGCCGTCCCGAAGTTTTTCTGCCGCGTCCTTCAGCATTTCATCCAGAGAAACCGCCGCTTTGCCGATCAGAGCCTGCATCAGCACTTTCAATTGAGAATCCGGCACGACTCCGGCAAATCCGTCAGCCAGGGCTCCCTGTGAAAAAATCATCGTTGTCGGGACGCCCTTTATGCCCAGCTGCATGGCCAGAGGCTGGACGTCTTCAATATTAAAGCGAACCATGACGGCCTTGCCGCCCGCCAGCCGTACATACTTTTCCAAAAGAGGCGCGAACTGCTGCGCTGCCGGCGATTGCGGCGACGAAAAATAAGCAAAAACAAGCTGCTTCTTTGATGCTTCGATCACATCGGCTTTAAACGACTGCATTGTGCCGTCTTTAACGATATCCTGAACCGGCGCCTGATTTTGAATATCTTCGAAAATTAAAGGCATTACTGTTTGTTCCTCTGTGGCATACTTCTTTTTTTCATCGCCTCACATCATATATGAAAAAGGAAGGGATGGGAACGAGAAAAAAGGAGAGCAGGATTAATCAACTTATTGAAATATCTTCCTTTTTAAAAATTTTTCAAAAAATCAAAATTTCTTGTTGCAAAAGAGGGGGGAATATTTATAATTCCCTTTCTGTGAGGAACAGCGCGGGCGTAGCTCAGGGGTAGAGCGCAACCTTGCCAAGGTTGATGTCGAGGGTTCGAATCCCTTCGCCCGCTCCAAACAAAAAAACCGCCTTTCGGCGGTTTTTGTTTTATGCGGAAAAAATCCGGCCGGTTCAGTTTCCTTTGTACGTGGCGTACCCGTTCGCGGAAACGGTCACCGGAATGTGGTAATGTCCTTCCCCATCCATTTTGAAAACAACTTCAATATACGGATAAACAGACGACTGATTTTGCGCTTTGAACTAAGGCGCCGTAGTGAATTTCAATTTGTAAATCCCGTTGTCGTCCGGACCGGCGGGAACGAATTCGCCGATCCGCCCGTTTTCGCCCGTTACTGCCGACGCTTCGGGCGTCCATTCTCCGGATTCCGGATTGAATTTGAACAGTTCGACATCCACGCCCGGCGCGGGAATGCCCCGGCTGACGTCCAGAATGTGTGTGCTCAGCCGATAGGAAACCGGCTCGGCGTCAGCATTTCCGGCCGCCGCGCATAAGACAAATCCCAATGCAATCATAAAAAGCTTCATGGCCATATCCCCCTTTTAACTTACCGGAATCAGGATAAAACGTCTTTCAAGGCCGGAACAGATACTTTAAAGGTTTAGAGACACCGCCTTTCCGTCGGCGGCAAAAAAAATCCCTTCCTGTTTTTACAGGAAGGGAGATAAGGGAATCGAAACTTTTTAACGACGCGCCGCCGTCATGCGCTGCATCTGCACCATTTCCACGGTTTTATTCATTTTCGGTTTGCCGCGGTTAAGGCTTCGGTCATTTGCCGGCGGTTCGTAAACCATTTGATCGGACCAAGGCAACCGGATTTTCTTACTTTCTCCGGCCTCTATTTCGCCGATCTGCGGCTTGATGATGCAGTTATGCAATTCATCATGCGGCTTGATCGGAATAAAGATCAGGTTACTGAAACTGTTCGTTCCTCCGCCCTGAAGCGGCAGTTTATGATGAACATTGAAACCGTTCGGCGCCTGTCCCTTTTGAATCTGATCCAGTTGTTCGTTCGTCATACCCAGACGGCGCAACTGAGAGACACAATGCTCTCCGATATATTTCAGGAATTCCTTACGAACCGCGTCAAACGCATCTCTTTTCTGTTTCCGTTCCTCTTTGGACGGAACACGGTATTCCGCTTCGACCAGTGTGAAACCGTTGAAGGTATCGAATTCAAACTGCCCTTTGGCGGCTTTTTCAAGAAAGTCCGGCGCCAGCCCGATTTTCACCATCTTCTGCTTCCGGGCTTCTTCCTTTTTTCTTTTGCGTTCTTCGCGCAGGGCTTTGACGACCGCGGGATCCGGTCTTTCATAAATATAAGCCTGCTGTTTTTCATTGGCTGTTGTCATTGCGGTACTCGTCCTGAAAAAATATCCCCTTTTCAAAAGATATCGATAAATTGTATTTTTGTCAATTTTTTTGTTTATTAATTTTCTTTCCGCCGTCCTTTTGTTCCGGAAAAAGACGAAAAAGGCAAAAAAAATCCCTCGGTGAAGAGGGATTTTCCGAAGAGAAAAAATTCACCGTCGGGCGGCGGACAAAGTGCGCATGCAAGCCATCTCGATGATCTTGCCGTTCTTTTTACCCTTATCGAAGTTTTTCGTATTGTCATTTTCCGGACGGACATAAACCATATTGTCGGACCAGGGAATTTTGACCTTTTTGCTTTCACCTTCCTGCATTGAACAGACCTGCGGATCCATAACCTTGTGATGCAGTTCGTTATGCGGGGGAATCGGCATGAAAATCAGGTTGCTGAATTCGTTTTTACCGCCGCCGTGAATCGGGAGTTTGTGATGGACGTTAAAGCCAAGCGGCGTCCGCCCGTTTTTAATCTGTTGGAGCTGCTGATCCGTAATTCCCAGATTCCGCAACGCATCCTCGCAGTTCGCCGCGATATGCTTCAGGAACTCGGAACGGACGCCGTTGAACGCACTCCGGCGCCGTTTGCGCTCTCCCTTGGGCGGGACGGTATATTCAACGTCGATCAGCTTGAACCCGTTGATCGTATCAAAATCGAACCGGCCGGCACGGGCGTTGGAACGCTCTTCCGAGTATCCCTGTTTCTTTTCTTTTTTCTTCCTTTTCCGTTCGCGGCGTTCCCTTTCGACCGTTTCACGGTCAAGCGCGTCGTATTTGACATGAATGTAAGCGTTGTTTCTGTTCTTTTTCGACTTTGTCATTTTCAGCATCCTTTAAAAAACGGGTTTCCCCGACCTTTTATCAGCGTACGTTCTGCATTTTCCTCAAAAGAGCGGCGTTTGGAGCGGCTTCCTGCGTTTTCTGCTGTTCCTTCGGCGGAATGAAAACAGAGCCTTCGGGCATCGGAAGGCGCACCATGGCGGTCTGCCCTTCCTTCAGAACGCAGATCTGCGGATCGGAAATTTCATGAAAATCTGTATGATAGGGATCGTTTTTGATCAGAATCAGGTTTTCGAACACATTCTGACCGCCCCCCGCCAGAGGAATTTTATGATGCGTATTGAAACCGCTGGGAGATTCGCCTTTCGTCATGCCGGCGATCGCCTTGTCGGAAAGCCCCATTTCCCGCAAAGCCGGCTCCATGGTTTTCGCCAAATGTTTTAAGAATTCCTTGCGCACATCGGTGAATTCCCGGCGCATGGCCTTGACCGTTTTTTTACGGACAGCCGTGTACGGAATTTCAACGACCGGTGCGCCGTGCAGTGTATCGGGGATAGCGGCAATCTTGGCCAGCCGTTCCTTTTCCATCCGTTCGCGGCGGCGGGCGTTGCGCTCTTCCTGTGACAGTTTTTTCTGAATCAGTTCGGTCATTTTACCGGCCTCCGCGTTTTGCGGCCGCGAAGTAGGCCGCCTTCTGTTTCAAAACCTGATTGGGCTGAGGCGGTTTTTTCTTGTTTTTATTCTTGTTTTTCTTTTTTTCAAGATTTTCTTTCCGCCGGATTTCGGCCTGCCTCTGAGCCTCTTTCTGCATGGGAAGGAAGCGGGCGTCGGGCACAAAGACCTTTTTATCCGAGAACGGAATTTTGATCGTAATCGATTCGCCTTCCTGAATGCCGCGGATCTGCGGGTTAATCACCTGGTTGTGTAGCATGTCATGATAGGGGACGCGGCGCATTAAAATCAGATTGGAAAAATCGTTGGTTCCGCCGCCGTGAATGGGAACCATATGATGTGTGTTGAATCCGTTCGGCGTATATCCCTGACGCATGCCCCGAATCTGCTTGTCCGTGATTCCGGCGGCGCGGAGTTCCTTGTACTGCGTCCGAGCCAGATGCCGGATGAAGTCAGCGCGGACACCTGTTTCAAACTCGCGCCGGCGTTCCTGGCGTTCCTCCAGAGGAGGCACTTTGAATTCCATCATGACGCAGGGGATATCGAAGCATGTATCGGGAACCTGAGCCGGGTCAAGACGTTCCGATTTCGGCGTACGAGCCAGCTTTTTGGCAATGCTCTGCCGGACTTTTTCATCCTTTGCATCGCGCTTCTGATGAACAAACCGATAGGATTTGTCCGGCTTTGAAGGATATTTCCAGGCGTACGGCAGATTTGATTTGGGTTTTGACATGAGTTCGGTATCCTCAAATTTCGTTTCCGGACAAAGAGAAATCTCCTTGTCAGGGTCATTATAAAAAGAGTATACCATATAAAAAGAGAGCACAAGACTTTTTGTCGAAAATGTCTAATTTCCGAAAAAAGTTTTTTCTTTTTCGGTCAGAAAACGTGGAAAACCAAGATGCGGAAAATCGCTTGTCAGGGGTGTGAGGGAGCTTTTTCCCATTTAGCGGCAAAAGACGTTTTTGCCGGCGACGCGTTCGTCTTTTTCCCGACATTTGAAGAAACCCTGTCGGCCGTCCGGGAGGGACAGGCGGATCACGCCGTCATTCCCGTTGAAAATTCCGAAGCCGGCCGCGTTTCAGACATCCATACGCTTCTGCCGGCGTCGGGACTTTTCATCACCGGGGAACACTTCTTGCGCATCCGCCATCATCTGCTCGGACTTCCGGGAACGAAAGCTGAAGATATCCGAGCCGTACGTTCGCATGTCCAGGCTCTGTCGCAATGCGCGCGGACTCTGGCGGCGGCGGGAATAAAAGGCCGGCCGGCGGCGAACACGGCCGTTGCCGCCCGGGAAACGGCGGCGGAAGGCGATCCGTCCATCGGAGCCATCGCCTCGGAAACGGCGGCGGAACTGTACGGACTGAGTATCCTGCGCCGCAATATGGAAGATTCGCCGGGCAACACGACGCGCTTTCTCATCCTGTCCGCGCAGGCCGGAGAAGTCCCCGCCGACGTCCCGGCCATCACGTCGTTCGTCTTCCGGGTACGGAACATCCCGGCGGCCCTTTACAAAGCCCTGGGCGGCTTTGCAACAAACGGCGTCAATATCCTGCGCCTGGAAAGCTATGTCGACCCGAAGCATTTCGTTTCCGCCGCATTCTTTGTTGACATTGAATCGCGGCCGGAACAGGATGCGTTCCGCCGGGCTTTCGACGAGCTTGATTTTTTCTCGGAAAAAATCCAGATTCTGGGAACGTATCCGGCGGATCCCTACCGGATGAAACTGTAAAAACCGCTTCGGCGCTGAGCATGCGAGGAAAGATGACAAAACTTTTTATGTGCCTTTTGGCCGCACTCCTTCTGTCGGGTCGTTCCGCACAGGCTGCCGGCGCCGGGGAGGACGGTTTCTACACCCGCTTTGATGTGGCCTATGCGGCTGCTCCCGACCGCGCCGATTGGGGCTATGTCCTGCGCGCGGGATTCGGCGAACGCTGGAACGATCATTTCCGCACAGAATTCATGCTGACGCGCCATCGCCACGAACTTGACGGCGTCCGGCGCGAGGACATGTTCCAGGGCGCCTCAAAGGGACGCGTTTCCGCCATGACCGCTCTGGCAAACGTTTACTGGGACATCTTCACATGGAAGGGTGTCACACCGTACATCGGTGCCGGCGCCGGTGTTTCCCGCAACAAAATGACCGATATCACCATTTTTCCGGCCGTGCTGAAAGGAACCACGAAATTTCGTCTCGCCTGGCAGGCCGGAGCAGGTGTCGGAATCGCCCGGCCAAAAAATCGGGAGCTGGATCTCGGATGGACTTACATGGATTTGGGGTCTTTCGAGCGGAATGCCTCCTATAACCCCTGGATGACCGATTTCTATCATTCCGCCCGCAGGGAAGACATCCGTTCGCATGAGTTTCATATCGGGCTGCGCTATAATTTCTGATAAACCACAAGGGTATAATGTCTCTTTTTCATAATTTCATGTATTCCGTCGTCGAACACCAGCCCGTCTGGGTGTGGCTTGTTTTTTTCGCGGTCGTCACCGGCATCCTGATTCTGGATCTGGGCATCCTTCAGCGCGGTGCGAAGGAAATCAGCGCCCGGCAGAGCATTCTCCTGTTCACAACATACGCCTCTATCGCCGGACTGTTCGGCCTTTGGCTCCATATGCGGTTCGGGGCGGAAATTTCGGCAGAGTTCTTTACGGGCTATCTTGTCGAACTGGGGCTGTCGATTGACAATGTTTTCGTTATTTCGCTCGTCTTTTCCTATCTGATCATTCCCCGCAACCTGCAACATCGGGTACTGTTCTGGGGTATTCTGGGCGCGGTGATCCTGCGCGGCGTCATGATCGTGCTGGGGGCCGAAATCATTGGAAAGTACGATGACATTCTCGTCCTGTTCGGCGCGTTCCTGATTTATTCCGGCGTTAAAATGCTGATATCGGACGAGGCGCTGATTAATCTGTCGGACAGCCGGCTCCTGACGTTTCTGCGGCGTTATATGCGTGTGACGGAAGGGCTGTATGGCGAACGGTTTTTCGTCCGCCTTCGGGATCCCGACAATCCCCGCCGGAAAAAACTTTACGCCACGCCGCTGTTTCTGGCTCTGGTGCTGATTGAATGCGGCGACGCCCTGTTCGCCATTGACAGCGTTCCGGCCGTGTTTGCCGTTTCGCATGAAGCGTTCGCCGTTTATACCAGCAACATTTTTGCCGTTCTGGGCATGCGCGCACTGTATTTCCTTCTGGAAGCCGCCCTGAACCGCTTTCAGTACATGCAACCGGCGTGCGCCATCCTTCTGATTCTGATCGGGCTGAAAGTCTTTGTGAACGAATTCTTCTTTGCCGTTGACGACGTCCTGTCGCTTCTGATTACGTTTTCGCTACTTGCGGGCGGGATTGTTGCCTCGTTGATCAAAATGAAACAGGATAAAAAAGAAGCCGAAGGCCGCGAAACACCGGAATAATTTTTCCTCTCCCTTGAAACACGCAGAAGGGTTCCTTATATCAGAAACGTCGGGCGGCGCCAAACGGGCGGCTCGACGAAGGGTGTCTTATGAACCCGAAAGAACTGTTTTTTGCTCATGAACCGAGGAGAAATATCATGGCCTTACTGACAACCAACACCCCTTTCATGCTTGGATTTGATTCCCTGGAGCGCCTGCTGGATCGTGCCGCGAAGAATTCGGAATCCTATCCGCCTTACAATATTGAACAGATTGACCCGTCCCATCTGCAAATCACGGTCGCCGTTGCCGGCTTTGCCGAAAAAGACCTGACGATTGAACTTGAAAACAGACAGCTTCTGATCCGTGGGCAGCATGCGGCGGAAGAAAAGGAAAAGGACCGGCAGTTTCTGTACCGCGGCATTGCGTCGCGGCAGTTCGTGCGTTCCTTCGTCCTGGCCGACGGGATTGAAGTCGTCGGAGCGCATCTTGAAAACGGACTGCTTCAGATCGACCTGGAACAGATTGAACCGGAAAACAATGTCCGTCAGATAAAAATCTCGAAAAAACAGGAAAAGAAAGCCCCGGAAAAAATTACAAAAAACAAAGAGTCGGAAGAAAAAACCGTCTCGTAACCGAACCTGAAGGAGGTCGTCATGATGATAACAAAAGACATAACGACGGACGATCTGGCAAAACTGGGCGTGAATTCAATCGCCTACATCAAAGAACGGATCGTTGACGACCGGAGCCTGTGGTTCATTTATGCCGCCGAAGGAACGCAATTAGCCTATACAGACGACAAAAATAAGGCTATATCCCTTGTGTTGGATAATGAACTCGTACCGGTGAGCGTACATTGATAAACGAAATACAGAACAGCGGCCTCTGTCTGCGATGCCGCAAACCTGAAGAGCTCTGCGTCTGCACGGATGCAGAGCCTTTTGACAATCGGCATTTTGTGCTGATTCTCCGCCATCCGCAGGAACAGGACAAAGAGCTGGGCACGGCGGGCATCATTCATGCTCTGCTGAAAAACAGCCGCATTGTCACGGCTCTTTCGCGTCCGGGGCTGTCCAGCGTCCTGGGCCGGGAAGCCGACCCCAGACGGTGGGGTGTCCTGTATCTGGGGGCCCAGAATGAAACGCCCGTCGCACCGGGACTTTATGCCCTCAGCCGGAAGGGGACGCTTCTGCCGGACACGGAGGAAGTCCTCCGGAATCTGGAGGGCATCATCCTTCTGGACGGGACGTGGAGCCAGGCGAAAGCCTTGTGGTGGCGCAATCCATGGCTGCTGAAAACAAGGCGCCTGGTCCTGGTTCCGGAAAAACGTTCGTTATACGGACGGCTGCGCAGGGAACCGCGCCGGGAAAGCGTTTCAACGCTGGAAGCTGCCGCCCAAAGCCTTGATTTTCTGGGCGAAGACCCCGCTGTCGCGTCCGGTCTGACCGACGCCTTCCGGCGGATGCTTGAAAAATACCGGGCACGGCACTCCTGACGTATCGCCGAATGACGGTTTTGACTTTTCCCGCGGAAAAAATTATCCTGAACATGCGCAACATTTAAACCGCAGGAGGACATTTCATGAAAGAAGGAAGTATCGCCGAAGTCGCCATCATCATTCAGAACCGCGAGGCGGCGGCTCAGCAGGTCAACGAAATCCTGACACAGTACGGCAATTTCATCGTCGCACGGCTGGGGGTTCCTTTCCGTGAACGCGGGCTGTACCTGATTTCCATTGTTCTGGAAGCAACCGAAGACGAAATCCGCGCGCTGACCGAACGATTGGAGCAGGTTCCCGAAGTCAAGGTCAAATCAATCGCTGTCTGATTTCCCGTTAAACACGGAACGCCCTTTTCCGCCGGATGCGGGAACAGGGCGTTTTTTTACCGCGCGGGCAAAGGGCCCCGAAAAAATAACCCGTTAGAAAGTCAAGGTAAAAATCTGACAAAAAATTTATTTTTCCTCTATTTTTGTCGAATTTACTGTGATAATCTGAAAGACAGAAAAAGGGAAAACCATGTCCCTGCATCACATTTTTCGGAGACTTCAAGATGAGCATGCGCCTGCACACAAAACGCAATAACGCCATGAAAATGTACGGCTACAATAACGGGGTCAGCAAAGCGGCAAAAGCGGACGATCTCGCCCGTAAAGCCGAATACGCCCGCGGCAATTTTGAATTTGACGTCATCAACGGCTTCAGGCTGATTGAAAAGGAATACAAGACGCCGAAAAAAACCAAACGCGAGGAAACCCGCGAAGATTTCAAGAAAAACGTCCGGCCGGCCTTTTTAAAGCACATTGCCGAAACTCACGCTGACGCTCTGCGGAAGCTCGGTATTTCCGAAGCCAGCATCGCCCGCATGAAAAAGGGTATGAGCCCCAACGGATTCAACGTCCATCACAAGCAACCGATTCACGGCGGCGGAACCAACGATTTTTCCAATCTGATCTTCATGCCGATCAAACCGCATGACGAGTTGCACAACGTTGTCATCAGTCCGCAGATTCAGGGAAAAAACATTAAGGACGGCGTAATAATCAAAATGCCGTGGAGTGACGACATGGTCTGGCAACGTCCGGAAAGATCCCGCGAAAAGACGCAAAGCCGCCCGGCCGTCAATCCGGTTTTGACGGCGGCTCTGAAACAAAACGCGGCTCGGCGTTAAAATTCATTGTCGAAAGGGCATTTATCGTTTAATGATAAATGTAACGGGGAAGGCGTCTTACTTTCCTCCCGGCAACAACTCTACAGGAATGAAAAAATAAAATGACGATGGATGATATTCTTGAAACCTTATCCGAAGACGACGGCGCGATGATCGTCCGCCCGGCTTCCAGCAAGGATCTGGCGCAGTGCCAGAAGGACATGGCGGAAATCGAACTGAATCCGGTTCCGCAGGGATACGTCGATTTCCTGCGCAAAGTCAACGGGTTTGCCTGGAACGGTATTGAATTCTACAGCACCGACCAGGTGACCGATCCCGAAACGGAATACACCCTGATGGATATCGTTTCAATGAACGAGGATTTCATCGATTATAACCCCGAACAGTCGGAAAAGGTTCTTCTCGGCCGCGCCGACGATGACCTGTACACCTACAACACGTCGAACGGAAAGTACGAAGTACTGGATTTCACCGGACACGACGTCATGGAAGAATACGACGATTTTGAAACCCTGTTCGTCGAAGTCGTTTCTCCCCGCCTTAACGTATCGGATGACGACGCCGAATAACCGGGCCGTTTTTTATGCTGGTCAATGAATTTGATTTTGTTCTGCCGCGGGAGCTGATTGCCTCCCGTCCGGCGGAACCGCGGGAATCTGCCCGCCTTCTGCACGTTTCCCCGCCTTCTTCTTTTACCGACCGGCATATTTCCGATTTTCCGGATCTGTTGCGTGCGGACGATCTGCTTGTTTTCAACGATACCCGCGTCATTCCGGCGCGTCTGTTCGGGAAACGGGGCGAAGCGTCTGTTGAGGCGACTCTGTTCAAGGCCGAGGCCCTGAACCGGTGGGAAGCCCTGGTCAAAAATGCGCGGCGCCTGCATGAAGGCGATGTTGTTTCCTTTTATCCGCCCGAAAATCCCGATGCAAAGCCTCTTCAGGCCAAAGTCCTGGGACGCGGCGAAAGCGGGACGGTGATTCTGGAATTCATGGCGGATCCATCGCTTGTGTTTTCCCTGCTGGAAACATACGGCGTCATGCCTCTGCCGCCCTACATCCACCGTGAAAAGGACGAATACGGCGAGGACGTCAAAAATTACCAGACGATTTTTGCCCGCAATCCCGGAGCGGTCGCAGCGCCGACCGCCGGACTTCATTTCACGGAAAACCTTCTGGCCCGAATCGACGCCCGGGGAATCGAACGGATGGAAATCACCCTGCATGTCGGCGGCGGCACGTTCCTGCCGGTTAAGGTCGAAGATACCCGTGACCATGTCATGCACGCCGAATTCGGCATCATCACACCCGAAAAGGCGGAGCGCCTCAACCGAGCCAGACAGGAGGGACGGCGGATTGTTTCAATCGGGACGACGGCCCTGCGCCTTCTGGAAAGTGCGGCGGACGAAAAGGGTGTCATCCATCCGTTCCATCAGGAAACATCCATCTTCATCACACCGGGGTACCGTTTCCGGGCGGTCGACGCTCTGTTTACGAATTTTCACCTGCCGTGCTCGACGCTGTTCATGCTGGTCAGCGCCTTCTGCGGCACCGAATGCATGAAATCCGCCTATGCTCATGCTGTTGAACGGAAATACCGTTTCTTTTCTTATGGAGACGCCTGCTTTCTGGATAAAGGCGAATAAAAAAGAAAAATATAACATATTTGTACTGTTGCGACAGAACAATTTAATAATGAAGATCTTTTGGCGTTCACGACGGAAATCGTTTCTTCTCATGTTGCAAACAATCCGACAGCAGCCACCGAGCTGCCGGCTCTGATTCACGACGTGTATAAGGCGCTTGCTTCCGTTAATACGGCCGTCCAGCCCGCCGTTGAACGTCCTCAGCCGGTTGTTCCTGTTAAAAAATCTGTTTTTCCTGATTATATCGTCTGCCTCGAAGACGGGAAAAAGCTTAAGATGCTGAAACGCCATTTGAAGACAGCCTATAACATGACTCCGGAAGAATATCGTGAACGGTGGAACCTGCCGGCGGATTATCCCATGGTGGCGCCGAATTATGCGGAACACCGCTCCGGACTGGCTAAAAAAATCGGCTTGGGAACCCGCCCGCGGAAAGCCAAATAGACATTGTTTGTTTATGGGGGCATTATCTTCGGGTAATGCCCTTTTTTTTGAACGGAATGCAAAATGAAGCCTGAAGAGAAATTCTGGGAAACCAAAAAGCTGGAGGACATGAGCGCCGACGAATGGGAAGCGCTGTGCGACGGATGCGGCAAATGCTGTCTGGAAAAACTGATTTTTGAAGATGACAGCCTTGCCTTTACGAACGTCGCCTGCTGCCAGCTGGATCTGGAAACATGCCGGTGCATGCATTATGACGAACGGTCGCGCTACGTCCCCGAATGCGTGCGCATCACGCCGGCGGACCTGGAAGACATTTACTGGCTGCCGAAAACATGTGCCTACCGCCGCCTGCATGAAGGAAAACCTCTGCCGTCGTGGCATCCTCTGATCACGGGAGATCCCCTTTCGGTTCACCGCGCGCGCATGTCCGCCCGCGGACGGTGCGTTTCGGCGAAACCGGCCGGGGAATTCGCGGATTATATTGTCGAATGGGATGATTTATAAGCGGTGGAAAGCAAAACGGTCAACCTTGACGTAAACGGCGTCTCCTTCACTCTTGAAATCCGGCGGAACCCGCAGGTGCGGCGGATGCGCGTCCGTATTGACCGCATGACCCGGCGGCCGGTTCTTGTCCTCAACCGGCGGACGTCGGAAAAGGCCGGCCTGGAATTCGCTCTGCGCAATGCCGAATGGATCGGACGGCAGCTGGCACTGCTTCCGGAAAAAAAGGTCTTCGCCGACGGTTTCCGTTTTTCTCTGTTGGGCGAGGACGTCTGCATCCGTCATTCACCGAATGCCCGGCGCGGTGTATGGTTGGAGGAAAACATCGTCTGGGTTTCGGGTCGAGAAGAGCACCTGCCGCGGCGCGTTGCCGATTTTGTGAAGGAAAGCCTCCGGACTTACGCCCGCCGGAAAAGCGCGGAATTCGCGGCGGCACTGGATGTCCGTATCCGCAAAATCAGCATCCGGGATACGAAATCCCGCTGGGGAAGCTGTACGAAAAACGGTGACGTTTCTTTGTCCGGACGGCTGGCCTTTGCGCCCAGAGAGGTTCTGGACTACGTCATCGCCCATGAAGTCGCTCACCTGCGCCACATGGATCATTCCAGGGAATTCTGGGAAACGGTTGCCGTTCTTGTCCCGTATTACAAGCTTGCGGAACGCCGGCTGAAACGCGAAACCGCCTTTCTGTACAGCTTTGATCTGTAATTTTTTAGACAAAAACATTTTATTTCCAAAAAAAATCCGGCATAATGAAAAGCAAACAAAGGGACAATGCTGATGGAAACAACGAAACAGGCGGAGCTGGAAGCCGGGCGCTTCATCCACCGCGGTATGAAATATTTAAGGGCGTCGTTCCCCGAACGAACCCGCGATTATGATGACGACTCGCTGAAAAACACGCTGATTGACCAATGCCGGTACGCCCTGGAAAACGGATTTGAAACCGAACGCGACGTGATGTCTCTGGTTGACCTTCAATGGCGCCTGCCCGAAGATTTCCGGACGAATGAAAAAACGGCCTGGGTTCATGAGATTCTGAGTGATCCCGATATGGATGTCTCCTTGAAAATCGAAGCTCTGCAAAGTGCTTTTGCCATGTTTTTGGCTCTGGCGGAAGAAACGGAGGAATGAAAATGGAAAAACGCGGCTGTAAGGCGACACTGTACGTCGAATCCCCGAATGTCATGATTCCCAAACGTCTGCGAGACAGAGTTATGCCACGCGATCCGCGGGAGCTGGGAACCGCGGTCGGACACGTTTTTTTCGGCCTGACGGATGAAAAGGGCGTTGAAAAAACATACGGGCTTCACGCCGCCTGCTGTTCTCTTGGCCATGAAAATGTCACCCCGGAAAACCGGATGACCTCGCTTTTTTCCTTCCGGCGCATCGCGGGTCTTGTCACTGATGAAAAAGGGGAACCCTATGACGATAAGATTGTGTACCACATTTCACGCGAACAGTTTGATGCGGTTCACGATTATGCCGAAAAGGCTCGAAAGGAGCCGCCGAAATATAATATCTGGACGAACAACTGCACAACATTTGCTTACAAAGCCCTGAAAAAGGCCGGCGTGCGCCTGCCGCCGCAGCTTCCGTTCTGTACGCCCGCCATGACGGTGGTCGGAATCCGCGCGCTGGAAAAAGCGGACCGGATTAAAAACAGCCTGATTCAGGCCGCCGGCCGGCTGGCCGATTCCTTTTCATCCGAACGCAAGGTTTCAGCGGACGGCCTGGCGCGTCTGAAAAAACAGCCCCGCATGGAAGGTTTCGGCGTCAAAACGCTGACCGCACGGCGCGTGAAAGAACGTTAAACCGGCTTCTGCCCGTGTTCCAAAGCTTCCTTTAAATCGGCTTCCGGCGTTGAGATTCGTTTCAGGTCAAATGTCTTGACCAGAAAATCCGTTATATTCGGTGAAAAAAACGCGGGCGGCGTCGGCCCGAGGTAAATGTTCCGGATGTTCAGCGCAAAAAGAGTCAGCAGGATACAGACGGCTTTCTGTTCGTACCATGACAGAATCAGGCTGGCGGGCAGACGGTTGACGTCCGTTCCGAAAGCTCCGGCAAGGGCGGAAAGGACTTTGACCGCGCTGTAGGCATCGTTGCACTGCCCCATGTCCAAAAGGCGCGGAATACCGTTGATTTCTCCCAATGTCATGTCGTTGAACCGGTATTTCCCGCACGCCAGCGTCAGTACGAGCGTGTCCGGAGGCGTCTGCCGGACGAATTCCGTGTAATAGTTCCGACCCGGTTTGGCGCCGTCGCACCCGCCGACCAGAAAGATATGGCGGATGTTGCCTGTCCGTATGGATTCGACGATTTTATCAAGCTGCCCCTGCACAGCGTTCCGCGCACAACCGGTTGTCAGCGCGTCCCCGCCGTTGATGCCGGTCATATGCTTTTCTTCGGAATAACCGCCCAGAGCCAGCGCCTTGTCAATAACGGGCGTAAAGTCCTTGTCTGCACCGATGTGCGGCAGTCCGGGAAAACCGACGACTCCCGTTGTGAAAACACGGTCGGCATAACTGCTTCTGACCGGCATCAGGCAGTTCGTCGTAAACAGGACAGTCCCCGGAATACTGTCGAATTCGGTCTGCTGATTTTGCCATGCCGTTCCGAAATTGCCTTTCAGGTGAGGAAACTGTTTCAGTTTGGGATAGCCGTGCGCGGGAAGCATTTCACCATGCGTATAGATGTTGATTCCCTTGCCTGCGGTCTGCTGCAGAAGGAGATACAGGTCGTGCAGGTCATGTCCGGTGACGACGATGAAGGGGCCTTTTTCAATATTTGTCGTGACCTGTGTCGGTTCCGGATCGCCGTAGGTTTCGGTATTCGCCTTGTCCAAGACGGCCATGCATTTCAGATTGACGTTCCCCGTTTCCATGACCATTGCCCGCAGGGCGTCCGCGTCCGTCCCCTGTCCGACAGCTTTCAACCCCTTGTAAAAGAAATCGTTAACGTCTTCGTCCGTATATCCCAGCGCCGCCGCATGGAAGGCATAGGCCGCCATCCCTTTCAAACCGAACAGGATACAGGACTTCAGCGAACGGATATCTTCGTTTTTTTCCGTCCACAGCGTCTGGAGATCATACTCGGGTGCCCCCAGCGACTTCTGCGTTTCAAGAGCCCGGTTCAACAGCTCTGTCAGAGAGGCGTTGTCAAAGTTGACGTTTGTCAGTGTTGCGAACAGGCCGCGAATCATCAGATCGTTCATCTGAGGATTGATTGACGTCGGGGTCGCCGCCAGGGAAATTCCGATCAGCGTCTGCACCAGCCGATCCTGAAGAAGAGCCGTATCCGCCCTTTTGCCGCAAACGCCGCCCCCTGTACAGCCCTTTCCCTGAGCTGTCTGCTCGCACTGAAAACAAAACATGCCGCATTCCTTTTTGTTGGACATTCCTTCTTCTTTTGTACCGTCGCGCCGGACAAAAGGGAACCTATCCATTCGGGTGCGCCCGCCCGGCTTCCCTGTTTACCGTTTCGCAGGGGATAAGGAAATCCGCCGGACGGAATACAATGCCGACGGTTGGTGTTTCATAGGAAAGAATAAGGGGGCTTGCGCCTCAGTGAGACGATTTCACCATCTCGACAATATCGGCAATCCACGATGTGATGTAAGGAATGTTCAGCGCAATCAGATGCTGCGTCAGCTTGAACAGAAGGAACAGGATGATCGCCGTCCCCAGCGTCAGACCGAGCCCCTTGGCAACTCCGGAAAAGAAATTCAGCCAGAAAAGCCGCTTGGGGCTGTTGACCAGCTCGACATATTCCAAAAGTCGGGCATGATTGAATTGATCATACAGCTGTGAAATTTTTTCATAAGCCTCTTTGGAATAATCTTTTTCAGGCAT
>ENA-UOJC01001667-UOJC01001667.1-human-gut-metagenome-genome-assembly--contig:-C104-NODE-1667-length-28390-cov-14.052409_pt1 | contig 28390 bp, 26 predicted proteins | sample MGYA00242339_ERZ723886 | MGnify/ENA metagenome assembly ERZ723886 | reverse complement strand
AGTACTGCAAGCCCTGCGAGTCCTTCTGGACCGAGAGCCAGCTGGTGGACGGCAAATGCCCCGACTGCGGCCGGGAGGTTCAGGACGCGGAGGAGGAGGCCTACTTCTTCCGCCTGAGCAAGTATGCCGACCGGGTCCGGGACCTGCTGGAAAACACCGACTTCCTCCAGCCCCGCAGCCGCGTCAACGAGATGGTGAAGAACTTCATCGCCCCCGGTCTGGAGGACCTGTGCGTCTCCCGCACCAGCTTTACCTGGGGCATCCCCGTGGACTTTGACCCGGGCCATGTGGTCTACGTGTGGGTGGACGCCCTGTTCAACTACACCACCGCCCTGGGCTTTTTGAACGACAAATACGACGATTACGACCACTACTGGCCCGCGGACTACCACTTCGTGGGCAAGGAGATCGTCCGCTTCCACTCCATCATCTGGCCCGCCATGCTGATGAGCATGGAGATGCCCCTGCCCAAGCACGTCTTCGGCCACGGCTGGCTGCTGCTGGACGGCGGCAAGATGTCCAAGTCCAAGGGCAACGTGGTGGACCCCTATATCCTGGCGGAGAAGTTCGGCGTGGACGCCCTGCGCTTCTTCCTGCTGCGCACCTTCCCCTTCGGCTCCGACGGCAACTTCTCCAACGAGCTGCTGATCCAGACCATCAACACCGACCTTGCCAACGACCTGGGCAACCTGGTCAGCCGCACCACCGCCATGGCGGGCAAGTATTTCGGCGGCACGCTGCCGGAGGGCTGCAAGACCTGGGCCGCCCCCGAGGACTGCGACCAGAGCCTGATCGCCATGGCATCCGGCCTGCGGGACGCCTATGAGGCCCAGATGGAATCCTGCGCCCCCCACAACGCCCTGGCGGAGGTGTTCAAGGTCATCCAGCGGGCCAACAAGTATATCGACGAGACCGCGCCCTGGAGCTTGGCCCGCGACATGGAGGCCAACGGAGCCCGCCTGGCCCACGTCCTCTACAACCTGCTGGAGGCCACCCGCATCTGCGGCATTTTGCTGAGCCCCTTCATGCCGGAGAGCATGGACAAGCTCTTCGCCCAGATCGGCGCTCCCGCCGACGCGCGGACCTGGGAGTCCGCCGCCCTCTGGGGCGCCCTGCCGGAGACAGTCACCGTCACCAAGGGCGAGAACCTGTTCCCCCGCATCGACATGGACAAGGCCATCGAAGAGCTGGAGGCCGCCGCCGAGAGTGCCAGGAAGGCCGCCCTGCCGGACATTGAGGTGGAGCCCCAGCTCACCGAGAAGGTGGACTTCGACACCTTCTGCAAGTCCGATTTCCGGGCCGTGAAGGTCAAGGCCTGCGAGGCCGTGAAAAAGAGCGCCAAGCTGCTGAAGTTCACCCTGGACGACGGCACCGGCGTGGACCGTCAGATTTTGTCCGGCATCCACGCCTGGTACGAGCCGGAGGACCTGATCGGCAAGACCCTCATCGCCATCGTAAACCTGCCGCCCCGGAAGATGATGGGCCTGGAGAGCAACGGTATGCTCATATCCGCCGTCCACACCGAAAAGGGCGAAGAGGCCCTGCACCTCATCATGGTGGACGACGCCATCCCGGCGGGGGCGAAATTGTGCTGACGGGGGCTTAAAGGGGGGACCAGTCCCCCCTTTAGATTCCCCCTCACCAGTGACATCGGTCACTGGTGAACGCCGCCCAAGGCGGCTGGGTCGAGGAATTTTCGCCACGCACATGTCGCGGCGAAAATGATTTGAATTTCTTCTTTCGCCGCTGGCGAAAGAACTGGGGAAACCGCAGGTTTCCCCAGGCCCCTTTCCTTTGCGCCTGCGGGCGCGGGGATCGGGGGAAATTGCGGGTTTCCCCTGGCCCCTTTCCGTAGGGTGGGGCACCTTGGGGTGCGCCCCGCCGCACGGGGAAGGCCGCCGGCCCAAAGTGAAGGATATCTTTTATCTCTTCTCTCTTATCTTTTATCTTCACTCTCCACTCTTCAATCTTCACTCTAATGATCTGAGGTTTTTATGCGGTTACAAAGCGCGATTTTTGATATGGACGGCACGCTGCTGGACTCCATGCATGTCTGGAACGACCTGGGGCCCAACCTCCTGCGCTCCTGCGGCATCGAGCCGGGGCCGGAGCTGCGGGACAAGCTGCGGACCGTCACCGTGCGGGAGGGCGCCGCCTACTGCAAAGCGGCCTACGGCCTGCCCCAGACGGTGGACGAGATCGTGGCCGCCATTGAGGGCCAGGTGGAGGATTTCTACTTCCACCACGTCCAGGCCAAGCCCGGCGTTCAAAAATTTTTGTCCCTGCTGAAAATGGAGGGTGTGTGGATGTATGTGGCTACCGCCACGGACCGCCGTCTGGCGGAGGCCGCGTTGAAGCACGCGGGCATTGACCAGTACTTTCGGGGGATGCTGACCTGCCCGGAAGTGGGGGTGGGGAAGAACCAGAGCCCGGAGATCTACGAGCGGGCCATGCGGCGGCTCCGCTCCACCAAGCGGGACACCGTAGTGTTTGAGGACGCCCTCCACGCCATCCAGACCGCCAAGAATGCCGGGTTCCGGGTGGCGGCGGTGTACGACCCGTCGGCGGAGGCCGACCAGGAGGAGATCCGGCGCACTGCCGACTATTACATCCGTTCCTTCGACGAGATGTTTGAATCTCAAATGCTGGAATAACAAAAATCTGACGGCCCCGCCGTCAGATTTTTTTCAGCGCTCTGTAACAAACCGCCCCCAAAAGGGATATATGGGGTGAAAGGAGGGGAGCGCCATGGACGATATGAATGAAATTTACCGCCAGCACGCCCGGACCGTCTATAAGTTCCTCCTCTCCCAATGCCGCGACCCGGATCTGGCGGAGGAGCTGACCCAGGAGACCTTCTATCAGGCCGTCCGGTCGGTGGACCGCTTCGACGGCGGGTGCAGGGTGTCCGTCTGGCTGTGCCAGATTGCCAAGCACCTGTGGTACCAGCATTTGCGGAAGCACCGGCGGGAGGCCCCCATGCCCGAGGAGCCGCCGGAGATCCCCGCGCCCTCGGCGGAGGAGGGGCTTTTGGAGCAGGAGGGCCGGATGGCGCTGCTGCGGCAGGTCCACGGCCTGGGCCCCGACGCCCGGGAGGTGGTGTACCTCCGGGCCTTCGGGGGACTGAGCTTCCGGGAGATCGGCGACGTGATGGGCCGGACGGAGACCTGGGCCCGGGTGACGTTTTACCGGAGCAAGGAAAAACTGCGGAACGGAGGAAGCGATGATGAAGAATGATCTGACCTGCGCGGTGGTGCGGGATCTGCTGCCAAGCTATGTGGAGGGCCTGACCTCGGAGGAGACCAACGAGGCCGTGGACGCCCATCTGGCCCAGTGCCCGGACTGCACGGCGCAAAAGGACGCCATGACGGCCCCGGAGGCGGCGGAACAGGCGGAGACCGCTAAGGAAGTGGACTATCTGAAAACCGTGAAGCGGCGGCGGTGGAAATGGGTGATCGGTGCCATTTTCTGCACGCTGGCGCTGGTGGCGGCGGGGCTGGCCGCAAATACTTTCGCCGTCGGCCGGGAGGCCACTATGGAGAACGTATACAACTTCTCCCGTGTGGACGAGGACACACAGACTTTCTACCTGAACATCGACACGCTCTCCTCCGGCATTGCCTATTGGAGCTGGAAAACGGAGGAGGCGGACGGCGTGGTAACCGTTACCGCCCGGCAGGGTCCGGTGTCATTCCTCCACAAGGAGGGCTGGGGCCGGCTGCAGATCCCCCTGGACGGCGTTCATGAGATCTACCTTTTCGGCCAGCTGGTCTATCAGGACGGAATGGTCATTCAACAGAACGCGGTCGCCCTGTATAACGCCCGGACGCCTTATCTGGGCAACGCTCCCGCTCTATCAGGCATCACGGCAAATCTCTGGCTTCTTCAGCACCAGAAATATACGATCAGCTTACAGACCTCCGAACGGCCTTACGGCTGGACGATAGCGTTCTCCACAGACCTTGAAGAAGGCCTTCGCTGGAATTACGACCAATATATGCTCCCCTGCGCGCCTTTGATGCTGGCCTTGGTGGACAATCTGGATCAGGTCTCCTGGACCTATATGTATGGTGATGAATTCCGTACACAAACTGTAACGCTGGAGGAAATCAACACCCTTCTTCCGAAACTGACGGATCTGTATAACAGCAAGTACGACACCAACTGGACAGCCAGAGACAGTGTCAAAGACTATGCGGATTCTATTGCCGGTATTCAGCAGCTGGCAGACCTCTGTGATCTGATGAATTCCAAATTGTATATCCTATTCCCCGATATATTCTGGTAATAGGCAGGCGGGGCCGCGCTCCTGTCATAAAACGCAGGTCCCCGGCTTTCGCCGGGGGCCTGCGTTGCTTTTTTCAATCGTTTTTCCTATAATCAGGAAATGGCCATGGGACAGTTTTTTTCAAAATTTTCCGAAATTCCTGCGACGAAATCCCTCTCCCACCCGTTTTTATAAAAGCAGGGAGATATCAACAGGAGGGTGTTTTATGCTGGTATTCTATTTGGCGGCGCTGGAGAACGAGGGGGAGCGCCGCCAATTTTCGGAGCTGTATACCCGGTATTACTGCCAGATGGCCGCCGTGGCCGCCCGGTATTTCCCCGGCGATCCAGCCTCGGCGGAGGACGCCGTCCACAACGCTTTCCTGCAAGTTATCAAGCATTTTTCAAAAATTTCTGAAATTTCCCGCGACGAAATCCCCTTCTGGCTCGTTTCCATTGTGAAGAACGAATCCATCACCCTCCGCCGCAAGCACCGGAGGCTGGTCCCCCTGATGGACCGGGCGGAGCCTGCCGCCCCGGGCGGCGAGGACTACATGCTGACGGTGGAGCTGATCCGGCAGATGCCGGAGGCCTACCGGGCGGCGCTGGAGATGCGGTTTGTGGAGGAGCGGAGCTATCAGGAGATCGCCCAGGCCCTGGGGCTCAGCGAGACGGCGGTGAAGAGCCGGGGCAGCCGGGGCAGGACGCTGCTGCTGCGGCAGTTGGAGGAGGGATGAGCCATGACCGAACAGGAACAGGACGCGCTGGTGCGCCAGTGTCTGCTGGACGCGCTGCAGGCGGACTGGGCCGAGGTCCTGGCTCAGGCGCCGGAGGCGGTCCCCTCGCCCCGCCAGCGGCGGCGGATGAACGCCATGCTGGCCGATCCCGTGGGCTACGCCCGCCGGAGATCCCGGTTCGGCTGGCGGCGGGTCCTCCACACGGCGGCCTGCGCCGCGCTGGTGTGCCTGGTCTCCCTGGGGACGCTGCTGGCGGTCAGCCCTACCATCCGGGCGGAGTTCCCCAACTGGGTCCGGGAGATCACCCATTTTTACTTCTCCTACCAGGCGGACGGCCTGCCCGCGGACCACAGCGGCGACGTGTATACCATCGCCGACCTGCCGGAGGGGTATGCTTTGGCGCGGGACTATCCGCCCACGGAAAAGCGTCACGAACACACCTGGCTGTATCGGAATGGAGCCGGGGAACAGGACGTCATCGAGCTGGCCTGCATCTGGGAAGGCTCCCGGGAGATCGAGCGGGACTACTATGACGAAGAGCCGGCGGAGGTCCACGGAAACGACGCCCTGTTCTACCGTTTCGCCGGCTTTCATCCTCACCGGAACCTGCCCGGCTATGAGCTGTCTTACGACCAGGAGGATGACGCATGGATGGAGGAGCTGGACCCCTGGGGCAACATCTTGGTTTGGACCGATCCCAACACCGGCATGCTGTTTACACTGTACGCCTATTTTGACAAAGATGACATGGTCCGCATGGCGGAGAGCGTGACGCTGGTCACGGAATAAAGGAGGAACGAGCGATGAAAACACCGTCGGGATACGATCAAGAGACCAAACGGCGCAAAGCCCGGAGCTTCCGCGTCCGGGTGCTGCTGGCCTATCTTTTGATGCTTGGCCCCGTGATAACGTTTATTTTGGCTTATCAGGGAATTCTGCCGGTGGGGGACCCCCTGGTATTTATCGGGGCGGAGATCGCGGCGCTGCTGGCGGGGCTGGTCCTGTACCTCTCGGTGCTGCGCTGCCCGCTGTGCGGCCATTTCATCCCGGTGAAGAACCTCTTCCTGCTGCTCTTTTACCAATGTCCAGCGTGTGATTTCCGGGCCAGCGGCGAACCAGCCCTGGCCATGGAGAACGTCCCGGAGGTAAGCGCGGCGGCGGAGCGCCGCTTCCGCCGGAAGGTCCGGGTCTTCTGCGCGGGCTTTCCGGTGTGGCTGGCCGTGATGCTGCTGTTCGCGGCGGATATTCTGCCCCGAAGCGCCCTGGCCCTGGGGGTCATGGCGGCGCTGGCCCTCCCGCTGCTGGCGCTGGTGTGGACGCTGCGGTGTCCCGCCTGCGGCGCCTGGGTGCCTGTCCAGCGGGCGGTCTGGGAGCTTTGGCGCTTCCGCTGCGGCCGCTGCGGATACACGCTGAAGGAGAAATAAACAACAGGCCCCCGGCTTTCGCCGGGGGCCTTACTGCTTTTATGGTTTTTTACTCCACGATCTCGTCCAGACGGGGCAGGAAGGGGCTGGTGGTGCAGCTCTGCTCCGGGGCCGCCTCCTTGAACTTCTGGACGTTCATGGCGCTCTGCTTCACGGGCTGGATGGTGCCGGCACCGGCCACGCAGCCGCCGGGGCAGGCCATGCCCTCCAGCAGGTAGCCGTTGCGCTTGCCGGCCTTGGCCATCTGCAGCATCTTCTTGCACTCCCGCAGGCCGTCGCCGTACTCAATCTGGATCTCCCGGTCCGGGTCGATGTGCTTGATGGCCTCCACCACGGCGGCGGCCACGCCGCCGCCCACGGCGAAGCCCCGGCCCATGCCGGTACCCTCGCTCATGTCGTCGTCAGGATCGGCCTCGATCTTGGCAAAGTCGATGTCCTTGGCGTCAAACATGCCCTGGAGCTCCTCAAAGGTCAGCACGAAGTCCACGTCGGAGCGGACGGTGCGGCGGTTGGCCTCCAGCTTTTTGGCGGCGCAGGGCCCGATGAACACGATGCGGGCGTTGGGGTGGTCCTTCTTCACCATGCGGGCGGTGATGACCATGGGGGTCAGGGCCATGGAGATGTTGTCCTTGAATTCCGGGAACTGGGTCTTGGCCATCATGGACCAGGCGGGGCAGCAGGAGGTGCCCATCCAGGGCAGCTTCTCCGGGACCTCTCTCAAAAAGTCGTTGGCCTCCTGCACGGTGCAAAGATCTGCGCCGATGGCGACTTCCACCACATCGGCAAAGCCCAGGGTGCGCATGGCGGAGCGCAGCCGGGCGGGGGTGGCGTCCTTGCCGAACTGGCCCACGAAGGCGGGGGCCACGCAGGCGATGACCTCCTCGCCCCGGCGGATGGCGGTGATGAGCTGGAAGATCTGGCTCTTGTCGGCGATGGCGCCGAAGGGGCAGTTTACCAGGCACATGCCGCAGGAGACGCACTTGTCATAGTTGATCTTGGCCCGGCCCTGCTCATCGGACTCGATGGCGTTCATGCCGCAGGCGGCGGCGCAGGGCCGCTCGATATAGCTGATGGCCCGGTAGGGGCACTGGTTGAAGCACTTGCCGCACTTAATGCACTTGCTCTGGTCGATGTGGCAGTACTTGTCCTTGTCAAGGTAAATGGCGTCCTTGGGGCATACGTTCTGGCAGGGGTGGGAAAGGCAGCCCTGGCAGCTGTCGGTAATGCGGATCTGCTTGGGGGGGCAGGCATTGCAGGCAGAGTGGATCACGTTGACCAGGGGGTTTTCAAAATACTTCTGGTCGGTGACAGCCTCGTTGATATGGGTGCTCAGATGGCCGCCGATGTCGATGTTCATGCCCAGGGCCAGCCGCACCCGGGCAATGATGACCGCCCGCTCCAGATACACGTCGTGGCGGTACTTCGCCACATCGCCGGGGACCAGCTTATAGGGGATCAGGTCCACCTGGTCCCGGTCGTTCTCGTCATACGTATAGGCCAGCCGTGCCACCTCGGTGAATACGCTGCGGCGGATATCGTCTACCGCGCTATGTACGCCTCTCATACGTCTCTCTCCTCCATACATTCGCCGGACGGTCGCATACCGGCCCAGCTTGTGATTTGGTCGCGACCATATTATATTAAATCGTCCGCGCTTTTGCAAGGATATGTTCCAGGAAATCCAAGGAAAATCCGCTTTTTGGCGGGCTCTTTGCGCCGGCCCTTTCAGGTGAGTTTCAGTTTCCCCGGATATCCTCTGTAATACCGGCGGAAAAATTGATTTTTCGTATCATTTGCGGTATAATGCGGTATTACCCGCAGTGCGCAGGAACCGGCGCGGTTTTCCGGGACATCCCGGCCGCCGGCAGGCGTACCGCCCTCTGCCCGCCGCGGGGTCCAAACACGACCGAGCCGACAGGAGGATTTTCCCATGACCTGGCAAGAAAGACGAACCGTTACCATTCTCTGCGCGATCCTGGCGGTGCTGAGCGCCGCGCTGCTGATCGTGCTGGGGCTCCGATACCAGCAGAACCGGGATCTCCCCGCCCAGGAGGAGGGCGCGGTGCCCGGCACTGTCACGGACCCGTCCGCCATCATCACCCTGGCCTATGAAAACGGCAGCACCTCGCTGTCCTTCTCCCTCAACGAGGCGGGGAAGTGGATCTGGGACGCGGACGCCGATTTCCCGCTGGACGATGCCACCGTCGCCTCCATTCTGGAGCTGCTGACCACCTGGAAGCCCCAGCAGACCATCACCGACAGTGAGACCCTGGAAGACTGCGGCATGGACGATCCCACGGCCACGCTCACCGCCGGCACCGCCCAGGGCGGGACCGTGACCATGGTCCTGGGCAGGGCCACCACCGACGGAAACAGCTATTACATGCGTCTCAACGGCGATGAATCCACGGCCTACATCATCGACGGCGCCCTGTACCGGCTGCTGTGCGTGCCCATTTACGACATGTGCGCCCTGCCGCAGCTGCCGCAGCTGCCGGAGAGCGCCCTCCAGTCCGTCACCATCCGGGGCGCCGCCCCGGCGGAGGGGGAGAGCGGCGCCGTCACCGTTTTGGCCGCCCGGCGGGCCGAGGGCGAGGACAGCGTCACCACCTGGCGATCCGGCGGCGCCAACGTCACCGACGACGAGACGGTCCGGGCGCTGCTGGAGGATCTGGAGTCCCTGTCCTTTGAAAAATGCGTGGACTACCGCCCCTCTGACGAGGCGGCGGAAATCTGCGGCTTTGACAATCCCGCGGCGGAGGTAACGGTGGAATACGTCGCCGACAGCGGCACGGAACAGACGCTGGAGCTGGCCATCGGCGTCCGGCTGCCCGACGGATCCGGCCGCTATGCCCGGCTGGGGGACGACTCCACCATCTATCTGCTGGCCACCGACGCCCTGGATCCGCTGATGCGGGTGGCCGCCAACGGGCTGGAGGGCTGACCGGCTTTTCCGTGATCTTGAAAGGAGGGCTTTTTCATGCGCGTGCTGGTGGTCGAGGACGAGGTGCGGCTGGCCTCCACCCTGCAGGACCTGCTGGAATTGAACGGCTACACCACCGATATCTGCCACGACGGCGAGGCGGGGCTGGACAACGCCCTGTCCGCCATTTACGACGTGGTGGTGCTGGACGTGATGCTGCCCAGGATGGACGGCTTCACCGTGGTGCAGCGGCTGCGGGCCGCGGGAAACAGCACGCCGGTGCTGATGCTCACCGCCCGGTCAGAGGTAAGCGACCGGGTGACGGGGCTGGACCGGGGGGCGGACTACTATCTGACCAAGCCCTTCGAGCCCCGGGAGCTGCTGGCCTGCATCCGGGCTCTGTCCCGGCGGCAGCCGGAGCTGCGGAACACCGACGCCCTGGAATACGGCGATCTGAAGCTGGACAAGAACTCCTTTACCCTTCTCTGCGGGGAGCGGTCCGTCCGCCTGAGCCGCAAGGAATTCGACATGATGGAGCTGCTGATGCTGAATCAGGAGATCGTCATTACCAAGGAAAATCTGCTTTTGAAGATCTGGGGCTATGAGTCCGACGCGGAGGACAACAATGTGGAGGTCTATATCTCCTTCCTCCGCCGGAAGCTGGCCCATCTGCGCTCCACCGTGAAGATCAAGACCATCCGCATGGTGGGATACTGCCTGGAGCGCTCTTCGGATTGACGGTTTCCACGATTTCCACCGTGTTTTCCACATTTTCCACAGACTTTTCGACAAGGGGGAACGCTTGTCATGATCCGAAAACTGCGGCTGAAGCTGGTGGCCATCTGCATGGCCATGGTCACCGCCGTGCTGGCGGCGGTGTTCCTGTCCGTCTTTTTCGCCATGCGGCGGAATGTGCAGGAGCTGAGCCGCCAGCTCCTCTTCCGGGTGGCCCAGGAGAGCGGCTATTCCCTGGGCGGGCAGCCCAGCGCGGGCATCGCCATCGACGGCGACCAGACCATCCTGCTGCCCTATTTCACCGTGAATGTCTATTCCGGCAGGGGCACCTATTACGCCGACGTCACCGGGGGCACCTACGCCAATCTGGACGACAGCGAGGAGCTGACCGCCATTTTGCGGGACTGTCTGGCCCGGGACGCCAGCGAGGGCTTTATCCGGGACTATCACCTGCGGTATCTGCGCCAGGACAAGGGGCTGTACATCCGGCTGGCCTTTGTGGACACCTCCATGGAGCGGGCGATCCTTCAGGAGATGATGGGCAGCTATCTGGTCATCGGCGCCGCGGCGCTGCTGCTTTTGCTGGGGGTGTCCATCCTCCTCTCCCGATGGGCCACCCGGCCGGTGGAAAAAGCCTGGCGGCAGCAGCGCCAGTTTTTGTCCGACGCCTCCCACGAGCTGAAAACGCCGCTGACCGTCATCCTCTCCAACGCGGAGCTGCTGGAGACGGCGCAGCTTGCGGACAGGCCCGCCCGCTGGGCGGACAACATCCGCACCGAGGCCCGGCAGATGAAGTCCCTGGTGGAGGAGATGCTGACCCTGGCCCGGGCGGACAATATGGTCCGCACTGTTGTGCTTGCGGAGGTCTCCCTCTCCGACATCGCCGCCGACTGTGCCCTGGCCTTTGAGCCCGTGGCCTTCGAGGCGGGAAAACCGCTGGAGTATCAGATCAAGGAGGACGTGACGGTGCCGGGGGACCGGGACAAGCTGCGCCAGCTGGTCTCCGTCCTGCTGGACAACGCCATCAAATACGGCGCGGAGGGCGGGACCATCACCCTGTCCCTCCAGAAGACGGACCGGGCGGCAAGGCTTACGGTGTCCAACCCCGGCGCGCCCATCCCCGCGGAGCAGCTGCCCCGGCTGTTCGAGCGGTTTTACCGGGCGGACGCCTCCCGGGGGGAGCAGTCCGGCTTTGGCCTGGGGCTGCCCATCGCCCGGACCATCGCGGAGGAGCACAAGGGCTCCCTGCGGGCCGAGAGCGACGCATCGTCCACGCGGTTTATCTTCACCATGCCGCTGAAACGGTCATAAAACTATCGGGCGGCTGATAGACGCCCCTACCGAAAGAAAATCCGTAGGGGCGGCTATCAGCCGCCCCTTGTCCGCACAATCTCCACAGAGCGGTTTTGCCGCTCTGCAAAATCGTAAGAAATTCGTAAGATTTTCGTCGGCCGTCCCGTAAGAAATTCCCGATATTCTGAAGCTGGCTCAAGGAGGGAAGCACATGAACGAATGCATCCTGGTTGTGGATGACGACCCTGAGATCGTCGGCGCCATCGCCATCACCCTGGAGCGGGAGGGCTACCGCGTCCTGCGGGCCTACTCTGGGCTGGAGGCCCTGGACCTGGCCCTGGACCCGGCGGTGCGGCTGATCCTCATTGATGTGATGATGCCGAAGCTGGACGGCCTGTCCGCCCTGATCCGCATTCGGGAGAAGCGGAACCTGCCCGTCATCGTCCTCTCCGCCAAGAGCGAGGACACGGACAAGATCCTGGGCCTCTCCATGGGGGCGGACGACTATATCACCAAGCCCTACAATCCCCAGGAGCTGGCTGCCCGGGTGCGGAGCCAGCTGCGGCGGTACACGTCTTTGGGGGACATCCACGCAGAGGGGCGGGGGAACGTCATCGTCAACGGGCGGCTCCGGTACGACCCGGACAAGTCCCTTCTGCTGGCGGACGGCGATCCGGTGCGGCTGACCCCCACGGAGACCAGGATCGTGGATCTGCTGATGCGCAATCCCGGCCGGGTGTTCCCGGCGGAGGAGATCTACCGCCGGGTGTGGAACGAGGACGCCTACGCCTGCGAGAACACGGTGATGGTCCACATCCGCCGCATTCGGGAGAAGATCGAGCTGAATCCCAAGGAGCCAGATTACATTAAGGTGGTGTGGGGCATTGGATACAAAATGGAACAGCACGGATAAGGGGCCGGAGGAGGCCCCGGAGCTGGTTACAGTGAAAACTCTCCCAGAGGCGGCGGGATCCGCCGCCGTGGAACAGCCCTCCCCGGGGAGGGGGCGGCAGGCCAGGGCCGTGATTGGATTTCTGGCCTTTTTCCTGGGGCTGAGCCTGACCCTGGGCAGCCTGGGGGCCATCGCGGGGCGGCTGGTCTGGCAGCGGGGTGCCAGCCCGCTGGAGACAGACTGGCAGGAGACGGACGCCTTCCGGGGGCAGGTCTCCGCCTATCTGCGGGACTTTCTGACCCTGGCGGCGGGGGAGGAGCTGACGTGGTACAACGACTGGTATGGGGGCGCCGCCACCGAGGAGGTGGTGGTTTCCAGTGGGGAATGCACCTATGTTGTGGACGAGGCAACTCCGATCCCCGGCTACGCTGACCCAACCGGCAGCGACCCGGACTACTGGTATCAGAACGACAAAAACGTGCTGTACCGGGTGCGCAGGCAGGGCAGCGTATACAGTCCAGGTGAATGGTATTCCAACACCGACGGCGCGGAACTGAGCCGCAATCTGCCGGAGGGCTATCATTTTCTGCTGACCTTCGCCAACGGCAAGGTCACCATTCTCAAGGACGGCGTGGAGCTGGACGTCTACGGCGACGGCGTTTACACCGAAGATTCCGATTGGTTCGTCCCCGGCTACGACAACTTTCCGGCAGGGGACAATGTGAGCAGCGCGGTGGTGTACATGGCCGTCCGGGAGACGCCCACCCAGTATTACAGCACTGACTACGGCGTCCGGACCAGCGATATGTACTGGCCGTACCAGAGCCTGCAGGAGGCCCGCTCCTTTTGGCTGACTCAGGCGGCGGCGCTGGCGGCGGGCCTTGTTCTGCTGGCCGTGTGGTTTGCCCTGCGGCGGGAGAAGCGGCTGGCGGATGAAAAGCTGGCCTCCTGGACGGTGCATGTGTGGACGGAGCCGCGGTTTCTGGCGGTGGCGGCATGCCTGCTGTGGATGACCGCCGGAAACTCCTATGTATCGGATATGGCCTGGGCCCTCCGCCATGAGCTTTTTCAGGGCTGGAACTATTGGGCCGGCCTGGCGGGGCGGTATCTGCTGTGCCTGCCGCTCTCCAACAGCCCCGCGCTGCTGGCGCTGGTGTGGGTGGTGTGGCTGATCCACAACGACCATAGGTACAATCCCAAGGAGAGGCGGCGGAGCCTGCTCCGTGGGCTGTTCCGCGCCCTGCGGGCGCGGGATCTGAAACGGCCTGTGCAGAAGCGGCTGGCCCGGAACTCCGTAACACGTTTTTTGATTCTTCTGGCCGTTTTTCTGCCGTCCATGATTTTGGCAATCAGATTTAGCTACGATGGGACTTCTGTACTGTTTTTCGCTGCCGCCGCGCTGATCCTGATTCTTCTGCTCTACACACTGTGGGGCCGCCGTGACCGCGCTCTGGCCCGGGACATCGGCTTTCTTTCCGACCAGGTGGAGGCCATCCGCTCCGGCGACCTGTCCACGCCGTTGGAACTGCCGGAAGACGCCGACCTGCGCCAGACGGCGGAGGCCCTGAACGACATTCAGGCGGGGCTGCATCGGGCGCTGGAGGAGCGGACCCGCAGCGAGCGGATGAAGGTGGAGCTGATCTCCAACGTGTCCCACGATCTGAAAACGCCCCTGACCTCCATCCTGTCCTACGCGGAGCTGCTGCGGCAGGAGGAGCTTACGGGCGCGGCGGCGGATTACGCCCGCATCATCGACGAGAAGGCCCAGCGTCTCAGCGCCATGGTGCAGGACGTGTTCGAGGTCAGCAAGGCCGCCGCCAGCCAGCTGCCCGTCCATCTGGAGCGGCTGGATTTGGCCAAGCTGCTGCGGCAGACCCTGGCGGACATGGACGATCCCATCCGGGCCAGCCAGCTGACCTTCAAGCTCGACCTGCCGGAGGAGCCGGTGATGATCGTGGCGGACGGCAAGCGGCTGTACCGGGTGTTCCAGAACCTGATCCAGAACGCCCTGCAGTACGCCCTGGAGGGCAGCCGGGTGTACCTGAGCCTGAAAACCGGCCAGGGCAGGGCGGAGGCCAGTCTCCGCAACACCTCCCGCAGCGAGCTGCCGGAGGGGGTGGACTTCACCGCCCGGTTCGTCCGGGGGGACGAGAGCCGCACCGACGGCGGCAGCGGGCTGGGGCTGTCCATTGCCAGCTCCTTCACCGAGGCCTGCGGCGGGGAGTTCCGGGTGGAGACCGTGGCGGATCTGTTTACCGCCGTGGTGAGTTTTCCGCTGGCGGAGGGATAGGGGGCGCCGCAGCGCGGCGCGGGAATGCACCCCCCATTCTTTTTCGTCTTGCCGAAAAAGAATGCGCCGTGCACGGTGGAAGAAAAAGACGCTCTGTCCAAACTGGCATCCCATGTGCCATGGGATGCCAGTTTGGGGATGCGGCGGCTGGAAGCAACGGCCGGATAAAATTTGGATGGCTTCATCCGGCTGCGCTGGATGTTTGCGGTGATCCGGCGTTTATGCCGCATTTGGCCCGTGGGGGCAGACTTGTGGGCGCTTATCGCAAGGGCTTCTGCCCCTGGCCTCGCTGACGCTACGCGGACTTTTGGACATCCGTAGGGGCCGATCTCCGGCCTAAGAGCCGCCCTGCGGGCGGTTGGCCTCCGAAAGGCGGCCTGCGGGCCGCTCTGCCCACATCGGCCCTTGCGTATGCCGCATTTGGGACGTGGGGGCTGATTCGGGGTGCTCATCGCAAGGGCTTTTGCCTCCGGCCCGCTGACGCTATGCTGGCTGTTTCTCCGCATTCATGCGGTGTGTCATCCCGTAGGGCGGGACGACCCGGCCCGCCGCTGCGCGGGCTTTTGTGCCTGCGCCGGTATGTCCTGCGGGGAAGGCGACCCTCCGCATGGGACACCCCGCCGCGCGGCCCATTGCCCTCCGCCGCCGCGATCCTGGCGGATAACGGACGATCACAGGGCAGGCCATTGCACACGGCGCACATAAAACGGCGGCAGACAGGCTGTTCCTGTCTGCCGCCGCTTTTTCCTCAGCCGTCCTGCCGGACTTTTTCATCCATCAGGCCCTTGTCCACACAGAAGAAGGTAAACTCCCCCGTGGCCAGCAGCAGCCCGCCGGCGCCGGTGATGTCCACCTCCACCAGGCAGGTGGATTTGCCCCGGTGCCGCACCCGGGCCTCCGCCCGGACAGTGCCCTCCGACTGGTTGCGCAGGAAGTGCAGGGAGCTGGTCTGGGTGACGTAGTACCGGCCGTCGGTGTGGGCGGCGGAGCCGGTGGCGTTGTCCGCCAGGGTATAGATGGCGCCGCCGTGGACCATGCCGTAGGGGTTCTTGCTCTCCGGGCGGATCTCCAGCCGGAAGACCGCCCGGTCCGGCTCCACGGATTCGATCTCAATGTGGTTATGGATCATAAAGGCGTTGGTCTTGATGCGCTCCCGTGTCCGCATCTCCAGTTCGTTCATATGGCGTCTCCTTTGGTGAAATTGAAACCAGTTTACCACGCCGCCAAATATTTTTCCACATATTTTGAAAGAGGGCTTGACAAACAGGGCCCGCCGCGTATAATGAACATATGAACAGTCGTTCAATTATTCATTTGAGAGGAGGCGGACTATGGAGGACCGCTACAACGTGGAGTGCTGTGATTTTATCCACGCCCATGGGGAGATCGTGGACAAGGTGCGCCGGGAGATGCCGGGGGAGGACACCCTCTACGACCTGACGGAGCTGTTCCGCATTTTCGGCGATTCCACCCGCATCCGCATCCTGTATGTCCTGTTTGAAGCGGAGATGTGCGTGTGCGACATCGCGGCGCTGCTGGGGATGACCCAGTCCGCCATCTCCCACCAGCTGCGGGCTTTGAAAAACGCCCGCCTGGTGAAATCCCGCCGGGACGGCAAGACGGTATTTTACTCCCTGGCGGACGACCATGTGAAGACCATCATCGACCAGGGCCTGGAGCACGTTTCTGAGTGAGCATTCCACATTTTTAAATACATATTGGAGGACGATCATCATGAAAAAGCGTTACAAGTTCGTTATCGACTGCGCCAACTGCGCCGCCAAGGTGGAGGCCGCTGTAAAGAAGATCGACGGCGTCAACGACGCCACCGTCAACTTCATGGCCCAGAAGCTGGTTCTGGACGCCGACGACGCCCGGTTCGATCAGATCCTGGAAGAGGTGATCGCCACCGCCAAAAAGGTGGAGCCGGACTGTGAGCTGACCGTCTGATATGGCCCGGACGTTCTGGGACAGGTTCGCGGGACTGTATGACCTGGCGGAATCCGCCAACCGCCGGGCGGTTCGGGGAATGGCCGGGGCGGCGGCCCGCCTTGTCCCAGCGGGGTCTGATATGCTGGAGTGCGCGGCGGGCACCGGGGAGATCTCCCTGGCCGCCGCGCCTTTTGCCAAAAGGATCCTGTGTACGGACCTGTCCATCCCCATGCTGGAACGGGCCCGGCGGAAGGCCGCCCGGCAGGGCCTTTCCAACATCGAATTCGCCCGGCGGGATCTGCTTCACCTGCCGGACCCGGACGGCGCCTTCGGCGCGGTCTGCGCCGCCAACGTACTGCATCTGCTGGACGCGCCGGAGCGGGCCGTGGCGGAGCTGTGGCGGGTCACCGCCCCCGGCGGGGCGCTGATCCTGCCCACCTTTCTCATGGGGGAGGCGGGGCTGCTGATGCGGGGGCTGATCGCCCTGTACCGGCTGCTGGGGTTCCGGCAGAAGCACCTGTTCACCCGGCGGAACTATCAGGCCTTTTTGGACGGCCTGGGGCTGCCGCCCAGTCTGCTGACTGTCATCCCGGGGCGGCTGCCCGTGGGGCTGGCGGTGATACAAAAACCAACTATCCCGGAGGGATCAATATGAGCAAAAAACAGAAAAAGATGCTGAAGCGCATCGTCATTGCCGCGGTGCTGCTGGTGATCGTGAAGCTGCTGGCGGCCTTTGCCATCCTGCCGGAGCAGGGCCTGCTGACAGCGGTGTGCTATCTGGCCCCCTACGCCGTCATCGGCTGGGACGTCCTCTATAAGGCCGTCCGCAACATCCGCAACGGCCAGGTGTTTGACGAGAACTTCCTGATGGCCCTGGCCACCGTGGGCGCCTTCGGCACCGGGGAGTACGCCGAGGCCGTGTTCGTCATGCTGTTCTACCAGGTGGGCGAGCTGTTCCAGGATTACGCCGTGGGCAAGTCCCGGCAGTCCATCGCCTCCCTGATGGACATTCGCCCCGACACCGCCAATCTGGAGGGGGAGAACGGCGAGCTTGAGGAGGTGGACCCGGAGGACGTGGCCGTGGGCGCCGTCATCGTGGTGAAGCCCGGCGAGCGGGTGCCCCTGGACGGGCTGGTGCTGGAGGGCAGCTCCGCCCTGGACACCGCGGCCCTCACCGGCGAGTCCGTGCCCCGGGATGTGGCCCCCGGAGACGCGGTCATCAGCGGCTGCGTGAACCAGAGCGGCCTGCTGCGCATCAAGGTCACCCGGCCCTGCAGCGAATCCACAGTGTCCAAGATCCTGGATCTGGTGGAAAACGCCAGTGAGAAAAAGGCCGCCAGTGAGAACTTCATCACCCGGTTCGCCCGGTACTATACCCCCTGTGTGGTCATCGCGGCCCTGGCGCTGTTCCTGCTGCCCACCATCGCCCTGGCCCTGATCCCCGCCGCCAGCCAGCCCGCCTTCCTGGCCGGCACCGCCTGGTCCGGCTGGCTCCACCGGGCGCTGATCTTCCTGGTCATCTCCTGCCCCTGCGCGCTGGTCATCTCCGTGCCCCTGAGCTTCTTCGGCGGCATCGGCGGCGCTTCCAAGTGCGGCATCCTGGTGAAGGGCGGCAACTATCTGGAGGCCCTGGCCCAGACGGAGACTGTGGTTTTCGACAAGACCGGCACCCTGACAAAGGGCACTTTTACCGTCACCGCCGTCCACCCCGAAAAGGACTTTACGGAGGAACAGCTGCTGGAGTACGCCGCCCTGGCGGAGCATTACTCCGACCATCCCATCTCCCTGTCCCTGCGGGCCGCCTGCAAGACGGCGCCGGACGCCGGTCGGGTGGCGGATGTGGAAGAGATCGCCGGCCACGGCGTCCGCGCCACGGTGGACGGCAAGGCCGTGGCCGTGGGCAACAGCCGCCTGATGGAGCGGCAGAGCGTCAACTGGCTGCCCTGTGAGCTGCCGGGCACCATCGTCCATGTGACGGTGGACGGCTTTTACGCCGGGCATATCGTCATCTCCGACCTGCCCAAGGAGGACGCCAAGGCCGCCATCGCGGATCTGAAGGCCAGCGGCGTGAAGAAAACCGTGATGCTCACCGGCGATACCGACGCGGTGGCCGCCTCCGTGGCCGCGGAGCTGGGAGTGGACGAATACCACGCCCAGCTGCTGCCCGCCGACAAGGTGGATCTGACGGAAAAGCTGCTGGCGGAAAAGTCCAGCAAGGGCAAGGTGGCCTTTGTGGGCGACGGCATCAACGACGCGCCGGTGCTGAGCCGGGTGGACATCGGCATCGCCATGGGCGCCCTGGGCTCCGACGCCGCCATCGAGGCCGCCGACATCGTGCTGATGGACGACAAGCCCTCCAAGATCGCCACCGCCATGCGCATCTCCCGGAAGACCCTGCGGATCGTGCACCAGAACATCTGGTTCGCCCTGCTGGTGAAATTCGGGGTGATGGCCCTGGGCGCCTTCGGCAAGGCCACCATGTGGGAGGCGGTGTTCGCCGACGTGGGCGTGGCTTTCCTGGCCATTCTCAACGCCACCCGGTGCCTCCATGTGGATGAATTCCGGAAATAACGCCTATCGCCCGGCAGGCCACCGCCTGTCGGGCTTTTTCCGCCGTTTGTCGGGAACGGCTTGCTTTCTCTTTCACAGTTTCCTATGATAAACGCGGAAGGGGGGCTGCTTGTGAAGAAATGGAAAACGGCGGCCATATGCATCCTGCCTGTGCTGTTCATCGTCTGCGCCTATGTCAACACCCATTACAAGGGCTTTCCCAAGGTGGGCCCTCCGCCGGAGGCACTGGCCCTCAGCGCCTTCTACGGATGCGTCTGGACGGCGGTCATCTTTTTACTGCGGGACAGCCGGGGCTGGCTGCGCTTTTTCGCCTGTTATCAGGGACTGGCCCTCCTGCTGCTGGCGCTGATGGTGCTGTGCTCCGATGTGTCGATCCTTCCGGCGCTGCTGTTTCTGGGGCTGATGCTGCCCTATCTTGGATTTCCTCACTATCATTTTGTGCTTGTCATTCTGCTGTTTCAGGAGGCGCTCAGCCTGTACTGGCTGCTCCGGCTGAAAAAGCGGCGGCAGGCGGAGCGATAAGCACAGGCCCGGCGCGGAGTTGTCCGCACCGGGCCTTGTTGTCAATACTGGTATTTTTTCCGTCCCCACGCCAGGAAGAAAACCGAGACCGCCAGCCCCAGCAGCTCCGCCGCCGGGACGGCCAGCCAGATCCCCGGCTCGCCCCACAGGCGGGGCAGTGTCAGCAGCATCCCCACCAGAAACACAAAGGTCCGGGCGAAGGAGATAACGGCGGACACCACGCCGTCCGACAGGGCGGTGAACAGATTGGAGGCAAAGATGCCCACTCCCATGAACAAAAAGCTCACGGCGTAGAGGGGGAAGCCCTCCATGGTGATGGTGTACACGGCGCTGCCCGCGTCTGTAAACAGCGTCAGGCAGGGGCCGATGACCAGCCGGGACAGGACGTACATCCCCACAGAGCAGAGGAGGATGAAGCCCAGGCAGGAGCGAACGATCTTTTTCAGCTGGGGAAGGTCCTGGGCGCCGTATTTATAACTGACCACCGGGGCCACCCCCATGGAAAAGCCGAAAAACACCGCCGTAAACACAAACTGGAAGTACATGACGATGGTGATGGCGGCCACGCCGTCCTCGCCCCAGAATTCCAGGAAAATGAGGTTGAACAGCAGGGTCGTGACGGCGTTGGCGATGTTGGTCACCATTTCCGAGGAGCCGTTGCCGCAGGTCTGCAGCAGCATCCGCCCTCTGGGGCGGAAGGGGGTGAAGTACAATGAACCCCTTCGGTTTTGGAAAAAGAACACCACACCTGCCGCCGCGGGAATGCAGTAGCCAATGACCGTGGCCGCGGCGGCGCCCTCCACGCCCATGTCCATGGGCCCCATGAAGAGCCAGTCCAGCACGATGTTGGCCATGCCCCCCGCCACGGTGAGGCCCAAACCCAGCCCCGGCCTGCCGGCGGTGACAAAGAGGGTCTGGAACGCCGTCTGCAAAAAATACGCCGGGGCGAACCACAGCAGGATGCGGCTGTAGCTGCGGCAGTAGGGGAGCTGGGCCTCGCTGGTGCCGAGAAACCGAAGGATGGGGTCCAGAAACCAATTTCCCAGGATCAGAAACAAAAGGCCGATCAGCAGGGATACCGCAATGATGCAGGAGAAGTCCCGCCGGGCGGCGTCCTCCTTTCCCTCTCCCAGTTCTCTTGCGATGATGGCGCTGCCGCCGGAGGCCAGCATGATGCCCACCGCCAGCTCCAGGCTGTTCAGCGGATAGGACATATTGATGGCGGACAGGGCCAGCGTCCCCACAAAGCGGGAGATGAACATGCCGTCCACAATGGTGTAGAGGGACAGGAACACCATCATGACGATATTGGGCAGGGCGAACCGCAGCAGGGAGGCGGTGCGGAAATTCCGCGCCAGGGCGTTATCCACGGCGGACCTCCCCGGCGAGAGCCTCCGCAAAGGCCCGCTCACTTTTCAGCATCATCTCGCACAGCTCCGGCCCCATCCGTTCCAGCACCCGGTCCTCCATTTGATACATCTCCTCCAGGGTCTCCTTTGCAAAGGCCCGCCCCGCCTCGGTGAAGCAGACCAGTTTTTCCCTCTGGTCCTGGCCCGCCGCAAAGCAGAGGTATCCCCGGCGCTCCAGATCCTTGATAACGGTATTCACCGTCTGCTTCGGGATCATCCAGCTCTCCGAGATCTGCTTCTGGGTACACTGGCCCGCCATATCCAGTGCGTACAGGACCATGAACATGTTGTAGCTCATGCCGTGCCGCCTGGCCCATTCGCCATAGAGCGCCGTGCTCTGGCACATATAGGTATTGATCAGCTCCATCTGCTGTCTGGTGTTCAAATCAAGTCCTCCTGTTCAGTACGGTTTCGGACTGCTTGGCGTATTATAGTACGGATTCGGACTATTGTCAAGCCCAGGGCTTCTCTATTGTGTGCCGCGCCGCTCCGTGTTATAATCATACCAAATCTCTCCCAGGAGGCGTACCATGGATCAGGAGCTGACGCTGTCCCTTCTGCAAGACAGAAATACGAAGCAGGCCTATGGAACGCTGCTGGAATTGGAGCGGATCTCCGAGATCTCCGACGAACTGTACCCCTGTACCGCCCGCTTCGCGGATATGGTGGGCAGTGACCGTTACGCGGTCCGGGTCCGGGGCTTCCGCCTGTTCTGCAAGCAGGCCCGGTGGGATACCGAGGGCGTCATCGACCAGCACATGGACGCCGCTTTGGCGATCCTGAACGACGAAAAGCCCACGGCGGTGCGGCAGGCGCTGGCGGCGCTGGGCGATGCGGCGCCTTATAAAAGGGAACTGTGGGACATGATCCGGGATCGGGTCCGGAACATGGACTGTTCGCGGTATCCGGATACCATGCGGGGCCTGATCGCAAAAGATATCCAAACGCTGCTGGATCTGATGAAATAAACGGAAAAAGGAGCTGCCTGACGGCAGCTCCTTTTTTCTCCTTCTCGTTTTTGTACGCGGATCATTCCAGCGTCTCCAGTTCCTCCTGCCACAGCGTCCACTTCGCGTCGCTGGGCATCCGCCGCGTCGTCGCCCGCTCCATATCCCTCGCTTCCGCCTGTGGCGAAAGCTCGCTCATTGCGCGGCTCCTCCTTTCCCCACGAAAACCGCTTGCCCGCAAGGGGTATGCGGCATCCGTCAGCGGCAAAACCGCTGATGGATGCCCAATCGCCGGGTTTTCGCGGGGGCCCCAAAAGGCGACTGGCTCCTGATCCGCCTTTATTCCCTTACGCCAGCGTCTCCAGTTCCTCCTGCCACAGCGTCCACTTCGCGTCACTGGGCATCCGCCAGTCGCCGCGGGGGCTGAGGGCCACGGAGCCCACCTTGGGGCCGTCGGGGAGGCAGTTGCGCTTGAACTGCTGGGTGAAGAAGCGGCGGTAGAAGGTCTTCAGCCACTTCAAAATCACGTCCCGGCTGTACTGCCCGCCCAGGGCATGCAGGGCAAGACGGTATACCTTCCTGGGGGAGAAGCCCCAGCGGAGGATATAGTACAGGAAGAAGTCGTGAAGCTCATAGGGCCCCACCAGATCCTCCGTCCGCTGGCTGATCTCGCCCTTGACGGCGGGCAGCAGCTCCGGGGAGACGGGGGTGTCCAGAATGTCCTCCAGCACGTCGTGGAGGGCCTCGTCCTTGCCCGCGTTGTCCCGGGCCAGATATCCCACCAGATGGCGCACCAGGGTCTTGGGGATGGAGGCGTTGACGCCGTACATGCTCATGTGGTCGCCGTTGTAGGTGCACCAGCCCAGAGCCAGCTCGCTGAGATCGCCGGTGCCGATGACGATACCGCCGGCGGCGTTGGCAATGTCCATCAGCACCTGGGTGCGCTCCCGGGCCTGGCCGTTTTCATAGGTGACGGAGTGGTCGGCCATGTCGTGGCCAATATCCTTGAAGTGGCTGCGGACGGTGGCGGAGATGTCCACGGTCCGCAGGGTGGCGCCCATCTGCTCCGCCAGAATGACGGCGTTGTTCTTCGTGCGGTCGGTAGTGCCAAAGCAGGGCATGGTGACGGCCACGATGTCCGTCATGGGCCGGTCCAGCATCTTCATGGCAAGGCCGGTGATGAGGACCGCCAACGTGGAATCCAGTCCGCCGGAGAGGCCCACCACCGCCGTCTTGGCCCCGGTGTGCTCCAGCCGCTGCTTCAAGCCCAGGGAGGCGATCAGCAGGATCTCCCGGCAGCGGGCGTCCCGGTCCTCCTTCCCCTCGGGGACGAAGGGCATGGGGGCCACATAGCGGGTCAGCTTGGTGGGGGAGACGGTGAGGGAGAAACCCGCGTAGTTTTTCCTGCTGTTTTCCACATCGCTGAACACCTGGGTCCGGCGGCGCTCGCAGGCCAGCTTCTGCACGTCGATCTCCGAGATCAAAAGGCCGCCGTCAAACCGCCGCTCCGCCAGCAGCGCGCCGTTTTCCGCGATCATCTGGTGGGCGCCGAACACCACGTCGGAGGTGGATTCCCCCTCGCCGGCGCTGGAATAGATATAGCCGCACAGGAGCTTTGCCGACTGCATGGTCACCAGCTGGCGGCGGTAGGCGTCCTTTCCGATGAGGTCGTTGCTGGCAGACAGGTTGCCGATAATGGTGGCTCCCGCCTGGGCCATGCGGACGGAGGGAGAGTCCGGTGCCCACAGGTCCTCGCAGATCTCAAAACCCAGCTTCAAGTCCGCCAGATTCTCGCATTCAAAGATCTGTTCCGCGCCAAAGGGTACCAGTTCCTGGCCGCAGAAGGTGATGTAATCATCCTCTGCCGGCGCCGGAGCAAACTGGCGCTTCTCGTAAAATTCACCGTAATTGGGCAGATGGGTCTTGGGCACCAGGCCCAGGATCTTTCCCTTCTGTATAATCGCCGCGCAGTTATACAATTTGTTGTTTACCCGCACCGGCATGCCCACGGCGGTGACCACCTCCAGATTCCGGGTGGCCTCCAACACCGTGGCGAGCGCCTCCTCCGCCCCCCGCAGCAGGGTCTCCTGATAGAACAGGTCGCCGCAGGTGTAGCCCGTCAGGCCCAGCTCCGGCAGCACCAGCACCTTGACCCCCGCCTTTTCCGCCTTGCGCATCATGGTAAAGGTCTGCTCGGCGTTGTAGTGGCAGTCCGCCAGGCGCAGCTTGGGCGTGCCGCAGGCCACAGAGATAAAACCGTCTTTCATGGAATCGACCTCCTGACGATGATCTTTTTATGGGCTTATCTTACCCCCCCTGGGGAAAAAATGCAAGACAGCAAAAGGACCGCCGGTGGCGGTCCTTTTGCCGTGTGTGTTTTAGGAGGGAGAAAACGCATCGGGTTTGGGAGGACCCGTTGCTTGATGATTAAGATACCCCAGAATTTTTGCGGAATTATGAGTTTCCTGTGAACAGTTTGTGAATGTTTTCCGGAGAAAACGATTACTTGACTGATCCACCTTTTTGCCTTTAAAAAATGGGGGCCTGTTTTCCACACAGGCCCCCATTTTGTTTTGTTGTTTATTTGTACTTTTGGCTCTCCGCCACCGCCAGCTGGTCACAGCGGTTATTAAACTCATTTTCCGCGTGGGTTTCCCATCCGGCTTTGCCGGATGGGAGCCCTTTCATTTCATTTGCTTCGGGCGGAATGAATCCGCCCTGCGCCAAGATTTTTCTGCGCAAAATGCTTGTTCGGCGCTTCCGCGCCGCCCCGCGCTGCGGGGACCCGGGCCACGCAGTAAAGCACTATTTGTACTTTTGACTCTCCGCTACCGCCAGTTGGTCGCAGCGGTTATTATACTCATTCTCCGCGTGGCCCTTGACCCAGTGGTAACGCAGGGTGTGGATATCCGTCAGCTCCAGAAGCCGCTCCCACAGGTCGGGGTTCAGGGCGGGCTTTTTGTCGCTCTTGATCCAGCCCCGCTTTTGCCAGCCTCTGGCCCAGCCCTTTTCCAGGCCGTCGATGACGTACTTGGAATCAGACCACAGGTCCACGATGCAGGGCTCTTTCAGCAGGGACAAGGCCTGGATGACGGCGGTCAGCTCCATGCGGTTGTTGGTGGTGTTTGGCTCGCCGCCGGACAATTCCCGCCTGTGGGCGCCGTACATCAAAATGGCCCCCCAGCCGCCGGGGCCGGGATTGCCGGAGCAGGCGCCGTCGGTGTAGATGGTGACTGTTTTCATAAAATTCTCCGGAGAAAAAGGAAAGCAGCGCAGGCTTCTTTCCCCTCTCTCATTGGTTTTTCAGAATTTCCCGCTTTTTTGCCGCAAACTCTTCTTTTGTCAATAGACCGCTGTCCAACTGGCCCCGCAGCTGTAAGAGCTGCTTCCGCGTGGCGGCGTCCTCACGGTTTTGGGCACGGGGCGCCCCGGATGGAGCGGACGTGTTCTTTTTTGTGAGCCGTTTGATTGCCAAAAGATACAGAAATGCCACTCCGCCGCCTAAGGCAGCGCCAATCAGGCACAGAAGGATGATCGAAAAAACCAAAATGGACTCCTCTCTTATCTCTCCGTGGGCGTTACATCAGGTTCGTTATTCTCATCGGTCTCCGCACCAGTATCCGCCGCTTCCCGCTCCGTCAAGGCCAGAGAGATGACCTGGTCGCCCTCTTCCTTGAAGCGCATGACGATGACGCCCTGGGTGGCGCGGCCGGCGACGCGGATATTCTCCACAGCGGTGCGGATCAGGATGCCCGCCTGGGTCACCAGCAGCAGGTCCTCGGTGCCGTCCACCACTTTGATGCCCACTACGGGGCCGGTCTTCTCCGTCACCATGTAATTCTTGATGCCGATGCCGCCGCGGTCCGTGACGCGGTATTCCTCCACGGGAGTCCGCTTGCCGTAGCCCTTTTCCGTGATGGAGAGGACGCATTTGCCCTCGGTGGCCCGGGCGGCGCCCACCACATAATCGCCCTCCCGCAGGCGGATGCCCCGGACACCCACGGCGTCCCGGCCCATGGGCCGAACCTTGCTCTCGTCGAAGCAGCAGGCCATGCCGTCGTGGGTGGCGATCAAAATTTTCTGGTTCCCGTCGGTCTCCCGCACGGTGATGAGCTGGTCGCCCTCGTCCATCCGCAGGGCGCGGATGCCGTTGTTCCGCAGGTTTTTCAACGTGTTGGCGGGCAGCCGCTTCACGGTGCCGTTCCGCGTCACCATGAACAGGAAGCGGCCGTCGTCCTCGATGGAGCGGGTGTGGATCATGGTCTGCACCCGCTCGCCCTGCTCCACCTGCAGGATGTTGATGATGTTGGTGCCCTTGGCGGTCTTGCCGGACTCGGGGATCTGGTAGCCCTTCTTCCGGTAGACCTTGCCGGTGTCGGTGAAGAAAAGGATATAGTCGTGGGTGGAGGCGGTGAACACGTCCACCACGTAGTCCTCCTCCCGGGTGGTGATGCCCTTCTTACCCATACCGCCTTTGGACTGGGCGGCGTACTCGCTGACGGGGGTCCGCTTGATGTAGCCCGCCTGGGTCAGGGTGAAGACGCACTCTTCCTCTTCGATGAGATCCTCAATATCGATCTCGTCCTCCACGTCCTGGATCTCGGTGACCCGGTCGTCGCCGAACTTGTCGGCGATGGCCGTCAGCTCCTCCTTCAGGATCTGACGCACCAGGCCCTCGTCGGAGAGGACCTTGTTGTACCAGGCGATCTTCTCCTCCAGCTCCTTGTACTCGTTCTCCAGCTTCTCCCGGTCCAGGCCCTGGAGGGCTTTGAGGCGCATATCCAGAATGGCCTGGGCCTGGATATCGTCCAGGCCGAAGCGGGCCATCAAATTCTCTTTCGCATTGTCATAGCTGGTGCGGATGATCCGGATGACCTCGTCGATGTTGTCCTGAGCGGTCAGCAGGCCCTCCAGCAGATGGGCCCGCTCCTGGGCTTTCTTCAGGTCGTATTTCGTCCGGCGGACGATGATCTCCTCCTGGAAGGCCAGATACTCGTCAATGATGTGCCGCAGGGACAGGATCTTGGGCTGGGACTGGTTGTCCACCAGGGCCAGCATATTGATGGCAAAGCTGGTCTGCAGCTGGGTCTGGCTGAACAGGCGGTTCAGCACCACCTGGGGGTTGGCGTCCCGCTTCAGCTCAATGACGATGCGCATGCCGTTGCGGTCGGACTCGTCCCGGATGTCGGAGATGCCCTCCAGCCGCTTGTCCTCCACCTGGTCCGCCATGCTTTTGATAAGCATTCGCTTGTTGACCTGATAGGGGATCTCGGTGATGACGATGCGGGTGCGGTCCTTGCCGAACTCCTCAAACTCGTGCCGGGCCCGGATGACCACCCGGCCCCGGCCGGTGGCATAGGCCGCCCGGATGCCGCTGCGGCCCATGATGATGCCCTTTGTGGGGAAGTCCGGCCCCTTGATATGCTGCATCAGGTCGGACAGCGTGGCGTTGGGATCGTCCAGCACGCAGATGCAGGCGCCGATAACCTCCCGCAGGTTGTGGGGCGGGATGTTGGTGGCCATGCCCACGGCAATGCCGCTGGAGCCGTTGACCAGCAGATTGGGGAAGCGGGCGGGGAGGACCCGGGGTTCCTTTCGGGACTCGTCAAAGTTGGGGTCCCAGTCCACGGTGTCCTTTTCAATGTCCCGCAGCATCTCCTCGGCGATCCTGCTCATGCGGGCCTCGGTATACCGGTAGGCCGCCGGGGGGTCGCCATCCACGGAGCCGAAGTTGCCGTGGCCGTCCACCAGCATATAGCGCATGGAGAAATCCTGGGCCAGACGGACCAGGGCGTCATAGACGGAGGCGTCGCCGTGCGGGTGATACCGGCCCAGCACGTCGCCCACGCAGGTGGCGGACTTTTTGAAGGGCCGGTCAGAGGTCAGGTTGTCCTCGTACATGGCGTACAGGATACGCCGGTGGACGGGCTTCAATCCGTCCCGCACATCCGGCAGGGCGCGGCCCACGATGACGCTCATGGCGTACTCGATGTAGGATTTTTCCATTTCGGGGACCAGGGGAGATTCCACGATCTTCTGCTGAGGATACCGGATCTCCTCGGGATCGTATTGGGGCTTTTTGCTCATTTATGGATTTCCTCCTTTTAGAGGCGTTTATTTTCTAATGGTAGGATATAGGAGATAAAAGATATGAGATAAGAGTTATGGTGTCCGGCTCTGCCGGACTATTTTAAATCATTCGCCAAAGACGAATTTCCATGTTCTATCTCTTATCTCCTATCTTTTATCTGAATCAGTAGTCCAGATTGACGGCGTACTGGGCGTTCTTCTCGATGAATTCCTTCCGGGGCTCCACCTTTTCGCCCATGAGGATGGTGAAGGTCTCGTCGGCCTTTACCGCATCGTCCAGGGTGATGCGGCGCAGGGTGCGGCGCTCCGGGTCCATGGTGGTCTCCCACAGCTCGTGGGGGTTCATCTCGCCCAGGCCC
>ENA-UOJC01001666-UOJC01001666.1-human-gut-metagenome-genome-assembly--contig:-C104-NODE-1666-length-28397-cov-11.740844_pt1 | contig 28397 bp, 30 predicted proteins | sample MGYA00242339_ERZ723886 | MGnify/ENA metagenome assembly ERZ723886 | reverse complement strand
TGATAGGCGGTAAGCCTTGAAAAATCAAGGAATTTCGGAAGATTGAATTTTTAATCATAATTATATATTAATATAGCCGCACAGCCGCCGATGTAAAACAGACTCATAAAGGGCACCAGCCGTTCACAGACTCCGGCAATGGAACGGATACCACCGAAAATCACAAGAGACGCCAGGACCGCAGCGATAATGCCGACAATCTCCGGCGGAATATTCAAGCTCTCCTCACAGACCGCCGCAATGGCATTGACCTGAACGGCACAGCCAATACCGAAAGACGCCAGACCGCCAAAAAGAGCAAATAGAAGAGCCAACCATCGCATATGAAGTCCCCGGTCCAAAACATACATGGCTCCGCCCTGCATCCGTCCATCCTCTGTCTGCACCCGAAACTTCACCGCCAGCAAAGCTTCACTGTAGGTTGTCGCCATCCCGAAAATTCCCGTCAGCCAGCACCAGAATACTGCCCCAGGACCGCCCAGCGCAATCGCTGTACCTACTCCAATAATATTTCCCGTACCGAAGGTGGACGCCAACGCCGTCGTCAATGCACCAAATGGGCTCACTTCCCCTTCGCTGCTATCCTCCTTTTGTAAAGACAACCGAATCCCACGAAATACAAAACGCTGAATCACCTTTGTCCGCACTGTCAAAAACAGATGGGTCCCGAGAAGAAGGCCTATGAGCGGCCATCCCCACAAAAAGTCATTCAGCGTCCTTATTCCATTTTCAATAAATTCCATCCGCCGCCTCCGGCTTCTGATTTTATTTCATATATATGTACCGTCTCGCTTTTTCAGTCGGTTTTCGTCCCCATTTTATTAAGAACTGATACAGACAATGGCATTGCTAATATAAATGTCAAAATATCGCTTACCATCTGGCACATCTCTATACCCCGAAGTCCGAAAATCGCCGGCAGAATAATATTGATTACCGCACCAACCACAATACCGATCATGCCATACATGGCATTGCCCTGAAAACGCAATTGATTATTTAAAACCAGAGATGCCGTCATATAGGGCGCCCCGATTAATATATATTTAAGATAGTCAATGGCATAGGGCAGAATCGTCTCTGTCGAACCCAAAACCCGGGCCATCGGTTCTATAAATATCAGACCGCAGACCGTTAAAACCGCCCCGGCCAACAGTGCGGAGAAAAAACCAATGGAAGCCATTTTGAAAGCTTCCTCCGTATTCTGCGCACCAAGCTGACGGGAGATGTAGTTTCCCGAACCATGGCCGAAAAAGAAGCCCAAAGCCTGAATAATCGCCATCAACGAGAAAACGACGCCTACCGCCGCCGTTGCCGATGTATTAATCCGGCCGACAAAAAATGTGTCCACCATATTATAAAAAGACGTAATCAGCATACTGATAATCGTCGGCACCGCCAGTGAACATACAAGATGCGGTATGGGCTCCTCCGTCATATATTTAAACTTTTGTTCTGCATCCAACATTTATTCCCCCATTTATCGTCACTAAAACCGCCACATCATCCTTCAGCATCTGCTTAAAAAAAAGAGACTCGCATCCGCCCACGAATATCCTCATCCGTCATACAGAATAGGGCATCCAGAAAAGCAGTCTGAAAGCTGCCTGTTCCCCGGCACTGCCCGGCAGCAATCTCACCACTGATGCCAAGGACGACGCAGGCTGCCACAGCCGCAGCCATCGGCCTTCCCGAAGACATATAAGCCGCTGTTAATACATTCAGCATACAGCCCGTCCCGGTAATCCGTCCCATCATTTCACAACCATTATCAATCAAATATACCTGCTCTCCATCGGTCACCAGGTCCGTTTTTCCCGAAGCCAGGACAACCGCACCATAAGTTTTCGCTGCTGTCTTTGCCAGACGTACCGTTTCCTCCAGATTCGCTTCCGAAAGTACATCCTTCGGGTCCACATCCACGCCGCTCACACTGCAGCCGCTCCCGGCCAGAGCCTTTAACTCAGACATGTTTCCTTTTAAGATCAGCGGCGCTTCCGGTACACGCTGCCTCAAAAATTCTTCTGTAATATCTCTGCGAAAATGACTGCAGCCAATGCCCACCATATCCAGAATCACAGGAATTTTCCGCGCCATTGCCGCCTTTTCGGCGATTAAAATCGAAGCCTTTCTGGCATCGGTAATATTGCCAAGATTCAAAGCCAGCGCTCCGGCAGTTGCCGTAATTTCTTCTACTTCCTCCGGATGTTCCGCCATCATCGACCGTCCTCCGGCCGCCAAAACCACATTGGCACAATCATGAATTGAAATGGGATTCGTAATACAATGAATCAGCGGCGCTTTCTGCTGCACCGCTGCCCGAATCTGACAAATTTCTTTGAACATCTGATCTCTAAACATTTTTCTGTTCCCGCTCCTTACTCGACTGGGTGACATAATAGACAACCGCTATGATCTCCACAAGAATCAATGCAGCGGCCGGAATGATCTTCGCCATGACTCCGTCCAGATGAAAAATATTTTTTGAAACGACCAGTACAGCCAAATATACGATGATTCCGAGGAATCCGATGCCTGCTGCATCCATCCTCAGGTCCGAAGGCTTCTCCTGAACAGTGGAACCAAGCATCTGCTGCATCTTTGTCAGCATTTTTCCCTTATTCAGATATTTCAGGAAAATAAAGGCCACACTGCCGCCAATCAGTGTACCGCAAATAAAGGACGGTACATAAAACATCAGAGATAGCCCCTCCCTTCCGACAATAAAAGTCATCACCGGATAGGATACCATAGCTCCGATAATGCCCGTTCCAATCACTTCGCCCACGACGGCAAAGATCATCCGCCCTCCGGATAATCGATACAAAACACCGGACAAAAAGGCGCCAAATACCGCACCGGTCAGCGCCAGCGGCGGTATACCCATAAACATCATACGGATAATACCGATCAATGTGGCACACAGCAGCGAATACCACGGTCCCATCATAACTGCACAGACAATATTGATCAAATGGGCCATCGGACACATACCTTCCACTCTCAAAATAGGGGAAATAACCACGCCGATGGCAACCATCATTGCCAAAAAGGTCATTTTTATCAAGCCATTCTTTGTGTTCACAATAAAAACCTCTTTTCTCTCTCGGATAGTCTATAACATTTTCTTTTTACGAAGCAGCCACAGAGCCAGTATACAAATCAGCAATGTGATAATACATATAATACCAAAGCCCTGGATCGAAGCCGCAAACGGCATACCGCCCGCATTGACATTCATACCATACAAACCGGAAATCACCGTTGGAATCGCCATGACGATCGTAATGGATGTCAGATATTTCATGACATTATTCAGCCGGCTGTCGATCACAGATGAAAACAGCTCACGAGTACTGTTGATAATATCTCTATATATCGAAGTCATCTCAATCGCCTGCTTATTTTCGATAATAACATCATCCAACAATTCCTGGTCCTCCGGATACTGTTCCAGCCGCTTATAACGGGTCAGACGATCAAGCACCACACCATTGGCCCGAAGTGACGTGGCAAAATAAACCAATGTAGACTCCAATTCATGCAGAGCCATCAGATCCACGTCTTCCGTATCTCCCTCAATGCGTTCTTCGATTTCTATCCGCCGTTTATCCAAAACTCTCAGATAGGCCTGATACAGCGAAGCCGCCCGGAAAAGAATCTGATATACAAAACGCATCTTCTTTTTTGTACTGAATTCCTTAACCCTTCCCTTTACAAAGCAGTGCAGAATCGGTGTATCCTCCGTACATACTGTGATAATCATATTCTGGAGCAGAATAATACCTAAAGGGATCGTCGTGTAAGCCCGCTTATCATGCCGGACCTCCACCGTCGGTATATCGACAAGAATCAGGGTATATCCCGGTTCCAGTTCAATACGGGAGCTTTCTTCTTCATCCAATGCGGCCATAACATCATCAATGTCAATCTCCAGCTCTTCGGCCACCTGCATAGCTTCCTCCCGGGTTGGGTGAATCATCTGTATCCACACGCCTTCCTGAATGGTATCCTCTTCATGTATGAAATTATCATCCGTTCTGTATATTTTTATCATTCCGGATATGCTCCCTTCTGTCGAATGCTGTTTTTACCTTATTCTATTATATACGCAACCTTCCAAAATGCAAAGAAAAAAGTCCCGAAATCTGGTGGGGATATTTCCACCAGATTCGGAACTTTCCAGGTCTGTCTCTATCAACGTTTTCCTATATATTCACATATCAGATCAGCACTCGCTTCGGTACCTATGGAACTGTCAATACAAAGATCATATTGATGCACGTCGCCCCATTTAAAGCCGGAAATGTTCTTATAATATGCCGCTCTTGCAGCGTCGGAACGTTCGATGCTCCGGCGCCCTTCTTCCTCAGTGTCACCATACATTTCCATAACCTTCTTTACACGGTAATCCTTCGGTGCATGGATATAGATCTTCACCACATTTTCCCGGTCACGAAGTACATAATCCGCCGCGCGTCCGATAATGACGCAGGCCCCCGCATCCGCAATCATTTTAATAACCTTATCCTGGGCAATGATCGCCTGCTGAATAACATTCGTACTCAAATAAAGTTCCTTCATTACGGCATTTTCATTGGAATTTATATTTGAAATAAATTCTTTTGTAAGACCGCTTTCCTTTGCGGCCAGAGCCGTCATTTCTTTATAATAACACGGGATATTTAATCTTTCCGCAACCAACTGGCCGATATGTTTTCCAGCCGTACCGTGTTCACGGGCAATGGTAATCACTACACCGGCATGAGACTGCTGTAAAACCGGTTTTACTGTTTCCGAATCACTCTTTGCAGTTTCATTCCCTAACTGCTTCCACAAATCTACCATGACAATGGCTGTTATGGCAATAGCAATCATATCGGCAATCGGCGCCGCCCAAAAGATACCTGTCACTCCCCAAAGCATCGGAGCTATAAGAGAAAAGATAATTAACAATACATCTCGCAAAACCGAAAGCGGCGCGGCCTTCTTTGCATGGCCGATGGACTGAAGAAAGATGGCGCAAACCTTCTGCACACAGGTAAAAACAATAAGTGAAAGATAAATCCGAAGACACAAAACTGCAAACTGAGTATACAATTCGCCGTCCGCGCCGAACATTCGAATAAAGGACAACGGGAATACCTCAAACATAACCGTACAGATCAAACAGATGATTGCCGTCCACTTGACGATTAATTTTAATAACTCTTTAACCCGATCGTATTTTTCTGCACCATAGTTGTATCCCACAATCGGCTGGGCACCTGCCGCAATTCCGATGGCAATATTTAAAACGATCTGAAATAATTTCATAATAACAACAAAGGCCGCCAAAGGAATATCCGCTCCATAAGGAGAAATCGCACCGTATTTGACCAATAATATGTTGTTAATAACAGTTATGATCACAATTGAAAATTGAGTTAAAAAGCTGGATGTTCCCAATGCCATAATGTGTTTTAAAAGTATAAAATCCGGTCGGAAGCTGCTCAGCGAAACCCGGAAAGTTTTACTCTTTCTTAAATAAATCACACATATAAGGAAGCTGACAAACTGGCCCAGAATAGTGGCATAAGCAGCGCCTTTGATTCCCAAATCCAATACGAAAATCGCAACCGGGTCGCCAATGATATTGACAACGGCTCCGGCCAGCATAGCGCCCATAGCGTATTTCGGACTGCCATCGGCACGGATGATCGATGCCAGCGTATTCTGTACCAGGGCCAGCGGCATCATGGCATATATAATAAATCCATAGTCATGGGCCAATGCCAAATTGGCATCCGTTGCCCCAATCAAAAGTAACAAATTATCTCCCCAGAGATAACCCACAGCAATGACCACAACACCTAAAAGAAAGGAACACAGCATACTGTTCCCCACACTGCGGTGAATATGCTTCGTTTCATTTCTTCCCAAAGAAACACTTAAGGCTGCAGCCGCTCCGTCTCCGAAGAGCAGTGAAATTCCCCATCCGATAACTGTAATCGGAAAAATGACTCCGGTAGCGGCATTTCCCAGATAACCAACGCCATTACCCACAAAAATCTGGTCAACAATGTTATAAAGACAAGAAATAATTAAAGAAAAAATACATGGAATGGCAAATTGCCGAAGCAGTTTACCAACGTTCTCTGTTCCTAAATAATTATTCTGATTCATAAATTCCTCCTGTTTAAAACGCAAAAAAATAGAGCGTAGAATTCAGTCTGAAATTCTACGCTCTCGCTGTCCGACTTTCTAAGCTTAATATTATTATTTTTCAAAATATTCACTGACATCTGCCCGGTCATTGTACTGCTTTCTGACATGAACGATAACAGAGCCGTCCGGCTGTTCAGATTCTTCTGTAATCTGATAGCGGGTATGTGTTTTATCAAGTGATGCTTTATATCTTTCAAATTCCTCATGATTCAATGCAGCGGCCCGTTCTCTTGAATAGCCAAAATCTTCTTTCTGCTGAAAAATAAGGGTCTGAAAAATACACGCAGATTTTACACGTTTCATGATTTCACCTCCATCAGCACATAATCTATGGCAGTAGTCATAGTGCTTAATATGCAGAGAGATGATGGCGCGAAACATCAGCGTTTGTGGAAATCCGATGCCGCAGATTTCACAGGCTGCTATACACTCTCATGGTAATTTTCATTACTTGCTAATTATAACATTTTTATTTCAAAAAAATCAAGCAGTTAAAAATGATTGTGTTTTACATCGACTTCGGTTCGTGTTACAATAGATTTTGCTGCTAAAAAAAGGAAATAAATAAGAATATCATAGATTTGGGAGGATTGTTATGAATCATAAAACAGCCTTTCGGCAGGGAATGACAGACGGTATTCCCATTGCCCTCGGATATATGGCCGTCTCATTTACTTTTGGAATTATGGCAAAGAATGCCGGACTGACGGCATTTCAGGCCGTACTTCTGTCACTGACCAATCTGACCTCGGCCGGTCAGTTCGCCGGTCTCGGTATCATCACCGCCTCGGCCAGCTATATGGAAATGGCATTCACCCAGCTTGTCATCAATCTGCGCTATTGTCTCATGTCCTGTGCCCTGTCCCAAAAGCTTGAACAGGGAACACCCTTTTTCCATCGGTTTTTTATCGCCTACGGAAATACAGATGAAATTTTCGGCGTATGCAGTTGTAAAGAAGGGAAACTGGACCCCTTTTACAATTACGGCGTCATCTCCGTTGCATCCCCCGGGTGGGCCTTCGGTACTTTTCTCGGCGTGCTCTCCGGAAGCATCTTACCCGGCCGGGTATTGAGCGCTCTCGGCGTGGCACTTTACGGCATGTTTATCGCCGTCATTGTTCCGCCGTCCAAGACCAACCGGATCATCGCCGGAGTCGTTCTCATCTCCATGGGAGCCAGCCTTATATTTACCTGGCTGCCTTTGCTGAACCAGATTTCTTCCGGTTTTCGGATCATTTTGCTGACCCTGCTCATTGCAGGAGGCGCAGCAACCCTTTTTCCCGTTAATCCCGATGAAACCGCCGCTTCCGCCGAAGCAAAAGATTGACACGATTTAAGGAGGATTTTTCCATGTCCCATAATATTTATATTTACATATTCGTCATGGCCGGGGTCACCTACCTCATCCGGCTTCTGCCCCTGACCCTCATCAGAAAAGAGATTAAAAATACCTTTATTCGGTCTTTTTTATATTATGTTCCCTATGTCACCCTGTCTGTCATGACCTTTCCGGCCATCCTGTCAACTACTCAAAATTTCTGGTCAGCCCTGGCCGGCTTCGTCATTGCCATTATTGTGGCCTGGAAAGGCGGCAGCCTCATTAAAGTATCTGCAGCCGCCTGCATTGCGGTTTTTCTGGTGGAACTGATTCTTTAAAGTCCCGGCATCGCAGTTCCGGCATTTTATAAACTCATATCAAGCCACTGGAAGGCCTTCCACAGTCCATCCTTATCCACGTCATCGGTGACAAAATCAACCATACCCTTTAGGCCTTCACCGGCATTTCCCATGGCGATGGCCACGGCTGTCTCCGCCAGCATTTCCAAGTCATTCGGCCCGTCACCGATGCTGACCGTATCTTTCATATCCCCACCAACATGAGCAACATATCGCCGAATTCCTGTGGCTTTATTCTCTCCGGCGCAGGTAATCTCTCCATTGCTGCCTTCGCCGCTTTTATAGCTTGCGCCTTCAACTTTAAAATAATCTCCTAAAACTTCCTGAATCTTTTCCATGGATACTGGTGCATCGTAATAAGCCATTTTCTCCACATCGGTGCAATCATATAAATCTTCTCTTAAAAAGACATCTGCCACCATGACCTTTTCCATTTTTTCCTCCGTCATTCCCATATCCAGGAAATGTCGGACCATGGCTTTCCAGCTCTTTTCCGTCATGACGACACCATCCTTCGTCTGAAGCATATAAGTGGTCCGAGTATCCTCAAAATATTTTACCAATCGGTTCAATTGCTCTTTATCTGACACATGTCGGTAAACTTCCCGGCCGTCACATTCCACATAAGCCCCGGCCGAAGCGATAATTCCGTCAAAATTCATCTCTAAAAGTTCCGGATATATCTGAGCTTTCACCCGCCCGGTACACAACACAAGGCGGTTTCCATCGGTCTTCGCCTTCAGAAGCGCCTTTTTCGCCGTTACGGGAAGCTTTCCGTCAAAATCCATCAGCGTCCCATCGATATCCAGAAATATTATTTTCTTTTTCATAATAACCTCCGTAAAATCTGGTCAAACACTTCATTGTCTGTTATGATAGTTCAAGAAAGTCAGGTGTATTTAATGAATTTAACAACTATTTTAATCATTTATCTTATTATTATCAATATGTCAGCCTTTATTATTTTTGGTATCGACAAGCGCCGTGCCATTAAAAACCGGTGGCGGATCGCTGAATCTACACTTTTCCTCCTTGCCCTCATCGGAGGCAGTATCGGCGCCGAGGCCGGAATGTATATTTTCCATCACAAAACAAAACATCTGCGTTTTGTTATTGGTATTCCTCTGATTTTTATTCTTCAGGTCGTCATTGTTTTCTTTATACAAAAATTTATCTGACCGTAAGGATTATCCTATTTAAACTTTTTCTTTCCAAGGCGGACATCTTCGATCAGGCCTACCATATCCTCCGGTAAAGCATTTAATAAATAATTTCTGTCATTTTCGCGGCGTTCCTCGAGAATCTGACGGATTTCCCGGCAGGTCTGTTCAACTTCATCCTTAAGTCCCTGGGCCGATAACCGCTGGGCCCCCTGACCAAGAATGATCACCTGTTCCAAAGCATCGGAAGTCGCCACAGTTACCTGATATTTCCGATTCATCCGATGGACCGTCTTTTCGATGTACTGATCCGCCGTCTCTGCTTCTTTTGTATAAACCACATAAATATTGTGATATTTAAATACCTGTCCCGGATTACCTTCCACCTTGTAGGCATCAAAGACAAGAATCAAGGTATCCTTTTTAAATCCCTGGTAATTACACAAAATATCCATCAGAGCATTTCGGGCGCTGGTAATGTTGACCTCCGACAGACTTCGCAATTCATCCCATGAAAAGATGATATTATATCCATCAACTAATAAGTAACTTTCCTCCGGTTTCTTTTCCGGCTTTCTTTCGACGGATTCCTGAATCCGGGGCCGCTGCCATTCTCTGCGCTTCACCGGTCCATAGGTCCGCTCAAAAATCTGTTCCAGCTCCTTATCTTCTGCCAGCCCGGAACTCACAGCTCCGCCGCCAGTGTTCCTCCCTGCTCCCGGCCGTCCTGCCATCTCTGTGAGATTTTCTTCTTCCAGAGATTCCTCTGAGGATTTTAAACAACTTTCCAAGTGCATATAATCAGCCACTTCATTCCATGGAACATTGAATCCGGCACCATGAGCGCAGAAAACAGACCCGGTCGGATTTTCCAAATCGGCCTCTGAATCATAGTTTGCCGCCTCAATGACTTCTTCCGCATTATGACACGGTGCGTAGCCGCCCGGTGTACAGACCAGATGCCCCATGCCTTTTGTATAAGCTATCACTTCCGAAGCATATTCCCGCATATTTACCACCGGGGCCTTGCCGGTAATCACCGTCATATCGCCTTCCGATTTTGGAGTGGAAAATGTCCCCTGCATTTTCTGTATATCCGTCATTGCCCGGCCAACCTTATCCGACGGGATTTCTAAACGATATTCATAGATGGGTTCCAGCAAAACAGAACGGGCCTGCTTCAATCCCTGACGCACTGCCCGATAGGTCGCCTGTCGGAAATCTCCGCCCTCCGTATGCTTTGTATGGGCCCGGCCAGCCACCAGTGAGATTTTCATATCGGTAATCTCTGCTCCAGTCAAAACACCCCGATGATTTTTTTCAGCCAGATGGGTCAAAATCAACCGCTGCCAATTGCGGTCCAGAGCATCCTCGCTGCATCGGCTCTCAAATTGAAGGCCGCTTCCCGGCTCTCCCGGCTCCAAAAGCAGATGGACTTCCGCATAATGGCGCAGCGGCTCATAGTGCCCTACGCCCTCGACTGTTGTTTCTATGGTTTCTTTATAGACAATATTGCCTGCACCAAAGTTCACATCTACCTGGAAACGCTCGGCAATCAGGCTTTTTAAAATCTCTATCTGGATTTCTCCCATGACCTTCGCATGGATTTCTCCCAGTTCCTCATTCCACACGATTTGAAGCTGGGGTTCTTCCTCCTCAAGCTGCTTCAGTTTCAAAAACATGTCGTGGACATTGGTCCCTTCCGGTAATTCGATCTGATAGGTCAGCACCGGTTCCAGAACTGGTGCTGCTCCCCGCCCTTCTATTCCAAGCCCCTCTCCGGCCCGGGTGTCTGAAAGCCCTGTCACCGCACAAATCGCACCGGCACATGCTTCATTTACTGTCTCAAATCCCGCACCGGAATAAATGCGAATCTGGTCCGGCTTCTCACCTGTTTCCAACGGCATTTTTACTTTTAAAGAGCCCCCGGTGATCTTCATATGCGTCAGCCGGCTGCCCTGAGCATCTCTGGAAATTTTATAGATCCGGGCCCCAAACGCTTCCCCGTAAGACGGCATCTGCGTATATTTTTCGATTCCGTCCAGTAATTCATCAATACCCTGCATTTTCAAGGCCGAACCAAAATAACACGGAAATACTTTTCTTTCCGAAATTGCTGAGATGATTTTTTCTTCCTCAATCTGTCCGGATTCCAGAAAACTGTCCAGCAGACGTTCGTCACACATCGCCAGATTTTCCATAAAGGTTTCCTGAGGCTGATCCGCCCCAAAGTCCACGCACCGCTCGCCAAAACGCCCATTCAATTCTTCCAGAATACGATGCCTGTCCGTTCCTTCCTGGTCCATCTTATTGATAAAAAGGAACACCGGAATATGATGCCGTTTCAGCAGCCTCCACAAAGTCAGAACATGCCCCTGTATACCGTCGGCCCCGCTGATGACAAGAATACCATAATCGATGACTTGCAGTGTTCGTTCCATTTCCGCCGAAAAATCCACATGTCCCGGTGTATCCAGCAAAGTGACCGACAAATCCTTCAAAGTCAATTCGGCCTGTTTCGAAAAAATCGTAATTCCCCGGCTCCGTTCCAGATCGTAGGTATCTAAAAAGGCATCCCCGTGGTCTACCCGTCCAAGTTTTCGGATGCTTCCGCTCTGATAGAGAATCCCCTCGGCCAGCGTTGTTTTTCCCGCATCCACATGGGCGAGGATGCCTATACATATATGTTTTTCAGGTTTATTTCCGGATGTTATACCCATCAAAAAATACCCCTTTCTTTTGCCTATAATAATATATTCATTATCATAGCACAGAAAGAGGTATTCGTCGATAAGCGAAAATCACTGGATTACATAAGTAATTTTATTTTATTATCCTTTCGTATAAGGTTTTTATGGATTCCATCACTACATCCCAAGGACAATCCGCTGCATAATCAAATTTTTTTTGATAATTTTCCCATAATTTCCGCGTATCTGTATCATTACAGACTTGATTCAGTATATACGCTCCTCGCTCCATTACTTCAAGAGATTCCCGTTTCTGGCATGTTGCTTCCAGTGCCATCCGCAATTTCCCGAAATCAATCGCTACTGTTTTTTCCCGTTGCAAAATATACAGATCATAAAAATCTCTCATCCTTGTATTTGCAGTTCCTCGTGACACAACCGTTTCTAGTTTTTCCGCTAATACCGTTTCAATATTATAAGTATAAATGGAAATCGCCCTATCCTCAAACATCAGCTTATATTCAAATTGTATCTCTCTCAGTGTAATGACGTCACCAGTAGAAATATCTATTTTTAAAGGCGTCCTCATGGTGTCAAGCTGTGCCTCCAGCGTTGCCCGTACACCTTGATATTCCGCCTCATCCATGATTTCCGATACTCTTTTTATCGAAAAAGTAATGCCATCTTCTACTTTTACCTTTATAACTTCTGCCAGAATATCCGCCATATCATCCACAGTCAACGGCAGATTTTTTATTGTAGTATCAATATCCATTGTCGCTCTATTTTCCAAGCCTACCAAAGCGGAAATTAGCATACCGCCTTTTAAAATGAATCGATCTTTATATTTTGATAATGAAATCCTCTCAAGCAGCCGTTCCATAATATAATTCCTTATGATCGTCTGCGCCTTTGCGCTATTCCCGGCAGAACGATTCCGTACCAACGCTTTTAGCTGTCTCGATGTATGGATCATTATAATAACACCTCCAAATACTGTTTTATCATTTTCTCGATTTTAAAAATCTTCGCATATTCCATCAATCGGGGAATGTCCTTTTTTCTCCTCGCCACATACTCCCGGATAGCAGTCTGCTTGTCCTGTATTTCAATTTGGTTGTTTCCCCGAAATACATCGCACAATGTCCTTTCCGCATCATATACCCGCACCGTGTGCCCCATCGGGGTACGTGCCTGTGTCACACCCAAATAATACCACTCTTTTTTTACGGTATATACTTTCACTCCCTGCTTTGTGAGGTTTGTAGGGTTATATCCCCATTTCATTGTAACCGTATACTGCATCGGCTCACGATTCGCCATCTCCAAAAGATACAACGCTGTTTCATGTGAAAAAACTGCGCCCTTGTATCTCATCTGAAGGATATACATGCCATCCTCCCATGCATCGGGAGACAGGTAAATTCCTCTCGCCACCTGCTCATAATTATTTTTTTTAATAAAATCTAGTACATATGTTTTTGAAATTCCTGCATGTATGGCATCTTCCAGCCGAAAAATTCCATTATTTTCATTCACAATCTTTTCTATTAATTCTGATTTTTTCATTTCATTCACCTGACTTTCATACTACATATTATATTTAAATGTAGCGTGAAAGTAAAGTGTTTTATTTGAACAAATTTCAAATGCATAAGCAAACAGCAGTTTCAAATGCAAGGAAGCGAGACAGCGCCTTAGCCTCCGTAGTCTCCATATCCATCGTCTCTGTGATTTCATCCATCCGGGCATACTGCGAAGATTCTTTTAATAACTCATTCCTGCCCCTTTCTTCAATCTCATCTACAATCCACTCATTTCTCCTTTAAACAAGAGCTTACTTCCCTTCTCACATATTTCGTAGATTTCATCATACTTTTCTTCAATCAGCGGTGTAAGCTTTTTCGTTTGCCTTCCCACAATTTTTTTATAAATAAAGTAAGGAAATATCCAGCCCAAAAATCCGGGAACGGCAAGAAGTATACATAACAGAATATGCGGCGGCTGCGCTGTCACCGCAAAGGTCGAACCGGCCATAAAGGCGGTTCCCACAATGGCCACAGTCAGCGCCCACATGACCGCCGCCGAGGTCTTTGCTTTTTCCAGTGTTTCTATTTCACTGACACAGGCTTCAAAGTTTCTTTGCAGACGGGTAAGCTCTGTTTTATTGATTATTTTCCGATTTCTTTTCATACAGATAATAACTTTATTCTGTTTCGGGGAATTCCCGGGCCGACATTGAGCCATCATATTTTCATCGGGTTCCCATCCAAAATTTTCATATCCGTCCATCAGAAAAGACGCCTTGCTGCCCTCGGCAACGATTTCTTTATATTCATATCCCACAAAATTTTTCTGCTGTTGTCCAGCATTATCCATCACAGTATTCCTCCGTCATCCTTGTAAATATTACCCACAGGCAGAATAACCGTAAAGGTACTCCCTTTCCCCTCTTCACTGACTACCTGAATGTCTCCATCCATAAGCTCCAGTATCCTTTTTACCAGTGCCAGACCAAGACCGTTTCCTTCCTTTGAATGGGACGTATCTCCCTGATAAAATTTATCAAAAATATGGTTCATACTATTTCTATCCATTCCGCAGCCTGTATCCAATATGGATACCCGCACAGAATTTTTATCGGATATCTGACAAACCTTAACCGTTCCTCCCGGTTCCGTAAACTTGATGGCATTGGACAGAAGGTTATTCCACACAAGCTCTAAAAGACTCTCATCCGCTTCTATCATGGCTCTGTCATCTATCTCTGTTTCCAACTCGATTTCCTTTTCGTCCCACGCATCTTCAAACTGAAGAATACATTCGCACAACTGCCTGGACACGTCGTAAACCTCTGCCTCCGGGGTGATTCTCTGATTGTCCAGTTTGTTCAGTTTCAAAATATTACTGATTAAGTCCGAAAGCCGACCGGCCGCTGTCTCAATGCTTTCTGCATATTCTTTTCTCTGTTCTTCCGTTATATCTCCATTCTTTATCAACTCTGCATAATTCTTGATAATGGCAATGGGAGTTTTCATTTCGTGGGACACATTGGATACAAAATCCGTTTTCAGTGTTTCAATACTTCCCAATTCCTCTACCATCTTATTAAAATCCATAATCATAACATCCAGATAATCCCATTTATCCTGTGCATGAAGCGTGGGAACATACACGGAAAAATCCCCGTTTGCCACCTGTCCGGCAGCCTCCGCCAGCTTATGAATCGGTTCTTCATAGGCAACACAAATTTCTCTGCGGGTAAACATAGTGAGTGCCACGGATACCATTCCCCAATAAATCATCGGAATGATGGTCTGCACAAACGCATTCCATGCCATGCGGTTCGCAAGGACAATCAGGCCCATATGGATACCTGACATCAAAAGAAGTGTCACAAAATAAATCGCAAACAACGAATATGGAAACCGACTTTCCTTCACCGGTCCGTAATTTTTATTTTCTGTTTTTTTCATAGCAATACCGCCTTATATCCAAGACCTCTTACCGTCACAATTTTAAATCCGTCACACGCCGATAACTTGTCCCGGAGCTTTGTCACATAGACATCGACGGCCCGCAGACTGGTATCACTGTCCACTCCCCAAAATTCATCCATAAGCTGCGCTCTGGAAAAGGTCTTTTTCGGGTAAGATAATAATTTATAAATAATATTGAATTCTCTGGTTGTCAGATTTATTTCCTCGCCATCAATTTCCGCACTTAGTCCGTCCGCATCCAATACCAGATTTCCAACCGTAATTTTCCGTTCCATTTCTATATTTGCCCTACGCAGCAGCGCTCTGACACGCAGCAGCAATTCCGCCAGTTCAATGGGTTTCACCATGTAATCGTCAATCCCCAGTTGAAACCCTTTCTGTTTGGATGGTAAATCATCCTTTGCTGACATAAATAAGATGGGAATCGTCTTATTGACCTCTCTAACCGTCCGGGCAAATTCAAATCCGTCAATTTCCGGCATCATAATATCCGAAATAATCAGTTCATACAAATTATTATACATTTCCTCATAGGCTGCATTTGCTGACAAACATCCCTTCGCCTGGAATCCGCTGTCACTTAAATAAGTACAGACAATCTGATTCAGCTTTATATCATCCTCTACCACAAGTATATGAATCATCACAATTACCCCCTGTCATCCAATTTGTTTTCATTTTCTTTGAAGCACGGATTCCGTGCAGTCCCAGACCCAAAACCATGGCGCATACGACGCCTCCGGTAACTCCATTCATCAGCTTCTCAAAGCCCTCCTGTCCATCCGCAAAAGAAGCAAACATGGCCGTCTGAAGGGTCAGCATGGAAACACAGGCGTCAATATAACCAATCTTCCGAATACTCATAAGAAGCGGCGATTTCTGACTGTTCACTTTAATCATATTGATGATGGACATAATAATTCTGTAAAAAGCATAAAATGCTGCGGCATAAATCGTAAATCCGGGATAATTTTTGCCCCCAAGAGAAGCTTCCAGCAAAATGACCATTCCGCCCAAAACTACCGCCATTAAAATAAATAATACACTATTCTTCCGATATATCGCAATCTCCTTCGCTATCCGTTCTTTATCCTGTTTGATTTTGGAGATTTTCCTTTCCTGCCATACTGCACCAAGCCGCATCATACTTAACAAAATATAATATGCAGATAGACTTCCGAACCAGGCTGAACGACTGACAATACCTGTTATTCCGTTAATCATGGCAAATATCATATTTCCCGCCATGCCCGGAAAGACAAATAAAACCGTTCTCAGCCTGTAATCCCCAGCGACTCTGTTCATATACGGATTTGCGGCAATTCCCGGTTTTATAATCTTCTTTATTATATATCTGATATCCAATATTAAATAATAGCTTCCCACCGATAATGTCATGGCGGCCAGAATATAAATTATGATTTCAGCTATATAAGGAAAACACTCAAAGGCCACACTCACTAAGGAAAGTGTGACCGATAAAACCATTAAAAAATATAATAGCAATCGAAAATGTAAACCTAATTTCGGTATCTTTCGCATTTTCAATCCCCCCGGTTTCATTCTATCCTCTTTATTTTAATCCTTTGACAAAAGGAATTAAACATAAAAGGACGACAATACCCGCAATTCCAACGATAATACCAATAACCATATGACTCCATACCATTGTCAGGCACATACCGACGCCCAACAGCAGCGCACCGACAATACCAATCAACGTAGCACCGATTGTTTTTCCTGACAGCTTAATCGGCGCTTTATTTTCCATCTTTCTCCATACAAGTACCATAATCAGCAGAACAACGATACCAATGGCGCCCATAATCACTCCCGGCCTGAATGCATTCCATTCTGAAATCAGCGCCATGCACATTCCAAGGGCGAACAAAATGCCTCCGATAACTCCTAAAATCATTGCTACAAATGTACTTCGTTTCATTACCGGATACCCCCTTTTCCTGATTCTTTTCTTTCCTCCTGAACCTCTTGTCTGGCCCTCTGCTCTGCTTCCAATCTGGCTCTGGCCTCTGCCACGGATTCGCCTTCCTTAGTCAGAAAATTATCCACGAATTTGTCCGCAATCTTATTAAAGCCGCCCACGGTGCCTTCCTCAATCTTCTTGTATCCGCCAACCACACCTTCTTCAATTTTCTTATAGCCGCCGACAACATTTTCTGCAATTTTTTCATTTACTTTGATCAACTTTGATTTTGCCATTTCTTTAATCCCCATTCTTTTTTCATCTGATGGTTAAAGAATAGCCCTTTATTATTTGCGTACTGTTTGATTTTTGTTTCCAAAATATTAATAATGGGATGTTGCTACCAAAACAATATTTCTGCCAGGCCACTGAAAAAGGCAGCTCTATATCGCACTCTCCAAAAGCTTTTTCAGCCAAATACGGCTCGTTAATTTTTTATTATTCATATTGAAAATATTATTTAAATAAAACGGTAATATCTCATACGCCTTAATGTTTTCTTAAATCAATGTTATATTTTATTTTTGGTGTCCGATAATCCATAACAAAGCTGTGCCGCTTTTGCCTGAACACTTGGATACCCTTCATCCCGGATTCCCTTACATCCTCCATATTCAACTCTCCTGACTTGTGCTTTGGCATGACAAGCTTTATAATGAAATTATCTGAATCAAAGGGGAGGTATGCCATATGGGATTGTTTTGGAAAAAGAAGACACCTGACAAAATTCTGGCGGAGGGAAGGAGCCAGTTTAAAAGCGGCAATCTGAATCGTGCTTTTTCGACTGTGCAGGAATTAGCAGATAAAGGAGAACCGGAGGCTTGTTATTACGTTGGTGTTTATTGGCTCAAAAAGGATGATAAGTGCACGGCAGAAAAATACCTGGCCACCGCCGCCGGGGGCGGATGGCAGGAAGCCGCACGGCTGCTGAATCAGCTGATTGAAGCGCAGTATGATGAGGGTATCGCCGCTTATGATGCCGGAGACCATGCCAAGGCATTGTCCTTGTTTGAAAAGGCTGCGGAACACGGTCATGCCTACGCCCAATTCAACTGCGGCCACATGTACTACACCGGCAAGGGCACAGAATTGGATGACACCAGGGCATTATACTGGTTTGAAAAGGCCGCGGAACAAGGCGACGCCCAGGCCCAATTCCGATGCGGCTATATGTACTATATCGACTCGGGCACGGACAGAAACATGGCAAAAGCCACATCGTGGCTCAAAAAGGCCGCCGGCCAGACGGAAGATAAGGAGACCCAGGAAGAAGCCATGAAACTCCTGATGGAATTCTATTAGACCAGCTCTATCCTCCCAGTGAGACGAACTGAGCAAAAAAACGCCTCTTCTTATGAGAATATATTTTTCAATATATCCTAAAAAGAGGCATTTTTTCGATTTCTATTCTTCAATAAATATACTTGAAAGCGTCAGTCCATACGCATCATCAATTTCAGCCAACAATGCTTCTGTAGTATCATCAAAACTGCTTTCATCAAATTCCATTTCCGCACACATATAAACCGAACCGTCATCCCGGATGTCTGCATACAATACTGTAAAAATCTGATGTCCTTCACCATTGATATAAATGGCCGGAAGCAGACCTACCGTATCGTCATCAGCCGTTGACGGAACATCACTATCTAAAACAGACAATCCCCGTGCTTCCAGACGGGATGTATAATCTTCTAAAAGCCCTGTCAAAGCCTCCGATGCACTGTTCGCCTGAGTCATCGTCAATCGGATGCTGATACCATGGTTTATACCCGTAAGGCTTCCTGTATCTCTCTGAACAAAATTTTCTTCATAAGGAACATATCCATCCCGAACTGTATCCTCTGCCAATCCATCAAGATAATATCCAACAGCCATGTGTTCATACTCCGGTGCCTTTTCATACGCTCCCTGAAGCTCTTCCAGAGTAGCTGCATTCAAGCCGCTTCCTGCGGCGGCTGCATTATCCGATAATTCGCTGCCGGCCGGACCGGCCGCCAACGCCTCTTCCGGGACTTCGATACTTTCTATCGTATCAAATTCCGTATAATTCATCTCCACAGACATACTGTTGATTTCCACGGAAACGCCATCCGCTTCCACCGCATCACCAGTCTCTGTAATTTCAATATTCACAGAAGCCGGAAGCATTTCATCCTTATACACCTTTAGTGTGGCATTTGCCTTGATTCCCGAAAGGTCCACTTCTCCTATGCCTTCTGTAAAAGAATCCATTTCACCTACCAGAGCATCCATTTCATCCCCGGACACCTCTCCTGTAAGTACATAGACTTCTTTATCGCCAATCTTTTCTGTGCTTTCCTGGAGCGTAAAACCCGACTCTGAACTGAATGAATCAAACAGATCACCCATACCGGCAGCCGTTCCCTCTGATTTTGTCCAGGCATTATTCATCTTTGTATAAGTAATCGCCTGATCTCCTTCCGTCACTGAATAAGCTTCCATATCCATTGAAAGCCCCAGCAGACTCATGTCCAATTTACCATTCACATGAATCACTTCCGGTTCCATAGTCATTTCCATAGCACAATCCAGACCCACAGACAGATTCATTCCCAGCCCGCTTTCGGATATTTTCATATCCATGTCCATCGCCACATCCCCACTGACAGACTGGATACTCTCCATATTTCCTTTTACCTGCTCCAAAATACTCTCTGCCGTTAGTTTCTCTTTAACAGAACTGCATCCTCCCAACATTACCGCAGATAGTATCATTACTCCGGCCAGTCCCCAACATAGTCTTTTTCCCATAACGTCTTTCTCCTTTACTTGTGATATAAAGATTATACCTTAAAAACTGCCGGATATCTATACCACAGCATGCTTTCCTCTATCCATTTCACAGCGGACTGTCACACGATTTTCGCCGCCATAATCACAGGTAAACAGCGTCATATCATAGGCTCCCGCTGTCATTTCTTCTACATCATAGGATGTCAGAACATCCATCGCAGCCACCGTATAGCTAAACCGGATACCGTCCACATCGGTAAAGTACACTTTATCTCCCACTAAAAGATCTGCCAGTTTCCCAAAATGCCGAGAATAATTATGGGCAGCAATGACCAGATCCTTGCTTTTTATCGCTCCTGCATAACGGCATGGCGCCATATCCAGGCGCCCATAATCCCATTCCGACATAACAGGAAGTTCCAGTTCCAAAGACGGAACGGTCAAATAGCCGATATAACTGTATCCGTCAATCGCCATCTCCTTCATGGTATAATCATAAAAATCAGGATCTGTCATTTTATTCTTCTCTATACCGGAAGCATCCATCTGCCCCATCAGCTGAGCCAATATTTTTTCCGAAGATGCCCCGGCCTGACTATCCTTCCATTGGTTCCAAATGAAAAGGGACAATGCCGCCAATACCAGCACCGTCCCTAATACCATGCAGACATTCCCTATCTTACTTCTCATAGCTGCCTCTCTTTTTTCCAAACCGCAGCAACCATCCGATAGAAAACATCAGCAAACCGGATACAGCCAGCATCGGTATCGGCCAGTTCAATTGTCCGGTCTGAGGCAAGGTCGGTCCGGCAGGTTGGGAAGGCATGGAAGGTTTTGACGGCGTTTGTTCAAGAACTTTTTTCAGCTCCATTTTAGGACTGGCGTCCACATCGTATATATAAGTACCATTTTCGCTCATTGGGATACTGATCAGAAATGGAGAAACTTTATTGTAACCATCGGCAGCTTCATGCTGAACCATCAAATACAAACCTGTCTCTACTCCGGTAAATATCACTTTTCCATCGTTTCCAATCTTTTCAGTCACACCGGCAAAGTTCTGTTCTTCCGCATACCTGGCCAGTTTATCTGCCAGCTCTGGTTTGGATGATTCGGACAGGTCAGCGCCGCTGCCTATAAAATCACTGCTCAGAATAAAACTGTAATTTCCATCATCTTCTCGAATCTCACCCACCCGGTAAAATGTCATTGTGCCGCCAGGCACCGCTTTTTCTTCATAGACCATAGTAATGGAAACCGTACCTGTTCTTGAATCATCAGGTACATCATGCGCATAAACTGTCATTCCCATCATGCACAGCAACAGCATCGACAGGAACACTGCCATAAATCGTCTCTGTAATCGCATTTGATCTTCCTCCTACTTTTTACCCTTATGACTATGTTTACTGCGAGTCGTTATCAGCAGCAAAAGCAATAACATAATCAATATCGGAACAGCGACTATCGGTGCCACGATCACCGGCTCGATCTGCATAGCATCGGATGTGACCCGAATCGTCGCCGCTTCCTCCGGATTATCTATTCGGTGACCGTGAACCAGCAGACGGTGGCTATTGATTCCATAAGGTGTACAAGTGACCAGAGTACAATAAGCCTTACCTTCCTCAATCTCCAACGCCTCGATTTCACGAGGTTCTACAATCAAAATTTGATCCACCTCATAGGTCAGGGTCTCATCCAATATCCTCAGGGCAAAAGTATCTCCCTCAATCAGCATATCCAGCTCTGTAAACAACTTGGCACTTGGAAGCCCCCGATGTCCGGAAAGAACACAATGTGTGCTCTCACCGCCTGTCGGAAGACTGCTGCCCTCAATGTGACCCACAGCAATCTGTAAAACATTCTCATCAGTGCCATGGTAAATGGGCAGCAAGCAATTAATCTTTTTGATCTCAATGTAGCCGATAATACCGCTTCCGGAAACATTCAGCAAAGATTCATATTCGTCCTTCTCTTCTTCTGTAAATGTGTAGCGGTCTCCCTTCTCCAAAAGCGCCTGATTATAGGCCTTTGCATCAGCCCAGAGCTGCTCATAGACATTCTCATCCAAATTGGCCACTCGGCCGACATATTCGGCAATGACTCTGGATTGATGCAGAGAATTCCAGTAATCACTTACAGTTGGGTACAGCAGCAGGGACAGCCCTACGAGAAAAACCAGTATTAAAATGAGTGTTGATAAATGACCTTTCTTCATGCAGGGTTCTCCTTGCCGCTGTGACCGGAAGTCACAGCGGACATATTTCATAAATAATATTGCTTATTTTTCAGAGTTCATGCGTTTTTTGGTAATCAACAGCACTGCAGATCCAACCACTAAAATACCGCCAACTATGTAGAACAATGTTGTTCCCATGCCGCCAGTTTCAGGCAAAGTCGCACCGGCTTTATTTTCAACATCAGTAGTCAAAGAGCCGTCACTAATATTGGCTGTGAAAGCCAGCTCTTCACTGCTAGCATTTCCTCTGAGGGAGGTCAGCGCAGGGTTATCGGACTTGACTTCATGCTCCGCGGTAACGGTAAACTCAATATCTTTAATGGTGTTATAGCCAGACGGAGTTTTTGTCTCTTTCAAGCGGTATTTACCATCATCTAACCCGTTAAAACTAAAGGTAGTACCATTGTTGCTTTTAACTGCTGCAATAACATTCCATGCATCACTCCCCTGGTCATATTTCTCCAGGGTAAAGTCTGCACCGACCAGTTTAATATACTTCTCAGAGCCTTCAACCTGAGGATCATAATTCGGATTCTCAGTAACCTTATTGACAACCGTTTTGTAGGTAAATACGATATTAATATCGTCCATAGTGGTACCGGTGCCAGCACCATTAGGATTATTTGAATACTCAATATGCATTTTGTTAGGATTTCCCGCATCTCCAATCACTGCATTCTCATTCAAGGTAGCAGTATATTCAATAGTAATGTCATCGTTATCCCCAACATTATATGGCGCACTCTTAATGTCATCGAAACTCCAAGTGAGTACATTACCTCCTTTATATAAAATTTCATCTCCTCCGTAATTTTCCGTATTAGGTTCTACCTTTCCAACAAACCCATTGTTCACATACACTTTAGCGGAACCTGCGTCATAGGTCAGACCCTTGGAGATAATATCCACAAATTTCAAATTGTAAGTGCTATAGGCACTGACATTCTCCGGCAACGTGGCTGTCAACTTATAAGGGACTTTGTCACCGATGTCATAGTCCGCGGAATCCTGCCAATCAGAGGTTATCCTCATACTATCATTAACATCCCGAACTTTCTTTTCAGAAGTGGCTGTGCCAACCTTTGGACTAATTGTGGTAGGGCCAACGACCTCTACAATATACAAGCTGTATGCGGCGCCATCACCTACAGAGCCATCACCTACAGAGCCATTATCTTTAATCAAGTAATAACCTGTAGGAACAGACAGACTGTTTCCATCATAAACAGTGCCCAATGCCTCGGTCTCAAAATTGGCATAAGGCTTAATCACAGTCAGCTTTTCCGTATCGGACATGTTATTGACAGCTTTCAAAGCAGATAGCGTTGCTTCATCAACCTCCGTACCCTCTGTACCTGTACCATTCTTGCCCCACTTTACATTAGACAAAACCTCTTTTCCGGAATCATTTTCTGAGTAATCACCAGTAAAAATCTGATAAACATCATAGATACGTGTGCTACCCGTCGGTGCCTGTATAGTAGTATCTTCTGCCGCAAATACCGTACTACTCACGGCAAAAACCAAGACTAGGACCAACAGAAAGCTAATAAATCTTTTCATGTTTTTCTTCATATTTTTAATTCCCTTCTACTATTAATATTTGCCTTTTTATTGCATCGCATCAAAAAGATACCGCATCGTCCTTTCTGCGTTTATTTTTTTTGTATAATATAGCAGCTGCCGATATCATAATCACCGAAGCTCCAATATATAACATTGTTGTACCCGATCCGCCGGTTTCTGGCAGCTCGTATACATCAGGAATTGGTTTATTTAAAATCTGAATGCAATCTACCGTAGGTTCCGTCTGGTATGTATAAATACATTTTGCTTCCCATGGCGGCAATCCAAATTCGCTCGACTTACTGCATGCTATCGTATCCTTATTGTTGCAGAACCAAAAATAGTACTTGGTATCGTCCAACTGATACCCCGTAGGCGCTTTCAGTTCCCGAATATAATACAACGTGTGTGTATAGAACAATATCCCTTTTGGCACATCTGTTGAAATCGTAAGAAAACCATCCTCATCTGTCATCAACCCAGATGCAATGAGTGTATCATCCGCACTGTATAATCCAAACTCTGCTCCAGAAAGCCCTTTATTCATATCGTCCGCATCAACCTTTTTCACGTTCATCGAATAGGTTTCACCGCTTGCTATGGCATTTGGAATCTGGGTATCATCTATCTTCGCAGTATAGTTATAAGAGAATATTTTTACTGAAGCAGTATTGCTATATGTAGATGCTGATGTTCCAGCCTCAATATAAACACTAGCCCTATAAGTCAATGTATACATATACGGACCGAGTGCTTTTTCCTGCAATAAAATCGTTACCTTATGTTCCTTACTATCATAGCTTACTGTATAATCCCCGTCATCCAATGAAAGTATTTTCTCATTTCCTTGAGCATCTGTTGCCTTAATAATTAATGTGGACTTCATAAAAATCAATGTCTGACTCATAGTATCTTCGATGGTAATTGGACCGGCCGTCGACAAGTCCATCATTGCCTCATTGACAGTAATTTCGAATTCCATCGTGTAGTTGTTAAACTCCTCAGGATTATCATCCGTAACTTGCTTGGTAAAAATGCCTGGAATCGGGAGGTAAGGCTGATCTTTATCAATCGTTTCCTGTTCCCACTTACCATTCGATTGCTTCTCTGATTTTTCCAACCCGGCATAATTAGCCACCTTATACCCCTTTCCTCCATAATCTTTAATGATATCAGCGGCATTCATCGAATACTGAACTGTAATTATCACTTTATCATTTCTGCACCAGCAGGAGCAATATCCATCAACGTTGGTTTCGCATTGATGATTGTCTGTATTCCAATCTGGACAGGTAGCCTCTGTACATTTACATAAACTGTACAAATAGATTCTGCCATATTTCCATTTATCCTCTCGTGTTTCTACATCTGCAGACCAGCAAAACGGATCCGACTGCGAATTTGCATTTGCACATTCTGGAACAAGATAAGTTTTGTCCCCAATAGTTGCTGTCACAGAAACAATATTTTTCTCCTCGAACGGATAATTAACCCATGTATCTGCATCTATCGCTACCTCATCATAAATATCCCAACCACGATTATACTGCTCCTCCTCTTTAGTTCCTGGAATTGTTGCTGTAATTGTCCAGTCAAAGGTATTTTTTTCAGCATTATAATTACCAGTTTTAACAATATCCCCGGCGATATCACCACCCTTTTTACTCTCGACTGTCGCCGTGCCACTATCTCCGTCTATATCAATTGTATTCTTATAATATACACGTCCGTTGCTTCCGTCATCTATAATCGTACTAGTATATTCCACATAATAAATCCAGTTTTCACTTCCAAGTGCAAATGGCCCCCCCTTATTCTGCCATTTCCCGTTTTCATCCTTATAAACACACCACTCCAACTTCAAATTCGAATCAGAAAAGTCAATGCTTGCCGGTATCACATAAGTCCACCCGGGCTCTGACCAAGTCAACCCCTTAGCTCCAGGATAGATAATCCAACAACATTCTTCATATTCTGTATCGCTATTGGAAGAATCTGTATAATGACAAGCCATAATCTTGATACCATTCTTCATGTCCGATTCACCATAATAATGTGTCGAAGTGTCCTCAATGATATCACTCAGTATCGAACCAGGAATATTAGAATTCTTATGTCCAGCTATTTCGGCTTTCCAGGCAATAGAAGTCTCTTTACTGTTCTTTTCATCATTCCATTTGCTAACTTCCGTTTTTTTCGGTGTCTCATTTGGATGGACATTGACCTTAATATTGCCATCAAACTCTAATGGGCTATTCGATTCCTCAAATGTAATGTATACATCGGCAAAAAGACTCACCTTTGTATAATTACTGATATAACTACCTCTTTCCGGATCATCTTCCGGTAAATCATCTGGCATTTTAGGAAGATAAAATATCATTCGATCTCCCTCGAAGTACCACCGCCCGACCGTATGCTCCTGACCAGCATTATCCTCCAAAATAAGGTTTTCGGACTGGTTCAAGTTAAGGCCGGAGGGAAACGTGCAATAATAATATCCTGGTGCCATTCCGCCTATGGAAGAGAATCCCAGGCGTACCGTATACTGAACATCCGCTGTGACATTATAATTACCATTATCATCTGCAATAACCTTTTTACCGTTTTTATCAAAAATATCTAACGAAACGGAGGCCATATCTCCCAACTCATCTGCATATTTAAATATACTTTTAGCCGGTTGAACCGGCTCACCATCCCACCACGCCTTCATTGCCAGTAATCTTTCCCTATTCGTTACAAGTACCTGTAAATCCTCTGGTAAGGCACTATAAGCATCATATACAGCCTGCCCTTGCTGAACAAGACTTGCCAGATAGCCCTTTGCACCATCCGTATCATCACCATATTCCGCCACTCTTGCATCAGCTTCTGCTTTTGTAGGCAAAGTATCAATCATAGCAATGACTTTATCAACTTCCGGCTGTTCTCCTTCGGTCAACTTCTGCTGTCTATCCTCTATATCAGCAAAACAGGACGTCGAATGAACATGCTCACGAAGCTCCATTAAACCGCAGACAAGTGCGCCATTCCCATCATAGCAGGCCGCCGAATGCGTATGTAATTCCTGTTTTCCACAGATTAATGTGGTTTCTGTCTGATAACACCCCTCCGTATGTTGATGGGCTCCCTGCCTTTCTTCCATACCGCAATTCAAGATATCTGTCCATTTATAACACTCGTCGATATGAACATGTTCCTCACTTGTATCCTCACAAATCAATTCTCCCTGTTCCCGGATATAACAATCCGGTCCATGAACATGACCTTCACTTTCCATTTCACTGCATACTAAAACCTGATGGACTTCATAACAGGCGTCGCTATGATGATGCGCTTCAATCTGCGGCAACGTGCATACCAGATTACCATCGGAGTCCACACAATCCTCATTATGTACATGAACAACATAATCCGCCAGACCGCAGGTCAATACCCTTTCTGTACCTCCCGACGCTGTAGAAACAATTTGATAACATTCTTCCGTATGCTGATGGATGCTGATTGGACAGACTAACTTTTTCTCCTTCTTTTCTAATGTAATGGCAGGCAAAATCAAAGCATAAGTCGTACAGAATATCACTAAAACCGACAAAAAAGCCACTATCGTCCACCACTTTTTCATTTAATCATCACCATCCCCTCTATTTCACTGTTCCGAAGCTACTCAACGGCCAGATTCGAAATACGATTTTTCCTACGATTTGTTCGTCAGCTACACAGCCAACAGAGGTGCTTCGAGAATCCACCGAAGTGGAACGATGATCTCCCAAAACAAATATCCTTCCATCAGGTACTTGATATGGTAATTTAACATCACATTCACCCAACGCCTTTTCCGTCAAGTAAGGCTCATCCAACAGTTCATTGTCCACGTACACATTTCCATCCATATCAACATTCACCCATTGGCCGGGACCGGCGATATAACGCTTTACTAAAAGCTTATTTCCGACATAAAAGCTCACCAAATCTCCGGCCTCAAATTCTGTCCCTTTAACAGCAACCACAATATCGCCTTCTGTCAGAGTCGGATTCATAGAACCGCCATAAATCTGAAGTACCGGCAAAAGAAGTACAGCGACCAACACTGCGACAGCAGCGACTACTATGAGGGTATAAAATGTACTGAAAAGCACATGATAATACCGCTTATTATGCAGCTCCCTGTGTAATTCTTCCTGAAGCTGCTCGACACTTGGAAGCTCGCATGATTCCTGATACTTCCCTTTCATTCCCCGTCATTTCCCTTCTCTGAAATACAATAAATGTTTTCAAGATATTGTCTGGCTGCCTCATCAGCCGCTTCAAAGACTCTATTCAAGCGCAAGGCGGCCTCTGCCATCGTTCCGGCCTGTTCAAGAACAATCCGACGGTTTGAAAGCGCTGCATTTGCTTCCTCCAGACTTTGCTTCAATTTTTCATTTTCCTGCATTTGTGCTATGAGCATTTCCAGCAACTCACTTCGGCTTAGCCGTCTTACTTCTTTATCTGTCATCTGGTACCCCCGTATATGTTCCTTTTATTTATAAATATACATATTTTTATTATGTATATTTCAGACTGTAGACAAAGTCCCGGCAAAAGCCGGGCTTTTCTATGATTTAAACC
>ENA-UOJC01001656-UOJC01001656.1-human-gut-metagenome-genome-assembly--contig:-C104-NODE-1656-length-28633-cov-8.986703_pt1 | contig 28633 bp, 26 predicted proteins | sample MGYA00242339_ERZ723886 | MGnify/ENA metagenome assembly ERZ723886 | reverse complement strand
TTGCCTTGACGCGCTCTCTGTCCTCTGCTACTAGGTAATTAAGGGCAGGTTTCCCGATAAGGTACAATAAATTGCGCAAAAAGAAAAAGACATAGTTTACAAACTCTGGTAGAATGAAAGTTGCTACACACCATTCAAAAAGGAGAGTAAACTATGTCCGAGAAGATTGTACAACTGAACGAGGAAGTAATCAAGGGGCAGCTGAAAGAACTTGTGCGGGGAAGCGTCGAAGAAACGCTAAATGGCCTGCTGGAAGCAGAAGCGGAGAAGCTGACACAAGCTGGACGTTATGAACGCAGCGAACAACGGCAAGGTTATCGGAGCGGTCATTACAATCGCAATCTCATGACAACCGCCGGAGAGGTTAAGCTCCATGTGCCGCGGCTCAAGGGAGTTACCTTTGAAACAGCGATTATTGAGCGTTATCGTCGGCGGGAATCCAGCGTAGAAGAAGCACTCATGGAGATGTATCTGGCAGGTGTGTCGGTGCGCCGCGTAGAAGATATCACGGAAGCGCTATGGGGCTGCAAGGTTTCTTCCTCAACGATCAGCGAACTGAACAAGAAGGCATACGAACACATCGAACAGTGGAGAAACCGGCCACTTAGGGGTGGAAAGTATCCCTATGTGTATGTGGATGGCATTTATCTGAAACGGAACTGGGGCGGCGAATATGAGAATGTAGCCATTCTTGTGGCCATTGCAGTTAATGAAGACGGATACCGTGAGGTTCTGGGGGCAGCCGAAGGGATGAAGGAAGATAAGGAAAGCTGGAAGGAGTTTTTTCAATGGCTGCGCAACCGCGGATTGAAGGGTATCAAGCTCATTGTTGGCGACAAGTGCCTCGGCATGCTCGAAGCAGCCGGTGAAGTCTTCCCGGAAGCCAAGTATCAGCGCTGCGTTGTTCACTTCTATCGCAATGTGTTTTCTGCGGTACCGAGGACAAAGGTCAGAAATGTCGCGCTGATGCTAAAGGCGATTCATGCGCAGGAGAACAAAGAAGCTGCCCGGAAAAAAGCAGAAGCTGTTGCCGAGGAACTCCGGAGCATGAAGTTGAAAGAAGCAGCGAAAAAGGTCTGTGACAGCGTGGAAGAGACGCTGACATATATGGATTTTCCGTCCGAGCACTGGCAGAAAATTCGTACCAACAACGTCATTGAGCGTCTAAATCGGGAGATCCGGCGCAGAACGCGTGTTGTAGGGGCTTTCCCCGATGGCAACTCCGCACTCATGCTGGTTTGTGCCAGATTGCGTCATGTCGCCGGAACCCAATGGGGCGGCAAGAAGTACATGAACATGAAGCACCTTGAGATGCAGGAAGACATGGCTGGCTGATAGCAGAAAACAGAGTTCACGTCAAGGGCTTCGCAAGCGGCTTCGCCGCCCTTGACGCGCTCTCTGCCTTCTGCTATTTGGGTAATCAAGGGCAGGTTCCCTGCCTTGTGCAGACTTTGTTCTGCCAGACTTGTAAACGAATTTGCGCATAATACTTGACGGTACCGTGGCGGATCCAGCACATGGGGGAACACCTGGGAGAGTAGGACGTTGCCGGATTCAGCATGGGAGCTATGCCTGGGAGAGTAGGAGGAAAGGCGCGGAAGAAACTTTGTGTATCTGTTACGTCCCTTTCCCGAGCCGTTTTTAATGAACGTGTGACAAATGAAAGCCGACTGCTTTACAAAAAGGAACAGCATGGATATAATAGCCATAGGATCGTTTGCATCAGAAGTAGAGACTGTACTGCTACACACCCTTTGGGTCAAAAGAGATGCGGGAAGGGGCACACCCGCCTGATGCAGCGATACGGGGATGGGCGAAAGTCCGTCCCTTTCCCTTTGTATCAGGTGTTTTGAAGGCGCTGTTTCTCATGGCTTGAGCTGGAAAACCAGTCTTACTCCGATTCCATCTGCAACGTTCCTACTCTCTGGTCGTCTTCGATGAAGTCAGAGAATGTACTTGGTTAGCATAGCCTCCATGCGCCGCCAGTGGCGGATTCAGCATGGGGGGCTATGCCTGGGAGAGTAGGAGGAAAGGCGCGGAAGAAACTTTGTGCATCCGTTACGTCCATTTCCCGAGCCGTTTTTAATGAACGTGCGACAAATGAAAGCCGACTGCTTTACAAAAAGGAACAGCATTGATATAATAGCCATAGGATCGTTTGCATCAGAAGTAGAAATTGTGCCGCTACGCGCCTCCTTGGAGGTTACAAAATGAAGTGCGGGACGCTGGCACACCCGCCTGATGAAACGATACGGGGATGGGCGAAAGTCCGTCCCTTTCCTTTTGTATCAGGTGTTTTGAAGCGCTGTTTCTCGTGGCTTGAGCCAGAAAACCGCCCTTGATCCGACTGGATGCCCATGATACAATGAAACTGCCCGATATATGACCTGCCCACAGACGTATGACGGAGCAGCCGGAAGGCCTAAGCGAGCAACATGGCGGCGACGCAAAAAAGGCTGCACGATGAAGACGTTGGACAGGTTAAGCATGAAGTAAAGAGGGGGTTGGATGTAGGTTAAATACAAGGGCGAGACCAGCTCTTTGAGTGCAACGAAGGGGAGAATATATGATGTGCTTTCCGTTGAAAAAGGCTGGTATCGCATTGTGGATGATTCCGGAGCGGATTATCTTTATCCGCCGGAGATGTTCGATATAATCGAACTGTAAAAAAGCAAATCTTTTGAGCGCGCTTCTTACCCGTCAAAAATTTTGACAGGAGGACGAATCTTGATTTCCCCCCACATTCGTGTACAATGGCAGGAAAGAAAGGCGGTGCGGATGGGATGAAGAAATGGGCGGGGCTTCTGCTCGCGTTTCTGCTTTTGCTCGGCGCGACGGCGAGCGCGGCGGTGCAGCTCGGCGACCGGGCGGAGGAATTTTCCAGCGTCAATTCGGATGGAACGGTTTCGACGCTGAGCCTGATGCTTGCGCAGAAAAAGGCGGTCTATGTGTATTTCTGGGCGAGCTGGTGCGACATGAGCCGCGAGGAGCTGCCGGTCGTTCAGACGATGTACGATCAATACGGCGAGGACTGCGGTTTCATCGTCGCCAGCGTGGAGGCGGAGGATACCGTTTCGACCGTCGAGGCGCTCAAGCAGACGCTCGGCCTGACCACGCTGCCGATGGGCACGGGCGGGCTTTATGCGTTTCTAGCCTATGAGCAGCCGGGGATTCCGTTTTCTGTGCTGATCGACGCGGATGGCACGGTTCGCGCCATACACTTGGGCGTGGCGACGGAGGAAGGCCGGTTGGATGCGCTCGATGATATCCGTTAAAAAAAGCCTCTTTGGTCAGCCTTTTCGGGCGCCAAAGGGGCTTTTTGCATGGGGAAAACGGCGCGAAATCGCGCGGGTTCGGGCGCTTAGCCCTCGATATCGGTCACGGTGTAATCCTTATCTTCAACGGCCTTGCGCAGCGCGGCGTTCTCGACCGGCTTGCTGAGGGTCACGACGGCGGTGCCGTCGGTGTGGCTGACCTCGGCGGAGGCGACGCCGTCAATCGCTTCCAGCGCCTTCTTGACGGCCGCCTCGCAGTGGCCGCACATCATGCCTTCAATCTTCATCGTCTTTACCATGGTTGTTTCCTCCTTGTGTTTGGAATGTCGGTTGATTTTTTTATCTTTTCCTGCGTCATGCAGTTTGAAAAGATTCAGTCTCAATGCGTTTGAAACCACGCAGAAGCTCGACAGGCTCATCGCCGCCGCGCCGAACATGGGGTTGAGCGTCCAGCCGAAGAGGGGAATCCACACGCCTGCGGCCAGCGGAATCCCGATGACGTTGTAAAAGAACGCCCAGAACAGGTTCTCATGGATGTTGCGCAGGGTTGCGCGGCTCAGGCGGATGGCGGCGGGCACATCGCTCAGGCGGCTTTTCATCAGCACGACGTCCGCCGCGTCGATGGCGACGTCTGTTCCCGCGCCGATGGCCACGCCGATATCCGCGCGGGTGAGGGCGGGCGCATCGTTGATGCCGTCGCCGACCATGGCGACCCTGCCCTGCGCTTGCAGGCGGCGGATGACGCTCTCCTTGCCCTCCGGCAGAACGCCCGCGATGACCTCGTCCACACCGGCCAGACGACCGATGGCGCGCGCGGTTTTCTCGTTGTCGCCCGTGAGCATCACGACGCGGATGCCCATGTTTCGCAGCGCGGCGATGGCGGCGGGGCTGTCCGCCTTGATGACGTCGGCGACGGCGATCACGCCCGCCAGACGACCGGCCTGCGCGAAGAACAGGGGCGTTTTGCCCTCATCCGCGAGCGCCTCGGCCTTTTGGCGGATGGAGCGGGGCACATCGACCCGCGAGGAGACGAACGAGAGGCTGCCGCCCAGCAGCGCCTCGCCGGAAAGCGTCGCGGTCAGGCCGTTGCCCGGCAGCGCGCGGAAATCGCTGACCGGCGCGGCCGTCAGCCCGTCTTCCTCGGCGCGCATCATCACGGCGCGGGCGAGGGGATGCTCGCTGCGCTGTTCGAGCGCGGCGGCGAGGGAGAGAAGCGCGCCCTGCGTCATGCCCTCGGCGGGGAGCACGTCGGTCACGCGCGGCTCGCCTTGGGTGATTGTGCCGGTTTTATCCAGCGCGACGATCTCGGTCTTGCCGGTTTCCTCGAGCGAAACGGCGGTCTTGAACAGAATCCCGTTTTTCGCGCCAAGGCCGTTGCCGACCATGATGGCCACCGGCGTGGCCAGCCCCAGCGCGCACGGGCAGCTGATGACCAGCACGGAGATGCCGCGCGCGAGCGCAAAGCCGATGGATTGGCCGCAGAGCAGCCAGACGGCGGTGGTCAGGATGGCGAGCGCGATCACCGTCGGCACGAACACGCCGGAAACCCGGTCGGCGACCTTCGCAATCGGCGCTTTCGTCGCGGCGGCGTCGGAGACCATTTTGATGATCTGGGAGAGGGTCGTGTCCTCGCCGACGCGCGTGGCCTCGCAGCGCAGGAAGCCGGATTGATTCGTCGTCGCGGCGGAAACGCTGTCCCCGACGGCCTTATCCACCGGGATGCTCTCGCCGGTCAGCGCGGATTCGTTCACCGCGCTCTCGCCTTCCAGAACCACGCCGTCCACCGGGATGCTCTCGCCGGGGCGGACGACGAACACATCGCCGCGCCGCACCTGCGCAATCGGCACGGCGATTTCCTGCCCGCCGCGCACGAGCGTTGCGGTCTGCGGGGCGAGCTTCATCAGGCTGCGGAGCGCGTCGGTCGTTTTGCCTTTGGAGCGCGCTTCCAGCATTTTGCCGACGGTAATCAGCGCCAAAATCATCGCCGCCGATTCGAAATAGAACTCGTGCATATACTGCATGACGGCCGCCGCGTCGCCGCGTACCTGCGCGCCCGTCATGGCGAAAAGGGCGTAGGTGCTGTAACCAAAGGACGCGGCCGCGCCCAGCGCGACGAGCGTATCCATATTCGGCGCGCCGTGGAGGAGCGAACGGAAGCCGTTGATGAAGAATTTCTGGTTGATGACCATGACGGCGATGGTCAGCAGCATCTGGAGCAGCCCCATGGCGACGTGGTTATCCGCAAGGCAGGCGGGCAGCGGCCAGCCCCACATCATGTGCCCCATCGAGACATACATCAGCGCAAGCAAAAAGCCCAGCGACGCGATCAGGCGGCGCTTAAGCGCCGGGGTTTCGCGGTCGGCCAGCGCGTCTTCCTGCGCGGCGGCGGTTGGCGCACAGGACGCGCCCTTGAGCGACGCGCCGTAGCCCGCCGCCTGCACAGCGGAAACGACGGCCTGAGCCGAAGCCGTGCCTTCCACGCCCATGGAGTTGGTGAGCAGGCTGACCGAGCAGCTCGTCACGCCCGGCACGGCGGAAACGGCCTTTTCCACACGGGCGCTGCAAGCCGCGCAGCTCATGCCCGTTACGGTATATTGTTCCATAGATGACTCCTTTCATAGGTGACGTTGGGGCTCTGCCCCAAACCCCGCCAGAAACCTGAGGTTTCTGGACTTCCCTCTTCCGCTTCGCGGCATGCCGCGAAGCCATGTGGAAGGTGCAGGGAACTCAGTTCCCTGCTGGGGTTTGGGGCAACGCCCCAACGTCCCCCGTACTTACCGCATCAGCTTTTGAAGCGTCGTCAGCAACTCGTCGATGGTCTCGTCCTTCCCGGCGCGGATATCCTGCGCGACGCAGGTTTTGATGTGGCTGGCCAGCAGCACCTTGGAAAAGCTGTTCAGCGCCGCGCTCGCCGCCGCAACCTGCGTCAAAATATCGGGACAATAAGCGTCCTTTTCAACCATGCCGCGAATCCCGCGAATCTGCCCCTCGATGCGGCTGAGCCGGTTGAGCAGATCGCGCTCCTCTTTGTCATCCCGATGCTTTGTTCGGCAATGACAGCAGCAGGGCGTCGTCTCTTCACTCATGCGTGTTCACCTCGCTTGCGGGAGTATTATATACCCCATGGGGGTATCTTGTCAAGGGAGATTCCAAAAATGAAGTTCCAGAACAAATTCATTTAATTATCATCAGAAACAAACATCAGATTCAAAAGAATTGCAGGAAATGATAAAATCAACGTCAAAATGATTGACGAACAGGGAAAAAAGCGCTATACTGACGCACGTTCAAGGGCGCGGACAGGCAAAAAGGCCGTCCGCCAAAGCAACGCCGCGCATCGGCGCAGATGGGAGAGATTACAATGAAGAAAGTGCCCGAGCTGTTTGGAAGCATGGTCTTTAACGAGGCCGTTATGAAGGAGCGACTGCCCAAGGACGTGTATAAATCGCTCAAGCAGACCGTGCGGCAGGGCACGGCGCTGGACCCGCAGGTCGCGGGCGTGGTGGCCAACGCCATGAAGGACTGGGCCATCGAGAAGGGCGCGACCCACTTCACCCATTGGTTCCAGCCGATGACGGGCATCACCGCCGAAAAGCATGATTCTTTCATTTCGCCCTGCGCGGATGGAACGGTCATCATGGAGTTTTCCGGCAAGGAGCTGATGAAGGGCGAGCCGGATGCGTCGTCCTTCCCCTCCGGCGGGCTGCGCGCGACGTTTGAGGCGCGCGGCTATACCGCGTGGGATCCGACGAGCTATGCGTTCATCAAGGATGACACGCTCTGCATCCCGACGGCATTCTGCTCGTACACGGGCGAGATTCTGGATAAGAAAACGCCGCTGCTGCGCTCGATGGAGGCCATCAGCAAGGAGGCCTGCCGCGTGCTGGCGCTCTTTGGCAAGAAGGTCAGCCGCGTGACGACGACCGTTGGCCCCGAGCAGGAGTATTTCCTGATCGACAAGGCGGATTACAAGAAGCGCCCCGACCTGATTCTGACCGGCCGCACGCTTCTGGGCGCGCGGAGCCCGAAAGGGCAGGAGCTGGAGGATCACTACTTCGGCTCTATCCGCCCGCGCGTCAAGGCGTTCATGGCCGATTTGGACGAGGAGCTCTGGAAGCTGGGCGTAAACGCCAAGACGGAGCACAACGAGGTCGCGCCCTGCCAGCACGAGATGGCGCCGGTCTTTGCGACCGCGAACATCGCCACCGACCACAACCAGCTCACGATGGAGATGATGAAGAAGGTCGCCGACCGCCACGGGCTGGTCTGCCTGCTGCATGAAAAGCCGTTCGAGGGCGTGAACGGATCGGGCAAGCACAACAACTGGTCGATTTCCACCGACAGGGGCGAAAATCTGCTCGATCCGGGCTCTACGCCGATGGAGAACGCGCAGTTCCTGCTGTTCCTGACGGCGGTCATCAAGGCCGTGGACGAGTATCAGGATTTGCTGCGCATCAGCGTCGCCAGCGCGGGCAACGATCACCGCCTGGGCGCGAACGAAGCGCCGCCCGCCATCGTCTCCATGTATGTCGGCGACGAGCTGGCCGCCGTCATCCAGTCGCTGGTGGAGGGCACGGATTACAAGGCGGCGGGGCACAAGAGCATGGATATCGGCGTGACGAGCCTGCCGCATATCCCGCAGGATAACTCCGACCGCAACCGCACGTCGCCCTTCGCGTTCACGGGCAACAAGTTTGAATTCCGCATGCCCGGCTCGTCCTTCAACATCGCCTGCACGAACGTCATGCTCAACACCGCCGTTGCGGACGAGCTGATGCAGTTCGCGGACGAGCTGGAAAAGGCTGACGATTTCGAGGCCGCGCTCTCCACGCTCATCCGCCGCGAGCTGGCCGCGCATCGGCGCATCCTCTTCAACGGCAACGGCTACAGCGAGGAATGGCCGCTCGAGGCCGCGCGCCGCGGGCTGCTCAACCTGCGCTCCACACCGGAGGCGCTCATCCATTATACGGACGAGAAGAACGTGGCGCTGTTCGCCCGCCACGGCGTATACACGCGGACGGAGATACAGTCCCGGCAGGATATCAACATGGAGGAATACGCCAAGATCATCCACATCGAGGCGCTGACCCTGATCGACATGCTCGGCAAGCTGATCGTTCCGGCCTGCGCGGCGTATTCCAAGCAGTTGGCGGAGGGCGTGGCCGCCAAGGCGGGCATCGGCGTGGACGCGCCCGCGGAGGCCGCGCAGGTCAGGCTGCTGACCGAGGAGACGGCCGAGCTGATCGAGCGGGCGGAGCGGCTCAAGGCCGTTGTCGCCGCCGAGCCGGAGGAGCTCAACGCGCGCGCGATGTATGAGCACGAGGCCGTCATCCCCGCGATGGAAGCCGCCCGGCAGGTTGCCGACGAGCTGGAGGGCAGGGTCGGCAAGGAATACTGGCCGATGCCGTCCTACGCGGATCTGCTGTTTTACGTCTGAAAAGAGGGGCGGTTGCGCATCAGATGATGGAACGACCGCCCGACCGAGAAAAGAAGCATAGCAAAAGCCTCATACGCACAGGATGCTTTGACCATCCTGCGGCGTATGGGGCTTTTTGGCTGCCCGTGAGGGAGAAGCTTTGATCGGGCAGTTTTTTTGCGCGCTCTTTTGTTTTTCCCAGCGCCTTAAATGTGAACCGCATAGCATATCCGGCGCGGTTTCGACGCGAAAAGATGCGGAAAAGCTGGCTGAAAATGAGAAAAACAAAAACGATTTCTGTCATAAACAAGGAGATATGCTGTAAATAAGAAAAAAATTATGGTCACTTTTTTATGCTAACCGGTTGACATATAATTAAAAGGCTGATATACTAAGCGCAGCAACAGGGGAGAGCCGGAAGGGAAGGCTCAACCCCATACACAAGGATCGTTAAAGGAGGAAACCCAAGTGAAAAAGTCCATTTCTCTGCTTCTGGCGGCCGTCATGGTCTTCGCGCTGGCGGCGATTGCCTGCGCGGACGCTACGACCGTGACCGCGTGGATCAGCGATGGCGCTGAGACGGTGATTTACACCAGCATGTTCGATGATTTCAATTCGAAGCATGACGACATTCAGGTGGATTATCAGTTCTTCGCGCAGGATGAGCTGCTCAACAAGCTGCAGACGGCTCCGATCGTCGGCGATACCCCCGACCTCATCGTGATCGACGGCCTGCAGATCCCGTATTTCCAGGATCTGGGCATGATCGCCTGCCTGGACAACTACATCGACGAGGATATGAAGAACGACGTTCTTCCGTCCGTCTGGTCCGAGGTGACCTACGACGGCGGCCTCTACGGTGTGGCGCAGTTTGACTCCGGCATGGCCATGTGGACGCGCAAGAGCATTCTCGAAAAGATCGGCGCGCGCATCCCGACCTCCTACAAGGATGCGTGGACGGTCGAAGAGTTTGAGGATATCCTCGCCAAGTGCAAGGAAATCGGCTACGAGTATCCGCTCTACATCCGTCAGAACAAGGCCAGCTCCCTCTACTTCACTTGGATGGCGGTCATCGCTTCCTTCGGCGGCGATTACCTGAACCGCGATACCATGCTTGCGACCGGCACGATGGATGGCGAAAACACCATTGCGGCGTATGACTGGATGAAGAAGATGCTCGACGAGGGCTATATCAACGCGGCCTGCGATTACGAGGATGCGTTCTATGGCCGCGACGAGGCCGCCTTCTCCATGCTCGGCCACTGGAAATACAGCCAGCATGTCGAGGCGTTCGGCGACGATGCGATCATCGTTCCGCTTCCGGATTTCGGCAACGGCGTGTTCACCTGCTCCGGCTCTACGGTGGACGTGATGACCACCGCGGCGGTCGACCGCGGCGTGGCGGATCAGGCGTGGACGGTTCTTCAGGCGATGATGAGCCCGGAATACATCCAGATGGTTTGCAATGTGAACGGCGGCGTTCCGGCGCGCAAGAGCGTCATGGACGGCATGGAGCAGTGGCAGGAGGGCGGCCGCCTGTACCTGTACCGCGAGCAGCTTGAAGCGGGCATCAGCTACCTGCGTCCGATCACCCCGGCGCATTCGACGCTTCAAACCCAGATGGCGAGTGTCGTGACCAACATTCTTGCTGGCGGCGATCCGGCTGAGCTGCTGCATGATGCGGCCGAGTACGTCGATGAGATCATCGTCGAAAACGACTGGAACATCGAGTAAAATCATATCGCGCCCGGCCGGCCGAACGCTGACCGGGCGCTTCTTTTGCCCTTTGAACCCGAAAAACAAAAAGCCAAAACAGGGAGAGCCGTCATGCTGACGGACAACCGGCATGGCGATAGAACGGAGCATTGCGTATGAGTGAAATCACTGTCAAGAGAAGCGGGGCGAAGCGGAGAAGCCAGATGTCCCGCGCGCAGGCGAAAGCCGCGTGGGGGTTGTCCGCGCCGGCGATCATCATCATGTTTTTGTTTATGATCCTGCCGTTTTTCATGTCTGTTTTCTATTCCTTTACGGATCGCAGACTGGTGCTCAACCCGAACAAGCCGACCAAGTTTGTCGGTTGGGCGAATTATATCAAGACCTTCACCAACAAGACCGCGCTTCAGGCGTTCTGGAATACGTTTGAATACACGATCATCCTCGTGCCGGTCGTGCTGATTCTGGCGACGCTGCTGGCGCTGCTGGTCAACCGCAAGGCGAAGGGCGTGACCTTCTTCCGCATGATCTATTTCTCGCCGCAGGTCGTAACCATGACGGTTGTGACCGTCATCTGGGGCTTCTTCTTCTCCAGCACGGCGGACGGTCTGTTCAACTCGATCCTGCGCGTGTTCGGCGTTCCGGCGCAGAAGTGGCTTCAGGATACGACGCTGGCGATGCCGTCCATCGCGATCATGTCCATCTGGCAGTGCGTCGGCATGCAGATGATTATCATGCTCGGCGGCCTCCAGTTCATCCCGGAGGAGCTGTATGAGGCGGGCACGATCGACGGCGCGAACACGTGGCAGCAGTTCATCTATATCACCATTCCGCAGCTCAAGAATACGCTGGTGTACGTCTTTATTTCCAACACGATCTACTCGCTCAAGATGTTCACGCAGGTGTATATGCTCACGCAGGGCGGCCCGGCGGGCTCGACCACAACGCTGGTCTACCTGATGTATCAGGAGGGCTTCACCAACAACCGCGTGGGCTACACCTCCGCGATGGCTGTCGTGTTCTTCCTGATCGTGCTGGTGGTCTCTTTGATTCAGAATAAGCTTACGGAGGGCGAATGAGGATGAAAGTGGAAAATAAGACGAAAAAGACGGTCACATCCGCCCTGTTCTACGTGCTGTACATCGCGCTGGCGGTCGTTTTTCTGGCGCCGCTGCTGTTCCTGTTCGTTTCCTCTGTCAAGAGCGAGACGCAGCTTGTTTCGGATATGGCGACGCTCAAGGCGTTCATTCCCTACGGCAACCTGACGCTCGAAAACTATGTCGCCGTGTTTGAAAAGCTCGACTTTCTGCATTACTTCCGCAACTCGGCCGTCAACGCCATCATTCAGGTGTTCGTCGGCATGTTCATCAACGGCATGATGGGCTATGCGCTGGGTATGCTGGAATTTCGGGGGCAGAAGCTGCTCGTTTCGCTGATGATCGCGCTGACCATCATTCCGACCGAGGCCGTCATCATCAACCGCTTCATGGTGGCCTTTAATTTGGGCATCATCAACACCATCTGGGCGCTGGCCATTCCGAATCTGGCGACGCCGATGTATGTCTTCCTGTTTTATCAGCATTTCCGCGGCATGCCGAAGGATCTGCTGGAGGCGGCCATCATCGACGGAGAAAGCTACACCGGCGTGTTCTTCAAGATTATGACCCCGCTCTCCAAGCCGATTTATGCGACGGTCGCCATCATGTCCTTCATCCGCGCGTGGGGCGATCTGCTCTGGCCGACGCTCGTGACCCGCGATAACACGTGGCGCACGCTGCCGCAGGCGCTGCGCGGCTTGAATGACTCGGTGTATACCTTCTGGGGACAGATTTTCGCGTTCAGCGCGATGATTACCCTGCCGATTCTGGTCATCTTCCTCGCGTTCCAAAAGCAGTTCGTGCAGTCCGTTGCGATGTCCGGCATCAAGGGATAACGCAAAAAAGAAAGGAGATTCGATTGGCCGTGGAGTATCAATATCTGGGAACCGGTGCGGCGGAGGGCATGCCCGCCACGTTTTGCGCCTGCCCCGTCTGCCTGCGCTCGATGCGGGAGGGCGGAAAGAGCCTGCGCATGCGCGCCTGCACGCTGCTGGGCGACGATGTGCTGATCGATCTCTCGCCGGATATCCACGCGCAGAAGCTGAAATTCGGCCTGCGGCTGGATCGCCTCAAATGCATCGTCTTCACCCATTCGCATCCGGATCATCAGGATATATACGCGCTTCAAAACCGCGGCACGCCGTCCTGCGCGCTTCGTCCGGGTGTGCCGGAGGAAGAAAACGTGCTGGATCTATACGGCAATCTGTGGGTGAAAAAGCGCTTCCTTTCGGCCTGCGCCGGTGCGGAACGGGCGAGGGAAGAGCGCTTCCGTTTTCACGAGGTGAAGCCGTTTGAGCCGTTCGAGGCCGCCGGGTATACCTTCTATCCGCTGCGCGCCAACCATCGGCCGATTCAGGTGGAGGACTGCCTGATTTACGCCATCTCGGATGGCGAAACGGCGATGCTGTATGCGAACGACACCGGCGAATTGAGCGAGGAAAACGACGAATATCTGAAAACCACCGGCCTGGCATTTTCCGTGGTCAGCATGGATTGTGCGCGCGGAACGCTCAAGGGCGACGGGCACATGGGCTTCGCCGAGGTGCTGCGCCTGCGGGAGCGGCTGAACAAGGCGGGGCTGGTGAAGGCGGATACGCGCTATATCCTCAATCATCTTTCCCACATGAACGACATGACCCATTCGGAATGGGCGCGGTTCGCCGCGCCCCATGGAATCGAGGTGGCCTACGACGGCATGAAGGTCGTCTGCCGCCCCTGACCAGCAAAGGAGAACGAGCCCATGGCGACCATCAAAGAAGTGGCACAGCGCGCCGGCGTTTCGGTGACGACGGTTTCCCGCGTGCTCAACAAACGCGGCTACATCAGCCAGGAGATGCACGACAAAATCTACGCGACGATGGAGGAGCTGAACTATCAGCCCAACGAAGTCGCGCGGTCGTTGACCCGACGCAGAACGAAAATCATCGGTCTGCTGGTGCCTTCTGTCGATGATCCGTACTTTGGCGAGGTCGTCAACCAGCTGATTCTTGCCGCCATGCGGCACGGATACAAGGTGATGATCTATGCGTCCGACGGCCAGAACGATCGGGCGCTGGAGTATGTCGGGATGCTCAAGGCCAATCAGGTGGACGGCATCATCATCAGTCTGCGTTCCCGCGAGCTCGACGCGCTGCTGGACGACAACCTTCCGGTCGTTTCCTTCGAGCGCATCAAGGTCGGCCGATTGCCGACGGTGCTTTGCGACAACCACATGGGCGGCCGCATGGCGGCGGAGGAACTGCTCGCCAGCGGAAGCAAGCGCCCGGTGATGATCGCGGCCGTGCACGACAAGCTGCTCCCGGCGTATGACCGATTCGTGGGCTTTTGCAGCGTCATGCGTGAGCATGGGCTGGAAGAACGCATTTTTGAAACCAAGGAGAACGACAGCCTGCACGGCGATTATTCCAAATTGGCCAGACAGGTGCTCGATACGTTCCCGGATGCGGACGGCGTGTTCTGCACCAGCGACCAGATTGCGGCATCCGTTGTGCGCTGTGCGGCGGCAAGCGGGCGGCGCGTGCCGGAAGATCTCCGCGTGATCGGCTTTAACGACAATTATCTGGCGGCCTGCCTGTGCCCGCCGCTGACCAGCATCCGCCAGCCGATTCCGGAGATGTGCGAAATGGCGATAGAGTGTTTGATTAAACAGATTCACGGCGAAAAAGTGCCGGTTGATATGGTGTTTCCTGTGACGTTGAGCGCGAGAGAAAGCACGCGCGGCCCAAAGGGCGAGGAGGAAAAAAGACCATGATTCAGCGATTTGAGCGCTGCCTGCCGGAAGAGGTGGGTATTCCCAGCGAAGCGATTGACGCATTTCTGGATGAGCTGGAAAACGGCGGCTTTACCCAGATGCACGGCCTGATGATTATGCGTCACGGCAAGGTCTGCGCGGAGGGGTGGTGGGCGCCGTTTGCGCCCGGCCTGCACCACTGCGACCATTCCCTGAGCAAAACCTACACCGCGACGGCCATCGGTCTGGCGGAGTATCAGGGGCTGCTCAAGCTGAGCGACAGGGTATGCGATATCCTGCCGGATAAGATGCCCGCGCAGATGAGCGACAGGCTTTCGAGGCTGACCATCCGCGATTTGCTGGTGATGGGCGACGGCTCGGAAGAAGAGGAAACGACCTATCCGGCAGATTGGCTGGAGCGGTATTTCGCCCGACCGATTACCCACGAACCCGGCACGTTCTGGCGCTATAATTCCCACACGACGGCGGTGCTGTCCGCGATCATCGAGCGGCTGACAGGCGGAAGCATGCTGGATTATCTGGCCAAGAACCTGTTTGATTTGATCGGCATTGATGCGCAAAACGTCATGTGCCGCCGCGGCGCGGACGGCACTTGTCTGGGCGGCATGGGCATGTTCACCACGACGGAAGACAACCTGCGCCTGATGAAGCTGTATCTGAACGGCGGCGTCTGGAACGGTGTGCGCCTGCTGAGCGAAACCTTTGTGCACGACGCGACCACCGAGCGGATGGACACGTGGCCTGCGCACGCGCACACGCCGTATATTTACGATAACTGCGTGGGCTACGGCTACCAGATCTGGATGTGCAGGCCGGAAGGCTCGTACCGCGCGGATGGCGCGTTCGGCCAGTTCTCCGTCGTCGTGCCGTCGCTGGATTTGATCGTCTCCATCAACGAGGCAGGTTTCCTCGGCGAACTGATGGGGCATGCGGATCTGCATCTGCTCAAAGAAGGGGAGAATCACCCGATCCACGGGCCGCAGGCGACGCTCAACGCGCTGTTTGACATCCTCGTGCCGCAGATTCACGCCGATGTGGAAACGCTGCCCGCGGGCAAGGCGGCCTCCATGCTGAAAGAGCGCCTGAGCCGTTTGGCCGTGCCGCATCCGTATCCGAACGGCGCGGATTTCTCCGCGCACGATCTGGATATAACGCTCGTCCCGAAGGAGGGAAAGCTGTCCTTCGGTGTGCTCTATTCCAGACGCAAGCAGCACATCGCGTATCCCGGCGCGGACAAAATGCGCCTGCGCGCGCACGACGGCAAGCTCGAAATCACATGGACGGAGGACGGCGAGCAGCGCGCGCTGACGGCGGATCTGCAGGGCGCGCGCACGGCGGGCGAGCTGGTTTACCGCTATGATCGCGAAATCATCACAAAGACGAGCAGCAGCGCGTGGTGGGACGAGCAGGGGCGGCTTCAAATGTCCGTCCTGTGGGTAGAATCCGAGGCGGAAAACCGCTATATGTTCACGTTTGACGGCGACGAGGTGCGCGTGGATAAATGGTTCACCTTCGGCACGTTCAAGGGGCTTGAAAAGGACGAGTGCGTGTATCGCCGCGCATGAGAAAGGAATGAGCCGATGGAAGAACTGTACAATGGGATCAGGCTGCCGGATGTCTGGCCGCCGAGGGACATGGATGACATGTCTTTGAGCGAGCTGCCCGTTCCGTATCTGGAAAACCGGCCGGATGTGGCGCTGATCGACGTGGGGCGGCAGCTGTTCGTCGATGACTTTCTGATCGAGGAAAACTGGCTGGAAAAGCGCTTTCATCAGGCTGTGCTGGATGAAACGCCCGTGCTTGCGCCCGAAACGCCGATGGAGTGGAACAAGGGCGTTGCACCCGTCGCCGCGCCGTTTACCGACGGTTGCTGGTACGATCCCGCGGACGGCGTGTATCGGCTGTATTACCACGCCGGCTGGTTTGACGGAACGGCGCTGGCGGTTTCCGCCGACGGGCGGCATTTCACGCGGAAGATGCTGGATAATCAGGTGGGCACCAACCGCATTTTTGTGCCCAAGCCCGGCTGGCAGCGGGACGGTTCCTGCGTGTGGCTCGATCAGGAGACCGAGCATCCGGAGGAACGCTATAAGATGTTCCACTATTTCAGAACGCCGGAGGGCGACGTGGCGCAGGTGGCCGTCAGCGCGGACGGCATGCACTTTGGCGATCCGGTGACGACGGGGCTTTGCGGCGACAATACGTCGTTTTTCTACAATCCCTTCCGAAAAAAATGGGTATTTTCCATTCGCACGGGTCTGCCTTCGACCCCATGGTACAGCCGCGGCCGCAGCTACTACGAGTGCGACCGCTTCATGGAGGGCGCGTCGTGGGCGAATGACCAGATTGCCTTCTGGCAGCGCTGCGACGTGCGCGACCTGCGCGAGAGCGAGCCGGGCACGATCTACAACAAAAATCTGCCGCCGCAGCTCTATCACCTGAACTGCGTAGGCTATGAGAGCGTCATGCTCGGCCTGTTTGCCATCATCAAGGGATTCGATCAGGCGCATAACGCCGTCTGCGAAAACAGCGGCGTGCCCAAACACATTGATCTCCATGCGGGCTTCAGCCGCGACGGTTTCCATTTCAGCCGCGATAACCGAAGCCCGTTCATCCGCTGCACGGATCGGCCGGGCTCGTGGGCGCGCGGCTACCTGCATGCCTGCGGCGGGCTGTGCCTTGTCTCGCCGGAGGAACTGGCTTTCCCGATTGCGGGATTCAGCGGCGCGTCTTCGGCGGAAAACGGAAATCTGTACGGCGGCGCGGCGACCGGCTTTGCGCGGCTTCGCCGGGACGGTTTCGCGTCGCTCCATGCCAACGGAACGAGACAGTTCATGCTGACCCGCAAGATGCGCTTTGAGGAAGGGCGGCTGCTGTTCATCAACGCGAACGCGACGGAGGGCTTTGTCCGCGCGCAGATTGAAGACGAGGAAGGGCGGCCGATTCCCGGCTATTCCTTTGCGGATTGCGTGCCGATGATTGCCGACAGCACAAAGCGCCAGCTCGTCTTCCGCGGCGGCGACCTTTCCGCGCTTCGGGGCCGGGTTTTCAGGATTCGGTTTGAACTGATTGCGGCGGATCTGTTCGCTTTCTGGATTGCCGGGGACGAGCAGGGACATTCCGGCGGGTATGTCGCGGCGGGCGGCAGCGCCTATCCGGGGCCGAAGGACGAATAAGAAAGGACGACAAAAGCCGATGCGTTTATTGATTCTCTCCGATATTCATGCGAATATCGCGGCGCTCCGGGCGATTGAAAAGGACGCGGGCGCGGTGGACGCCATCTATTGCGCGGGCGACTACGTGGATTATGGCACGGATCCGCACGAGGCGATCGGCTGGGTTCGGGAACACGGCGCGCACTGCGTCATGGGCAACCACGACAGGCATCTGCTCAACATCCTGTTTTCGGGCGAGGTGGATGCGTTTCGGGGAACAAATCGCTACAAATGGGTGCACGACAACTGCGAACGGGTGACGGATGAAGATATCGCGTTTCTGGCCGCGCTGCCGCGGCACATGAGCTTTGAAGCGGACGGCGCCGCCTACCTGATGCAGCATCAAATGCTGGATAACAGCTACGACATGCCGGAGAGCGTGCAGACGTTCGACGCATTCTGGCGCGTGTGGTACGCGGGCGAGAGCAGGCCGGAGCAGCGCATGATCTTCGGGCATACGCACCGCAGGCTCGTGCATCGGCTGGATAACGACCGCCTGTGGCTCAATCCCGGTTCAGCGTCCTATCGCAGGCCGGACGACCGGGATAAGCGCGCCCATTATATGCTCATTGAAGACGGCGACATCCGATTCGGGGCGGTGGAATACGACCGCAGCGCGATGTTGGCGCGCGCCATGGACTATGTCAAAAAGGGCACGATGCTCGAAACCGACTTGCAGGATGCGATGTTCTTCTTCGGCGATGCGCCGACGAGCCGGGAACCGCTGCCGAGATGAGCGGAAAAGAGCGACAGAAGAGTGCGATAAGGGGGAATTGCGATGCAGATGCTGAGGATGCTTGACATCGATGCGCTCGATGTGCCGGAGCAGATTCCGCACGGCGATATGCCGGGGGACGGCGTCACCATCGGTCAGGATAATATCGAGCGGGCAAAGACCGTGCTTTCAGCCATTCAGGGGACGCTGGAGCGTCGGCTGGAGGAGAGCGCGGGCGGCCGCGTGGTCATCGGCGTATGCGGCGGCAGCGGATCGGGAAAGACGGTCATGGCCTCCGTTCTGGGCTACGCGCTCAACCGGGCGGGGATCGGCGCATACATCATGAGCGGCGACAACTATCCCCGTCGAATTCCGGCGGCCAACGACGCGGAGCGGCTGCGTCTGTTCCGCATGGGCGGCCTGCGCGGGATGCTGGCCAGCGGCGAATACAGCGACGAAAAAGCCGTCGTTCTGCGCGAACTCTGGCAGGCGGATGCGGACGCGGAGCCGGAAACGGCGCGGAAGCTGCCGTGGATGCAGACGTATCAGCAGGCCGGCGCGCAGGCGCTGAGCGGCTATCTGGGCACGCCGGAGGAAATTGACTTTGACGAGGTCAACGACATCATCGCGCGCTTCAAGCGCGGCGAAAGACACATTCCGCTCAAGCGGATGGGACGCGAGGAAACCGCGATTTGGTATGAGACGGTGGATTTCACCACGACGCGCGTGATGGTGATCGAGTGGACGCACGCGAACAGCGACTTTTTGAAGGGCGTGGATATCCCGATTTACCTGAACAGCACGCCGATGCAGACGCTGGAGCATCGCCGCCTGCGCAACCGCGACGCGCAGACGGACAGTGCTTTTACCACGATGGTGCTGAACATCGAGCAGCGTAAGCTGGACAGCCAGGCGTGGAAGGCGCAGGTGATTCTCTCCCGCGAGGGAAAGAAAATCACCTATTCGGCGTATCGGCGTGAGACGGAATGAGCGGAGGGAAAAGGCCATGAATGGCGGAGCAATGCTCAACGCATATCCGGACAGCCTCGGCGGCACGTTATCCGACATTGCGCAGCTATTGGAAAGCGAAGCGTTCGCGGATGCATTCCGGTCGTTTTACATTTTGCCGAGCGTGTTCAACACGGATTTGGATCGCGGTTTTTCAGTCATCAGCTATGATCTGAACCGCATGCTTGCCGCGCCGGAAGACGTGAAGCGGCTGAAAGAGAACGGAATTGATCTCAAGCTGGATTTTATATTGAACCACCTTTCCGTGCTTTCGCCGCAGTTTCAGGATATTTTAAAAAACGGCGACGCATCGCCGTATCGCGATTTTTTCATTGATTGGAATCAATTCTGGGCGGGGTGCGGCGAAATGACTGACGCCGGATACATCCAGCCGGAAGAAAAATACATTCGAGGCATGTTCTTCCGCAAGCCGGGGCTGCCGATTCTGATGGTTCGCCTGCCGGATGGGCGCGATGTGCCGTATTGGAACACGTTCTATCAGCAGGTTCGATATGACCCGGTCGATGCGCAGGATTTGATGCGCGCTTCGGATATGCAGTATGGCGAGGCGACGGTTTTGGCCGCGCGGCTTGACGCAGGGCTGGAGGCCGGGCAGAAGCCGCAGGAGCTGGATTTCACGGGCTTTGAGCGCTACCGCGAGGCATGCGTTCAACTGCTGGAAATGCGGCGGAAATATCTTGGTCAGATGGATTTGAACCTGAAAAGCGAGCGGGTCTGGGCGTATTATGACAGTGTGCTGGGCAAGCTGGCCGAATACGGCGCGGCGATTGTGCGGCTGGATGCGTTTGCCTATGCGCCCAAAACGCCGGGGCTGCGCAATTTTATGAACGAGCCGGACACGTGGGACACGCTGGAACGCATTCGCCAAATGGCCGATTCGCATGGTTTGACCCTTTTACCGGAGATCCATGACCCTTATGCGGCGGGAACCTATGAAAAGGTTGCTCGAAAGGGCTATATGACCTACGACTTTTTCCTGCCGGGGCTGGTGATTGACGCGATTGAGAACCACGACGGCACGCGGCTGATGCGCTGGGCGGAGGAACTCAGGGAAAAAAACATCCGCACGGTGAACATGCTCGGCTGCCATGACGGAATCCCGATGCTGGATTTGAAGGGGCTGCTCAGCGACGAAGCGATTGAGAAGCTGATCGCGCTGATTGTCAGCCGCGGCGGCATGATTAAGAATCTGCACGGCGCGAAGAACGTCTATTATCAGGTCAACTGCACGTATTTCAGCGCGCTGGGTGCGGACGAGCGGAAAATGCTGCTTGCGCGCGCGATTCAGCTGTTCATGCCGGGCAAGCCGCAGGTCTGGTATTTGGATTTGTTTGCGGGCGAAAACGATCTGGAAGCCGTTCGCCGCGGCGGCGAAGCGGCGCATAAGGAGATCAACCGCACGAACCTGACGCGGGACGCGGTGGCGGACGCGCTGAAAAAGGATGTGGTGCGCGATCAGCTTGCGCTGCTTCGGATGCGCAACACCTGCCCGGCGTTCGATTTCGACGCGGACATGACCGTGCGCCAGCTGCAGAACGACCAACTGGAAATCATCTGGGAAAAGGACGGGAGCCGCGCGAGCCTGCGCGCAAACCTGACGACATACGAATTCGCGGCGCAGACGGATTGCGGTGCGGCGCGGACGATCCTGACCAGCCGATGAACGGGGGAAAAGGCGATGATGATGTGGACGCTTGACGACCGATACGAAACAATGCCGTGGGACGAGCTGGACGCGGTGGTTTTTGACGTGGGCAACGTGCTGCTCTCCTATTCGCCGGAGGAGGAGCTGGAGGCTTTTTTCCGGGGGAGACCGAGCTGCATGAAAAGCTGATGGAAAAGATCATCAAAACGCCGTATTGGAACATGATGGATCGAGGGACGCTCACCGTCCAGCAGGCAATCGGACATATGACCGGGCGCGATCGGGCGCTCGAACCGATGATTCGCCGCTTCATGGAAAACTGGCTGGATTTTACGCGCCCGATCGAAGAGGGCGTTCAGGCGGTCAAAAGCTGTCTGGCACACGGCAAGCGCGTGTTTGTGCTCTCCAACTATCAGAAGGAATCCTTTGCGACGGTTGAAAGCCGGTTCGATTTCTTTGGCCTGTTCGAGGGAAAGGTCGTTTCTGCGCGCGAAGGGCTGCTCAAGCCGAACGCGGATATCTATGAATTTCTGACGAACACCTATCGTGTTGAGCCGAGCCGCACGCTGTTTATCGACGACACGCCCGCCAATATCGAGGGCGCGATGTATGTGGGGTGGCAGGGCTTCTGCTTTAACCGGCCGGGAAAGCTGGCTGCATTTGTGGACGATTGAAAGGGGTAACGATATGCAGAAGATTTATGCGCATCGGGGCGCGTCCGGCTATGCGCCGGAAAACACGCTTCGCGCGTTTGCGCTGGCGGCGGATATGGGCGCCGACGGCGTGGAGCTGGACGTGCAGATTTCAAAGGACGGCCGTCTGGTCGTCTTTCACGACGACGAATTGAGCCGCCTGACGGGCTTTACGGGTTCGGTGGCGGATTATACCTACGCCGAGCTTTGCCGGATGCCGGTGATTCACGCGGTGGATGCGACGGAGAAAGACGTGGCGCCGCTGCTCGAGGATGTGCTGGCGCTGCTGCGCGAGCGCGGGCTGTCTGTCAACATTGAGCTTAAAAACAGCCGCGCGGCGTTTCCTGCGCTTGAGGAAAAGACGCTCGAGGCGGTCGAAAAGGCAGGCATGAGGGAGAAAACGATCTATTCCTCCTTCAACCATTACAGCCTGCTCAAAGTGCGCAGGCTCGACCCGAATGCGGTCTGCGGATTGCTCTACGACGCGATGCTCTATCAGCCGTGGGATTACGCCAGACAGCTTGGCGTTCAGGCGCTGCACCCGCATTTCAGCGAGCCGACGTTTGTGACGGGCGAGGTGGAAGCGGCGCATAGGCTGGGGCTTTCGGTCAACGTGTGGACGGTCAACGAGGAAGCGGATCTGCGCCGGATGGCAGAGATGGACTGCGACGGCATCATTTCCAACTACCCGGATGTGGCGCTGCGCGTTTTACGGGAAGTGCGCGGCTGATCGGAGAATCGAGGGAATGCGATGACGGGGCGAGAACGTCAGGCTGCCGTAGACATGACGCGGGGAAGCCCGGTGAAGCTCATTTTGCGGTTTACGCTGCCGCTGCTCATTGGGCAGATGATGCAGCAGATTTATACGCTGACCGACACGATGATTACGGGTCACTTTATCGGCGACGCGGCGATTGCGGCGATTGGCGCGTCCACGTCGCTCAACGATCTGATGATCAATTTTGCCAACGGAATGTGCAACGGATGCGGCATCATCATCGGTCAGCTTTACGGCGCGCAGAAGATGGATAAGCTGCGCCGGGCGACGGCCGTGATGCTGATGTTCGGCGTGGGGCTGGGGGCGCTGCTGACCCTCGGCGTGATGATCGGCATCGAACCGCTGATGCGCCTGCTCAATACGCCGGAGAGCGTCTTCGATGAGGCGATGCGCTATGCAGCCGTTGTCTGCGGCGGCGTCGGGGTGACCATTTTGTATAACATGTGCGCCAGCTTTATGCGCTCGCTGGGCAACGGACGCATGCCGCTCGTCTTTTTGACGATTTCCTGCGTGCTTAATATCGCGCTGGATACGCTGTTTGTCGTCGTGCTGCACATCGGCGTGGTGGGCACGGCGCTGGCGACGCTGATCGCGCAGTGCATTTCGGCGCTGCTGAGCATGGCGTATATCGCGCGCGCGTTTAAGCCGTTCCTGCCCCGCAAGGCGGATTTTCGCGCGCCGGTCGGCTTATGGACGCAGATGGCGGCGTCCGGCCTGTCGATGGGGCTGATGAATTCGGTTTACGCGCTCGGCTCGTTGACGATGCAGCGCGCCATCAATACACTGGGCGAAACCGTGATGGCGGCGCACACCAGCGCCAGACGAATTCTCAGTCTGACCGGCGCGCCGATGAGCAACCTCGGCACGGCGGGCGCGGTCTTTATCAGCCAGAACTGCGGCGCGCAGGCGTATGACCGGGTGAAGCGGGGGCTGAATCGAACCGTTCTGATGGCGCTGATCTGGGAGGCGGCGGCCATGGTCGTCATGGTCACGCTTGGGCCGGAGCTGCTGCGGCTGCTCATCGGCACAAGCAACGCTGAATTGCTGCGCTATGGCACGATGTCCCTGCGGGCGAGCGCGGCGCTGTTTCTGCCGCTGGCCTATCTGGTCACGATGCGGCAGGCGATGCAGGCATTGGGGATGCACGTTGTGCCGGTGGTTTCCTCGTGCATTGAGCTGGTGATGAAGATTGCGGCGGCGTTTGCCGTTGTGCCGCGCTTTGGCTATGCGGGCGCGTGTTGGGTGGAACCGGCGACATGGCTGGCTTGCTGCGTGTTTTTGATGATTCAATATATGGTCAAGCGGAAAGAGATTCTGCACTTATAGAACGAAAAAATCCGAACCCATCCTCAATCGGGATGACGTTCGGATTTTTTTGAGTTTGGGCTTTGGGTGAATGACGTCAGCGGGGCTGACGCTTACTGCTTTAACGCAGAAAAGCAAAATAGGGGATGAATTCCCCTTTGTTTCCCCTTTTGAATGTAAAATTATTCAAAACGGGCAACAAAAAAGTCTGAAAGTTATCACTTTCAGACAAAAATGGTGGAGGTGAGGAGAATCGAACTCCTGTCCGAAAAAGCGACAGCCGAGCTTTCTCCGAGCGCAGTTCGCGTTTTAACATTCCCTCTTCCCAGCGCCCACGAACGGGCTCAGGGATTCAGTAGCTTCATAATGTGTTCATGCTGCAAAGCTTAGGCAGGAACATGGCCCGCTAAATGACGCCGGATTCCGATGCAGCGGGATCATCGGGCCGACGCGCAGCCTAATTAGGCCGCGAGGCAATAATCGTTATTGTCAGTTCATTTTTAATTTCCCGATTTTTACGTGGCTCGGGGCCACGGCTCGCTTACCTGACCGCCCACAATCCCGTCGAAACCAGTACACCCCCATACAAATCGGCGCAAACGCGCTCAATCGTCCCCGCGGTTCTTCGAGCGCAGGGCGCGCTGAATGTCGCGCTGCGCATCCTTAGCCGCCATGTCGTCGCGCTTGTCGTGCAGCTTTTTGCCCTTGCAAAGCCCCAGCTCCATTTTGAAGCGCCCGTCCTTCAAATACACCTGAAGCGGGATGAGCGAATAGCCCATCTTGCCGACCTCCTGCGCGAGATGACGAATCTGGCTCTTGTGCAGCAGCAGCTTCTTTTGCCGAAGCGGGTCGGTGTTGAAGATGTTGCCCTGCTCGTAGGGGCTGATGTGCATGCCGCAGACGAGCACCTCGCCGTCCTTGACGATGGCGAAGCTCTCCTTGAGGTTCATCCGCCCCTGACGCATGCTCTTGACCTCGGTGCCCTTGAGCTCCATGCCGCATTCCAGCCGCTCTTCGACGAAGTAATCGTGGAACGCTTTTTTGTTCTGTGCCATCGGCTTGATGCCCTTTGCGCGCGCCATGCGACTCCCTCCCTCGAAAAAAGCTCAACCATAGTATAGCACAGAGCCGGAAAATTGGCAAGCGTTTGCGTCAGGCGTCTTGACGCGCGCATCTTTTTCGGGGTATAATAAAGAAAAGTAAGAAATGTAAGGAGGAGTGTGCGTGGAGTTAGCGAAAATCACCAGCAAGGGTCAGCTTACGCTTCCTGTTTCACTTCGCAGAAAATTCGGAATCGAAACGGGCGATCAGTTGCTTTTTTATGAGTGCGACGGACGCATTATCCTTGCGCCGGTAACGCCCGCGACGCTGGCGGATGCGCAGGAGGCTGCGGCCAGACAACATATCTACACGCTGGATGAAATCCGGAAAATAACGGTTCCGATCGCGGAGCGCTATCGGCTGAAAAAGCTGTCTCTTTTTGGCTCTTATGCGAGGGGCGAGGCTTCTGAAAGCAGCGATATCGACTTTTACGCGGAGTTCCCCGAGGCGTTTGGCCTGTTTCGACTGGGAAATCTCCAGAACGATTTGGAGGATGCCCTTCGCAAAAAGGTCGATATCGTTACGGAAGGAATGTTGAAAGATTCTCTTTCCGATGGATTTGCTCAAAATATTCGAGAAGATGAGGTGCTTCTGTATGGCGATGGCCGGTGAGGCGCAGAGAGATCGGGATCTTTTGCTGCATATAAAACGCTATTGTGACGACGCGCTGGATGCGGCGCAGCAGGTAGGAAGTGAAGCGGAATTCCTGAAGAACCGTCTGTATCAGCACGCAATAGCCATGTGCGTGTTGGAAATTGGCGAACTGTCCAAGCATCTGTCCGCGGGATTTCTCCGCGCAAACGAGGAGATTCCGTGGCGGGCAATTTGCCGGATGCGAGACATGTACGCGCATCATTATCACAGAACGGATCCCCAACAGTTATGGATGACGGTCAGGATGGATTTGCCGATACTCAAATCATTCTGCGATCAGCGACTTGATGAATTTGATTAAGGAGGCCATCCCTTTATGACCATTCTGCTTCTGGGCGACCTGACGGGTCGCAGCCGCGTCGCCTTGCGCATGCTCACGGGCGAGCTGGAAAACCGCGGCCACGAGGTTCTGGCGCTTCCGACGGCGCTGATTTCCAACACGCTCAATCTGGGCAGGGCGGCGATTGCGGATACGACCGATTATCTGCTCGAGGCGCTGGAAACGTGGGAGGCGCTCGGCCTCTCGTATGATCTGCTCTACATCGGCTATGTGACCGGGCTGGCGCAGGCGGAAAAGCTCTGCCGGGTGGCGGATGCGACGCGCGCGCGCGGCGTGCCCGTCGTGGTCGATCCGATTCTGGGGGATCACGGCAGGCGCTACAACAGCGTGAGCATGGAGCAGGCCGAGGCGATGGCGCGGCTCATCCGCCATGCCGATATCATCACGCCGAATTTGACGGAGGCCTGCCTGATGGCGGGGCAGCCGTACGAAAACGCCGATGTCGATGCGCTGCTCGATGCGCTCGGCGGGGCGCAGACGAGCGTGCTGGTGACCAGCGCGGGCGATGCGGTGGCGGGGAAGGACGCGCGCACGGGCAGGCGCTTTCGCGTTCCGTTCCGGCGGATTCCCGGCGAGCACTGGGGCACGGGCGACCGCTTCTGCGCGCTGCTGCTGGATGCGCTGGCCAGCGGGCTTCCGCTCGAACAGGCGGCCAGGCGCGCCAGCGACGGGGTGTATGAAGCCCTTTTGAACGGCTGAGCGCTGAAAAAACGAAAAATCCCTCAAATCCTATTGACGAAGTATGATATGAGTGCTATACTGGGTGCATCGAGTGAGAACTGGAGGGACTGTGCATGATGATTTCAACCAAGGGTCGGTATGCTCTGCGCATCATGGTCGATGTGGCGCAGCACGACGGCGAAATGCCGGTGAGTGTGCGCGAAATCGCCCAGCGGCAGGATATATCCGGGAAATACATGGAGCAGATCATCAGCGTGCTGACCCGGAGCGGCCTTCTGCGCAGCATTCGCGGCGCGCAGGGCGGCTATCACCTGGCCAAGAGCCCCGAGCAGATCACCGTCGGCATGATCCTGCGCGCGACGGAGGGCGATCTCGCCCCGGCCGAGTGCGTTTCCGTGGATGGACACGCCTGTACGCGAAGCGGCGTCTGCCCGTCCCATGCCGTGTTTTCCAAGGTATACAGCGCCATCAACAGCGTTATTGACGGCGTGACCCTGTGCGATCTCATCCCGGAGGGCGAAAGCGTTTCGGCGGGGCACACGGGCGCATGCCTGTAACGCCGAATCGACGCATGGAATGAATGACAAGATAGATGGGAGAGAATTTTTCGTGATCTATATGGATAACGCCGCGACAACGCGGCTCAGCGGCAGGGCACTTGAGGCCATGATGCCGTATCTGACGGAGCAATATGCCAACCCGGCCGGCACATACAGCTTTACCCACGCCAGCAACGCGGCGATGGAGAAGGCGCGCAAGCAGGTCGCCGACGTGATCGGCGCGACGAGCGCGGAGATCTTCTTCACCAGCGGCGGCACGGAGAGCGACAACTGGGCGCTCAAGGGCACGATGCGCGCCAACGAGAAAAAGGGGCGTCACCTGATTATCTCGGCGATTGAGCATCACGCCATCCTGCACAGCGCCAAGGCGCTCGAACGCGAGGGCTTTGAGGTGACCGTTCTGCCGGTCGATGCGGATGGCGTCGTTGCGCCGGAAGCGGTCGAGGCCGCGATTCGCCCGGATACCGTGCTCGTCTCCATCATGGCGGCGAACAACGAAATCGGCACGATCGAGCCGCTGGAGGCCATCGGCGCGGTCTGCAAGCGCCACGGCGTGATCTTCCACACCGACGCGGTGCAGGCCTTCGGCCACATCCCGCTCAATGTCGAGCAGATGCATATCGATCTGCTTTCCGTCAGCGCGCATAAGTTCCATGGCCCGAAGGGCGTGGGCTTCCTCTACATCCGCAAGGGCGTGAAGCTCGTGCCGTTTATGGATGGCGGCGCGCAGGAGAAGAACCGCCGCGCGGGCACGAGCAACGTGCCGGGCATCGTGGGCATGGGCGAGGCGGCGCAGCTGGCCGCGGAGAACATGGAAACCGCGATGGCGAAGGTCGCCGCGGTGCGCGATCACCTGATCGCCCGCATCGAGGCGGAAATCCCCTACGCGAAGCTGAACGGCCATCGCACCAACCGCCTGCCGGGCAACGTCAACTTCTGCTTCCGCTTCATCGAGGGCGAGAGCATGCTGATGCTGCTCGATGCGCAGGGCATCTGCGCGTCCAGCGGCTCGGCCTGCACCAGCGGCTCGCTGGATCCGTCGCACGTGCTGCTGGCCATCGGCTGCCCGCACGAGATCGCGCACGGTTCGCTGCGCTTGTCCCTCAGCGAGGAGACGACGATGGCGGACGCGGATTTTGTCGTCGATCAGCTCAAGGAGATCATCCCGCGCCTGCGGAGCATGTCCCCGCTCTACGCGGATTTTATCGCGAAGAAGTAAGTTCAGAGGAGTAATGAGATTATGTATACCGAAAAAGTGATGGATCATTTCATGCACCCGCGCAATGTGGGCGAGATTGATAACGCCAGCGGCGTGGGCACGGTCGGCAACGCCAAGTGCGGCGACATCATGCGCATCTTCCTGGATATCGACGAGAACCAGATCGTGCGCGACGCGAAGTTCAAGACCTTCGGCTGCGGCGCGGCCATCGCGACCAGCTCCATGGCGACCGAGATGATTATCGGCAAGTCGGTGCAGGAGGCGCTGGAGGTCACCAACAAGGCGGTGATGGAGGCGCTGGGCGGTCTGCCGCCGGTCAAGGTGCATTGCTCGCTGCTGGCCGAGCAGGCGGTTCATGCCGCGCTGTGGGATTACGCGCAGAAGAACCACATCACCATCGAGGGGCTCAAGCCGCCGGTCAACGACGTGGACGAGCTCGAGGAAGC
>ENA-UOJC01001654-UOJC01001654.1-human-gut-metagenome-genome-assembly--contig:-C104-NODE-1654-length-28643-cov-15.709389_pt1 | contig 28643 bp, 24 predicted proteins | sample MGYA00242339_ERZ723886 | MGnify/ENA metagenome assembly ERZ723886 | reverse complement strand
AAAGTGAACGGATATCCCCGTTTTGGGTGGGTGGATATCCTCCGTTTTCAGCAGAAGAAAGTCAAGACAAAGGTGGCAAACCTCATTAGATGTGGTATAGGATACGAAATTGCTCAATCCATAGGCAATGCTCGTCAGAGTTATTGGCGTATGGCTAAGAACTACTGTGTGCACACAGCCATATCCACCATGAATTTAAAGAGGGCAGGTTACAGTTGCCTAATGGATGCGTATCTCGAATGGTACCCAAAATAGGAACCGCCGTATGCCGAACGGCATGTACGGTGGTGTGAGAGGTCGGTAAATACGAAAGTAGGAGATAACACCTACGATTAGTATTTACCTCCTACTCGATTAATCAAAAAGTGAAAGTTCTACGTCTTTATGAATATTTATTCTGTCTTCCGAAAGTTTGCAGTATTCTTCACTAATATCAATACCGATATAATTACGCTTTAAATCCATAGCTGCTATACAAGTAGTGCCACTACCACACATAGGGTCTAGAACTATATCACCTTCATTAGTCCAGCTCTTAATGTGGTCTAAAGCCAGTTCATAAGGGAATGGGGCTGGGTGCTTCTTTGCTTCTTGGTCTACAGCCTTTTTCCCTACAACATATTCCCAAATATTACCCTTTAACTTCTCTGCCTTTACTGGATTTGCCAACTTCGTTCTACTCTGTTCGCCTTTAGAATAATTCTTGTAAGTTGTTCCTTTTAATTCTAGTCCAGCATGAAGGCAAGGGACTTTAATAGGATTGTGTGTTGCTACTGCACCTTTTGAGAATACAAACATATATTCAAAAACGTTTGTATATCTCTTTCTGTAAATTTGCGGAACTGGGTTTGTCTTCTGAAAAATCATAGTGTCGTGCAATCTAAAACCTTTTTCTACAAAGGTTAATGCTTGCTTAAAACTAGTACAAGTTTCACTGCCATTAATTGTGGCATCTGACACTACCCAAACAACTATACCTCCTTCTTTTATAATTCTGTATAGCTCTGTAACTATATCATCAAATGGGAATGTATATCCTTTGTATGTTCTTAAATTGTCATAAGGTGGCGAAGTAACAACCAGATTAATAGAATTGTCTGGAAACAACTTCATCACATCTACGCAATTACCGTTAATAATCTTATTTACATATTCTTCTATCATTTCTTTATTTGCTCAATAAACTGCTTAATAGTTGAGATTTTGCTATCTAGCTTCATACTCATTAAAAGCTCATTAATAGCATCTTCTCGATTTAACTGTTTTACTCTGTTAATCTCATTCTCATAATAGCTTATTTCTGTATAGCCACGTTTAATAAGCATCTTTTTAATACTATCAAAGTAACTGATAAATTTACTATGTGGCATATTTATAATATCAGCAATATTCTTATTCTGTTCTAACAGAAAGTTAGCTTTAGCATTACCTACACTAGTTTTATTTGCTATTACTGCACTTTGGTTAAATAACTCTTTAAGGTTTTGGGAAGGACTTTCTACAACTCCTTCTTTTAGCAACATATAAAGATATTCCCAACTGAATAATGAAATGTTATTATCTAGTGCATCTTTATAAATCTGGCTACTGCTTTTCGGATATTGATAGTAAGGACACGCTAAAACCGAATAATCACAATCACCTCTCCAATGAGCCATAGAGGTTACTTTGAAGTCCTTTGCGTTCTTTGCTGTTCTACTCAATCTGAAAGCTTTAGCATCACCAACTAAACTATAGTTGTGATAGTGGCTTTGTGCTACTATGTCAGCACAATCAGCTCTTTGTGTTAATACTTTAACTTCTAGGTTCATTTCTTGTAATGCTTTTGCAAACAGAATGTCAGAAGCCTTAGTGTATAACTTCTCTTCTGTAGAATCGTGCGCAATATCCTCTGGAATTGTGCCAATTTCTACTATCAACTTTAAAATATCAGCCTTTCTAAGGCTAAATATGGTTTGCTGTAACTTACTGCTGGCTTCTTGAAAATCCAGAGTTATGCAGCTATTTATTTCTGTTCTTAATTCCGTAAAATTCATATCTAAATTGATAAAATTAGCCACAAAGATACGAAAATAGCGCAAAAATCCAGCCAAAAGACTGAATTTTTATGCTTATTTATGATTGCTGCTGTGCTTTAGCATACCTAATAGCAGCTTCCCCTAGCTCTTTAGAAGTTAGTTCTGGTAGCCCTATCTTCTGGTAAAGCATCTTCTGTACTCCTTCATTCTGTCTTATAATAGCTCCGTCTATCTCATATACTGGCTTATCTTCATAGAATAGGTTACATTCTCCCTTTCTATGTGCGTTTAGCCAGCTATCATAGAGGAACACAAAGGTTAGCTTAGTCTTAGAAGTGATTGTAATCTCTACACATTTGTGATTACCCTTCATCACCCTATTAACAGTAACCTTATCAATGTGATTAAACATCATTTCTTTAATCTTCTTTCTGTCCTCTATTTCCTCTACATCTAAATCAGATAATAGAATAGTTTGTAAGTACCTATCATTAGAAGGTAGTTCTATCTGCTTTATCACCTTATTAATGTCTTCTATTTCCCCTTAATTCCGCAACTCTTTAGTTTAACATTATTTACAACATCCTGGGCAACAATAAGTTGCCCAAGATGTTGCCATGTCAGAAATTTCACCTATCTTAGTGTTGCAATACCAAAGACGGTAAAAAGTCAACAAGACATGGCAAAAGTACAAATAAAATCCGAGAAACTCACTCCTTTTGGAGGAATATTTTCAATCATGGAGCAATTTGACTCCACATTGTCATCTGTAATCGACTCAACCCTCGGTCTAAGGTGTAGATTGTTCGGTTATCAGTACAGCGAAATCATCCGTTCACTCATGAGTATCTACTTCTGTGGTGGCTCATGCATTGAGGATGTCACTACTCATTTGATGAACCATCTCTCGCTTCATCCGACACTTCGCACTTGTAGTTCTGACACTATCCTCAGAGCGATAAAGGAATTGATGCAAGAAAACATTTCATACACATCAGACGCAGGTAAGAACTACGATTTCAATACGGCTGACACTCTCAATACTTTACGGCGCAGGGGGAATTCTCCGTGGATAACACCCTGCGCCCATTTTTTTGATTTACATCTTTGTCACTTCTCCACAATGCAAGTCATCTGCCATGTGGAGGATAACGTCGTGTAGTTTTAAATCATCTTTGAAAAACTGCGGAATAGCATCATAGCCTATGGCAGCACCTAATATATTGCCTGTTACAGCTCCAGTACTGTCGCTATCACCACCATGATTCACAGCCGCAATCATTGCTTCCTCAAAGTTGTCGAAATGGCGGATTGCACAGTATAGCGCAATGGCGAGTGCTTCTTCACCGACCCATCCGCCTCCTAACGCACCAATATTCTGAAGGTCAGAATGGTCGTTTGCCGAGAGATCTATTGCAACTCTTGCAATCCCCATCATCTCCAAAACTTCTCGATGATGCTGCGGAAACAGATCGTCAAGTTTCCCAATTCCCTCATATATATACTCTATCAGGCCTTTTCTTGTCGGATTCTCATCCAAGACCAAACGATAGATGACATGCGACATCAAGGATGTAGGTATATACCCAAGCGGATGCTGATGGGTGATTTCTGCGGCATCACCAGCCAACTTGTCCGCCTCCATGATGTCCATACGGTTGTCAACGGCAGCATAAAGCGGAATGGGGGCAATACGCATGACACCACCACAGCCTTTGCTGTTGTTAATAGTTTCTTTCCCTCTGAAGATGTCATTCAGCGACATCATACATCCCTTTTCGTAAATTCATCAGCAAACGGCTTCAAATTGCCTTCAGGATTGTGGCTCTGATGGGCATTATGGTCATCAAGTATAGCAAACACTATCTTGCGATACTTGTTTTTAAACTCCAGCTCTTCCATCACCTCATGAAACAGTTGGGCTACATGACGTGGTGGATTACGGAATGCTCCGCACCCCAAGGCTCCAAGTACTAGTGAGTCGTGACCATGAATCAAACCAATACGGAAGATAGTTCGTATCTTGTTCTTGATAGGTTCCACATGATGGTTGGCAATCATTCCACTTGTCGTTAAGTCTGGTCGATTCATACCAGCCACTGTGATAAACGAGAGGCTGACAGGATTATCCAGCAAGGCATAGCCCTTCTGTTCACTTTCCCTAAAATAGATGGCATCGGGCGTATAAACTCCTCCAAAATTCCTGTCAAGAGGGTACTGGTAGTGAGAACGCTTGATACGATACATCCCCGCAAAGGGAGCAAACTGATAGAGGGAACGGAACAAATTCGTCCTGCGGAACAGTGTTTCTTCCTGTGCTCCAGCACCTGTTGCTACACCGCCACCAGGATTACGCCTGCTGGCCATGTTCAATATGGCAGGATTATAACCTTGCTCTTTCAACTGCACCCCTGCATACAAACAGTCAATGTTTTGTACTTCAACGACAGTTTGATAGCTGCTTTGCACCGCCAAACATATTTCGCGCTCATAGAATACTGTCTTGCTCATCATATCCGAATCATCAGGGAATGAATAACACTTTCCGTTCTCTGTTACATATCCGCCTTGGTTGACGATATCGACAGTATTGCGAAACTCTTTTGTACGCAACTCTTTTACCTGATAATATGCCGAATGGTCACCCTGCTTTACTCTATCCATTAAAGCACGATACTTTTCAAGAAAATCCTTCTGAGGATTCCATCTGTATGTATATTCCTTGCTGCTCATTTGCTTATTTCATTAAAACTCCCACCCATAACTACTATTCTTTTACCTTCTTTCATTATATCTTGTGTAAATTTTACGTAAAAATACGACCTTTATTTCAAGCTACCAAATATTTCTGTGTAAAATTTACGCAAGAACGTCATTTTTTTATCTTATAGTCTTATTAGGCCGAAAATCTTATGCAGATTTCTTCCTAACATTCTCTTCTACTATCTTACGCATTGTATCAAGTTCTCCGTAATCCTTGATGTTCCTGTGCTTAACCAGAACCTTGGCTTTCTGGTCGATAAAACCATAGAGTCAATTTTTATTACTGCATTTTCACGCTCTCGAATTGCACTTTCAAACCAGATAAAATAGGAATATATAGGTTTGCTTACAATGCTCAATATCGTTATATTCCAACAAAAATCAAATCGATAGGCCAGGTTTGGCAAAATCAAGGTTGTTTCTTTGATCGAAGGGAGTGGTGCTGGATTTCGAAAACGTTAAACGTTAATAGGGTGGAATCCGCCAGCGCACCCGTTCCATCAACCGTATTTCCCCCGCGAATCGGTCCTAACTTATCATCATGAGTGATCCTAAGTTACGGCCATGTGCGGTTGTAAGCAAGCCTCGGCAAGGTGTTTTGTCGTTTAGTGAAGATTGTGTTTCGGGCTGTGTCATGATTGGGTGTACATGACGGTTTGCACAACTCAAATAATTGGCCCGAAAAAGTAAGTTAACTTCGTTGGCCTACGAAGTTAACTTCATCAGCCTACGAAGTTAACTTCATTGGCCTATGAACTTAACTTCATAAAAAGGGGTGAAAAAATGCGTGCTTACCGCCACGGTAGACTCGGGGGGCAAGGTGGAGCAAGGGTAGGGGCTTTAGGGGCGCATCCCAATATGATAAGCCTGCTATTTATAGTCCTTCTGTCAGAAACTTGCGAAGATGTATGTGCGTGATGCCGTCATCATCATTCTTGGTGAGCAGAGGGGTCATGGAGATAACGTACTTCGGATAGTTGTCCTTGATGGCATGAAGATTGCCAAACTCTCGCTCTCTCGTTGCCTTGTCGTAGATGATATAGGACGCTTGTACATAGATGCGTTCACCTCCCGGCTTGGTACATACAAAGTCGATTTCTCCAGCTTGCAATTGTCCCACATATACTTGATAGCCCAAACGTATGAGATGCTGATAGATGATATTCTCTATCACTTTCTCAATGTCTCCTTCGCGCGTTCCTCCAGCAATGGCATTTCGAATGCCGTTGTCTTCGAAGTAAAACTTGTCGTTGGTTTCAAAGATTCGTTTGCCGTGGATGTCATAGCGGTTCACCTTGTGCAGGATGTAGGCTTCGCAAAGGAAGGAAATGTAGTTGATGATGGCCGTGGAGGTTATTGATTCACCTTGCGATTTCATGTATTTGGCGATACTGTTGGCAGAGATGAGCTTGCCTGTATTATCTGCAAGAAAACGCACCAGATTCTCTAAGAATGGTACGTTTCTTATCTGGTTGCGCATGATGACATCCTTGAGCAAGACGGTGTGGTAGATATCTATCTGATACTCACGGGCGTCGTCTTCTTCCAAACCTATTTTGGCTAAGCCAGGCAGGCCACCATACTGAATGTACAGAGCAAGCGCTTCGTCATTATCCACTAGATGATGGAATTGCAAAAACTCGTTGTAGCTTAGCGACTGGATATAGATTTCCTTATATCTCCCGCCTATGATGGTGCTTAGTTCGTTGCTCAGCATACGAGCATTGCTACCTGTGATGATAATATCTGTGTTGGGTTCTGTACGATAGCTTCGGATGGAGCGTTCGAATTCCTTGATGTCTTGTATCTCATCAATAAGGACATAATTATGTTTGTCGGAATGAAAATGCTGTCCGATATACTCGTTGAGATCTTGGTAGGTCTGAATGTGGTCAAACTCTCTTTTCTCCTTATCTATATAGATGATATTGTTGCTGCTATCTGATATTTTACGGTCACGAATCATCTTCATCATGCAGCTTTTGCCCACACGACGTTGGCCTACTAAGACGATGATGGTCTCCTTGCCAAGAAACCTTTCTATTTTGTCGATATATGATTGACGAATAATAATTGCCATGATTTTGTCTTTTATAGAAGAAACTTTTTGCAAATATACGACTTTTATCTTTTATAGAAGATAAAATGTGGGACAATTTTGCTTTTGTCTTCTATAAAAGATAAAAATCTTCCTCGATTTGCAATAAGATAAAGCTGCACTCGGCAATAAAAAAGAATGCGATTCTTTTTGTATTGCTCTCGATTTGCATTATCTTTTGATAAGATAAGCTGCACTCGGCAATAAAAAAGAATGTGATTCTTTTTGTATTGCTCTCGATTTGCATTATCTTTGTACCATGATATTCTATTTCTCAGGCACAGGAAACACGCTATGGGCAGCACAGACGCTTGCCGAGCGGTTGGGAGATCGGCTTGTCAATATGGCCGACGCGATAGGGGGAGAGGGACGTTATACCCTCGGAGAACATGAGGCCATCGGCTTCGTCTTTCCCGTTCATGGCTGGCGTACGCCCCGCCTTGTCCGGCAGTTTATCGACCAGCTCTCGATAGATGCTGGTGGAAAGTCCCACTACGCCTACCTCATCCTCACGGCAGGCGACTCCATCGGTCGCACCGTGGAGCGTCTGCTGCCCCATCTGCGCGCCAAGGGTGTTGATCCTCAGCTCTTTGCATCGATCATTATGCCCGAGTCCTATGTCGGACTGCCCTTCATGGATGTCGATACGCCCGCCAAGGAGCAGCAGAAGAAGGACGAGGCTGCCCGCCAGCTCGACGCCCTCGTTGAGACCATTGCCCGATGGGACTGCAGACGGCGTGACGACTCTTTTCGCTCGCTCACACGCGGTCCGATCCCAGGGTTCTTCTCCGGTCCCGTGGGGAGCTTCTTTGAGCGTTTCCTCATCACCGACAAGCCCTTTCATGTCGTTGCCGATCGCTGTATCAAGTGCGGACGTTGCGCCAGCGTCTGTCCCGTAGGCGATATCGAGGGCGGCAAGGGCCGTCAGCCCCAGTGGCTTCACCACGACGACTGCCTCACCTGCTTCTCCTGCTACCACCATTGTCCCACCCACGCCATCGAGTTTGGCGGACGGACGAAGCACAAAGGACAGTATTTCTACACGCGCAGGAAGTAGGGCGGGGGAGGGTTTGTCCTCCCGCCTTCGGGATGGTCTCGGGACGCCTTCGGGAGAAGACCTATCGTTCCCTCTGCTGGATGTACTGATATGAATCTTAACTTTTCAAGCCCACAGGAGGAATAGGCGTTGTCGAATCGTTGGTCTGAATCCTGTATTCCCAATCCTCGATGGTTCTGGTTGTGGTACTGAAGTTGATACCTATTTTAACGAGCTTTCTGCCATCTGCCTCAAAAGGAACCATATAGCCTTTGTCGTCTATTTGGGCTAAGGCTTCCTGGGCGGACTTGTTGATTTTTATCTCGAAGACGAAGATGGTGCTGGGAGAGAACATCACGGCATCGGCTCTTCCCCTACAACTCTTTACCTGTGTGAGAACAGCTATGTTCATCATCGAAAGCATGATGTAGAAAACGGTCTCATAATAATACTCGTTTTTCTGCATATCTGCCAGTACATCCTTTCCGCCTTCTGGATAAGGTATAGAGACAAAGTAGGACCTCATCAGCGTCATCGCCTTGTCGATATCTCCATACACCAACGCCTGATAGAATTTTGCCGCAAAGCCAAGCGAAGTGCCATCGCTCAGATTCGTGTAAAGCGGCAGCAGGTTCTCCATCAATCCTCCCTTTACTTCCTTGTTTGGAATACCCAGATAGTATCCATTGGTCAAAGGATCATATCTTTTGATAGTAAGATAACCGCTCTGGTAAAGCAGCGGGAGGGCATCCGTCATTCTTTCCGTAGGACGGTCGAATGAGGACGGAAAGGCGAAAACCTCATCCAGATTCATAACGTCCGTGTTGAATCTTTGCATCTGATGAATCAGATAAGTAGGAGTGGCTGTGGCAAACCAGTAGCTGCTGATGTAGCCGGCGGCAAAGCAACGCATCAAACTGAAGGGATTGAAGATATCCGGACAGTTGCGGCTGAAATGATAGCCATCATAGTTTTCGGTCAACTCTTGCTCCATTCTTTCAAAAGTCAATCCGTTGGTTGCTGCCAACTGCTCAATGTCCTGTTTCAGAGTCGTGGTGAGTTCTTCCTTGGTAATGCCGCAGATGGCAGCGAACTCTGGGTCCATGCTGATATTGGCCAGATTGTTGATGGTACTGAAGATGCTGAGCTGTGAGAATTTCGTGATTCCCGTGATGAAGGCGAACCTGATGTGGGCGTCATTGGCCTTGATTGGGGCATAAAACTCCTGCATGACGGTCCTGATCGCTGCGAGTTTGTCCTCGTCGTGGAGCACATCAAGAAGCGGAGCGTCATATTCGTCTATTATAATGACAACAGGTTTGCCTGTGTGCTCTTTTGTCGAGACAATCAGGCTTTTGAGTCTGTCTCCGGGAGTTTTGCTTTCTGGACTCTTTCCCCAAATGCTTTCATATTGGGAAAGCAAGACGTTGAATTTAGATTGTAAATCTTTGAGATCGCAATTCTTGAATGTTGACATGTCGAAGTGAAGGACTGGGTATTCCGTCCACTCCTTTTCCAAGCCCTCGATGGCAAGCCCCTTGAACAGATCTTTCTCACCTGCAAAATAGGAATGAAGCGTACTGCTGAGAAGGGATTTTCCGAAGCGACGGGGACGGCTGAGAAATACATATTTGTACTTCTTGGTCATCCGATAGACGAGTGCTGTTTTGTCTACATAAACGCATTGTCTTGCGATGAGGTCGCTGAAAGTCTGTATTCCCACAGGATAAATTCTTTCCACCATGGTCTTTGCTTTTTTTTCTTTGTGGCAAAGTTACGAAAAGTTTTTGAGTATAGAGTGAATAAAAAGAAAAAGGTTTTTACGAGAAATAGGGTGACAAGGTCGTTCGTGTGGTTTCAATACAACTTTTGGCGTATAATAAAACCTGTCGGATACTAATAAAAACAGTCGGATACAACTAAGAAACCCCAACCAGCCTGAGGCTGATTGGGGTTGATATGATAGTTTTCTGTCTATTCGGTTGGGCCTTCAGCTATATGACTTGTCTTTCAGACTACTCCATAAGTTTTCTGACTACTTCATAAGTCTTCAGACTACTCCATAGGTCCATGAGCCTTTCTGACTACTCTATAAGCCTTTTGACAACCTATTCCTCCGTAGTTCTGCTGTCGGCCAGCACCCGCCATAGTTTTTCGTCGGGCAGGGGCGAGACGACATCGATCGGCTGTTTGCTCACAGGGTGGACAAAGGCCACGCGGTGGCTCAGCAGGCTGATGCCTCCATCGGGATTGGATCGCGGCGCGCCATACTTCAAGTCGCCCTTGATGGGGCAGCCGATATGAGCCAGCTGCGTGCGGATCTGATGGTGGCGTCCCGTGAGCAGGTGGATTTCGAGCAGCACGTAGCGGTCGCTACGCCCGATGACCTTGTAGCGCAGCATAGCCTTCTTGCTGCCCGCCACCTCGTGGTCGTAGGCATAGGTCTTGTTCTGTCGCTCGTTGCGCACCAGCCAGTTGGTCAGCAGTCCCTCCGCTTGGGCAGGCTCATGCTGGACGATGGCCCAGTAGGTCTTGTGGACCTCACCCTTGCGAAACAAATCGTTGAGGCGGCTCAGCGCCTTCGAGGTCTTGGCAAAGACGACCAGTCCGGCCACGGGGCGGTCCAGGCGGTGGACCACACCGAGAAAGACGTTGCCCGGCTTCTGATACTTCTCCTTCAACCATTCCTTGACGGTATAGGAGAGCGGAAGGTCGCCCGTCTTGTCGCCCTGTACAATTTCGCCCACCTCCTTATAGACGACGATGACGTGGTTGTCCTCGTAGAGTGGCTGCATCGTGCCTTACATGTTCATGCCGCCATCGACCTGGATGACCTGGCCGCTGACATAGCTTGAGAGGTCGGAGGCGAGGAAGAGGCAGACGTTGGCGATATCCTCGGTCTGTCCGCCACGGCGAAGAGGAATCTTGGCCATCCAGCCCTTGCGGATCTCCTCGGAGAGCTGGGCCGTCATCGGAGTCTCGATGAAGCCCGGGGCGACACAGTTGGCGCGCACGCCCTTGGGGCCGAGCTCCTGGGCGATGGACTTGGCCAGACCGATCATGCCTGCCTTGGAGGCCGAGTAGTTGCACTGGCCAGCGTTGCCGTGGACACCCACCACGCTCGACATGTTGATGATGGATCCGCCACGCTGGCGAAGCATGATGGGAGCGCAAGCGTGGATGAAGTTGAAGGCCGACTTCAGGTTGACGTTGAGGACGGCATCCCATTGTGCCTCCGACATGCGGAGCATCAGGCCGTCCTTGGTGATTCCGGCATTGTTGACGAGGATGTCGATGCTGCCGAAGTCGGCGTGGATCTGCTTCACGACGGTCTCGGTCTCGGCAAAGTCGGCGGCATTGCCCGCATAGGCGCGGCAGGTGACGCCCAGGGCCTCGATCTCCTGGCGTGTGGCCTCAAGGCCGGCAGCCATGTCGTCGTTGAGGACAAGGTCGGTGAATGCGATGTTAGCGCCCTCGCTGGCGAACTTCATCGCCACGGCCTTGCCAATACCACGGGCTGCACCCGTAATCAATGCTGTTTTTCCTGTTAAAAGTCCCATAAATCTTTTATTTTGTTGTTGTTACTGTCCTTGTTTCAAAGTCGTCTTGCCCAATGCGCCATAGACCACCTTCGCCACCATCGGCCGCGAGGTCTCCTCGGTCAGCCCGTGGCCCAGCCGCCCGTAGATGAACGGCACCTCCAGGCCCTTGATGCAGTAGTGGGTGATGTCGGCGACCAGATAGACGTCGTCGATGTCAAACTCGCCGTCGGCCTTGGCTTCGGAATAGACCTTGCGGAAGAGTTCGATCTCGTCCTCGTCGAAGTTCTTGCGCACCTGCTCCACCTTCCAGATGTTGCGGAAGAACTCCGCGCGCAGGTTGCCGTTGCGGATGACGGTCTCCTTGATCATGCTCAGATGGGTGTAGATGAGCTCGATGATCTTGTCCTGTGGGCTGATCTTCTTGTTGGCCACTTCGTCCAGCTTGTCCGACAGTCGCTCCAGCTCCGACTCGATGACGGCGGAATAGACGTCGTCCTTGCTTTTGAAATAGGTATATAGCGTGCGGCGACCCTTGCCCGAGGCTTTGGCAATGTCGTTCATCGTAGTGTTGGCTATGCCGTTCTTGGCAAACAACTGCCGCGCTACGTCAACTAGTTTTTGTCTCGTTTTCGATATGGACATAATCAAATATACCTAAATACTAAAATAACAGGTTGCACAAGAACCCTTTTCGTGTGCAAAAGTACCAATATTATTTGACAGCACCAAAACTTTCCCCTACAAATTGCACACTTTAACACGCTGTGCATGATACGGGCAGGTCTTGGCCCGTCGGCTCCTTGCGGGCGAAGGAGAATAGGCGCGTGGGACAAGAATTCTCCTCGTCGTGGTGGTCCATGACGTCGTGAGGGAGAAATCCTTTGTGATATTTACCGCCTTAAATTTGCCGTTTTGAAGAAATAATTGTATTTTTGCACAAACTTTGAATATGGCAGAGGAAACAAAAAATTATTGCGCTATGTTTCAGCCCTTTAGCTTCCGACGCGATCAGGACGCGTTCGGAGGAAGATGGCGTGTTGGCCCTATTCAATCACTCATTAGAAAACACTTTTAAGCTAAAAAAATTATGTGTGGTATTGTAGGATACGTTGGAACGAAAAGACAGGCTTACCCCATACTGATCAAGGGGTTGAAGCGATTGGAATATCGTGGTTACGATAGTGCCGGAGTGGCCTTGATCAATCCCGACGGCGTGCTGAGCGTCGATAAGGAGAAGGGCAAGGTGGCCGATCTGGAGCGCTATTGCGCGGACAAGGACACACGAGGCACGATCGGTATCGCCCACACGCGTTGGGCCACTCATGGCGAGCCCTCGGCGCGCAACGCCCACCCCCACTACTCGCAGTCGCGCAACCTGGCTATCATCCACAATGGCATCATCGAAAACTATGCCGAGATCAAGGCACGCCTGGAGGAGAAGGGCGTCCGTTTCCGTTCCGATACCGATACGGAGGTGCTCGTGCAGCTCATCGAGTACATCCAGGAGCGCAAGCAGATCGAACTGCTGCCTGCCGTCCAGCTGGCCCTCCATCAGGTTGTAGGCGCCTATGCCATCGCCCTGCTCGACAGTCGCCATCCCGACACCATCATCGCAGCGCGCAAGCAGAGCCCGCTGGTGGTGGGCATAGGCGAGGGGGAGTTTTTCCTCGGGTCGGACGCCAGCCCCATCATCGAGTTTACCGACAAGGTCGTCTATCTCGAGGATGGCAACATCGCCGTGATGAAAGCCGGCGAGGAGTTGCAGATCGTTAATATATATAATGAGAAACTGCTGCCCGAGGTCAAGACCGTCGATATCGACCTCGGACAGATTGAGAAAGGGGGCTTCCCCCACTTCATGCTCAAGGAGATCTTTGAGCAGCCCGAATGTCTGGAGAACTGCATGCGCGGACGCATCAACGTGGACCACAACCACGTAGCCCTCTCGGCCGTCATCGACTACCGCAAGGAGCTGCTTGCGGCCAAGCGCATCATCATTGTGGCCTGTGGCACGAGCTGGCACGCCGGTCTCATCGGCAAGCAGCTCATCGAGTCGTTCTGTCGTGTGCCCGTCGATGTGGAGTACGCCTCGGAGTTTCGCTACCGCAACCCCGTGGTAGGACCAGGCGACGTGGTCATCGCCATCTCGCAGAGTGGCGAGACGGCCGACACGCTGGCAGCCGTGGAACTGGCCCGCGAGCGTGGCGCCTTCATCTATGGCGTTTGCAACGCCGTGGGAGCCAGCATCCCCCGCGCCACCCATACGGGATCCTACATCCACGTGGGCCCCGAGATTGGCGTGGCCTCGACCAAGGCCTTCACGGGCCAGGTCACGGTGCTCACCCTCTTCGCCCTCGCCCTCGGTGCCGCCAAGGGCACGGTGGCGCGCGAGGAGTATGTGCGCACCATCGAGGAACTGGCCAACATCCCAGACAAGATCCGCGAGGTGCTGAAGCTCAGCGACCAGCTGGCCGAACTCGCCCGTACCTTTACCTATGCACACAACTTTCTCTACCTCGGCCGTGGATACAACTATCCCGTCGCGCTGGAGGGGGCCCTGAAGCTGAAGGAGATCTCCTACATCCATGCCGAGGGGTATTCGGCAGCTGAGATGAAGCACGGCCCCATCGCGCTCATCGACTCCGACATGCCCGTCGTGGTCGTGGCTACCCACGACGCGATGTACGAGAAGGTGCGCTCCAACGTCCAGGAGATCAAGGCACGTGAGGGACGTGTCATCGCCTTTGTCTCGAAGGGCGAGCAGGACATCACCCGGATGGCCGACGCGACGATCGAGCTGCCCGACACGCTGGAGTGTCTGGAGCCGCTCATGGCCACCGTTCCCCTGCAGTTGCTGGCCTACTACATCGCTGTCTGCAAAGGCAAGGATGTGGACCAGCCGCGCAACCTGGCCAAGAGCGTGACGGTGGAATAACAAAAAAGCAATAATGTCTAAATAAGCCCGTCGCCGACGTGGCGGGCGTGAACAAGATATATGGAGAATAACATACACGAGGATTGTGGCGTGGCCATGATTCGCTTGCTGAAACCGCTGGAGTACTACCAGCAGAAGTATGGTACATGGATGTACGGCCTCAACAAGCTCTATCTGATGATGGAGAAGCAGCACAACCGTGGCCAGGAGGGCGCCGGCATGGCGGCCGTGAAGCTCCAGTCGGAGCCGGGTAATGAGTATATGTTCCGCGAGCGGGCGGAGGGCAAGAACGCCGTGACCGATATCTTCGGTATCGTGCACGAGAAGCTGAGTCACTACACGCCCGAGCAGCTTTCCGACGCCAGTTTCGCGAGCGAACATCTGCCCTTTGCGGGCAACCTGTACATGGGCCACCTGCGCTATTCCACCACGGGCAAGAGCGGCCTTACCTATGTGCACCCGTTCCTGCGCCGCAACAACTGGAAGGCCAAGAACCTCTGCATGTGTGGCAACTTCAACATGACCAACATCGAGGAGATCTTCCAAAAGCTCACCCGCCAGGGCCAGTGTCCGCGCATCTATAGCGACACCTATATCCTGCTGGAGCTGATGGGCCATCGCCTCGACCGCGAGGTGGAGCGCAACTTCGTCATTGCCCGCGACAACGGACTGAAGGACCAGGACATCACGCGCTACATCGAGGACCATGTCGAGATGGCCAATGTGCTCAAGACGACCATGACCGACTTCGACGGAGGCTATGTCGTCTGTGGCATCACCGGCAGCGGCGACTTCTTCTCCATGCGCGACCCCTGGGGCATCCGTCCGGGCTTCTACTACAAGAACGACGAGATCGTCGTCGTCGCCTCGGAGCGCCCTGTGCTGCAGACCACCTTCGACCTCGAGTGTGAGGATATCCAGGAGCTGCAGCCCGGCGAGGCCATCATCGTCAATAAGGCCGGCGAGTGCTCCATGCACCAGATCGTGCCGCAGCGTGGCGACGCCGCCTGCTCCTTCGAGCGCATCTACTTCTCCCGCGGAAGCGACCGCGATATCTACAACGAGCGCAAGAAGCTCGGAGAGCAGCTCACGGATCCCGTCCTCAAGGCGGTCGATTACGATATCAACCACACCGTGCTCTCCTTCATCCCCAACACCGCCGAGGTGGCTTTCTACGGCCTCGTGCAGGGTTGCGAGCGCTGGCTCACGGAGCGCAAGATAGAGCAGGTGCGCCAGTTGGAGAGCGTCGAGGAGGTGGACGACGAGGCCCTCATCAGTGTCCTGCGCCAGCATGTGCGCTCTGAGAAGGTGGCCTGGAAGGACATCAAGCTGCGCACCTTCATCACCGAGGGCAACTCGCGCAACGACCTCGCAAGCCACGTCTATGACATCACCTACGAGAGCATCGAGGGTGGGGTGGACAACCTGGTCATCATCGACGACTCCATCGTTCGCGGCACGACACTCAAGGAGAGCATTCTCCGCATTCTCGACCGCCTCCATCCGAAGAAGATCGTCGTGGTGTCGAGTGCGCCGCAGATCCGCTATCCCGACTACTACGGCATCGACATGGCTCACCTGGAGGAGTTTTGCGTCTTCCGTGCCACGGTGGCGCTGATCCAGGAGCGGGGCATGGAGGACGTGCTCGGCGAGGTCTATAGCAACTGTCTCAAGGCCCTGCGCAAGCCGAAGGGCGCCATCGAGGAAAACCCCGTCAAGGGCGTCTATAAGCCGTTCACGGTGGAGGAGATCAACCGCAAGATCGTCGAGATGCTGCGTCCGCAGGGCATGACGACGCCTGTGGAACTGGTCTTCCAGAGCATAGAGGGACTCCACGAGGCCATCCCCTACAACCATGGCGACTGGTACTTCACGGGCGACTATCCCACCGACGGTGGCATGCGCCAGGTCTGCAGGGCCTATATCAATTTTTATAAGAACATAATTCAAAACTCTTAATAATGCGCAAAGTAACCTTACAGCTCAGCGACGGTACTGAGTTTCATGGTAAGAGCTTCGGCTACGAGCAGCCCGTGGCCGGCGAGGTAGTGTTCAACACTGCCATGATGGGCTACCCTGAGAGCCTTACCGACCCGTCCTATGCGGGTCAGCTTCTCACGATGACTTTTCCGTTGGTGGGCAACTATGGCGTGCCGCCATTCACATTTGACAAGCAGACGGGTCTTCCCGACTTCATGGAGAGCGACCGTATCTACGCCTCCGCATTGATAGTATCTGATTATAGCGAGCGGTATTCCCATTGGAATGCCGTCGAGAGCCTCGGCGAGTGGCTCCAGCGCGAGAAGGTGCCAGGCATCACGGGCATTGACACGCGCGAACTGACGAAGGTGCTGCGCGAGCATGGCGTGATGATGGGCAAGATCCTCTTCGACGATGAGCCCAACAACGTTCCGGAGGCCGACTATGAGGGCGTCAACTTTGTGGACCGCGTCTCCGTCAAGGAGATCGTCCGCTACAACGAGGGTGCGGGCCGCAAGGTCGTGCTGGTCGATTGTGGCGTCAAGGCCAACATCATCCGCGAGCTGATCCAGCGTGGCGTGGAGGTGGTCCGCGTGCCCTGGAACTACGACTATACCGACATGGAGTTTGACGGTCTCTTCCTGGCCAATGGTCCTGGCGATCCCGACATGTGCTCCGAGGCCGTGGAGATCATCCGCAAGCAGATGAGCCGCAGCCGCAAGCCCATCTGTGGTATCTGTATGGGCAACCAGTTGCTCTCCAAGGCTGCTGGCGCCACGATCTATAAGTTGAAGTACGGCCACCGCGGCCACAACCAGCCGGTGCGCATGGTGGGCACGGAGAAGTGCTTCATCACCTCGCAGAACCACGGCTACGCCGTCGATGCGCGCACGCTGGACAAGGACTGGGAGGAGCTCTTCGTCAATATGAACGATGCCTCCAACGAGGGTATCCGCCACAAGGAGAACCCCTGGTTTAGCTCGCAGTTCCACCCCGAGGCTTGCTCGGGCCCGGTCGATACGGAGTTTATGTTCGATAAGTTTGTTGAAACATTGAAGCAGTCATGATAGAACAACATATAAAGAAGGTATTGATTCTCGGTTCCGGCGCGTTGAAGATTGGTGAGGCCGGCGAGTTTGACTACTCCGGCAGCCAGGCCCTCAAGGCCCTGCGCGAGGAAAGTATCGAGACGGTGCTCATCAACCCCAATATTGCCACGGTGCAGACCTCCGAGGGTGTGGCCGACCAGATCTACTTCCTCCCCGTGCAGCCCTATTTCGTCGAGCGCGTTATCGAGAAGGAGCGTCCCGACGGCATCCTCTTGTCCTTTGGTGGACAGACCGCACTCAACTGTGGTGTGGAACTGGAGAAGAGCGGCGTGTTGAAGAAGTATGGTGTGAGCGTCCTGGGTACGCCCGTGGAGGCCATCATGAACACGGAGGACCGCGAGCTCTTCGTCGAGCAGCTTGACCAGATCGACGTCAAGACCATCAAGAGCGAGGCTTGCGAGGACATGGAGCAGGCCCGCAAGGCTGCTGAGCAACTCGGCTACCCCGTCATCATCCGTGCAGCCTATGCGCTGGGCGGACTGGGTAGTGGCTTCGCAGACAACGAGGAGGAGCTGACCCGCCTCTGCGAGAAGGCCTTCTCTTTCTCTCCCCAGGTGCTGGTGGAGAAGAGCCTCAAGGGCTGGAAGGAGATAGAGTACGAGGTGGTGCGCGACCGCTACGACAACTGCATCACGGTCTGCAACATGGAGAACTTCGACCCGCTGGGCATCCATACGGGTGAGAGTATCGTCATCGCTCCGTCGCAGACTCTGACCAATAGCGAATATCACAAGCTGCGTGCGCTCTCCATCAAGATCGTGCGCCATATCGGCATCGTTGGCGAGTGCAACGTGCAGTACGCCTTCGACCCGCAGAGCGAGGACTATCGTGTCATCGAGGTCAACGCGCGCCTCTCCCGTTCTTCGGCCCTGGCTTCCAAGGCCACGGGCTATCCCCTGGCTTTCGTGGCCGCCAAGCTTGGCCTGGGCTACGGACTCTTCGAACTGAAGAATTCCGTCACCAAGACCACCTCGGCCTTCTTTGAGCCGGCCCTCGACTATGTGGTCTGCAAGATTCCGCGCTGGGATCTGAGCAAGTTCCGCGGTGTGGACAAGGAGCTGGGCAGCTCCATGAAGTCGGTCGGAGAGGTGATGGCTATTGGTCGCAACTTCGAGGAGGCTATCCAGAAGGGTCTGCGCATGATTGGACAGGGAATGCACGGCTATGTGGAGAACAAGGAGCTGGAGATCGACGATATCGACGCGGCGCTGCGTGAGCCGACGGACAAGCGTGTCTTCGTCATTTCCAAGGCCATGCACAAGGGCTACACCGTCGATCAGATCCACGATCTGACGAAGATCGACCGCTGGTTCCTCTACAAGCTGCGCCATATCATCGACATCGATGAGGAGCTGAAGCGCCACAACGTCAACACGCTGGGCAAGGACCTGCTCCGCGAGGCAAAGGTCTATGGCTTCAGCGACTTCCAGATAGCACGCGCCATCGGACTGGAGGATGAGTGCAAGAACATGCACCAGGCCAACCTCGTGGTGCGCAAGTTGCGCAAGAGCTACGGCATCCTGCCGGTGGTGAAGCAGATTGACACCCTGGCCGCTGAGTATCCGGCTCAGACCAACTACCTCTACGTCACCTACGCCGGCACGAAGTCGGACGTGGACTTCCAGAACGACCGCAACTCCGTCGTCGTGCTCGGATCGGGCGCCTACCGTATCGGTAGTTCCGTGGAGTTTGACTGGTGCGGCGTCCAGGCTCTGCAGACCATCCGTCGCCAGGGCTACCGCTCCATCATGGTCAACTACAACCCCGAGACCGTCTCCACCGACTACGATATGTGCGACCGTCTCTACTTCGACGAACTCACCTTCGAGCGTGTGATGGATATCTTCGACCTGGAGCGTCCTCACGGCACGATCGTCTCCACGGGTGGTCAGATCCCCAACAACCTTGCCATGCACCTCGACGCGATGAACGTGCCCATCCTGGGTACGGCGGCCAAGGACATCGACAATGCCGAGGACCGTGCCAAGTTCTCGCAGATGCTCACCGAGCGCGGTATCAACCAGCCCGAGTGGAGTGCGCTGACGAGCATGGAGGACATTGATGAGTTTGTGGCTCGTGTCGGCTTCCCGCTCCTCGTGCGTCCGAGCTACGTCCTTTCGGGCGCTGCCATGAATGTCTGCTCCAACTACGATGAGCTCAAGCGCTTCCTCCAGTTGGCTGCCAACGTCAGCGAGGACCATCCCGTCGTGGTGTCGAAGTTTATCGAGCACGCCAAGGAGATCGAGATGGACGCCGTGGCCCGCGACGGCGAGATCATGGCCTACGCCATCTCCGAGCACATCGAGTTTGCCGGTGTCCACTCTGGCGACGCCACGATTCAGTTCCCGCCGCAGAAACTCTACGTCGAGACCATGCGCCGCATCAAGCGCATCAGCCGTCAGATCGCCGAGTCGCTCCATATCAACGGTCCGTTCAACATCCAGTTTATGGCCCGCGAGAACGACATCTACGTCATCGAGTGCAACCTCCGTGCCTCTCGTTCCTTCCCGTTTGTCTCGAAGGTCCTGAAGCTCAACCTCATCGACTTGGCCACGAAGATCATGCTCGGCGTGCCCGTGGAGAAGCCGAAGAAGAACCTCTTCGACCTCGACTATGTCGGTATCAAGGCCAGCCAGTTCTCCTTCAACCGCTTGCAGAAGGCCGACCCGGTTCTCGGTGTCGATATGAGCTCTACGGGCGAGGTGGGCTGTCTGGGCGACGACACCAATACGGCCCTGCTCAAGAGTATGCTCGCCGTCGGCCACCGCATCCCCGAGAAGAACATCCTGCTCTCCACGGGTGCCGCGAAGCAGAAGGCCGAGATGCTCGACGCTGCCAAGTTGCTCCAGCAGCACGGCTACAAGCTCTATGCCACGGGCGGCACGTCGCGCTATCTGACCGAGAACGGTGTGGAGAACACGCTCGTCTATTGGCCTTCGGATGCCGACAAGAAGCCGCAGGCCCTCGACATGCTCCACGAGAAGCAGATCGACATGGTGGTCAACATTCCGAAGGATCTCACCGTCCACGAGCTCTCCAACGGCTACAAGATCCGCCGTGCGGCCATCGACCTCAACATCCCGCTTATCACCAACAGCCGTCTGGCCTCCGCCTTCATCCGCGCTTTCTGCACGGTGAAGCCCGAGGACATCGACATCAAGCCGTGGGGTGCCTATTAAGCCAGGGATAGACCTAATTCTCAGAACCATATCGGGCTTCGTCCGTTTGATGCTATGTTGTCAGACGGGCGAAGCCTGTTTCTCCTCGCGAGGCTGCTGCGCTTCTGAGGGATCAAGTCTTACCTCATCCCAACATTTTCACTCCATCTCAACATTTCACCCCATCCTAATGTTTTCACCCCATCAAACCCCAGTTTTTACGATGCGACAACTCCTCTACACATTCTTTCTCATGGCCACGGCCGCTCTCTTCTCCTGTGGCAACAATACCCTCCACGGCGAGCATTACGACACGACGCTGGTCGATACGATGCTGGCGATGGTGCCGGGCGGATCGGACGATAGCGACGCCACGCCGCTGCAATGGACCTACAATGCCGACTCCACGCTGGCCACGCTCACGAGCCGTGCCAACCACAAGTCGCAGATCACGGCCCAAAACAAGATGACCATCCAGGTGAGGCTGCGCAAGGGCATTGGCACGCAGACCTTCCTCGTGCTTCGCGACGGCGAGCGCTTCGCCGTGGGCAATAGCGACACGGCCAACATCGTCAATGTCTATAGCGAGGGCAAGATGGTGGGCAAATACCGCCACCAGCCCGGACCCAACAATGCGCCCGACACAGCCTTCATCTACGACAAGGCTTTCCTCTTCAACCTGCGCGCCTCCTCCACCATCAAACTTGAGTTCGAGACCTTCACCAGCGGCCGCATGACCTACGACTTCAAGTGTGAGAAGCCCTTGGAATGGACGAAGCAATAGCGTAGGAGCGAAGAAATAGGGTAGGGGCGAAGGAAAAATGGAGATATCTGTCGGCGTGATATGAAAAAAAAACACGCTGGTGACGGACATTTTTTCTCATATATTTTGCAAGTTCATAGGAAAGTCGTAACTTTGCACGCGTATAGAATCAATCTAACGAAGAGGCGTGTCGGAGGTTGGCCTCATGCTCCTCAGGGAGCTGCGAGATCGGCCTTCAGAGAACCTAAGTACTAACTATCGTGAGAGTAACCTTTTAATGAAAATGGGACAATCATCGGCGGAGAAAGCACGCAAGGCCATCAATGTGGCCGAAATATGGAGCAAAGTAAGTCATTTGCTGAGCACCAAAAAGTTTTGGATGGAACTGCTCGTCATGACGGTGGGCATGTTTGTGGCCTCCTCGGCCGTCCACTTCTTCCAGGTTCCCAGCAAACTGGTCATCGGGTCGTTCTCAGGACTGGCTCTGGTGGTCTATCAGTTGTTTCCTATCGTTTCTGTAGGTACCTACCTGCTGCTGATCAACATCGTGTTGCTCATCCTGTCCTTCATCTTGTTGGGCAATGAGTTTGGGGCCAAGACCGTTTACACCTCGCTCATCGTAGGTCCGATGGTCGATTTCCTGCAATGGCTTTTCCCCATGAAGCAGTCGCTCTTTGCCGTCACCATCGCCGGCACGGGCCAGGTGATGCTCGATCCGTGGTTTGACCTGCTCTGCTTCGTGCTCGTGCTGGGTCTCTCCCAGAGCATCCTGTTCAGCATCAACGCCTCGACGGGAGGCCTCGATATCGTGGCGAAGATCGTCAATAAGTACTGCCATCTCAACCTCGGCTCCTCGGTCATGGTCTGTGGCTGCGTCATCTGCTCCATGGCCATTCTCGTCAACGACATCTCAATGGTGCTTGTGGGTCTGATCGGCACATGGCTCAACGGTCTGGTCATCAACTACTTCATGGAGAAAATCAATCAGAAGACGCGCGTCTTCATCATCTCCGACGACCACGAGAAGATCCAGCAGTATGTCATCAACACCATGCGCCGCGGCCTCACGCTCCATCCCGTCTATGGCGGCTACAGCAACCAGCGGCAGATGCAGATCGAGGTGGTGCTCACCCCCGACGAGTTCTCCGACTTGGTCGATTTCATGCACAAGGAGAAGATACGATCCTTCATGACCTCCGATACGGTCAGCCAGGTGCATGGTATATGGAACAAGCGCCACCTGCTCGACTTCTCGGGCGAATGAGGCTTCCGCTCTCGGCAGTAGATGTGGTCAATGGACTCGGTTGGGCAGGTCTATGGACACAGCCAGCGTGTCAATGAACACAGCCAGAGCGTCAATGGACACAGTAGGCGAGTCAATGGACGCAATGGGGGCGGTGATGAATGGAAACGTGAATCAAGAAAAGAAAAAGATAAGCCTTGGGTGCGGGCAAGCGCAGCGGTTCGGAGAAGTCCGTCCTGCCAGCATAGGCACCCGTTTCAAGACCCGTGAGGGCAAAAGAAGATGTGTATCTATTGTTTAGTTTTATTAGTGTTTTGTGTATCTATTGTGTAATTGTTGGCTCATCAGGTTGACGTAATATTTGGGTATTAAGAGATAAATCAGGTAATAAGAAGAAAGGGCAGACAGGTTGAGAAGACCTGCTGCCCTTTTGGTTTTGATTGTCGGGAGCGTCTTGCGCCTTGGTGGCTCACGCTTCCTTTGGCTTCCTGCGCCTTGATTGCTTTGCCAATCTTGGCTCGCCTTTATTCCACCGTGATCTCGCCCGCGAGGCTCTGCTGCATGAGGCGGCGTATGTCTGCGGGATCCTTGTAGCGCGCCTGCAGAAACATCAGTTTGGTCAGGGCAGCCTCGACGGTGGAGTCGTAGCCGCTGATCACTCCTGCGTCCTTGAGATGGAATCCCGCGTCGTAGCGGCTCATCTCGACCTGTCCGCTCACACACTGGCTGATGTTGACCACCGTGATGCCGCGGTCGTAAGCCTCTCGCAGCAGTCGTGTGAGCCACGGATACTGCGGCGCGTTGCCCGATCCGTAGGTGCGCATGATGATGCTCTTCAGTTCCGGTGCATCCATCATGTGGCGCACGATGTTCTCCTGTACGCCCGGGAAGAGCGAGAAGACATAGACGTCGCTGTTCATCTCGCGGTGGAAGCGTGTCGGCTTCGTGTAGTCGGGCTGCAGGATGTAGGGATCGTGGAAGGAGAAGTTGATGCCCGCGTCGCAGAGGTGGGGATAGTTGAAGGAGTGGAAGGCGTTGAACTCCTCCGCGCTCTGCTTCGTGGCTCGGTTGCCTCGGATCACATGGCCGTCGAAGTAGATGCAGACCTCGGGTATCTTTGGTCTGCCGTCCGCGCCGTAGGTCGAGGCCAGTTCGAGGCTCGACATGAGGTTCTCCTTGCCGTCGGTGCGCAGTTGTCCGATGGGCAGCTGCGATCCCGTGAGCACGACCGGCTTCTGCAGGTTTTCGAAGAGGAAGGAGAGGGCCGAGGCCGTATAGGCCATCGTGTCCGTGCCGTGGAGTATCACGAAGCCGTCATACTGTTCGTAGTGCTTCGCTATCACGTCCACCATGCGCACCCAGTACTCCGGCGACATGTCGGAGGAGTCGAGTGGCGGGTCAAACTGCACGGTGTCCACCTTCGCTGGCAGCTGGTCGTATTCGGGTATCTTCTCCAGCAGGTGCGAGAAGTTGAGCGGTTCCAGCGCCCCCGTCTTCGGGTTTTTGTCCATGCCGATGGTGCCACCGGTATAGACCAGCAGCACCTTCTTGGTTCTCTTTGTTTCAGTCTCCATGATGCGTCAGAAGGTATTGTCGTTGATACATTGGTTGTTCTATATTTCTATATTCCCGTGTCGGGCAGATGGAAGCGGTAGTGCTTGTTGAACACCTCTTTCACCTGGTTGATCTCCAGAAACGTTGTCCCGTTGCCTTTGCCCAGCGATCCCGACAGGTAGGCGATCTTGTCCTCCTCGCCGATGAATCCCTTCTGTCTCAGCATACGCAGGGCGGCGGTGAACATATACTGCGCCGTGACGTGCTGCTGCTGGTGGATGGCGATAATGCCGTAGCTTAGGTTGAGCCAGCGCTGCAGTTTCTCCTTGTAGCAGATGGCCAGCACGGGGTTGGGTCCGCGGAAGGAAGCCAGCGTGCGCGCCGTCTCTCCCGTCCCGCTGTCCGTGATGATGCCTTTGACGCCGAGATACTCCGTGGCCTCGATGGCGCTCTTGGAGAGAAACTCTCGCTGGTTGATGTCTGCCAAAGGCACCTTCAGGTAGCCCTCGCGGTGGGCGTCCTGCTCCGCCTGTTCCGCCACGCGTGCCATGGTCTGCACGGCTTCCAGCGGATATTTGCCGTTGGCCGTCTCGCCGCTGAGCATCAGGGCGTCGGTATGCGAGAAGACGGCGTTGGCGATGTCCGTCACTTCGGCGCGGGTGGGGCGCGGGTTGTTGATCATCGTGTGGAGCATCTGTGTCGCCACGATGACGGGCTTGTGCTTGCGGATACACTTTTCGATGATGCGGCGTTGTATGCCCGGTATCTGCTCGATGGGCACCTCTATGCCCAGGTCGCCGCGGGCTATCATGATGCCGTAGGAGGCGTCGATGATCTCGTCGATGTTATCCACGCCCTCCTGGTTCTCTATCTTCGAGATGATCTTGATGTCGGAGTGGTAGGCGTCGAGGATGCGCTGCACGGCGTGCACGTCCTTGGCCGATCTCACGAAGGAGTGGGCTATGAAGTCGATGTCCTGGTCTATGGCCAGTCGTATCATGCGCTTGTCGCGGTCGGAGAGAGCCGGCAGGTCGATGTGCTCTCCCGGCACGTTCACGCTCTTGTGCGCGCCCAGCGTGCCGTCGTTGAGCACCCGTGCCGTCAGCGTGTCGCCCTCTTTGCCGACTACCTTCATGGCCAGCGCTCCGTCGTCGAAGAGCACGTCGTCGCCCACCTTCACGTCGTTGGCAAAGCTGGTGCACGAGACGCACACGTGGTCGTGGGTCGTCTCCGTGTCGGGATGGCCGCTGATGGCCACCTGTTCGTCCGTCTTGTATGCTATGGGCTCTTTGACGCCCGTCGTTCTCACCTCGGGTCCCTTGGTGTCTATCAGCAGGGCGAGATGTGGCGTGACGGCCCTTGTGTTGCGGATGATCTTGCGGATGCCCTCCGGTGTAGCGTGGGCCGTGTTCATTCTCACGACGTTCATGCCGGCGAAGAACAAATGGCGAAGGAAGTCCTGCTCACAGTGCTGGTCGCTGATGGTGCATACTATTTTTGTCTGTTTCATGCTCTATCCTTTGTTATGTTACTGCAAAGGTACAAAAAAAATGCGTAATAGCCGCCCTTTCCCCTTTGTTTTTACCGATTAATTCAAGGTCGTCCAACGAATACGTTAGGCAGACTTAATCCTTGGATATCTTGGCAAGAACATCTGATGCCAAAGCGCGTTTTATGTTGCCATGACCATCAGAATAGACTATCGTCTCGTTGCGAGAAGCCTTGTCTTGAAGCATTTCCTGTTCGGCTAGAGCAAGGCCTTCGTCCAATCTTTTGATGTATTCTTCAACCTCTTTATCTGACATAGTTCTTGATTTTTTTAAATTTATCAATATTGTTGACGACTAATTTGATGTTTCTGCCGCCGAAAGCAATTCTCTCACGCTTGTATTCGCTATTATCATAGATTGCCCATACATCTACTTCCTTCGTGAACAAGTTAAAGAGATTATAAAGTCCTTTGCTGTATCTTCGTAATATGACGTCTTGAGGAATATTATGCCCGCCCTTGCTCACGCGTTCGGCTACTCGGTCGATGGCTAATTCGGGAGACTCTAACCAAAAATAAATGATGTTTACGAGATATCCACGTTTGCGTGCGTCCTTTACGAGATTCATATACGAACGTGTAGCCAAAGTGGTTTCTACAGAAAAGGATTCTTCCTTGTCGAGCAAGTATTTTATTCTATCAAGCATGAGCCTTCCTGCCTCTATAGCAACACCCTCTGGGTTGAATGGAGACAAGCCTTTTGCAATCTCATCTGCATTAACAAATTCCTTTACCAAAAGGCTCTTTGGTAAGATTGTCATGGACGCGGTTGTCTTTCCTGCTCCATTGCAACCTGCTATGATGTAAAGATGTTTGACCATAATAAAAGGCGCGTAAACTATTTCTTTGCAAAAATAGGAATTTATTTCTGTTCCCACAAAACTTCGCCCAGTTTTTATGCAAAGTGTCGAAATTTGATTTCACCAATGTTTTCCTTCTTTCTCTACTCTTTGTCTCCCGCCTTGAGTTTGATGATGTCCCACCACCTTGTGGTGGGGTTGGGGCTCTTGTATTCGTGTTTGATGGCGTCGGCGAAGACGCCTGCTTTTCCCTCTCCCCCCTGGCGGGTGTACTGCTGCGCCCCCAGCACGATCGTCTCCGATCCGTAGGTTCGGTTGATGCGGTCGAGGGCCTCGTCCAGGGCCCTTGCCTTGCCGTATTGGTCTGCCGTCACGTCGAAGAGGTCCTGCTGCACCGGGTTCTCGGGCGAGACGCCCATGACAATCACGCCTGCCTTTTTGTATTGGTAGCCCGGCCGGAAGATCCTCCTCAGCACGCCTTTGGCCGTCTGCACCAGCGTGGCGGTGGTGTGGGTGGGCGTGAGGATCCTCGTCTCCTCGAAGTTCCAGTACTGGCCGAGGTCTTCCCTGAAGGGATTGGTATGGAGAAACACCCCCACCACCGAGGCCACGCTGTGCTGCGCCCTCAGTTTCTCCGCACACCGTGCCGCATAGTTGGCCACGTGTGTGCTCAGCGTGTCGAGGTCCGCCACCATCCCGTCGAAGCTCCTGCTCGTGCAGATGCTCTTCTTCTTCGCATACTCTTCGTTCGGCACGCAGTCCTTGCCGTTGAGCTCCGCCCACGTGCGGTAGATCACGATGTTGTTGAAATGAGCCCTCACGAAGTCGCCGTGCAGCCTGGCGAAGTCGAGGGCCGTCCTCACCCCATAGGCCGCCAGTTTGTCTGCGTAGCGCCTGCCCACGCCCCACACCTCCTCCACCGGGTAGAGGCCCAGCGCCTTCTCGCGCTTCTCCTCGCTGTCTATCAGGCAGCAGTGGTGATAGCCTGGGTATTTCTTTGCAAAGTGGCTTGCCACCTTCGCCAGCGTCTTGTTGGGTCCTACGCCCACGCTCACCGGCATTCCCACCCAGCGTCTGATCTTTCTGTGCAGCTGCTCGCCCCAGGCCTTTAGGTCCACTCCCTCCAGGTCTTGAAAATAGACGAAGCACTCGTCGATGGAGTAGCGGAAGTAGGCCGGAGCCTCCTGCTTGATGATGGAGACCACGCGGGCCGTCATCTCGCCATAGAGCTCATAGTTGGAGGAGAAGACCGCTATCTGGTCCTTCGGAAACTGCTGCCTGAGTTGGAAAAGGGGTGTTCCCGCCTTCACTCCCAGCGCCTTGGCCTCGTTGCTCCTGGCCACCACGCAGCCGTCGTTGTTGGACAATACGACCACGGGTTTTCCCTCCAGGTCTGGACGGAAAACCCGCTCACACGAGACGTAGCAGTTGTCGCAGTCGATGATGCCGTACATGTCGTCGATTCTTTTTCTCTCCTTTTTTCTCCTCTTTTTCTCGCTGGGCTTCTTTTTCCCTTGTTGGGCTTTCTCTTTCCCCCAGGGCTTCTCTTTCCCCCAACGGGCCTACGCCTTTTCGAAGGTCCTGATCAGGTGGACCACCACGCCCCACACCTCAAAGTGGTCCTCCTCTCTGATCTTGAAGACGGGGTAGGCGTCGTTGGCTGGGCGCAGTTCGATATATCCCTCGCGCCTGTGGGTGAGGTTGAGATATTTCATCGTAAACTCCCCGTTCCAGAAGGCGACGACGATCGATCCATTGTGTGGCTCCACGGCCCGGTCTATGATCACGCGGTCGCCGTCGAAGATGCCCGCGTCCTTCATCGAGTCGCCCTCCACGTCGCCATAGAACGACGCCTCGGGGTGGCGGATGTAGTCCTTGTTGAAGTCCAGCGTGTCGTGGCGATAGTCGTCCGCCGGCGACGGAAATCCCGCCATGACGGCCGCGTGCTCCAGTTCGAGCTGCGTGTCGAACAATCTCTTTCTGATTTTGATGTTGCTCATGCTTTCTGTGTTGTGGCGGGCGCGCTGGGCGCCCGCCCTTCGTGTATGCTCGGCATGAGCTTATTCTAATGGGTGCAAGTCCCTAACAAGCCCTA
>ENA-UOJC01001647-UOJC01001647.1-human-gut-metagenome-genome-assembly--contig:-C104-NODE-1647-length-28734-cov-5.495136_pt1 | contig 28734 bp, 35 predicted proteins | sample MGYA00242339_ERZ723886 | MGnify/ENA metagenome assembly ERZ723886 | reverse complement strand
ATAGCCGCCCTTGGAAGCACACTCCGCCCCTCCAGCTTTCTCCAAACTGCGATCTTGAAGCTCGACGTATATCAAGTGGAGAAAATCTATGGCAGGGGTGGGCTCCGGCATATCCTGACACAGCTTGAAACCACTCTAACCGCCAGGAATCTTCCCGTTTTTTTCTCTATCCACAGTCCCGGAGAAATTCTGCTGCTTGTATTTGATTCTGAGGGTGCACAGAAAGCCCAGACATATTTGAAAGCCGTATGTGAAGAAATCCCTCGCGCGCTTCATGGCTTTGACTTCTTTTTGATTGGAATTGGCAGTCTTGAGCAAGGACTGCAGCAGGTCCGCCATTCCTACGAAGCCGCACAGGTTTCTCTGGAATTTGGCTTTTACGGGAAGCATGGCAGCGTTGTCAACGCGAAGGGCGCGTCCACCCGCCCCGTCCTTGAACCCCATCTGCCAGACTTGCAGGCATACATGCGTCTCATTCAATCCGGAAAAAAGGAAGAATCCATTCTGTCTCTCAAGAGCTACACCGAAAATCTATATATGCAACCAATTTTCCCAGTCCAGAAGGTCCGCCACTTCTACCTCCGCGTCATCTTCCAGCTGGAGCAGTTGTCGACGTTCAACGAGAAAAATGAATCCTTTTTGCAACAGGTCGAATCCGCTTTGTATCTGCAGGATATGGCTGCAGCCGCCATGCAGCAGCTCTCACAATATTGGGAAAGTTCCTCCAGCATGGTTCCATACTCCGCATCTGTTCGCAGCATTATGGGCTTTATTTCCATACACTACATGGAGCCGGATTTATGTATTGAATCCATCAGCCGACATGTGCTGTTGTCTGTTTCCTACGTTTGCTCCATCTTCAAGTCAGAAACCAAGCAGACAGTCAATCAATACCTGACAGCATATCGTATTCAAAAAGCGAAACAACTCCTGCAAGACAGCAGGTATCGGGTCGTTGACATCATGCTGCGGGTTGGCTTTAACAATGCGAACTATTTTTCTAAGGTGTTTCGCAAATTGGAAGGCTGTACCCCCAGCGAATACCGGGAGAAATACACAAAATGATCAATCACAAACGGTTTTGGAGCCGCCTCGGCAAGACCTTTGGAGATTTGCCTCTTCAAAAAAAGCTGGTGCTTTCCTATGTCTTTTTAATTACGCTTCCGATTCTTCTGTTTTCTGCTGCCACCGTATCCCGGGTTGCCACACAGTTGGAACGCTCACTTCTGTTTTCCAGCAATCAAATTTTCGACCAGACCTATGATGTTATCAGTAATTCTCTTGACCAAGTAGATGCCATATCCGACGCAATTATTCTGAACGCTTCCATTGCAAATACCATTTCAAAATCACCAGAAAGCTACCCGATCTATGACCAGCTGGGCGATATGCACAAGCTTTCCTCCTATCTGCAAGCCTTTAACCGGGGAAACAGAGTGACAAATATTGCGCTGTATGTGAACAGCGAATACCTGTACGCCTCCGAAAGTATTCGCTTTCTCAGTCTTGCGGATGCGGCGCGTTCTGCGTGGTATCAGCAGATGGCAGCAAACGGCGTTCATTCTCTCTGGTGTGGATCCGCCTCTCTGGAAGCGCAAAGTGAAATCGGAAACAACACGCTCGCATTTATTCGCACCGTGCAGGATCCAAATAACTATGCGCAAACGGTCGGCTATCTTCGTGTGGACTTTGATAAGCAGATGTTGCTTGACACCTTACAGCGCAGCACCCCCACCCCGCACAGCGTATCCTTTCTTCAAAGCAGCAGTGGAGAACTGATTCTTGCATCCAACGACACCGCAGAGCAGTACTGCACCTTCACCTCCAGTGAGCCATGGTTTACGCCCTCCGAAAGTCTGCGCAGCATACAGGCTGGGGAAGTAAATACCCGTATTTACGTCCGAAGTGCTCCGTTAGAAACCAGCGGTTGGTACCTTGTGACCATCATACCGCGTAAGGATGTCCGCGTTGGTGGAAAAGAAATTACCCTTTTTCTGCTTGCCGTGTTGGCTATTCTTGGCTGCATTTCATATGCGCTTGCACAGGGTATTTCCAAATCGATGACCCGGCGGGTTACGCTTCTTGCCTCTCATATGAATGTCGCGCAAAACGGAGAGCTGCAAGAGTTTCCCGAGTCTGAACTGCATGATGAGATTGGGCAGCTGATCCATTCCTACAACTACATGGTGCAGCAGCAGAAAATGCTGATGGAAGAAAAATACCGGCTCGGCGAAAGTGCGAAAATGGCAGAGCTTCGAGCCCTGCAGTCCCAAATCAACCCGCATTTTCTATACAACACCCTGGACTTGGTAAAGTGGATGGCGATAAAGGGGGATATTTCGGAAGTTGAGGTCACCATTAAGGCCCTTGCGGATTTCTATAAGTGCAGTCTGAATCAAGGCAAAGATGTGGTTACTGTGGCGGAAGAGCTTCGGCACGTTCGGCTATACCATCAGATCCAGAACCTTCGTTTTAAGCAAAAAATCATGCTATCCATTGACGTACCAGAAGCATTTCTATGCTGTAAAATTCCCAAAATTACCTTTCAGCCCCTTGTGGAAAATGCGATTCTCCACGGAATTCTTGGCAAAGAATCAAAATCCGGACAAATACGGATTACGGGCTGCCAAAACGGAAATGAGATTCTGTTCTGTATTCAGGACAACGGAATTGGCATGCTCCCGGAAGAAAGGGACGCAATGCTCTCCAGTGAGGGACACGGCTATGGCATCCGAAACAATGTGGAACGCCTGCGCCTGTTTTATGGAGACGCATTTCAGTTTGTGTGCCACAGCGAACTCGGCTTAGGGACCCGCGTAGAGCTTCATATTCCATATGCGTTTTTCTGCCGCAGCAACAATGACACAGAAAGAGAGGATGAACCGTAATGGCTAAATTTGAAATTCGGAACGATGCGTTTTTTCTGAGCGGCGCTCCATTTCGTATTATATCCGGCTCCATTCATTATTTCAGAATTCCCCGCCAATATTGGAAGGATCGTCTGAAAAAGCTTCAATTACTGGGATGCAACACTGTAGATACCTATGTCCCATGGAACCTGCATGAGCCGGAACCGGGTAAATATGTATTTTCCGAAGACCTTGACATCTGCGAATTCCTAACCATAGCACAGGAACTCGGTCTGTATGCCATTGTGCGGCCCTCCCCGTATATCTGCGCCGAATGGGAGTTTGGCGGCCTCCCCGCATGGCTTCTTCGTTCGCAAATGCGCCTGCGTTCTTCTGATGCGTTGTTTCTCACTGCCGTAGAACGCTACTATGCGCAGCTCATGCCAATCCTTGCCGCGCACCAGTTGGACCGCGGTGGGAACATTCTCCTCATGCAGGTAGAGAATGAATATGGTGCCTATGGGACTGACAAAAAGTACCTAGAAAAGCTCGTAGAAATCATGCGCGGCCATGGAATTACCGTTCCGTTTGTTACATCCGACGGGCCATGGAATGGGTATCTGAGGAATGGGAGCATTTCCGGTGTCCTTGCAACCGCTAATTTTGGATCAAAAGCAGACGAACAATTTGCTGTTCTCAAAATGCACTTGAATGGAGCCGGACCGCTCATGTGCATGGAGTTCTGGGTTGGGTGGTTTGACGCTTGGGGCGATCAAGCACACCATGTAACGGATGGAGCGGTGTCCGCGCAAGATCTGGACCTTATTCTGCAGCAGGGCAGCGTCAATATTTATATGTTCTGCGGTGGAACCAGTTTTGGATGGATGAACGGCTCAAACAATACGGATCACCTAACGCCGGATGTCACAAGCTATGACTACGATGCACTTTTGACCGAGGATGGCCGAATTACAGAAAAATATCTCCAATTCCGAAAGGTAATTGCAAAATATGTCCCGCTTCCTCCCTTGGAATTGCCGCAAGACGCCCCGCGCTGTACCTTTGGCCCCATCCCGATCTCCGCGTCTGCCCCCCTGTTGGAGCATGTACATCTGCTTGCCCATCCTATCCAGTCTCCCTGGCCGATGTCAATGGAATGTCTTGGGCAAAGCTATGGGTATATCCTTTACCGCTGCGCACTGCCCCAAAGCGCACCTGCAAAAAGCCTTCGACTTATGGGTACTGCTGATCGAGCGCAGATCTTTTTGGATGGAGTGCATGTACAAACGGGATTTGACAGAGAATTGAGTGAACCGTTTATCGGCGATTTTTTGGGCAAACAAATGGACATTCTCGTCGAAAACCTGGGTCGTGTCAACTATGGACCTTATCTGGAGCAGCAGAGGAAGGGCATTTCCGGCAACATCCTTTTAGACGATGTTCGCCAAAGTGATTTGACAATCTACTCGCTCCCACTAACTGCACCCCAGCTTCAAGCCATTCCATTTGGCCGATATAAACCGCATCATGAGCCTGCGTTCTATCGTGCGCTTTTTGACGTAAAATCCCCGGCAGATACCTATCTGGATTTATCGAATTGGGGAAAAGGCATCGTGTTTCTTAACAAGGTTCCCCTGGGGCGCTTTTGGAACATTGGCCCTCAAAAGCGTTTGTACCTGCCAGCGCCAATGCTCCGCCAAGGCGAAAACGAGATTATTATTTTTGAAACGGAAGGCATCTCAGGAGACCAAATTGAATTCTTCCGTGAGCCGTATTAAAAAGCCTCAGAATGGCCTGAGCCATCTCAAAAGTCCCAACGGTGGACTTATGAAAAAAATGTCGAATTCTGCTATTTTTAATCTGCAAATGGGAGTGGACATAGACTTTCTTCTACAACATAAGAAAATTATGTTGTAGTCCCTGCTAAAAGGCTCAAACGTTCAATCTGCTTCCGGTGTTCCACACTGGTTATCATGATATAAATGCGTGTTGCGTTGATGTTTCTGTGGCCAAGAATGTCCGCCAATTTGGCAATATCTTTCTGCATAGAATAAAACGTCCGGGCGAAGAGTTTCCTCAGATTATGAGGAAACTCTTTGCCCGGATTTACGTTTGCCTTCGCGCAAAGCCGTTTCACGGCCGACCAGATATTGCTGTTTGGCACAGTATACGTATTATACTCTTCTGCCGGAGAATCACACATGTGATTCCAGTGGAGATAAAGCGAAACAAACGCCCATAAAGTAACACGAATCCCCATAAAGTGAGACGCACCCCAAAAGCGTTTTCCCCGAAAACAAAAAAGCCCGCCCCGGCAGAAAAGCCGGTATGGGCAAAGATGCTTAAAAGTTCTGATATTCACTTGTTTTCGCGGGGAATGCAACAAAAAGGGCTCTTATCTTGATAGCCATTCTATCAAAATAAGAGTCCTTTTATGGTGGAGCATGGCGCGCAGCGGGCGAACACTTCTCCGTCCTTTGCGGCCTCCATCTCCTCAAATTTGATCGTCCTTGATTCGTTCCCGAAGTTGAAATTAAAGGTCATTTCATCCGGGTAGACATAGATCGAATTGATAAACGTGTCAATGAGTCGTTTTTGATATTGCGGCTGGGAATAATCGAATTCTTGAAATTGCTTCAGGAAGAAGAGAATGTGATCCCGCGTCAGGCCGCTGTCGTATGCCAGCTCCGCTTCTGCTATCGCAGAGGTGAGGGCTGTTTTTTGACCGTCTAGTTCCTCGACTCGGGCCTTTGCGGTTTCCGTAAACGGCAGTCCGGATTCAATCGCGCGCATGATATTCGTGAGAGCCTTGTCAACCTCCGCAAGCTGCCCCTTCAACGCCTCGACTTTTTCCCGCCGACGTTCATGCTGCTGATAATACTCCCATGTTCCATCTGCAATGAACTCTATCGTCTTATCGTCCAGAATGATGGACTTTGCCGTATCCAGTACATACTTCTCCAGCCAATCTGCGCGGATCGCTTTTTGTGTGCAGCCGCGTTTTCGTTTATGATTCGTGCAGAGGTAATAGCTGTACTTCGCTCCGGTCTTCGATGTGCCAGATTCTCCGGCCATTAGACCGCCGCAGGAGCCGCAGAAGAGTTTATCCGTCAAGAGATACTCCGCCTTGCTCCATTTATGCGCAGGAGCGCGCTGGTTGGTCACAAGCAGCTTCTGGACTTTATCGAACGTAGATTTATCCGTGAGGGCTGGTACACCATCCTCTATACGGATCTCACCGTTTTTGAAATCGAATATGCCGATGTACTTTTCGTTTTTCAGCAGTGCCCGCAGGCTGTTCTTCGTGAACTCACTGCCAGTCGCTGTCCGCAATCCCTGCGCGTTCAGGTCTGTGATAATTTCCGTAATTGTCTGGCCCGAAGCATATCGGTTGAAAATGTCTTTTACGATAGGTGCAGTCGCCGGATCAATTTCAAAACTCTTATCTTCGGCCAGCTTATATCCAAGCGGTACGCGCCCTCCGGCGTATTTACATTTCTTTGCGTTCTCACGGTAGCCACGGCGGATGTTCTGTGAGAGCTGCAGACTATAATACTCCGCCATTCCTTCCAGCACGGATTCCAGAATGACAGCTTCTGGCGAGTCAGGAATGTTTTCTGCGACATACTCAACCCTGACGCCGTGCTTTTTCATGCGGTATTTGTTGAACGTGATCTCCTCACGGTTGCGCCCAATTCGATCAACCTTCCAAACAATGACCACTTGGAATTGCTTCTTTGCACAGTCAGAAAGCATTTGCTGAAATTCATCGCGGTTGTCGTTCCTGCCGGTCATGGCGCGGTCGATATACTCATGAACGATTGTATATCCCCGCGCATCGGCATACGCTTTCGCAGCGGCAAGCTGTCCTTCAATGGACTGTTCGCCTTGACTATGGGAAGAATATCTGGCATAAACAACGGCGATTTTTCCGGACTTGTCAATGCCGTTATAATCGATCTTGATATTCAGCTTTGACAGCTCCTTTCGTCAGGCGCGCCACGCTACACAGCGGGCGCGCCTATTTTTTGTTTGTTCCCCACCCATCCCAGAACACGATGAGCAGATTATCACGCCGACCTATCGTGCGCGACGCTTTTTTGTTGCTCCATACTTATCCGCCGACAGTAACCCTTCTATGTATGCCATGGCTTTTTGCTGATCGATGTCATCCAGCTGTGAGAACAGCGTGGATACCTTGTCCTCAACAGTATCCATTACAACACCGCTGCTGACACTGCCCTTGTGATTCCTGGCGTTGCTCCAGTCGGTAGGATCATCTGTTCTGCCAAGCAGATAGTCGGCAGAAACATTTAATGCCGATGCGATGATTGCAACGGTATCGCCTTTCGGCGTTGTCCCCTTTGTTCCCCAGATGGAGATTGTCGCACGGTTTGTGCCAAACAACTTCGCGGCGCGCTGTGAACACGGGTCTAGCCCTCGTTCTCTACAGATGGCGGCATACCTGTCATAAAAACTCATACTGACCTCCGGTAAATTTTTTGCTTCGTTGGTCAAAAATTTTTATCTCAGGTATTGACAAGCTAAATTTACTTGACTATAATACGCATGTAGCAGTTAAAAATATTTGACTAGCGAGGGCCGGATAAAAGGAATTGGTACTTCCGAACATCCGGGTAATGAATTTCATGGATGGGATCATTATACCCAATTAGTTAAAGATTTTCAACTACCTACGATAAAAATTTTTATCTTTTTGAGGAGGTGAAAAGTATGGGTCTTGACTGGACTGCTGACTGGACAGCAGAGGTTAAGGCGCGAATGCACACGGCGCGCATCACGTCGCGGCGTCTGGCGGAGGAATGCGGATACTCCGAAGCCTATCTGTCCTTAGTGCTATCTGGAAAGAAAGAATCCAAATGCTCGAAAGCGATCATCCTTTCTGCACTTGATCGTCTTGAGGCTGCTGAATGTGCGCGGATTGACGCTGAAGAAGCGGCATACGGCTCCTGATGACCGCACCGCGTACTTGCGGTTTTGACTTATCGCTGATGTCAGATGCCGAGAAACGTAATCTGTTCGCTGACACGCTCGCAGCAGTACGGCAGTTTTACGATGACCCGACAAATCAAAAGCGTTTTGAAGAATGGAAAGCAGAACGGGCCGTCCACAAGCCTGCTCTAACATCGTAATTTTGGAGGTTATTATGACTGAATTTAAACTCACCATCGAAGCCCCGGAACTGGCAAACGCTATCACCGCACTTGCCGACGCAATCGCAAATCGTCCGCTCACGGCTGCCGCAGAAAAGCCCGCAACGCGCACCCGCACAAAGAAAAACGCTGAAACGCCCGCTGCTCCCGCAGCTGTTCAGCCCGTCGAGCAGCCTGCTCCCGTGCAGAACAATTCGGACGCATCTGCTGCATCCGCAGCACCTGCGCAGCTGCCGCAGCAGGCAGCCCCGGCCCCGGTTATCCCCTACCCTGCACAGGCCGCTGTCGCGTCCGCTACGGCCCCGCAGCCCGCGCCGGTGACAATCCCTGCCCCCGCTCCTGTTCAGCCCGCAGCGCCTGTCCAGACGCCGCAGCCCGCTCCTGCTGCTCCTGCGTTTACACCGGAAATGATCGCAAACGCTGGCGCAAATCTGCTGGAACGTGGCCTGATGCCGCAGCTTATGGGCCTGCTTCAGAAGTTTGGCGTTCAGGCTGTCACGCAGCTGCGTCAGGATCAGTACCCCGCATTCGCCGCAGAACTTCGCGCACTGGGCGCGAATATCTGACGGAGGTGCGGCATGGCAGCACCGACGCAACACGCGGTATGCTCTGCGTCGTCATCTGAGCGATGGCTGCACTGCACCGCGGCTCCGCGATTTGAGGAGCAATTTCCGTCTAGCAGCAGCACCTACGCCGAGGAAGGTCGTCTTGCGCATAGCATTTGCGAGTTGTATGGCCGGAAGCGATTCACGGTAATGCGGCCTTCCGAATTTGAAAAGGAACTGCAGCAGTTGAAAGCAGATCCTCTTTTTCAGCCGGAGATGCTGACTACGGCGCAGTTTTATGTGCAGTATCTCGAAGAAAAGGTCAACGAATTCTCCGCGAAACCGTTCGTCGCATTCGAGATCAAGGTTGATTTCTCCGATTATGTCCCGGAGGGCTTTGGCACTTGCGACTGCGCGATTATCGGCGGCAACACACTGCGAATCACGGACTACAAACACGGCAAAGGCGTTTTCGTTTCATCCGTCAATAACAGCCAGATGCGGCTTTATGCGCTGGGCGCTTTGAAGTTCTTCTCTGCGGTCTATGGCGACACGATTGAGAATGTGGTCATGGCGATTGTTCAGCCCCGAATTTCTGAGGACGTGACGGAAGAGCGTATGACGGTTGAAGAACTCCGGGCATGGGGCAACGCCGTTCGAGACAAAGCACAGCGCGCGTATTCCGGTATTGGCGCAACGTTTGAGCCGGGTGATTGGTGTCGTTTCTGCCGCGGCAAGGCCGTCTGCAAAGCGCGGGCAAAGAAGAATTGCGCATTCGAGGATTTCAAAGATGCGGTTCCCCAGAGCGCAGCGCGGGACGGAGCTACACCGCCGGGGACGCAGATCCTGAGCAACGTCGAGATTGCAGATCTTCTGGTTCGCGCCGCCGACCTTGTGAAATGGTACAGCGATCTGAAGGATTATGCGCAGCAGGAAATCCTTGCGGGCCGTGAGATCCCCGGTTGGAAGGTCGTAGCTGGAAAGAGCGTCCGGGCCTTTACAGACACGGATGCCGCGTTCAATGCAATTCGCGCCGCAGGATATGACGACGTGATGCTTTATGACCGCAAACCGAAAACTCTCGCCGCGCTGGAAAAGCTTGTCGGCAAGAAGAACTTTGAGGCGATTGCCGGTCAGTTTATTACCCGTCCTATGGGCGCTCCGACACTCGTTGAATCTTCAGATCCGCGCAGCGCATACAGCCCTGCTGCTGCCGACTTTGGCGGTGTCGGCAATGGCTGAAACGGTCTATCTCAATGACGGCAGTACAGAAGTTATCATCGGCGACAAGCGACAATTCCTTGAAAGGCTAATTCGTGAAAAAATCAGCGACGACGCGGCGGAATGTTTCAATCGGTATGCCGCTGAATTGGCTGAGATGATTGACGCTACCGAGGAATGCGCTGCAGAACGAGAACGCAGTGCTGATGGCTACTTGCAGATGTGCCGTGACGCCTGCAATTCGCTGCGTGAAATCCTGATTCTTCTGACCGACAATCGCCTAAATCGTAAGGCTCTGCGCACGACGGCGCAGAATGCCTTCGACGATCTCTACAAAAATTTGTAACTGGAGGTTTTTATATGTCTGACCACGGTAATCCCCTTGACGCATTGGAGAATGCAATGGGATCCAACTCTTTCTCTGACGTAATGGCCGAAATCTGCGAACATATCATCCTCGGCAATAATGATCTGCCTGAATGTCATAAGGTCGAGGTGCGCGTGATTCGCTGCATGCGATTGCTTCATCGCAAACTCGACGAATGTAGAAGCGCATACACCACGACAAGCATGGAAAGCAAAGGAATAGCAGAAGCGAATGCGAATACCCGTCGAGCGCTGCTGAAATGCCTTGAACAGATGGAATCAGAACTCAATGATTTCATGGCCGTGCATCCCGCTTTAACCGAAACTACCAATGAAAACACAAACGATAAAGGAGAATAAATTATGTATCAGAGCGATCCGCTGAAAGTCCTGACCGGCGAAGTCCGCCTGTCGTATGTCCACCTTGTAACCCCTTACGCAAATCCGTCACAGCCCAATGCGAAGCCGAAATACTCCGCAACGCTTCTGATTCCGAAAACCGATACGGCTACAAAAGCTGACATCGAGGCTGCCATGCAGGCCGCTATCGCTGAGGCTGTCAATAAGAAATGGCGCGGCGTTCGCCCGCCGGTTGTCAAACTGCCGCTGTGGGACGGCGATGGTGTCCGTCAGAACGGTATGCCGTTTGGTGATGAGTGCAAGGGTCATTGGGTCATGACCGCTTCCAGCGAGAACAACAAGCCGCAGGTTGTCGGCATGGACAACATCAACACAGAACTTGCGCCGCAGGATATTTACAGCGGTATGTACGCCCGTGTTACGATCCGCTTCTTCGGCTATGACAATTCCGGCAATCGCGGCATTGGCTGCGGCCTCGGCAATGTCATGAAAACCCGTGACGGCGAGCCGCTGTCCGGCGGCGCAAGCGCGGCGAGTGACTTTGCGGGTGTCGGTCAGAGTGTGATGCCGAATGCTGCTCCTACGGCTCCCGTTTATGGCGCGGCGCCGAACGCGGCTCCGGCGTATCCCGGATATGCAGTACCGCAGGCTGCGTATCCCGCCGCTCCGGCTGCTCCCACAGCGCCCGCCGGGGTGCAGATCAATCCGCTGACTGGCCTGCCGATGTAATGCTCGATACGGCGGGAGAGCGTAATACTCTCCCGCCCACACAAATAAGGAGGTTTTAGCTGTGACGCAACACCATCTGTCAATCGATCTGGAAACGTACAGCAGCATTCCCATTGCAAAGGCTGGCGCGTTTCGTTACATCGCATCTGACGACTTTGAAATTTTGCTTTTCGCGTATTCGCTTGATGGCGCGCCGGTCGAGGTTGTTGACGTTGCAAACGGCGAGCGTGTCCCCGATTGGCTGGTGATGGCGCTGCACGATCCTTGCTGCATCAAGCATGCGTACAATGCGCCGTTTGAATGGGCCTGCCTGTCAAAAGTCTACGGCCAGATGATCCCGTCGCAATGGCGCTGCACGATGTTTCATGGCCTGTATGCAGGCTATACCGCCGGTCTGGACGCCACTGGCAAGGCTCTGGGGCTTCCGGAGGACAAGCAGAAGCTGAGCACCGGCAAGGCTCTTATCCGCTATTTTTGCGTTCCCTGTAAGGCCACAAAGGCCAACGGAAACCGTACACGAAATATGCCGTGGCACGATCCTGAAAAGTGGTCGCTTTTCAAAGAGTATAACCGTCAGGATGTTGTAACAGAAATGGAAATTGAGCGGCGGCTTGCCATGTATCCCGTTCCTGATTTTGTCCAGAAGCAGTGGGAAACGGATCTGACGATCAACGCCCGCGGCGTCATGGTTGATATGGATTTGTGCCGCGGTGCGTTGGATATCGGCGAGCGTGTTAAGTCTGACCTGATGGCCGAAGCCGCCGCCATTTCGCAGCTTGACAATCCGAACAGCGTTTCGCAGCTGGCGGCTTGGCTGAATGCGGCCATGGACGACGAACAAAAGATCACAGATCTGCGCAAGGAAACGGTTGCAACACTGCTTGCTCAGGACGGCCATGATTCCGATGTCCGTCGGATGCTGGAGATTCGTCAGGAACTTGGGAAAACATCGACAAAAAAATATGACGCGATGGAAAACTGCGTCGGGCCGGATGGCAGAATCCGGGGACTGCTTCAGTTCTATGGTGCAAACCGCACCGGCAGATGGGCAGGTCGTCTGGTGCAGGTGCAGAACCTTCCGAGAACCTACACAGATCCGATTCCGCTGGCGCGACGGCTGGTGAAGGATGAAAACGTGGATGGGCTGCGCGTGATCTACGGGAATGTCCCCGATACGCTTTCTCAGCTGATTCGTACTGCATTCATTGCCACGCCGGGAAACGTCCTGATCGACGCAGACTTCTCCGCGATTGAGGCGCGCGTGATTTCATGGCTGGCTGGCGAAGAATGGCGGCTTGAGGTTTTTCGCTCTCACGGCAAAATCTATGAGGCGTCTGCCTCTCAGATGTTCCACATCCCGATTGAACGGATCAAAAAAGGCAATCCCGAATACTCATATCGTGCTCGCGGGAAAGTCGCAGAACTGGCACTGGGCTATCAGGGCGGCATCAGCGCTATGCGGCGTATGGATGTCGGGCATAACCTCGACGATCTCTCTGATGCAGAAGTTCAGGACATTGTAGACCGCTGGCGTGAATCGAACAGCCATATTCGTGAACTTTGGGACGAAATGAATGCCGCAGCGATTCAAGTCATTTCATACGGAGGATCTGTCCGCGTACACGGTCTAACACTCGCACGGGAATTCGACTACACGCAGGGAACGTTCTGTATGTCGATTGCTCTTCCCTCCGGTCGGAAGTTGTTTTATGTCAATCCATCTCTTGGACAAAACCGCTGGGGTGCACCGTCCATTGAGTACATGGGCATTGACCAGACCACGAAGAAATGGAAGAAGATCGAAACCTATGGCGGAAAGCTGACTGAAAATGTCGTGCAGGCCATTGCGCGCGATTGCTTGGCTGAGGCGATTGAGCGACTGGAAGCCGCGGGATTTCCCATTGTATTTCACATCCATGATGAGGTTGTCATTGATATCCGTCCTTTTGCCGATGACGAAACGATGCTGAAACGTGTTGAAGAACTGATGACTGCCCCCATTCCGTGGGCCGCTGGCCTGCCCCTCGGTGCAGATGGTTGGGTCGGTCAGTTCTTCAAGAAGGATTGAGGATATGCGCAAAATGAGGAAGATTCGTAACAAAAAGAAATATATGCGCTGGTTTTTTGGTCGCCTGTTTGCACTTTTTCTGATGTTTGCAATCCTGATTTGCGGCGTCTATGCGGTGTGGATTGCTGCCCATTCTGACAGCGAAGAACCTGTTCAAGCAGCTGCGATGGATCCTTTGTCGTCGGTGAGCATAGAACGGGAGCAAGTGCGGACAAGCCCGCCGTTTGAGGATCTGAATGAGAAAAATGCTACACAGGCGGACACCGAGCCAACCACAGTTCCTGTTCTCGCGTCAGTAAGCGATGTGGAATTGATTGCCCGGACGATGTGGGGCGAATCCGTAGGCGTTAAAAATGCTGACGGCGAAGCTGCTATCGCGGAGCAGGCCGCTGTTGGGTGGTGCATCCTGAATCGTGTTGACCGGCGCGGTCAGAGCATCGAAGAGGTCATCTTACAGCCGAATCAATTCTGGTGCATAACGTGGGACGATGACATTCCGAAGGATATGTACTGGCTGGCGCTGGATGTCGTTTCACGCTGGGAACGCGAACACGCCGGTTGTGAAGATGTTGGCCGGACATTGCCTCCAGAGTATGAATACTTCATCGGCGACGGAAAGCGAAACTATTTTACCATTGAATGGCAAGGTACAGACTACTGGGACTGGAGCCTGCCTGATCCATATACCGAAGGAGACGCAAAATGAAAATTGTAAATCCGAGCGTTGCAATCATTCATCCGCTCGCCATATTGGATGGAAGAGCGTTGACCCCTGCTGAGTCTATGATACACCACATTGAGCGCTGCGGGCGCGTATGCTACAAGTCTGAAAGTCTCATGGCGGGTGACACCGCCGCCGACTTTGTATCCCGTATCATCAAACGCGGCCATGAGGCCGTATTGGAGCATGCCTCTTTCTGCTTCGTCCTTACCTCTCCCGCGCAGATTCTTGTCGAAGATACGATTGAACTGCTGCGAATGAGCGGGCGCAATGTCTTTCTCCGTTTGACATCCAACGGAAGCCGAAAGATTGTATCAGGGAATGTTCGTGCATGGCGCGACTATTTTCTCATGCTTCAGGCAGAGAATATTTGCTGCCCCAGTTGCTTTGCGCAATTTATCTTAGACAATCCCGTCATTTTCCCTGAATTCGCGGGTCTTACATTGCATTCGACTTATTTTACAGCACAGCCGCCGCACAAAGATGGCGTTGCGCTCGTGGTTTGTCCGAACTCGCTCCCGGTCAAGGATCAGACGGTTCACCTCGACAAAACGCTGCTGTTTGTTTGCGACAGAGGCGTATCACATGAGATTGTCCGGCATCGTGTCGCGTCATTCTGTCAGGAGTCCACGCGGTATTGCAATTACAGCAAAGGCCGGTTTGGCGGGGAGATCAGCGTCATCAAGCCGCTGTATCTTGATGAAGGTACACCGGGCTATCGCATCTGGGAACACGGCTGTGAATCGGCAGAAACAGCATATTTCGATCTGCTGGATTGCGGTTGTTCGCCGCAGGAAGCGCGCGCAGTGCTGCCGAATAGCTTGAAATCGGAGGTCATCATGACTGCGAATATTCAGGAATGGCAGCACTTTATCGACCTTCGGACATCACCGGCGGCGCATCCGCAGATGCGAGAGGTTGCTACACAGGCGCGGGATGCGCTGCTGAAAGAGTTGCCGCTCCACTTTAGATCCCCCTGATGGAGACGCTCGATATGGCAGATTTCATAGTCGTTCAAACGGTATTCTCCATTTGTCTCCTGTTTCTATATCTCATAATTCCCGGCACAGTGAGCGTCAAGATTCGCATTATCTATATCAGCTTGATAGCCGAATTGATTATGTCGATTGCCACGATCACACTCGCACTGATAAATACGTTTGGAGGTTATTGAACATGACCAGATCTGAAATTTTGAAAGAGGCTGAAAAATGCGTTTGCGGTCAGCGTCAGGAGGATTACGGAACGCCCGAAAGCAGCTTTGAAGCTATCGCGGCCCTGTGGAACGCATGGATTCGTGCCGCTTACCCCAAAATGCGCCGCTTCGGTGAATGCTATACTCTCACCTCGAAGGACGTTGCCATGATGATGGCGCTGCTGAAGGTCGCTCGTGCCGCTGCTGGTATTAAAGCCGATAACTACGTCGATCTCGCCGGTTACGCTGCCTGCGCAGGTGAGATTGATGCCAGCAAGGATATGCCCATTCCCGCCGTGGCCCATGCGGATGCGATGAAAGGAGGCGAAGAAGCATGACGAAGCCTGAATTGTTAAAATGGCTCGATGGGAAGTGCGCCGATGCGCTGCGCAAGGTGAAAGAGCAGGAGCAATCCGCAGAGGCGGCTTTGCTTCAGCAGAAAATTGAGCAAAGTAAGTTTGATGATTTTGCCGCGTATGTGCTGCCTCGGATGCAGGAGATTTACGACCGGCTCAACGCTTGGCATTCTGAAAACGAAAATCTGGTCGGGCCTGTGTATTACTATAGCTCTCTTTCCAGTGCACTCCGTAATATCGTATCCGGGCGTGGTTCAGCGGTGGAATGTCTGCAAAAAGCCGAAATCCACGAGACTCAGCTTGACAAGGATCTGGAAAAGCGCTTCGACCGACTCTACAGTCAGGTTGAGGGAACATATCGCACCGTGCGTATGAATCTCAAAAACCTCGCAAATGCGAAACTCGGAATGGAGTATCTTGAGGGGCTTGGCTTCGACTTGAGCGAAATGCTTTCCGGTCAGGACAATCCCGTTGAGACAGCGCTTGCCGTCCCTGTGAACACAACTCTTCTTCTGCTGGATGCTGTTGGGAGAAAGGACGAATAACATGATAGACTATGAGGCTTTCATCGAGCAGCGGAGCAGGCAGTCCATCCACACGGATAGCATTCAGATTTCCGCTGACGATCTTAACCCCATGCTGTATCAGTTCCAGCGCGATATCGTGCGCTGGGCGCTTGCCAAAGGCCGCGCCGCGATCTTCGCGGACTGCGGCCTCGGCAAAACCCCGATGCAGCTTGAATGGGCAAATCAGATCATTGCCGCGCGAGGCGGATCTGTCCTGATTCTCGCGCCGCTGACCGTTTCTGCACAGACCGCGCAGGAGGGCATGAAGTTTGGCATCCATGTTACGCTCTGCGAGTCCGCCGCCGACGTGAAACCCGGCATCAACATCACAAACTATGAAAAGCTGGACAAATTCAAAAACTGCAAATTTGAGGGTGTTGTTCTGGATGAAAGCAGCATTCTGAAATCCTTTACCGGCGCGACATGGAATCAGATCATTGACTTTTTCAGCAGTACGCCGTTCCGGCTGGCGTGTACAGCTACACCGGCCCCGAACGACTTCATGGAGTTGGGCAATCATTCAGAATTCCTCGGCATCATGAGTTATACGGAAATGCTGTCCATGTTCTTCGTTCACGACGGCGGACAAACATCGAAATGGCGGCTCAAGGGCCACGCCGAAGAGGTGTTCTGGCAGTGGATGGGCAGCTGGGCCGTTGTCCTGAACAATCCTGCGGATCTTGGATATCAAATGGACGGCTACAATCTGCCGCCGCTCAACATCCACGAGATCATCGCAGACGGCGATACACCGGTTACAGAATCCATGACACTGATGCAGCGTCGTAAGGCCCGCAAGGACACGCTGGAAGCCCGCTGTGCCGCCGCTGCTGGCCTTGTAAATGGCTCGAAGGATCAGTGGCTGGTATGGTGTGATTTGAACGCAGAAAGTGCCATGCTGGCTCATGAGATCGACCGCTCCATTGAAGTCAAAGGCAGCGACAAAGCTGCTGATAAGAGCGCCCGCATGATGGGATTTTCGATGGGCTTTAACCGTTGCCTTGTCACAAAACCCTCTATCGCCGGTTTCGGCATGAACTGGCAAAACTGCCACAAGATGATCTTCGTCGGTCTGTCCGACAGCTATGAGCAATACTATCAGGCGGTACGCCGTTGCTGGCGATTCGGGCAGACTCAGCCGGTTGACGTGTATATCGTTATCAGCGCCCGCGAGGGATGCGTGAAGGAGAACATCGAGCGCAAGCAGGCTGACTGTGGCAAAATGCGGCAGGCAATGGTCGAACAGACAAAAGAGATCACAAAAAAGGAACTGCAAAGTACCTATCGGATTACGACACCGTATGAACCGACACAGGCTATGCGGCTCCCCGCATGGGAGGAATTCAAACATGAATGTGCTTAATCAGCTGGTTGATTCAAAATATGCGTTGTATCAGGGCGACTGCGTAGAGACTCTGCGCGGAGTCCCGGATGGCAGTATCCATTACGCCGTCTTTTCGCCTCCGTTCGCGTCGCTTTATACATACTCCAACAGTGACCGTGATATGGGCAATAGCCGTGACGATGGCGAGTTTCAGCAGCATTTCGGCTATTTGATTGCAGAACTTCTGCGCGTCATCATGCCCGGTCGTCTGGTGTCGGTGCACTGCATGAATCTTCCGGCAATGAAGAGCCGTGACGGATTTATCGGCGTGAAAGATTTTCGCGGCGACATTATCCGGGAATTTAGTGGCGCAGGGTTCATCTTCCATTCCGAAGTCTGCATCTGGAAAAATCCCGTTACGGAAATGCAGCGGACAAAGGCACTGGGATTGCTACACAAGCAGATCCGCAAGGACTCGTCCATGTGCCGTCAGGGCCTGCCTGATTATGTGGTCACATTCCGCAAGCCGGGGGAAAATCCCGAAATGATCCCGCATGATTATGAGTCTTTCCCTGTTGACGTATGGCAACGATACGCCTCGCCGGTCTGGATGGACATCCGGCAGTCGAATACGCTACAGCGCAAGAGTGCGCGCGACGAAAAAGACGAGAAGCATATTTGCCCGTTACAGCTGGACGTGATTGAGCGCTGCATCGATCTCTGGACGAATCCCGGCGACATTGTGCTTGACCCGTTCGCGGGTATCGGTTCCGTGCCGTATCAGGCGGTTCTGATGGGTCGTCGCGGCCTCGGAATTGAACTGAAGGATTCGTACTATGCACAGATGGTCAAGAATCTGGAAGCAGCGGAAAGTCAGGCGGACGCATACGGCGTGAATACTGATGCGCGGCTGCGCTGCCCGACCTGTGGCGTCAAGGTTAACTCCGGCATCTGCCCGATTTGCGGAACGGAGGTCTATCCAAGAAAGGAGAGCAAAAATGAAGAATAGAGTCATCGCTGTTGATTTTGATGGAACTCTTTGCGAGAACAAATGGCCCCAGATCGGCGCGCCGCGAAAGGCTATCATCAAGCGGGTTTTGGATGCACAAGCCGACGGCGCAAAAATCATTCTCTGGACTTGCCGTGAAGGTGAACTGCTCCAGCAGGCCGTTGACGCCGCCGCTTCGTGGGGCATCGGATTTGATGCGATCAATGATAGTCTGCCAAGCTGGAAAGACGCATGGAACAGCAATCCTCGGAAGATTGGCGCATCCGAATACTGGGATGATCGCGCTGTAAGCATTCCCGAATTTGGCGCGTTGCCGGGAGAGGTAGACGATTATGATCGTTAAGCAGTACCGTGGGCGTGTTTTCGGTGCAAATTTGACGGTCAAAGAACAAAAAGCTTTGCAGCTTGAAATCAATCGCCAGATCATCGAAGCTGATCGAAGATTTGTGAATGACGTTGACGCGATGGTTCTCTATTTTCTGTTCAAGCACCTTGGATTCAAGAAGAAGCGGCTCAGACGAGCATGGGAACAGTTTACGGTCATTCATGACGATCTCGTCCGGCACTATGAACTGCCCACCACCGACAACGCATGGCTTGCAGACGCCGAATTGAAAAGGATCGGCGTTGATGTCGCTGCGTGGAACGCCGAGAAGGGAGTTGCAGGATGATTCGCTGGTATGCCGTTTACCGCGTCAGAGACGACGCTCTGCTCGCTTGCGGCACTGCCAAGCGCTGCGCTGCAATGCTGGGTTTTACCAGTCCGCAGTCGCTCTACACGATGGTTCAGCGACAGCGGCAAGGAAAACTCAGACGCTTTGAAGTCTACTTTGAAGACGTGGACGATCAGGCTGAATTTATTGAGGATTGTGCAGATCAATCATTCTGCCCCGTTGTTTTGTCCCCTCATGTCCCGCAAATACGCGGTATGATTCAAGTGAACGGCACTCAGCGAAATGCTTTGAAGGAGGTGAATTTGTGCGGGATGTAATTATTTACACAGACGGATCATGCCACGGTAATCCCGGCCCCGGCGGATATGCCGCCGTTGTGATCGACGGAGATCACAAGCGGGAACTCTCCGGCGGCGATTGGGATACCACAAATAACCGTATGGAACTAACGGCTGTAATCGTTGGTCTGCAATCTCTTGAGGCCCCGTCAAGTGTCACGATCATATCGGACAGTCAATACGTTGTGCGAGGCATCAACTGTATGCAGGATGGCACGTTTCGTAAAATGTCTCACCGCGCCAGCCGAAAAAATGCAGATCTCTGGGAAAAGATTCTGCGGTATTCTTTGGTTCATAAGTTTTCTGCAATGTGGGTAAAAGCCCATGCCGGAAATGCGATGAATCATCGGTGTGATGCTCTGGCAAATATGGAAGCCTCTACGCTGGAAAGCGAAGCCCCGCAGCGCGCACAGGTTTTCACAGAACTGCTTCTTGATCGTACTTGTATGGATTCCGAAATCTCCAATAAGCATCGTATTCCGCTGATAACCGTATCAAAATATCGTGCGCAGTTTTTTGAACATCTGCGCAGGCATGAGAAAGGTGATACAGGCAATGGGCGATAAGAATGACCCGCATTATAATTCCAGCGGGTGTCTTGATCCTACAGCGTACATGGCTATCCGTCATGTCGATCAGGAGATGGCAGCAATCGATGGTCGAGTTAGTCTCGTCATCAAAACAGTCAAAAACATCATTCATCTCGCGGGTGTTGAGTAGATAGGGCGAATCGAACTGAGAGATCAAAAAACAGGGAGGTATTTCAGATGAGCACAAAAGATGATAAATTTCATGTAGTCAATAGCGCGCTCGGCGCTGCTGCCCTTTTGGAGCAGCTGGCCGAAGAAAGCACGGAACTTGCACACGCGGCTTTGAAGCAGGCGCGGATCGAGCGTGACGAGAATCCGACGCCAGTATCCGCCAGCGAAGCGTTCTCAAATCTCTTCGAGGAGGTCGCGGACGTGCGCCTCTGCATCCGGGCATTGGAATCCATGATTGGGCCGATGGATACAAAAGAGATTGAGGATGAGAAGCTGACAAGGTGGGTGGAACGGATCGAGGCTACACAGGCGAAGAAAAAGCAAGCGGTGCAGCGGAAAAAAGAGCGGCACGATACGTTAATTTTCTTTTGCCCCGTTAGCTAAATATATTTGACTATTCAGGACAGGTGTAGTAAAATATTTTTAGCTATCAAGAATATGCCCGACCGCGATCATGCTTGCGGGCGCGGTAGAAGAGGTACGGACTATGAATTTGTTAAATGATCGGCAGATAGCTATCTCCGTCGGCCAGACCCGCAAAGACATGAGCTGGAAGCCACAGACTCTGACTATCTCCGAACTGTACGAAAGGCTGCGGACACCGGTGCGCGGCATGGAAACCATAGCGCAGTATGCAAAGCTGGCAAAGCGTCAGCAGGACGATCTGAAGGATGTCGGCGGCTTTGTCGGCGGCGCTCTGAGCGGCGGCAGGCGGAAAGCAAACGCTGTCATCGGGCGCGACATCGTGACGCTGGATTTCGATACAATCCCCGCATACGGCACGGAAAATGTCATTCAGGCATTTGAAGGGCTGGGCTGCAGCTTCTGTGTTTACAGCACACGCAAGCACGTCGAAACCGCCCCGCGGCTGCGCGTTCTGCTTCCGTTAAGCCGGACGGTCACACCGGATGAGTACGAGGCCATAGCCCGCCGAGTTGCGTCGATGATCGGCATACAGATGGCTGACCCGACAACATTCGAGCCCTCGCGCCTGATGTATTGGCCGTCCTGTAGTTTAGATAGCAGCTACGTCTACCACTATGCGGACAAGCCGCTGGCGGACGCAGACGGCCTGCTGGCGACTTATACGAACTGGCGCGATTGGAATGAGTGGCCGCAGGTTCCCGGCGCTGCCGTCAAGTATCAGAAGCTCGCTGTGCAGCAGGTTGACCCGGAAACAAAAAGTGGCATCGTAGGCGCGTTCTGCCGTACCTACGACATCTATCGGGCAATCGCAGAACTGCTGCCGGGAATCTATGCCCCGGTTGACAACAGCCCCGACCGTTTTACATACCTCGGTGGCTCGACCACTGGCGGCGCGATTGTGTACGGTGATGGAAAGTTTTTGTTCTCTCACCATGCGACTGACCCGTGCAGCGCGCAGCTGGTGAATGCGTTCGACCTGGTAAGGCTACACAAGTTCGGACAGATGGACGACGATAGCGTTCCGGGTACACCGTCGAACAGACTTCCGTCCTACAATGCGATGTGCGATTTCGCCAGTGCAAATTCTGCGGTGAACGCGCTCATGGCAAAAGAGCGCGCGGAGCAAGCGGTCAAGGATTTCGAGGGCGTCGCAGCCCCCGGCGCGGGTGCAGCAGCTGAGGATGACACAGAATGGCAGCAGCGCTTGCAGTACACACAGAACGGCTCTGTGAAGGGAACTATCGACAACTGCGTTATCATTCTCGACAACGATCCGCTTCTGAAAGGCAAATTCGCGCTGAATGAATTTGCTGGCCGGGGTGAGGTTTTAGGCGTTCTGCCGTGGCCGACGCAGCCAGATCGGCACTATTGGACAGACACGGACAATAACGGCCTCTACTGGTTTATGGAGAAATATTACGGCATCACAAAGCGTGGGAACATTGATGCGGCGTTGTTGCTGCATTCGCAAAAACACGCATTCAATGAAGTCCGCGATTATCTCGACAGTCTGGAATGGGACGGGACTCCGCGGCTCGGAAATCTGCTGATTGACTATCTCGGCGCGGAGGATTCCGACTATACGAAAGCCGTCACACGGAAATCTTTTGTCGCCGCCGTCGCCCGTGCAATGGAGCCGGGAACGAAGTTCGATAATATGCTCATCCTCTGCGGCCCGCAGGGCATCGGCAAATCGACCTTGCTGGATCGTATGAGCAAGGGCTGGTTTAACGACTCGATCCGCACCTTTGAGGGTAAGGACGCATCCGAACTTCTCCCCGGTGTCTGGATCGTGGAAGTCGCAGAACTCGACGCATTCCGGCGTACCGACGTATCCCGCATCAAGCAGTTCCTCTCACTCCGCTCTGACCGATACCGCGCGGCATATGGCCGTCACGTCTCGGAGTTGCCCCGCCGATGCGTGTTTTTCGGCACCTGCAATCAAATGGAGTTCTTGCAGGATGACACCGGCAACCGGCGCTTCTGGCCCGTTGACGTGGGCATTCAGCCCCGTGAGAAAATGGTATGGAAGGATCTCACGCCGGATGTCGTCGATCAGATCTGGGCAGAGGCTAAAGCCCTTCTTCCGTGGGAGCCGTTGTTCCTGTCCGGCAATATTGAAGCAGCTGCCGTTGTCAAGCAGGAAGAGCATCGAAGCATTGATCCCCGCGAAGGGATGATCCGCGAGTTTGTCGAATCGAAGATTCCGGAGGACTGGGCAAACTGGACGATTGACCGTCGGCGGGATTTTTGGAGCCAATCAGCACATGGAAATATCAAGCTGGTTGAGCGAAAAAGGATCTGTGCAATCGAGATTTGGGTGGAACTGTTCAATAAAGCGCGCGTTGATTTCAGTGCGGGATGTAAGGATTCACGCGAGATCAATTCAATCCTGTCAGGTCTGGACGGCTGGGAACGTCAAAACGGCATGGCTGTGCCGCAATACGGCAAGCAGCGAGGCTTCCGAAAAGCCGATGCAGCGGACAGATGAAAATGGCAAATTCTGGGGTAACGGATATGTCTACAATTACGCAATAAATTGTAGACAGAATTGTAGAACTGTTACCGCGCAAGCAGTTGAGCGGTAACAATTCTGTCAATCGGTAACAATCGATTGTAGACACGTTTTTCCCAGTGATATCAATGGTTCCAGGCTCTTAGTAACAATTCTACAATATATACTATATAGACCTAAATATTAGACAGATAGAGAAATTAGAGGGTAAATATAGGACTCTAATTCCTCTAAACGCCTAAAAATCGGGTCTATACGCGCGCGCGTGTATAATTGACACCGCCTGCTTTTAGCGGCGCATTTGCGAATCGGCATGGCACGGTGAGAGGAACAAGCGGAAGCCAGACAGCGAGGCTGGGAAACGGCGATAAGCGATGACATGTGCTGTGCTGGTGAGCCGCTGCACTCGTCCCGTGGTGGACGCTTACGCGCACACGAATGATACGGAGGTTTGTTCGTGCTTGAGAAAGAAATTGAACGGCGGTTGATAAAGCCGATCCGCGCCCTCGGTGGTCTGTGCCTGAAGTTCGAGTCACCGGGCTATACGGGCGTCCCGGATCGTCTGATACTGCTTCCCGGCGCTGCTGTGGTTTTCGTGGAGACGAAGCAGCCGGGAAAGAAAGAGCGTGCGCGTCAGCGCTATGTGCATGAAGTTCTGCGCGCTCTTGGTTTTTTGGTCTATAACACGGTGGATACGCCGGAGAAGGTGCAGCGTGTCTGTGCCGACTGTGAGAGGATGGTGCGTCATGGAATATAAGCCGTATCGGTATCAGCAATACTGTCAGGACGCGATCATCCGTTTGCCGTCCATCGGCCTTTTCATCGACATGGGCCTCGGTAAGACAGTCGTAACGCTGACCGCGCTCGATCAGCTGAAGCGGATGTACTGGGCCGTCAATCGTGTTCTGGTCATTGCACCGAAGAAAGTCGCGGAGGACACATGGCAGACGGAGGCGCGGAAATGGGATCACCTGAAGCATCTGCGCGTGGCAAGTGTGATGGGGACAGCTACACAGCGGATCAACGCGGCGATGAGTGCAGCAGATGTCTACGTCATCAATCGTGAGAACGTGCAATGGCTGGTTGAATATTTCGGCTGGGACTGGCCGTTTGATACGGTCGTTTTGGACGAAAGCAGCAGCTTCAAAAACAGTCAGTCAAAACGATTCAAGGCCCTGAAGGTCGTGAGGCCGAAAATCAATCGCCTGATTGAATTGACGGGTACACCGAATCCGCACGGCCTCATGGATCTGTGGTCGCAGATCTATCTTCTGGACGGCGGAAAGCGACTGGGGCGGACGATCTCTGTCTACCGCGATATGTACTTTGTCCCGGATAAGCGCAACCGTACCACGATCTTCTCTTATGCGCCGAAGGAAGGTGCAGAGGAGAGCATTTTCCAGTCGATCTCCGATATTTGCATCAGCATGAAAGCCGCCGACTACCTCGAACTGCCGGATATGGTCTACGAGGAGATTCCCGTCGTGCTGGATAATGCGGCCCGCAGGGCGTATTCGCAGCTTGAACGCGAAGCGATCTTGCAAATACCGGATGAAGAGACAATCACAGCGAACAACGCTGCTGCACTGTCCGGGAAGCTCCTACAGCTCTGCAATGGCGCAGTGTATGACGAGGATCACAACGTCATCCCCGTCCATGACTGCAAGCTGGAGGCGTTCATGGAGACGGTGGAGCAGCTTGGTGGTCAACACGCTCTTGTCTGCTATTTCTTCAAGCATGATCTTGATCGGCTTCTGACAGCCCTGCAAAAGACTTCTTTGCGCGTCCGCGTTTATCATGGCCCGCAGGATAAAGACGACTGGAACGCCGGTCTGATTGACCTCCTGCTGATTCATCCGACGTCCTGCGGCTATGGCCTGAATTTGCAGATGGGCGGACATCACATCATCTGGTTTTCACTGACTTGGAATCTGGAAGAGTTTCAGCAGGCAAACAAGCGCTTACACAGGCAGGGCCAGAAGCTGCCCGTCATCGTGCATATGCTGGTCGTTCAGAATGCCCGCGATGAGGATGTTATCAGATCCCTGAATGACAAGGATCATACGCAGGAAAGACTTCTGGAATCGCTCAAAGTACGAATTGCCGCAGTGAAGGGGGAAGTTCAAAAATGACAGTAGCCGAATTATCGCAGCTTTATTACCTCGACCGCGAGATCAAAGCAAATCAGCGCCGCCTTGCAGAGTTGGAACGCAAAAAGGGCGATCCGTCATCCTCGCATCTGACCGGTATGCCCCGCGCTGCATCCAGCGACGGGCGCAAGGTGGAGCGCATTGTCGCCGCCATTGCCGATACGCAGGCGATTATTGCCGACCGCACAGAGCGCTGCATCATCGAACGCGCGCGCCTACAGAGGTACATCGACACGATCCCGGACGCATTGACCCGTGAGATCTTTGCGCGTCGTTTCTGCGAGTTAGAGAGTTGGGAGAATGTAGCCAGAATTGTCGGCGGTGGAAACACCCCCGGCGGCGTCAAAAAACGGGCGTACCGCTACCTCAAAGCCACAAACGAGAATCCTGTCCCCGTTTGTCCCTCGCCCATGTGATATTATGGCACTGTGGATTCATAGCCTAGGGGGAATGTAAGGGCCTTGACCTCCTCCCTTACGCTCAGGCGTCCTCCTTATGGCGTCGCCGATGACGTCCACTTCTTCTTACGATCCGCTGACCGGCTTGCAGACGCCGGCCAGCGGATTTCAATATCCCTTGGAGGTGGCGCTTTGTATCGGCAGCAGCGCAATTACGAAAACCTGAATAAATCGATTTTTGATGGCATTGGTGAGTACGGCATTCCCGCTCTGGCCCCAACGATCCGTGATGTTGACAACTGGATCAGTTTCAACTTTGCGCGGACATGTGATAATCCGGAGATTCATGGGATCCACTTTTTCATCGACGATTACCAGTTCCAGCGCTTATGGTCACAGCCTGACAGCTATCTCGGACAGCTCCGCAGATTTCAGGCCGTTTGTACGCCGGACTTTTCCACATACACGGATTTCCCGAAAGCGATTCAAATCTACAACCACTACCGCAAGCATTGGCTCGGCGCGTATTGGCAACAGAACGGGATTACCGTCATTCCGACGATCAGCTGGAGTGACCACAAAAGCTATGATTGGTGCTTCGACGGAGAGCCGGAGGGCAGCTATGTCGCCGTCTCCAGTGTCGGAACACAGATGAGCAGACAGACCCGCGAATATTTCATTGACGGCTACCGCGAGATGATGGCGCGCCTGCAGCCCGCTGCGGTTATCGTTTACGGTACAGTACCGGACGAATGCACCGGCAACATCATCCCCGTTAAGGCTTTTCAGAGCAAATGGCGCAAACAGGATGAGAAAATTTGACTTCACATCGACGAGGTGATAAACTATATGGGCGGCAGAGGCAGCAAAAGCGGTATTACATCCGGCGCGGGAGCCGGAGGCGGCGGAGGAGCATTCCAGATCCAGCAAACACCGCCGAATACGGCGGCCACACCGCAACAGGCGCAGCAGCTGAATAACAGCGTTTTCAGTGACACGGATACTGCTGATTTCCATGACCTCTTCGGAGGCAGACAGTATTTCCAGAAGCAGAACCTCGATATCGATGCGCAGGTCGCTATTGTTGACTACCTTGATCCGAATACGGAACGCGGCAGTCTGTACAACATGAGCCAGAACATGAATCACGCGATCTCCACCGGCCAGAAGCTGACAGCGCAGCAGCGCTATGTGTACGACAGCATGGTTGATGCGTCGCATAACCTCGGCTATAACCTGAACCTTACGCGATACGATCACGGCGATATGATCGACGATCTGCTCCATCAGAAAGGTATTACCGGCGGGCATGATGGCATGTCGATCTCCGCGCTTAAAAACGTGCTTGTCGGACACGCATACGCAGATGCTCGCATTCTTTCCACGTCGGTAAACAACTTCCGCGATGCAAGTCCAGCGAGCCGTGATACGTTTACCACGCGCGAGGTCAAGATTACATATCACGCAAAAGCAAGCGCGCAAGCGCTTATGCCCGGTGACGGCCCCGGCGGGCGGCTGGGCGAGATGTGCCTTGCCCCTACGGGCACAAGAGGCCACAACACCTATCGCATCGTAGATGTCAAATACTCTGGCAATAAGGCCCGGAAGAAGGGCTATTCTACGGCGAGTCTGAACACCCGGCAGATCGAATTGATCGTCGAAGTTGATTGATAGGAGGTCACAACATGGCAAAGAAACCGACGAAGAAAGAAAGCATTGAGCAGGATTATGACCGCTGGAACACCGTTCCCGGTACGATGTATGCAATTAAACCCGGTGAAAAATTGACGACTCCGCGCGCGAAGGATTTCGGTACGCCGAACAGCCCCCTGAAAAGAGCAGCGCAGAAACCGGCGGCAAGGAAGAAATAACGGAGGTAGACTATGGGCGGACGAGGCGGAAAATCGAACCTCACAAGACCTTCTGCCGTTCCTGTGCCTCCTATGCTTCAGCCGCAGCAGCCTCCGATCAGTCAGCAGCCGCCGGATGACTCGAACACTCCTGTTCAGCTGGATGCGCTTGACGCACTGACCGGTATGGCCGATGCGCAGCTTGCGCAGTTCTTCGCCGACTCGCAGCAGACTGACCTTCCGAACCATCTCGGCGACGTGAACGACATCACGCAGAAATTCGTTTTTGCGGCGGGTCTGAACTCGAAACCGGAAGTTCTGGATGCGGCTGAATTCAAGCAGTTCATGGCCGATAATAATATTCCGCAGAGTGAGATCCTTTCCCGCAGCATCAACGGCGGTACGTTGCGAACGTCCACCGGCAGCACAAGGAATCTGACCGCGCAGCAGGTGGCTGACATGGCAATGTACAGCCGCCTGAATTATATCGGCGGCAAGCATGGCGGACAGGCATACGGCGCGGGCACATACTTTGACATGAACGGCGGCGGCAACACCGGTTATGCAAGCGGGATGACGCTGAATGCTGTCCTGAATCCCAAAACAGCGCGCATCATCACCGACCATGCGCTGCGGGCAAAGGCAGCGGCATTTGACAAATCGCATCCCGCGTTTGCGAAAGCAACCGGCGGCTATAAGACGTCGTTCCGGAATAACAACATGAGCGTTTATGCGCTTGTGCTGGGCTACAACGTCATCAAGGACGCATCCGGTAGCTATCACAACATCATCGACCGCAGCGCCCTTGTTTACAGGAAATAGGAGGTATTGGCATGGCTGAAAAAAAGTACAAGGAAGAAAAACTGGAAAAGGGCGAAGCGCAGGGCCTTTTTGACCTGTGGAATGCTGGCATGACCCCGCCGAAGAAGAAACCGGCGTTCAAGTCCGCTGGCAAGCCCAAGAGCGCCGCAGCCAAGAAACCCGGCAAGAAATAAATCCGATATACGTTCAAGCCTCTCCGCGGCACTGGGCCTGCGGAGGGGCTTTTATTCTGCGTGAAAGGAGGCGAAGTCGATGCCTGCAAAATTTACAAAAACTTACCCAGTAAAGCAGCCGAAGTATAAATGCAAAGAGGAAAT
>ENA-UOJC01001642-UOJC01001642.1-human-gut-metagenome-genome-assembly--contig:-C104-NODE-1642-length-28888-cov-10.246731_pt1 | contig 28888 bp, 30 predicted proteins | sample MGYA00242339_ERZ723886 | MGnify/ENA metagenome assembly ERZ723886 | reverse complement strand
AAAATGCGCTACTGCACCACCAACTACTTTGAAAAGCGGCAGGATCATTTTGTATGCGCCAACTACCGCAGCAATACGGGAAGCTGTTCGGCACACTTTATCCGTGCGGTTGTTCTGGAAGAATTGGTCTGGATGCACATGAGAACTGTCATTTCCTATGTCAGTCGGTATGAGGATCATTTCCGTGCCGTCATGGAGCAGAAGCTCCGGCTGTCCAGCGAAGCCGCGATCCGTGGACACAAGAAGCGGCTGGCACAGGCTGAAAAGCGGCTGGGAGAGCTTGACCGTTTGTTTATCCGCATTTACGAGGACAATGTGGCGGGGCGCATCACAGATGAAAAGTTTTCTATGATGAGCAAGACCTATGAGGACGAACAAGCGCAGCTTAAAGTGGAAATTCAGACTTTGCAGCAGGAAATCGAAGTACAGGAACGACAGATTGAAAACTTGGAGCAGTTTATCCAGCGGGTACGCAAATACGAGGACTTGGACGAGCTTACCCCCTATGCTCTGCGGGAACTTGTTAAGGGAGTTTATATTGAAGCCCCCGACAAGAGCAGCGGCAAACGGCGGCAGAACATCCGCATTTCCTATGATCTTGTGGGCTTTATCCCGCTGAATGAACTGATGAAAGAGGAAACGGCATGACCGAAGCCATGCCGTTCCTGCAAAAATACGATATTACTTTCTTACGACCCCTGCCCATTGGGGCGATAATTTTATTTTTCTCATTCGTCTTTATCGTCGTAGCTGTCGAGGAAATGGTGCCGCACGCCGTGCTGCTTATAGGCAATGAGCGTGTCGAGATTCACGTTCTCGACGCTCTTGAAGATGCACTTCTCGACGTCGGGGTTCGACTTCTTCAGCTCGCGTATCAGCTCCTTCGTCTCCTGACGCTTGGAGTGATTCTGCCCGTCGTTGCAGGTAGTGCAGGTGTCGGTAAACTTACACGCGCACTGGATGAAGTGCAGCCCGTTATAATCGCGCCACGCCTTGATATCGTCCTCGCGGATGAGGTACAGCGGGCGTATCAGCTCCATGCCGGGGAAATTCGTGCTGTGCAGCTTCGGCATCATGCTCTGTATCTGCGCGCCGTGCAGCATGCCCATGAGTATGGTCTCGATAACGTCGTCATAATGGTGCCCCAGCGCGATCTTATTGCAGCCCAGCTCCTGCGCGAAGCGGTACAGGTAGCCGCGGCGCATCCTCGCGCAGAGGTAGCACGGCGATTTCTCGACGTTGTAAACGGACTCGAAAATGTCCGTCTCGAATATCGTGACCGGTATGCCCAGCGCGCGGGCGTTATCCTCGATTATGCGGCGGTTGTCGGCATTGTAGCCCGGGTCCATCACGAGGTACTTGACCTCGAAATTGACCTCGCTGTACCGCTTCAGCTCCTGGAAGAGCTTCGCCATCAGCATCGAGTCCTTGCCGCCGGAGATGCACACCGCGACGCGGTCGCCCTCGTTGACGAGCTGATAGGTCTTGAGCGCCTTTATGAACTTGCTCATCAGCGACACGCGGAATTTCTTGCGTATGCTCTGCTCGACCCGCTCGCGCAGCTCCTCGTCGTTGCGGCGGCGCATCTCCGCGCGCAGCCACGCGATGTAGCCGCCCTCAAGGCTGTACGCCTCAAGTCCGCGGTCACACAGCTCGTCCACGAGGTCTACGCTCACGACGCCGCGTGCGCAGTAGATTATCAGCTTTTTCCCGTCGCCCGGCGGGGACGCCAGCAGTTCCTCCGCGCTTATGCCGACGGAGCCGGGAATAAAGCCGTAGGCACGGTCGCGCTCGCCGCGGATGTCGCATATAACGCAGTCCTCCGGCTGAAGCTCGCCGAGCTTTTCAACAGATATCTCCATGTTCGGCCTCCTCCGGACGCGTCATTCGCTCTTGGGCTCTTCCTTGTCTATCAGCACCCAGGATATTGAATCCGAGGGGCTGGGCAGATAGTTCACGACCACCGGCACGAAGCGGTACTCCGCCTGTCCGAGCGTGACGCGCGGCGTGATATCCTCCATGTTATAGACATAGGTGCCCTTGTCCGTCGGGTGGTACACGCGGTCGAAGAGCTTCATAAACAGCACCGCGTCCTGCCCGTTCGAGGTGTCGGGGCCGACGAGCGCCTTGCGGCTGTAGCAGTATATCGAGAGCCGCCCCGGCCTGTCCTGCAATGCGTCCGCCACGCTCATCGCGAAGCCGCACACCGCGTTCACGGCGCTCGGCGGGGAGGACATGTCGCGCGTGTAAACAAGCTTGGTGTTCTCGTCGGTTATCGTCGGGTGCAGGACGTTTGCGAGCACGACCTCGTCAAAGCCCATGTCGTAAAGCTCGTTGCACATATCGACGACGTACTGCCGAAGCTCGGTATTATACGGGTCGAGCCACGCGCCCTCGTCGTCGGTGTAGTTGCCGCCGAGCTCGGTGCGCAGGCATACGGTCGTGCTGCGGGACGCGTACAGCGCATCACGGCAGACGTTTATCTCCGCGACAAGGTAGATGTCCTTGTCCTCGCGGGCTTTCAGCCCCGCGATAAGCTCCGGTATCTGGCGGGTCTGATCCGTCTCGACATAGAGCCCGTAATTCACCGCGGCCTGTGCCTGCGAGTTCCACATGAGGTTGCCGCTCACGGGCTTCATCTCCAGCACGAGCGCGTTGCCGACGCTGAGACGGTCAGCGTATTCGTTGAGCTTGTCCTGCGTGATGTTCTCGCTCGAAACGTAGATTGCGCGCATCGCGGGGACGTCCTCGCCGACCTGCGCCTCGACGCCGGAGTAGTCCGGATCGTCAAAGGTTATCGACGCGTCCACCGGATCGAACACCTTCACGACGTTGCCCTCGGAGTCCACGGTCGTTTTCTCCTCGCTCTCGAGAAGCGGCAGCTCGACCGATACGCCATCCTTGGAGATGACGGCGTACTGCTGCATCGAATAGAACAGCACGACGGTCAGCACGAGGAGGCCGATTATAACGGCGGCGGGGATTATCGCATAGCTGCGCTTTTTCCGCCTGCCTTTGTAAAATTCACTGTTTCTTGCCAAAAAAGTTCCCCCCAGCTTTGGGTAATCAGTCCTCTATCATCTCTATGCGGCGGATGTGCCGCTCGCCGTTGGAAAACGGGGTGTCGAGGAAGGTGTCAACGATCTTCAGCGCAAGGCCCGGGCCGACAACGCGCGCGCCGAGCGCGAGGACGTTGGCGTCGTTGTGCTGACGGGTCGCCTCGGCGGAGAAGCAGTCCCCGCAGAGCGCAGCGCGGATGCCGTGCACCTTGTTCGCGGCGATGGAGATGCCGATGCCGGTGCCGCAGATAATGATGCCGCGCTCACACTCGCCGGAGGCGACTGCCTTTGCCACGGCCTTGCCGTACACCGGATAGTCGCAGCTCGCGTCGGAATAGGTGCCGAAGTCCTTGTATTCAAGCCCTCTCGCGTCGAGGTGTGCCATGACCTCTTTTTTCAGTTCAAAGCCGCCGTGGTCAGAGCCGATTGCAATCATTTTTATATTCTCCTATTCAACAGTAATCCTATTTTATATGCTTGTGTAATTGTACCACTAACCGCCGCGCGGTTCAAGCCCGCCGCACGATATATTGTAAACATTCGGTGAAGTCTATTGACATTGCGTGGACAAATTCTTAAAATAAATTCAGATACTGATTTACGAGGCGCAGAAATGAAGCAAAGGTTACAGAAATTTTTTGAAGGCCGGCAGGGCATGGACGAGCTGTCCAAGGCGCTGTTCTGGGGCGGGCTAGCGGCTCTGCTGCTGTCCGGATTGTGCATAAAGCTGCTCAACGGCGCGCTCAGCACGGTGCTGAGCTGGCTGGGGCTGGCGGCGGTAATATTCTGCTTCGTGCGCGCTTTTTCGCGGCGGCTGGCTCAGCGCGAGACCGAGAACAACGCGTTCCTCGCCATGCGTGCCAAGCGCAAGCGCGAGTGGGAAGCGCGGAAGGATCGCTTCCGCCAGCGCAAGAATTACAAGTTTTTCAAGTGCCCCGGCTGCGGCACGATACTGCGCGTGCCCCGCGGCAAGGGAAAGATACATATCAGCTGCAAATGCGGGTATATTCTATACAGGAAAACGTGAATTTGTGAATCGGGGCGGCCTCTGTGCCGTCCCGATTTTTTTGCTGGCTTGGCGCAGCCACCGCGCCAGTGCGAAATCTTTGCCGCGGAGCGCTGCCCCTTTTAGAGGAAGTGGCACGAAGTGCCGAAGGGGTCGCCAGGGCGGAGGCTGGAGCAGAGAGGAAAAGAAAGTATGCACCTTGAATATAAATTGTAGGGGACGGCCTCTGTGCCGTCCCGCTTTTATCCCCCTACCAACAATGACACCCCAGATGCTGCGGCGCAGCATCTGGGGTTCGCCATTAACTATTCAATTCCGCTCAGAATTTATTATCCAGCTTATAGCTGATATCTTCCTCGAAGCTGAGCTTTGTCTCGCGGCCGGAGAGCATGCGCGACACGGCGGGTATATGCCGCACGAGCACCGCAAGCCCCGCAAAGAGCGCAAGCTTCATCACCAGCGGATCGTCCACCAGCAGAAGCGACGCGATGCACATTACCGCGGCTCCGGCCACAGCGCCGAGCGAAACATACTTCGTCAGCCATATGCCGAGCACCACGAACAGCAGCACCGCCAGCGCACCGGAGAAGTTCACGAACGCCATCACGACGAGCATGCATATTATCGCGTGGCTGCCCTTGAGATCGTAAAACACCGGATACAGCCGCCCCATCACAAGGCAGAAGCCCGCAAACGCGCGCCCGACGGCGGCCTGACCCTTTATGCCCATCAGCAGCCCGCCGATGAGGATCGGCAGGATATCGCGCACAAGCTCTACGAGCAGCAGCTTCACAAAGCCCTTCGCGCCGTAGATGCGGCGGAAGTTAGAGAGCGCGGAGCTGCCCGTGCCGAGACGGCGCAGGTTCACATGAAAAACATAATTCGACGCGATAACGACGCTGCTCATGCTGCCGATGCCATAGGCGATGACGGCAATGATTATCAGCAGAACGGTATATATCATTCCTTCTCGCCTTTCTGCCGAATGACGATGCGTATCGGCGTACCCTCAAGGCCGAACACGGCGCGTATCTGATTCTCGATATAGCGCTGATACGAGAAGTGGAACAGCTCGCGCGAATTGCAGAATATCACGAAATTCGGCGGGCAGATGCCGGTCTGCGTCATGTAATATATCTTCAGGCGGCGTCCCTTATCCGTGGGCGGCTGGACTCTCGCCTGCGCGTCGGCAAGGACGTTATTGAGCATGCCGGTAGTGATGCGCATATGACTCTGGTCGTTTGCGAAGTTTATAAGCTCGAAGAGCCTGTCGGTACGCTGGCCGGTCATGGCGGAGATAAAGACGATGGGCGCGTAGCTCATGAAGCTCAGGTCGCGCATGATGTCCTTGCGCATCTTCTCCATGGTGCCGGTCTCCTTATCGACCAGATCCCACTTGTTGACGACGATGATGCTCGCCTTGCCCGCTTCATGCGCAAGTCCGGCAATCTTCGTGTCCTGCTCGGTGACGCCGTCGCGCGCGTCTATCATGATGAGGCACACATCCGCCCGCTCGATGGCGAGCTGCGCGCGCATGACGGAGAACTTCTCGATGCGCTCATCGACCTTCGATTTGCGGCGGATGCCGGCGGTGTCGATGAACATGAACTTGCCGTTCTCGTTTTCAAACAGCGTATCCACCGCGTCGCGCGTCGTGCCCGCGACGTTGCTGACGATGAGGCGCTTTTCGCCGAGGATGCGGTTTATCAGCGAGGACTTGCCGACGTTCGGCTTGCCGATGACCGCGACCTTGACGTAGTCCGGCTCCTCGTCCTCTTCCTCCGCCTCCGGAAAATACCTGACGCACTCGTCAAGCAAATCGCCGGTGCCGTGGCCATGGATGGCGGAGACGGCGATCGGATCGCCGAGGCCGAGAGAGTAAAACTCGTAGAGCGCGGGATCCTCCGCGCCGGTGGAGTCGGCCTTGTTGACGGCGAGGACGACGGGCTTGCGCGAGCGCAGCAGCATATTCGCCACGTCCTTGTCCGCTGCGGTAACGCCGGTACGGATGTCGGTGACGAGGACGATAACGTCCGCCGCGTTTATCGCTATCTGCGCCTGCTCGCGCATGAACAGCAGTATCTCGCTGTCGGTCATCGGCTCGATGCCGCCGGTATCGACTATATCAAATTTTCTGCCGCACCACTCGCACTCGGCGTAGAGCCTGTCGCGCGTGACGCCGGGCGTGTCCTCAACTATCGAGAGGCGCTGTCCGACAAGGCGGTTGAAGAGCATGGACTTGCCGACGTTCGGCCTGCCCACTATTGCAACAAGAGGTCTTGCCATATCTTTCCCTCCTATTTATATATCTATTTTATCAATTCTGATTGTATCTGTAATAATCTGTGTCCTCGCCGCGTTCGGGGAGCTTCACCTCGGGCAGCTCGCCCGCCATCGCATCCCACAGCGCGAAGCCGTCCTGCTCGATGGGGTATATCGGCACTCCCAGCTCGCGCACGGCCTCCTCAAGCGTGATATCGTCGAGGAAGTCCATCTCCTGCCGCCGCAGCATATTCTGCGATATCAGCAGCCGCTCGCCAAGGTCTTTCCCCTTGAGCTGGCGGATGAGATCCTGTCCGGTTATGAGGCCGGTGACGTTGATGCTGTGGCCGAAGAAGTCGTTGACTATCGGGTAGACCTTACCCTTTAGTGTATCATATTTTTCCTGCGCGATGTCCACAAGTTTCTGGAAATACGGCGCGGCGGAGACGCCGGTCGCGATCGTGAAGGGTACGCCGTCCGGCGGGTCGGACAGGCGCAGCGCGGAGCGAAACTCCGTCTCCAGCATGCGCAGCATACCCACGCCGTTTTCAAGCTGGGTGTGCTCCTCGAAGAATTCGTCCGGCGGGAACTCGCGTCCGGCGAGGATGTAGAACTCGTCCCCGCAGAAGAAGATGCGCGTGCCGTGTTTTTCAAGGCACCTGTCGCCGAACTCGGTTATCATGTCCAGCGTCTCGGCGGCGTGCTCCTTTGTGAACGGCGTCAGCGGGTACAGCCCCTCGCGGAACTTCGTCAGTCCCACAGGGACTATCGACACGCTGTGCACCCCGGGGTACATCGCCTCGAGGTCGCGCATCGAGCGCATAAGCTCCTCTCCGTCGTTGAGGCCGGGGCAGCAGACGATCTGGCAGTTCATCGTGATGCCGGATTCCGCGAAGCGGCGCATGGTGTTTATCGTCTCTCCGGCGCGCGGATTGCGCAGCATGGCGCAGCGCAGCTCCGGATTTGTCGTGTGGACGGAGACGTTTATCGGGCTTATATGCAGCGCGATGATGCGCTCTATCTCGCGCTTCGAGAGGTTCGTAAGCGTGATGTAGTTGCCGAGAAGGAAGCTCAGGCGCGCGTCGTCATCCTTGAAGTACATGGTGCGGCGCATGCCCTTCGGGAGCTGGTCGATGAAGCAGAAAACGCAGTTGTTCGCGCAGGAGCGCGGCGTGTCCATCAGGTAGCTCTCGAACTCGAGCCCAAGGTCGCCGCCAACGGTCTTGCGGACGTGCACCTCGCGCTCACTGCCGTCGGGGCGGCGGAGAACGACGTGCAGCTCGCTGTCGTAGGCGAAGAACTTGTAGTCGAGCACGTCTATTATTTTGTGGCCGTTTATCGATATGACCGCGTCGCCGGGGTGCGCTTTGCCATGCAGCGGGCTGCCGCGGTCGATGGATTTGATGAGATTGTCCATATTCCTCCGAAATCGCGCGGCGCAGCCAAATGCTCTGCTCCGCATACGCAAAAGGAGGAAAGGTACTACCCTTTCCTCCTCAAGCGTTTTTACTTGCTCTCCTCAACATTGATGACCGCACGGCCCTTGTACTGACCGCAGTGCTTGCAAGCACGGTGAGGCATGCAGAACTCGCCGCAGTTGGGGCACTTGACGATTCCGGGAGCGGTGAGCTTCCAGGTAGAAGAACGTCTCTTGTCACGTCTCTGTCTCGATACTTTTCCTTTTGGGACTGCCATGTTGACACCTCCTGATAACGGCTGTTTTGAGCAGCTCTATTTTAATCTTTATCCAAAAGCTGCTCAAGCACAGCAAATCTTGGATCATTTTTTTTGCGGCACCCACAGGGGCCGAGGTTAAGGTTTTTGCCGCAGTCAGGACACAGACCCTTGCAGTCCTCCTTACAGAGGAACTTGCTGTCCATATCCAGAATGAAGCAGGTGGACAAAATCTCGTCCAGATCTATTTCGTCACCCTGAAGCAGGAACAGCTCCGGATCGTCCTCGGCGTTCTCCTCCACGATGGTGGCGTGCAGCTCGGTGAGCTTGGTGCGCTCAAAGTCGCAGCCGCATCGGTCGCACACGCAGACCATATCCGCCCTGATCTCACCGGTCAGGTTCAGGATACCGGCCTCGTTATACACGCGCCCGACGGCCTTCGGCTTTGCCTTATACTCCTTTATCGCGGGGAAATCGAGCCTGTCGGTCTCCAGCTCCGTCTCGAAATCAACGGAAGCGCCCGGTATCTCAATTATCTCTCTCAGGTTAAGAAGCATAGTACACCTCGCACAGTCGCTTTAGTATTATAGATTAACTGACAAGGCTTGTCAACACTAATTTTATATAGTATAATAAAAAAAGTTAGAAAAACGAAAGGTTTCTGCCTGACAGCCATGAAAGAATTTACAATTAAAGCCAATGATGCCGGTCAGCGGCTCGACCGCTTTGTCGGCAAGGCCGTCCCCCTGCTGCCGGAATCGCTGCTGCAGAAGTACATCCGGCTCAAGCGGATAAAGGTCAACGGCAAAGGCGCCAAGCGCGACACGCGGCTCGCCCTCGGCGACACGCTTCAATTATACATCAACGACGAGTTTTTTGAAAGACCCCGCGAAGAAAATTCTTATTTAAAAGTCGGCACGCCGCGGCTCGACATCGTCTATGAGGACGAGAACATCCTGCTGGTGGACAAAAAGCCCGGTGTGCTGTGCCACAGCGCGGGCGTGTGGGACTACAACACCCTCATCGCCAACATTCAGGCCTACATGGCGCAGAAGGGCGAATGGCGGCCGAAGGAGGAGAACTCCTTTACCCCCGCGCTCTGCAACCGCATCGACCGCAACACCGGCGGCATCGTGATCGCGGCGAAAAACGCCGCGGCGCTGCGCGTGCTGAACGACAAGATACGCGACCGCGAGATCGAAAAATATTATCTCTGCGCCGTCCGCGGCAGGCCGAAGCCGGAATCCGGCCGGCTGGAGAACTATCTGTTCAAGGACGCGGATAAGAATCAGGTCTACGTGAAGTCTAAGCCCGAGCCCGGCGCGCGCACCGCCGTGACGGAGTATAGGGTGTTGCGCACGAATGGCGCGCTGTCGCTCGTGGAGTGCCGCCTGCTCACCGGCCGCACGCACCAGATACGCGCGCAGATGGCGCACGCGGGCTGGCCGCTGCTGGGCGACGGGAAGTACGGCGTCGAGCGCGTCAACCGCAGCTACGGCGAGAAGGGGCAGGCACTGTATTCGTACAGGCTGGAGTTCACGTTTCAGACGGACGCGGGCTGCCTTGAGTACCTCCGCGGGAAGGAGTTCCGCGTGAAGAGCGTGGACTTTGCGGAGAAGTATTTCGGCGTGACGGAGCTGGAATTTTAATTATTATTATATTATAAATTATATTACGGAGAAACACTATGCTATCAGTAAACGATCTATCCATGCAGTTCGGCTCGTCGGTGCTGTTTTCGCGCGTCGATCTGCAATTCACCGCCGGCAACTGCTACGGCATCATCGGCGCGAACGGCGCGGGCAAATCCACCTTCATCAAGATACTTTCCGGCGAGCTGGAGCCGACCTCCGGCAGCGTCGTGCTCGACCCGAAGCGCCGCATGTCCGTCCTCAAGCAGAACCAAAGCCTCTTCGACGACTACACCGTGCTCGACACGGTCATCATCGGCAACCAGCGGCTCTACGACTGCGGCAAGGAGAAGGACGCGATATACGAAAAAGAGGACTTCACCGACGAGGACGGCATCCGCGCGGCGGAGCTTGAGGAGGAATTCGCCGAGCTCGGCGGCTGGGAAGCCGAATCCGACGCGGGGCGCATCCTTCAGGGTCTCGGCGTGGACGTCAGCCTTCACCAGAGCCTCATGCGCGACGTTGATCCGCGTCTCAAGGTCAAAGTTCTGCTCGCGCAGGCGCTGTTCGGCCACCCCGACGTCATCCTGCTCGACGAGCCGACGAACAACCTAGACCTTGCAAGCGTCGTCTGGCTGGAGGACTTTCTGATGGACTACGAGGGCACCGTCCTTGTCGTCAGCCACGACCGCTATTTTCTCAACAACGTCTGCACCCACATCGTCGACATCGACTACGGCAAGATAAAGATGTACGTCGGCAACTACGACTTCTGGTACGAGTCCAGCCAGCTCATCCAGAAGCTGATAAAGGATCAGAACAAGAAGGCCGAGCAGAAGATTCAGGAGCTGCAGACCTTCATCGCCCGCTTCTCTGCGAACAAATCCAAGTCCCGTCAGGCGACCTCGCGCCGCAAGCTGCTCGACAAGATCACCGTCGAGGAGCTGCCCGCCTCGAACCGCCGCTACCCGTGGGTCGGCTTCAAGGCCGAGCGCGAGCCGGGCAAGGATCGCCTTTTCGTCACCGAGGTCAGCAAGACCGTGGACGGCGTGAAGCTTCTGAACAACGTCAGCTTCATCGTCGGTAAGGAGGACAAGATCGCCCTCGTCGGCAAGAACGAGCTTGCCGTCACGATGCTGTACAAGATACTCATGGGCGAGGAGGAGCCGGACAGCGGCACGGTCAAATGGGGCGCATCCATCACGCCCGCCTACTTCCCCAAGGACAACGGCGCGTACTTCGACGGCTGCGAGCTTGACCTCATCGACTGGATGCGCCAGTTCTCCGAGGACAAGCGCGAGAGCTATCTGCGCACCTTCCTCGGCCGCATGCTCTTCTCCGGCGACGATGTGTACAAGACCGTCAAGGTGCTCTCCGGCGGCGAAAAGGTGCGCTGTATGCTCAGCCGTATGATGCTCTCCGGCGCAAACTTCCTGCTGTTCGACCAGCCGACGAACCATCTCGACCTCGAGAGCATCGCCGCGCTCAATAACGGCATGGAGGCCTTCAAATATAATATCATCTTCTCCTGCCACGACCACCAGCTCACCCAGACCGTCGCAAACCGCATCATAGAAGTCACCGACACCGGCATAATCGACCGCATGTGCAGCTACGACGAGTATATGCATATCAGCGATCTGGAGTCGGGTATAAGAGAATAAGGGAGGAAGCAAGCATGACCGAAAGCGATCTCAAACTTATTGATTTTCACGTCACCGATATCACCTGCCACGTCAACACCGGCGTGAGTGAGGAGCTGCCCATGTCCATAAAGAGCAGCGTCAGCGCGCGTATGCCGGAGGAATTCGACGGCAGCCTGTATATCTACCTCAAGACCACCATCACAGGCCAGGATGAATCCCTGTTCCTGCTGGATGTGCTGACCGAGACTATCGTGCGGCTGCCCGAAGGCAAGACCGAGCTTGACGAGAACGACGCGCCGCCCTGCATCACCTTCGCCCGCCGCCGCAGCTACAAGGCGATACTCGAGATGAGCAAGTCCATGGGCATCGCCCCGCTCGATCTGGAAAAGACGCTGGACTGAGCTTTTCCGCCGCCGTTCGGCGCTGGCGGACACATTTCCTCCATTCCCGCACAAAAAGTTCTTGACAACGTGCGGGAATGGTGTATAATACGAGCATGTTTAATATTTTAACTCGTTGAAGCCCCCAGAATTGCAAGAGACTGGAGGCGGAGAGTCTCTGGAGAATCCCTTGGCCGGCTGGCCAAAGGGTGCCGAAGGTGCAAGGCTCGCGCAGAGCCGAATCTCTCAGGCAAAAGGACAGAGCGGCTCCCCGATCCGATGCGGATCGGGAATATATCGCTTTTGTTTTTCTCCGGAGCTGTGGCCGTCTGGCCGCAGCTTTTATCACTTTTATAAGGAGAAATCAGCATGGAAACCTTACTCAAGATCGTTCAGACCGTCAACAGCTATCTCTCGGACTACATCCTCATCGTCATGCTCGTCGCCGCGGGACTTTTCTTCTCGATAAAGACCCGCTTCGTGCAGGTGCGCTATTTCGGCGCGGCCATGCGCAAGGCGTTCGGCGAGGTCAAGCTCTTCGGCAAGAAGCATGACAGCGGCATGAGCTCGTTCCAGGCGCTCACCACCGCCATCGCCGCGCAGGTCGGAACCGGCAACATCGTCGGCGCATCCGGCGCGATCCTCATCGGCGGCCCCGGCGCGATATTCTGGATGTGGATAATCGCGTTTTTCGGCATGGCGACGATATACGCCGAAGCCGTCCTCGCGCAGACCACACGCGTCGTCCATGAGGACGGCACGGTCAGCGGCGGCCCCGTGTACTACATAACCACCGCCTTCAAGGGGCGCGGCGGTAAGTTCCTCGCAGGCTTCTTCGCGGTCGCGATAATCCTCGCCCTCGGCTTCATGGGCGCGATGGTGCAGTCCAACTCCATCGCCGAGGCCTGCCACAACGCCTTCGGCGTGCCGAATTGGGTCGTCGGAGTGGTAATCGCGGCGGTGTGCGCGTTCATCTTTATCGGCGGCGTGCAGCGCATCGCGTCCGTGTCGGAGAAGATCGTCCCCGTCATGGCGACACTGTACCTCATCGGCGGACTCGTCATCCTCATCGCACGCATCCGCTACATCCCCGATACCATCGGCATGATCTTCAAATATGCCTTTGTCCCCAACGCGCTCATCGGCGGCAGCATCGGCTACGCGCTGAAAACCGCCATCAGTCAGGGCGTAAAACGAGGCCTGTTCTCCAATGAAGCCGGTATGGGCTCCACCCCGCACGCCCACGCGCAGGCCAACGTCAAGACCCCGCACGAGCAGGGCATCGCCGCCATGGCGGGCGTGTTTATCGACACCTTCGTCGTCCTCACCATGACCGCCCTCGTCGTCATCTCCACGCTCTACGCGGGCAACGGCGTGCTCGCCTCCGGCGCTGCCGAGGGCATAAGCAAGACGAACATGGCACAGCTCGCGTTCTCGTCGGTGATGGGCAGCGGCTTCGGCAGCGCGTTCGTCGCGATATGCCTGCTGTTCTTCGCGTTCTCCACCATTGTCAGCTGGAACATGTTCGGCCGCGTCAACTGCCGCTATCTCTTCGGCAAGAAGGCCAATCTCATCTACTCCGTCATCGCGATCGCGTTCATCTTCCTCGGCTCGCTGCTTTCCAACGACCTCGTCTGGGAGCTGACGGATATGTTCAACCAGCTCATGGTCGTGCCGAACGTCATAGCGCTGCTGGCGCTGTCCGGCATCGTCGTCGCCTCCGTCAAGGCCGCCGACAGCCACAAGCTCGACAACAAGTAATAAAGCGTGTATAATAGCGATGCAGGAAACTGCATCGCTATTTTTTTGGAGGAATACCTATGGATAATATAAATTATATAGATATGCCCGTTTCGGAGTTCACCGCGGCGCTCGCGTCTTCATCGCCCGCGCCCGGCGGCGGGGGCGCGTCCGCGCTCGCGGCGGCGCTCGGCGCATCGCTCGGCTGCATGGTGGGTGAGCTCACCGTCGGTAAGCCTAAATATGCCGCGAACGAGCCGCGCCTGCGCGAACTCATCGCCGAGGCGCAGTCCCTGCGCGAGCGGCTGCTGACGCTCGTGGATGCGGACGCCGAAGCGTTTCTGCCGCTGGCCGAGGCGTACCGCCTGCCGAAGGACGCGCCGGATCGCGGCGCGGTGATGGAGAAATGTCTGGCGGATGCCGCCGCCGTGCCGATGGAGATACTCGAGCTGAGCTGTCGGGTCATCGCGCTTCAGGAGGAGTTCGCCGCGCTCGGCAGCAGCCTTGCGGTATCGGATGCCGGTACGGGCGCGGTGTTCGCGTGGGCGGCGATGTACGGAGCGGCGCTCAACGTGCTCGCGAACACCCGCCTTATGGCCGACCGCGAGCGCGCCGAGGATATGAACCGCAGCGTGAACAAGCTGATGCAGGAGTATCGGGTCAGAGCCGACCGCGTGTATGGGGATATTTTCGCAAAGCTGAGCGACAAATAGTTTATTGACAAGCCCATGCCCGTGTAGTACACTCTCCTTGCGCCACATCCGCCCAGAGCGGAGCGGCAGCAGGAGGAATTTAATATGAGCAACTCAACCCCGCGCAAAGGGCTGAAGCGGCAGGTGGGTCTGTCGCTGTTCTCGGCGATCATCGTCGTGCTGACAGTCCTCGGCAACTTTGTCCGTTTCGGTCCCGTTCCCATTACGCTTTCGCTCGCGCCGATAATCATTGGTGCGGCGGTCTACGGCAGCTCGGCAGGCGCTCTGCTGGGCGGCGTATTCGGTCTGGTCGTCCTTCTCGGCGGTATTTTCGGCTGGGACGGCGGCACGGTCATGCTCCTCATGGGGCTCAATCCCATCGGCTGCATACTCATCTGCATCGGCAAAGGCATTCTCGCCGGATATCTCTCCGGGCTTGCCTACCGCGCGATTGAGAAGAAAAGCCCCCTCGCGGCCGTCGTTACGGCGGGCATCGTGTGCCCGGTCGTCAACACGGGTCTTTTCATCATCGGTATGCTCGTTTTCTACGGCTCGACCCTGCAGAGCTGGGCGGGCGGGCAGAACGTGATATACTACGCGATCTTTGGCCTCGCCGGTATCAATTTCGTTGTGGAGCTGCTGGTGAACCTTGTGCTCTCCTCCGGCATCACGACCGTTATCAAATACGCCGCGTCCCGCAGGTGATCGGTAAGTAAATAGGAAATAGTGAGTAAAGCTCCGGTAATACTTATCGTATTACCGGAGCTTTTGCGCATGTGGGGACTTGCGGGACAATTTGTGGTGCATTCTGTCTTTTCGCTATTGGCAATATTCCAAGTCTGGCGACCCCTCAGTCGGCCGCAGGCCGACAGCGTCTCGCTGCGGCTCGGTCACGGCGCGGCTCTGACATGCCACCGGCATGTCATTCACTACCGCGCCGCCGCTTCGCTACCTAGTAGGGGCGCCAAGAGGTGCGGCCCCACCACTTTCAACTTACCCGAACAGCAGATTCACCAGCACGCAGAGCGCGGCGCCGAAAGCGGTGGGCAAGGCTGCAGCGAGGACTGCCCAGCGCATGCCGCCGCTCTCCTTCTTTATCGTCAGGAGCGTCGTGGAGCACGGCCAGTGCAGCAGCGAAAAAATCATCACGCACGCCGCCGTCGCCTGCGTCCAGCCGTTCGCGGCCAGCACCCCGCGCAGCGAAGCGAGCCCACCCAGCGGCGCAAGCCCGCCCTGCGCCGTATAGATCATCACCGCCACCGGCAGCACGATCTCATTTGCAGGCAGGCCCAATATAAACGCCAGCAGGATCGCGCCGTCCATCCCTAACAGCCGCCCGACCGGATCAAGGGCGTCCGCCGCGTGCTGCAGAAGGCTCGCACCGCCAACGCTGATATTCGCCAACGCCCATATCGCCGCGCCTGCCGGAGCGGCGACCGCCGCCGCGCGGCCGAGCACGAACAGCGTCCGGTCAAAGATCGAGCGCACGAGCACCTGCCCGACCTGCGGCATCCGGTACGGCGGCAGCTCCAGCACGAAGCCGCTCTCCAGGCCTCTCAGCAGCGTGGCCGAGAGAAGCCCCGTCGCCGCAAATGTCAGCAGCACCGCGCCCGCGATCACACCAGTCAGCAGCAGCGCCGGAACGAAGGCTCCGCCGGCGGCGAAAAACATCGTGATCAGCGCTATCAGCGCCGGAAAGCGCCCGTTGCAGGGCATAAAAGCGTTCGTCAGCATCGCAAGCAGCCGCTCACGCGGGGAGTCGATGATGCGGCAGCCGACCACGCCCGCCGCGTTGCAGCCCAGCCCCATGCACATCGTGAGCGCCTGCTTGCCGCAGGCATGGCAGCTCTTGAACGGGCGGTCGAGATTATACGCGACGCGCGGCAGGTAGCCCACGTCTTCAAGCAGCGTGAACAACGGGAAAAATATCGCCATCGGCGGCAGCATCACCGACACCACCCACGCAAGCACGCGGTACGCCCCCTCGGCGAGCAGCCCGCGCAGCCAATCGGGCGCGCCGAGCGCCGCGAGCAGCGCGTTCAGCGCCGTCTCACCGCGCGAGAGCAGACGCGACAGCAGCTCTGACGGGTAATTCGCGCCGATGATGGTCAGGTACAGCACCATCGCGAGCAGCGCCAGCATCATCGGGTAGCCCAGCAGCCGCCCCGTGACGACGCGGTCAACGCGCCGGTCGCGTCCGGTATAGCCCGCGGCGCGCCGCACACAGGCGGCGCACACGCTCTCGCCCTCCGCCATTATTGCCGAGACGAGCATATCCTTCAGCCGCTCGCCGTCTATCCCCTGCGCCGCAAGGAGTTCCCGCTCCGCCGCCGTGAGGGTCGGCAGGGCGCTGCCGAACAGCCCGCCGCCGAGAAACGCGTCGATGCGGCGGTTCAGCGTATCGTCGTTTTCAAGCAGACGCAGGCAGAGCCAGCGCGGGCAAAGCCGCCCCGCACACAATTTTTCCGCCGCGGGCAGCAGCGCCGTGACCGCGGCCTCCACCGGCGCGGGGTACGGTATCGCATAGCTTTCCGCCGCGGGCGAGACCAGCATTTCCGGTATCGCGGCGAGGAGGCTTTCCCGTCCGGCACGCGTCCGCGCGGACACGCACACCGCGGGCATACCCAGCCGCGCCGACAGCGCCGCCGCGTCCACCTCTATCCCCTTCCGCGCCGCCTCATCGACAAGATTGACGCACACGAGCGCGCGCCCGCCCAGCTCAAGCGTCTGTAAAACAAGGTTCATATTCCGTTCAAGGCAGCACGCGTCGCAGACGATGATGACCGCATCCGCGCCGCCGAAGCATATAAAATCGCGCGCGACCTCTTCCTCCGCGGAGCGCGCCATCAGCGAATAGCAGCCCGGGAGATCGACCAGCAGATGCTCGCCGCAGCGGCCGCGCGCGTTCACGACGGTCTTGCCAGGCCAGTTTCCCGTGTGCTGGTGCAGTCCGGTGAGGCCGTTGAAAACCGTGCTCTTGCCGACGTTCGGGTTCCCGGCCAGCGCGATCACGCTCCCGCCCGCGCCGGGGCGCAGTTCAGTCTCCGCCGACGCGCCGCGTCCGGTGGAGCTTCCGGTCAAGCCCATGTCTCTCCCTCCTCCGCAGTCCGAAGAATGATGCTCAGGCAGTCCTCGCGCCGCAGCGCCAGCACCGCGCCGCGCACAAGAAACGCCCGCGGGTCGCCGCCGAGACTGACGCCGACGCACTCGATGCGTGCGCCTGGGGTCAGCCCCATATCCAGCAGGCGGCGGCGCATACCGCAGCCCTGCTCCAGCCGCACAAGCTCCGCCGTCTCGCCTGTGCGCAGCCGCGCAAGGCTGAATTCTCCGTTACAGTCCAAAAATAACACCCGCTTCCACCATCAGTATATTGCGCGGCGGCAAAGCGGGTTCATTCCCCCCTCGACTTTTGGGGAGAAGTGTGATATATTCGATTATATACATCTAACCACCGGAGGCGCGAAAATGCCCGCAATAATCGACCATAACGCAGTCAAAATGAATATCCTCGCGGCGTTCCAGAGCTGCATCGAGGAGCGCACCATCACGCAGATACCGCTGCGCATGGTGGCCGAGCGCGCCGGAATGTCGCACTCGAAGCTGCTGTATTACTTCAAGAGCAAGCATGAGCTGCTGGTGAGCTACGTGCGCTACACGCGCGAATACATGACGGAGAAGTGCGTGGCGTGGTTTGCGGAGCACCCGCGCGAAAACTACGGCTCGAACCTCGACTACATGAACGCGTTCATGGAATACGTCGCGGTCGGCAAGCCCGGCGAGGTGCGCCCGAACGCCACCACGCAGACCTACGTTCTTGCCCGCTACGACGATGAGATCGGCCGCCTTGTGCGCGAGGAATTCGCCGAGTGGCGGCGCATCATGGAGCGGTGCCTGATAAAAATTTACGGCGAGGATGTCGGCGCGCGCGAGGCTGAGGCCATGATGATCCTGATCGCGGGGACGTTCATATGCAACTATAACGGCGCGCTGACCGGCAATATCAACAATAATATCATCGGCTATTTGAGCAATCTATCAAAGAGCTGAGGCAAAAATCGGGCAGGCTCCGAGCCGACGGCTTTGATGTCATCAGTGGTCCACGGACGACGGGTGACGGCTACTACGAAAGCTGCATCGTCGCCATCGAGCAGAATCTGATCGAGCTGACGGTCTGAACCGGCGGCGAATCAGGCACAGGGAGGGAATGTTATGATCTTATATTTTTCCGCGACGGGAAACTGCAAATATGTCGCTTCGCGGCTCGCGCAGGCCGAGGGGCAGGAGACGCTGTCCATCGTCGACTGCATCCGCGACGGCCGCTATGCCTTTGAGAACGAGGTCATCGAGATGCGGGACGGCAAGCCCGTCTGGGTCAAGGACAAGCGCGTGATGTGTCTCGGTTGTCTGCATCGATGTCCGAAATTTGCATACCATCAGTTGACAAGGGCAAACACGGTTTTGGCGGGCAGAAATGCGCCCATACTTCTTCAAAGTCCTTGACAATACAGCAAGTATTCTCTGCGGCCTTTTCATCGTCTGGCCACATTTCTGCTCCGTCAAAACTGCTGCGCACCTGACAGGGATGGATTTTCGAGTGATTTTTGCTTTTTGAGACGCAGGCGGGCTGTCGCCCTTCTATAATTCAAATCAAAGCCCAACGAAGTGGGTTTGATTTGAGAAGGAAGAAGGAGATTGCAGAGTGCAGCTTTTGCCGCAAGGCGGAAGTGGAACGGTGCAAGCTTCTTCTGACGCGGCGAAAAGAACAAAAAGCGCCGAAAAGACGCGCTGTCAGGCGTGTCTGCCCTTGTTAACTGATGGTACACTACAGCGAAAACACGCGGCGGCACGGGCAGTACACGAACCCGAACGTGAAGCTGTAACAGCTGGCTCCGCACTCTCGTCTGACCCGCGCAGGACAAAATTTTAAGGCTGGAGGGCTATATGTACAAGACTGATATTACACCTACAAGGTGGATCGTGTATGACATTTTCGGGAACGTCGGGTGGATCGCCTACTATGTCGTTCTGGTGAAATGCTTCGCGGAAAAACCGGAATTCATGCAGTACTGGGGCTTGGCGGCGGTGGCCGTGCTGGCCATTATTCCGGCGCTTCTCATGCTGGTTGGGCTGGTCGAGCTTATCAGCGAGCGCATACAGAAGCTGGACTATATTCTGTCCAAGGCTCGCGTTTACAGGGGCTTCGGGGCGCTGAGCCTCGGCGGCATCACGGGCGCGGCAGTTGCGCTTATCGGCATCGTGTACGCGCTGATTGTGGGCGCGGGCGAGGACATCTGCTATCTGTATATCATGCTCGCGGGCGGCGTGCTGTGCGCGGTGTTCGCGGGGCTGTGCTTCAAGAGATACAAGAAAATGCCCGAAGCCTGAGGGCGGGAATTCAAGATAATTTTGAATTGAAAAGGAGTTTATACATATGAAAAAGCTCAGAGGCATCGCGGTTTTGCTGTTCGCCATTCTGCTGCAATTGTGCAGCTCCGGTTTGGAGCCGCTCACGCTGGCGGTAGGCGCCGCAGGTCTGGTGCTGACCTTCGTTGACGATAAGAAGGCCGAGTGACTCGGCAAGAAACTAAATCTGAAAGCAAAAAGGAGTTTGCTCATGGGAAAAGCGCTCGGTTCGTGGAGCGGAATGAGAAAGTACCTTGAACAGGAAATGCTCGCCGATTCGCTTCTCGGCAGGATAAGATACGGCTGCACCTCATACGTGGGGATGGATGGCTGCCGGATTTTTGAGGTGTGCGTGGACGGCGTACAGGTAAAGCGCTTTTCTTGGGAAACCGTAAACACGTACTTTATCAACAGCGGCTACACGACAAATCCCGCTCCGGGCGGAGTCGGCGATTATTGGGCGGAGTTTTGGACGCTATTGAAAAAATACCCGCCCGACCAGCGCACGGAATATACAGACGAGGAATTCTGCGAGGCTTTGGAAGCATACCGCAATCAAAACATTCAGGAGAGTATCCGTTCCGATGACCCTATCGTCAGAATGTTTGTGGTTCTGGACAGAAGAGTAGGAAAACGGACTCTTCAAAAGCTTCAGGAATCCTTTGAAACCCAGCCCGATTGGGTACGGCAGTTCTATTTGTTAAGAGTAAACGCCGAGACGGGCGGAAACAAGGCCGAGTGACGGAGCAAAAATCTAAGGATGACATGGTAAAATGTCAATAACGCTTCTCTCGGCGCTCATCATAATGGCGGCGTATTTTCTCATCCTGTACGCCGGGGTCGCTTTCATACAGGGCAAGCGCTTCTTCTCCTCCGCGCCGAAGGAGAATCTTGACGCGATACCCGATAAGAAGGAGCGGTTCCGCGGCGCGCATGTGATTGGCTGGATCATCGGCATATTTGCGATTTTGATGTTCGCGGGCGCGTTCGTTCTCGCCGCGTGGGACGGCGTGAAAAACGGCTTCGGATTCGGCCGGTTCTTCGCGCGGTTCATTGCGATCCTCTACATCATGGAGCTCTACGACATTGCGTTCTTCGACTGGGTGCTGCTCTGCCACTCGAACTTTTTCCCGTGCTTCTATCCGGAGCTGAAGGGTGTCGTCGGGTCGCATCAGTTCAGGTACAACAAGAAATCGCACATAACGCACTTCATCGTATACATCCCTGTCTGCGCCGCGCTCGCGGGAACCTGCATGTTGTTCTGAACGCTGAAATCATGCTCTTGCCTCCCTCTGACGCAGTCTTAACTCTGCCTTGTCTTTTCCCTAATGGCAATCTATAAAGACTGGCGACCCCTCAGACGTTGACGCGCCAGCGTCTCACTGCGGCTCGGTCACGGCGCGGCTCTGACATGCCACCGGCATGTCATTCACTACCGCGCCGCCGCTTCGCTACCTAAGAGGGGAGCCAAGGGGGTGCCACATCTCTGCTCACGAGCAGAAGCGGTGCTTGCCGATGGTGACGATCAGCGGGCGCGACCAGATCCACTTGCTGGTCGCGGTGGCGGGATTGAAATAATATATCGCGCCGCCGCTCGGGTCGGAGCCGTTGAGCGCGTCCTGCGCGGCGCGGTAGGCGCTCTCGGCGATCGGCTCGTCAAACTGGCCGTCGTCAAGGCAGGAAAACGCGCCGGACTGATATATCACGCCCGATATCGAATTCGGGAACGACGAGTGCCGCACGCGGTTGAGCACGACAGCGCCGACGGCCACCTGCCCCGTATACGGCTCGCCGCGCGCCTCGGCGGAGATCACGCGCGCGAGCAGATACAGATCGCCCGACTGCGTGCCGCCCGACGAATCGCCCCCGCCGCCGTTTATGCCCAGCGCCGCGAGCGTCTGCGCGCCGACGACGCCGTCTGCGGTCAGGCCGTTCTTCTGCTGAAAATACTTTACCGCCTTCTCGGTCGCGCTGCCGAACACGCCGTCGACCTCGCCGGAATAATAGCCCCAGTTTTTCAGGCGCGTCTGTATCTCGGTCACGGTGGCGCCGCTCGCGCCCTTTTTATACGCGTCGCCCCATGCGCCCGTCAGGCTCGCCGTCGCGGCGCAGACCGCCAGCATCACGCACAGCCCCGCCGTCCACATTCTTTTTCTCCAGTTCAAAACAACACCCCCACAAGCTTTTTGATAGTTTGTGGGGGTGCTTCCTGTTTTATTCAGTTCGGTTCAAAAATTAATCCTTGCTGCGGGTGCTGATCTCCTCGCCGATCTTCGCCATGAACTCATCAAGCGGCATCGCGCCGAGGTCGACGCCCGCGCGGGTACGGACGGAGACGGTTCCGGCTTCGGCTTCCTTATCGCCGACGACAAGCATGTACGGGATCTTCTGCATCTGCGCCTCGCGGATCTTATAGCCGATCTTCTCGTTCCTGAGGTCGGTCTCGACGCGGACCTTCGCCGCGTCAAGCTTTGCGGCGACGCTCTTGGCGTAGTCTGCGGCGCGGTCGGTTATGGGCATGACCTTGACCTGAACCGGAGAGAGCCACACCGGGAATGCGCCGGCAAAATGCTCGGTAATGACGCCGATGAAGCGCTCGATGGAGCCAAAGACAACGCGGTGGATCATGACGGGGCGGTGCTTCTCGCCGTCCGCGCCGGTGTACTCAAGCTCGAAGCGCTCGGGAAGCTGCATGTCGAGCTGGATGGTGCCGCACTGCCAGGTACGGCCGAGGGAGTCCTGAAGATGGAAGTCCAGCTTCGGGCCGTAGAACGCGCCGTCGCCCCCGTTGATAACATAGCTCTTGCCCATCTCGGTGATGGCTTCCTTCAGCGTCTCCTGCGCGAACTCCCAATCCTTCTCGTCGCCCATATGATCGTCGGGCATGGTGGACAGCTCTATCTCATAGGGCAGGCCGAAGAGGGAGTAGACCTCGTCGAAGAGGCGGACGACGTTCTTTATCTCGTCCTTCATCTGATCCCATGTCATGAAGATATGCGCGTCGTCCTGAGTGAAGCAGCGGACGCGGAACAGGCCGTGCAGCGCACCGGACAGCTCGTGGCGGTGCACCAGACCCAGCTCACCCACGCGCAGCGGCAGGTCACGGTAGGAGTGCGGCTCAGACTTATACACCAACATGCCGCCGGGGCAGTTCATGGGCTTTATCGCGTAATCCTCGCCGTCGATGACGGTGGTGTACATGTTCTCTTTGTAGTGATACCAGTGACCGGAGGTCTCCCAGAGGTGGCGGTTGAGTATCATCGGGGTCGAGACCTCGACATAGCCGTATCTCTTGTGTACTTCGCGCCAGTAGTCGATAAGGGTGTTTTTCAGCACCATGCCCTTCGGCAGGAAGAACGGGAAGCCGGGGCCTTCCTCGGTCAGCATAAACAGCCCCAGCTCCTTGCCGAGACGGCGATGGTCGCGGCGCTTTGCCTCCTCAAGACGCTGAAGATATGCGTCCAGCTCGTCCTTCTTCGGGAAGGCTACGCCGTATATGCGCTGGAGCGTCTGACGGCTGGAGTCGCCGCGCCAGTAGGCGGCGTTGCAGGCGGTAAGCTTGATGGCGTTGCCCTTGATGCGGCCGGTGGAGTCAAGGTGCGGGCCGGCGCAGAGATCTACGAACTCGCCCTGACGGTAGAAGGAGATGTGCGCGTCCTCCGGCAGGTCGTTTATAAGCTCGACCTTATACGGCTCCTCGCGCTCCTCCATGAACTTGATGGCCTCCTCGCGGGGCAGTTCAAAGCGCTCAAGCTTCAGCTTCTCCTTGCAGATCTTGCGCATCTCGGCCTCGATCTTCTCCATTATTTCCGGGGTGAAGGGGAAGGGAGAGTCCATATCATAATAGAAGCCGTTTTCAATGGCGGGGCCGATGGCCAGCTTGACCTCAGGGTAGAGGCGCTTCACGGCCTGTGCCAGCACATGGGAACAGGTGTGCCAATAAGTGCGGCGGTATTCTTCATTTTCAAAGCTGTATTTGTTCTCGTCCATAATGTCCTCCTAAATCAAAACACCCTTGACGCGACATATTATCGCGCCAAGGGTGCATAAAAATACACGGTTCCACCTTGAGCTTTCACTCATTGCCCGTTAACGCCGGGGATACGTGAGGGCATTTCCGCCCTCCGGCTCAGGAGCGGTCACTCGGAAGCATATCCGGGACAGCTTGCAGCCGGTGACTGTCCTCTCTGTGCGTATTCCGCTTCCGTGTTCTCCGTCAACGCCAGTTTCAATGCAGCTATGATAGCACCGTTTCCCCGGCCTGTCAATCGTTTTTGCCGATTTTGCGCTGGATGAGCTTTACAAGCTCAACGAGCGGGATGATGCAGGCGCCGAGGGCGATTGCGATGAGGTACTCGTTGAAGTCGACGGCGGTGAAATCAAAAGCGTTTGCCAGAAACGGCACTTCGCACACGAGGGTGGTTGCGATGAGGGAGCCGACCGCTGCGAATATCAGGGCCTTGTTGTGAGTGCCGAGAGTGAAGATGCTGCCGCGCTGAGAGCGCATATTGAAGGAGTGGAAGATCTCCGCCATGGACATGGTCAGGAAGGCCATCGTCGTGCCGTCGGCGCTGTTGGTTATCTCCCATACGCCGGTCTCGATAAAGTGACCGATGAAGTATGATATCATGATAAGCAGCGTCACGAAGAAGCCCTGATACGCGATATCGAAGCCCATGCCGCCGGCGAAGATACCGGCCTTTGCGTCGCGCGGGCGGCGGCGCATGACGTCCGGCTCTGCCTTCTCCATGCCCAGCGCCAGCGCCGGGAAGCAGTCGGTTACAAGGTTTATCCACAGCAGATGCACAGGCTCAAGAATGGTGAAGCCCAGTATGGTTGCGAAGAAGATGCTAAGCACCTCGCTCATGTTTGAGCCGAGCAGGAATTGGATCGCCTTGCGGATGTTGCCGTACACGCGGCGGCCTTCCTCGACAGCGCCGACTATCGTTGCAAAGTTATCGTCCGCGAGCACCATGTCGGCGGCGTTCTTGGTGACGTCGGTGCCGGTGATGCCCATGCCGACGCCGATGTCGGCGGACTTGATGCTGGGCGCGTCGTTGACGCCGTCGCCTGTCATGGCGGTGACGTAGCCCGCCTTGCGCCATGCGTTTACGATGCGGGTCTTGTGCTCCGGCTGGACGCGGGCATAGACGCTGATATTTTTGAACTTCTGCTCAAACTCCTCGTCGCTCATCTCGTTGAGCTGCGCGCCGGTGATGGCCTCGCTGCCGTCGGTGAGAATGCCGAGCTCCTTTGCGATGGCGACCGCGGTGTCGATATGGTCGCCGGTTATCATGATGGGGCGGATGCCCGCCTCGCGGCACTCCGCGATGGCGTCCACGACTTCGGGGCGGACGGGGTCTATCATGCCGCACAGCCCCATGAAGCACAGCTCCTGCTCAAGGGTCTCCGGCTCGAAGTTGACGGGCTTTTCGTCCCAGACACGCTCGGCACATGCGAGCACTCGCAGCGCGCGGTCGGCCATGGCCTTGTTCGCGCGGAGTATCTCGGCGCGGTACTCGTCGGTCATCGGGACGCGCCGGCCGTCGGAATCGATATAATAGGCGCACTTGCCGATAAGCACGTCGGGCGCGCCCTTGGTGTACTGAATGAAGCTGCTGCCGTTTACATGGACGGTGCTCATGAGCTTGCGCGTGGAGTCAAACGGAGCCTCGCCGCAGCGCAGGAAACGCGCCTTGAGCGTGGTCTTATCCGCGCCGAGCTTATTCGCCCATGCGACGAGCGCGGCCTCGGTCGGCTCGCCCGTGACCTTGCCGCTCTCATCCAGCTCCGCGTCGGAACACAGCGCCATGGCGGAAGCGAGCTTCTTCTCGTCGGTGCCGAAGTAATCGACGACGGTCATCTTGTTCTGGGTGAGGGTGCCGGTCTTGTCGGAACAGATTATCTGCGCGCAGCCGAGAGTCTCGACCGCAGTCAGCTTGCGAATTATCGCGTTGCGCTTGGACATGTTCGTGACGCCGATGGACAGCACCATCGTGACGACGGCGACAAGCCCTTCGGGGATGGCCGCGACGGCGAGGGAGACGGCGATCATGAACGAATCGAGCACGACCTCGACCGTGAAGCCGCCCGCGCGCAGCAGCTGTACAACGAACACCAGCGCGCATATGCCGAGCACCAGCCAGGTCAGTATCTTCGACAGCTGGGACATCTTTATCTGCAGCGGGGTCTGCCCCTCCTCGGCGGTGGCCAGAGCGTCGGCGATCTTGCCCATCTCGGTGTCCATGCCGGTGGCGGTGATGACGGCGGTACCGCGGCCGTAGACCACGGTGCTGCCCATGTAGACCATATTCTTGCGGTCGCCGAGGGTGACGTCCTTCGTCTCATCGACAAGGTTTATCGCGTCGATGAACTTCAGCACGGGGACGGATTCGCCGGTCAGCGCGGCTTCCTCTATCTTGAGGCTGGCGCTGGTGAGCAGGCGGCCGTCGGCGGGGATTGCGTCGCCCGCTTCGAGCAGGATGACGTCGCCGGGGACAAGCTCCTCGCTGTGGATCGTGACGAGCTTACCGTCGCGCAGCACCTTCGAGGTGGCAGCGGACATCTCCTGCAGCGCCTCGATGGCTTTCTCGGCCTTGTTCTCCTGATACACGCCGAGCACGGCGTTGACGACGACGACGGCGAGGATGATGATAACGTCGGCAAAGCTCTCGCCCTGCGTGACCGCGAGCACGCCGCTTATCGCCGCCGCGACGAGCAGGATGATTATCATCGGGTCTGCCATCTGGCCGAAGAAGCGCTTGATTAGGGACTCCTTGGCAGGCTCCTTCAGCTTGTTTTTGCCGTGCGCTTCGAGCCGCTTCTGGGCTTCGGCGCTGCTCAGGCCGTTCTCGGAGCTGTCAAGCTCGGCAAGGACGGCTTCCTTTTCTTCGCAATAGGTTTTCATAGGCTATCCTCCCATATTAGTTTCGCCTGCGGAAGCCGTTTTATTTACGACTTGGCAAATAAAAAAAAGACTCCTACAGCGTGAGCTGTAAAAGTCTTGCAAAATACATGAAAAACAGAGCATGTATCCGATACGCCGAACCTTTCGGTTGGGATGACGACGCATCAACGCACATATGCGCAAGCTACTCCCCTTTAACGCGCTTAGTTTAGCATAAGCCCCGGCGGAAGTCAATCGACTTTCGCCGGGATTTGGGCAGAATTAACTATTTGGCCATTTTTTAGCCTTAAATTATACATTAAACCTGAAGAGGGTCACATCTCCGTCGTGCATGACGTAGTCCTTGCCCTCGCTGCGGACAAGACCCTTTTCCTTTGCCGCCGCCATGCTGCCGCAGGCCTTGAGATCGTCAAAGGCGACTATCTCCGCGCGGATGAAGCCGCGCTCAAAATCGCTGTGTATCTTGCCCGCCGCCTGCGGAGCCTTCGTCCCGCGGCGGATAGTCCATGCGCGGCACTCGTCGCTGCCGCAGGTCAGGAAGGATATCAGACCGAGCAGCTCGTAGGAGCATTTTATCATGCGGTCGAGTCCGGACTCCTCAAGCCCCAGCTCCTCAAGGAACATCAGCTTGTCCTCCGGCTCCAGCTCCGCCATCTCCTCCTCGACCTTGGCGCATATCGGCAGGACCTGCGCGCCCTCTTCGGCCGCGATGGCGGCGACGGTCTGGTAATATTTGTTGTCTGCAAAGTGCGCGACGCCGTCCTCGTCCATGTTCGCGGCGTAGATGATGGGCTTCGAGGTCAGCAGGTCGCTCGTCGCGATTATCTCGGCGTCGTCCTCATCGCACTCGAAGCTGCGGGCACTCTTGCCGTTATTCAGGTGCTCGAGCAGCGCCTTGAACACGTCCGCCTCGTGCATGAACTTCTTGTCGCCCTTCGCGGCCTTGAGCGCCTTGTCGATGCGGCGCTCGACCATCTCCATGTCGGCCATGATGAGTTCGAGGTCGATGATATCGATGTCGCGCTTCGGGTCGGTGCCGCCCTCAACGTGGATGACGTTCTCGTCGTCAAAGCAGCGCACGACGTGGATTATCGCGTCGGTGGCACGGATGTTGCCGAGGAACTTGTTGCCGAGCCCCTCGCCCTTGGACGCGCCCTTGACAAGGCCCGCGATGTCAACGAATTCGATGACGGCGGGGGTGTACTTCTTGGGCTGGTACAGCTCCGCGAGGAAGTCCAGCCGCTCATCCGGCACGGTCACCATGCCGACGTTCGGCTCTATCGTGCAGAACGGGAAGTTTGCCGACGCCGCGCCCGCGTTCGTGATGGCGTTGAAGAGGGTTGATTTGCCGACGTTCGGCAGTCCGACGATACCTAATTTCATAGTTTTCTCTATCTCCTTAAAATGTCTTGATTTTCAAGGGCTTCCGGAATCCGGCGCGTTTGGCTTACGCCATTTTTACGCCATTTTCGCATGGACTTATATGCTAGGAAACCCTGCCTGATTCAAATTGCCGCACAGCCTGATCCAAGGATTCAGATGTGACATGGACGTATCTGTCCATCGTTGTTTTTATACTTGCGTGACCAAGCAGCTCGGAAAGGAGCATTTTGCCGATGATGGGCTGGATATTCTGCTTATATCGCTCCCGATAATTTCGCAGGGTATTCGGTGCCAAATCGCCCACAATGTTCTCGATCCAAAATGAAAACCATGCGTCAACCGTCGTGTCCGATGGAACAAACACGTCTTCGTGCTTGTCAGCATATTTCGCCTGCTCGATCCAGTTGCGCGCCTCGGGAATTGTCTGGAAATATTTCTCATGCCGTTTTCCTGCTTTGTCTACAAAACGTGCGTGATATAATCCGTCCTTTCTTTGGCAGATACCCTTACCGCATTCTTTGCCTTTTAAGTTTTTGCCCATTGTATACTCCTTTCCCGCAGAGAGAAAAGAGCCTACTGCAACAACATAATTATAGCAGATAGGTTCTTTTCTCTCAAGCTGTTTTTACAAATTATCTTTTGCCGTCAGATCACCAGCTTTCGGCTGATGTACTCTTCAAACTCCCGGCGCTTTACCAGCTTTTTTGTCCCAACGAACAAGACGAAGGGGCAGTTGGGTGAGCGGAGCATACTGTCGATCTTGTTGATGCCGATGTTGCTGTATTTCCCAAAAGCCCTCTACTATACAACGGACATTTCTCTGCCGTTTTTTAAGTATCGGAGAAGAAAAAATGTCCCCGCTTTCGAAAAAGCGGGGACATCATGATCTGCGGATATTGAGATTTGAGAGAATAGCAAGCACAGCCGCTGTCCGTACACACGGCGATTTTGGGATAATCCCAAGCCCTTTGCATTTGGCGTACAGCCCGATGTTCAGAAGGTATTCGATCATGAATCATTCAGTGCCGGGTGCTTGCTTTCTTCATGAACTCCAGATAAAGGCTGAACAGCACGGCGCAGACGGGAACGCTGAACAGCATCCCTA
>ENA-UOJC01001637-UOJC01001637.1-human-gut-metagenome-genome-assembly--contig:-C104-NODE-1637-length-28927-cov-26.209927_pt1 | contig 28927 bp, 32 predicted proteins | sample MGYA00242339_ERZ723886 | MGnify/ENA metagenome assembly ERZ723886 | reverse complement strand
TCTTCTATTATAGCAGAAACGGGGGCGTTTGGGTAGTTCTTTGACAGACTGAACAAGGCCGCCCAATCATGGGCGGCCTTGTGCTATTCATCGAACAGATCGCTGTGGGTTCCGGTGCGGGTCAGATAGAGAATCAGATCACGGTCATACTGCTCATAGATCAAAAGCCAGTCTGGCGTAATGTGGCATTCCCGGCAGCCGGAGAAATCTCCACTTAAAGCGTGATCCCGGTTCTTTGGCGGCAGAGGCTCACCGGCAGCAAGACAGTCAATGACGGCGGCCAAAAGCCGCAGGTCATAGCCTCGTTTTTTCACAGCCTTCAGGTCTTTTCTGAATCGGGTGGATGGCTTGATTTGGTAGGTCATTCCAGAATGTCCTCCATCATCTCGGCGGCGGAGGAATAGGACTTCCCGGCGGTGGGATCAGCCTTCATTTGACGAACCTCCGCGATTGCTGCCAGGGTGTCCGCGTTGGGCCGCTCGATAGAGACATCAAAAGGAATGCGGTTTTCCCGGGTCATTTTCTTGGCGAAAATAGTGAAGGCAGCGGTCATTGTCAGACCCAGATCACTGCAAAGCTGCTCCATATTTTGCTTTAGGCCTTCGTCCATGCGAAAAGATACGGTTGTCTGTGCCATCAAAATCAACTCCTTTCTTGATAATTATACCACTTTGTTGATACAACGTCAATACATTGCTGACTTTTTTGCACATTTGATAGACTGCTGGAATTCTTCTTTCAAAACGAAAAACCCCTGATGCGTGTGCATCAGGGATTTTGCATGGTGACCCGTACGGGAATCGAACCCATGTTACCGCCGTGAAAGGGCGGTGTCTTAACCGCTTGACCAACGGGCCTGGTAGCGGCAATCTGATTCGAACAGATGACATACCGGGTATGAACCGGCTACTCTACCAACTGAGTTATGCCGCCATGTGGTCAACGCAATTTCGGCACCGCCGAAATCAGCTTCCTAAGTATAGCCCAAGATTTTCCGTTTGTCAAGAATTATTTTTGTTTTTTCCTCGATTTTTTTGGAGATACTTTTTCCTGAGGTGAATCACCATGAAATGGGGAAAACAACTGACACTCTTTACCGTGGGCGGCGGCGCCTATGTGGGGCTGGAATTATTGTACCGGGGCAGAAGCCACATCAGCATGTTCGGGGCAGGGGGACTGTGCTTTCTGCTGATGGGGGCGCTGCGCAAAAAGCGGCTGCCGACTCTTGTCAGGCTCACCGGCGGGGCGGCCATCATCACCGGAGTGGAGCTGGCCACAGGGCTTCTGTGCAACCGGGACTTTTCCGTCTGGGACTACCGGGGACAGCCCGGGAATTTCCTGGGGCAGATCTGTCCTCTGTTTGCCGCGGTGTGGATTCCGGTGGGGGCGGCGGGGATGAGCCTGTACGGCCTGACCGAGAAGCTCTGGGATCGAAGACTGGGAAATGCTTTCCCCATGGGAAGAAAAAGGTAAAATTTTCGTAAAACCGTCGGATTCACATGGCTTCCCAGAATCTGAGCCATTGACGCAGGGACTCTTTTCTGATATCATAGACTTACGCACAAAGACGTGATGAGGTCTTCGGAAGGGGGAATCCAAAATGAAATTCGCTGCGTTTGTCTGGCTGGGACTGGTGATCCTGTTCCTGATCGCGGAGGGGGCGACGGTGAGCCTGGTTTCGCTGTGGTTTGCGGCGGGAGCGGTAGTCGCCATGTTTGCCGCGCTGCTGGGAGCGGGAATTTGGCTGCAGACCGGATTGTTTCTGGTGGTTTCCGGTGCGCTGCTGCTGATGCTCCGACCCATTGTCCGGCGGTATCTGGTGCCGAAAATTACGCCCACCAATGTGGACAGCCTGGTGGGTGCGACCGGAGTGGTTACCGAGGCCATTGACAATGTGACCGCCTCCGGCCAGGTGAAGCTGGGTGCCATGGAATGGACGGCTCGCAGTACCACCGGCGAGAATATCCTCCAGGGCACCCTGATCCGGGTGGACAGAATCGAAGGCGTCAAAGTCTATGTAACCCCTGTAAACGTTCCCGAAAAAATCTGAATTCTCAAAGGGAGGTACTTAATCATGCTGTTTGTTATCATCCTTATCCTGATCGCGCTGATTATTGCGGTGCGCAACATCGTAGTGGTTCAGCAGTCCCGTGCCTACGTTGTGGAGCGGCTGGGCGCATTCCAGACCGTCTGGGGCGTGGGTCTGCACTTCAAGGTTCCCTTCATTGACCGGGTGGCCCGGCGGGTTTCCCTGAAGGAGCAGGTGCTGGACTATCCCCCCCAGCCCGTTATCACCAAGGATAACGTGACCATGCAGATCGATACCGTGGTGTATTTCCAGATTACCGACCCCAAGCTGTACGCCTACGGCGTGGAGCAGCCCATGGCGGCTATGGAGACCCTGACGGCCACTACCCTTCGGAACATCATCGGCGACCTGGAGCTGGATCAGACCCTGACCTCCCGGGACGTGGTGAACACCAAAATGCGCTCCATTCTGGATGAGGCCACCGACCCCTGGGGCATCAAGGTCAACCGGGTGGAGCTGAAGAACATTCTGCCCCCTCAGGATATCCAGAACTCCATGGAGAAGCAGATGAAGGCCGAGCGTGACCGCCGGCAGGCGATCCTCCAGGCCGAGGGTCAGAAGAAGTCCGCCATTCTGATCGCCGAGGGCGAGAAGGAGTCCGCGATTCTGAAGGCCGATGCCGAGAAGCAGGCGGCCATCCTCCGGGCAGAGGCCGAGAAGCAGGCTGCCATCCTGAAGGCCGACGGCGAGGCTCAGGCTATCCGCTCCGTCCAGCAGGCACTGGCGGATTCTCTGGAAATGCTGAATGAGAAAGCCCCCAATGACAGCGTCCTGAAGCTGAAGGCCATCGAGGCCATGCAGAAGGTGGCGGACGGTCAGGCCACCAAGATCATCATTCCCAGCGAAATGCAGGGACTGGTGGGTCTGGCAAACGGTATCACCGAGACCGTAAAAACCAAGTAATTTCCGGACATAAGCTGATTTTCCAAAGCCCCGGCTTCCCCAGGATGCCGGGGCAAAATACTGCCTTATTTGCATGGACAAAAACGTGGTTTTCTGCTCTACCATCAGATTTACAGAAGCTTTCGGCTCTGAACCCTCCGGGGGCAATTTTCTTGTCCCGGCAAGAAAATTGATAAGAAGCCGGCTCAAGGGGCGCTGCCGAAAAGCCGCCCCCTTGAGAATCCCCCGGCCGCACCGCCGGAACTGCGTCAGAATGTTTCGGACTGTTATTGACGGTTTTGCCGGAACCATTTGCATTCTCTAATAGGTTGAAAAGTCCTGCTTAACGCTCCCCGGCTGTTGGAAAGTCGGGGAGCCTTTTTATGCAATACGTTCATTTTGTATCGATATAAATAGATTGAACAACATTTTTTTGTGAGTTATGAATAAAAAAGTGGACAAATCGTGAAAAGTGCGCTATTATGTACCCGGATACACGCGGCTAGAGCCGCAAATTTGAAAGAGGTGAAGAAACATGGCGTTTTCTTTTTTCGGCGGGGTACATCCCAAAGAAAATAAGTGGTATGCCTGTGACAAGGAAACCGAGGCTTTTCCGGAACCGGATATTGTCGTGATTCCCATGGCGCAGCACATCGGCGCCCCCTGTAAGCCCCTGGTTGCAAAAGGCGACCTGGTGACAAAGGGTCAGAAGATCGGCGACAACCAGGGACTGTGCGTCCCGGTGCACGCTTCCGTTTCCGGTAAGGTCAAGGCGGTGGAGCCCCGGGCTCACACCAATGGCAGCATGGTTCTGAGCGTGGTCATCGAAAATGACCACCTGGATACTCTGTGTGAAACGGTGAAGCCCAGAACCCAGGAGGAAGTGGATGCGCTGACTCCCGAGGAGCTGGTGGATATCATCCATGAGGGCGGCATTGTGGGTATGGGCGGTGCGACCTTCCCCACCCATGTGAAGCTGTCCGGCGGCATCGGCAAGGTGGATACCGTCATCGTCAACGCCGGTGAGTGCGAGCCGTACATCACTGCCGACGACCGGCTGTGCCGGGAGAAGCCCCAGGATGTGATCTCCGGCCTGAAGCTCATTATGAAGATCTTCGGTCTGAAGGAAGGCCACATCGGCATTGAGGACAACAAGCCCCAGGCCATTGAGGCGCTGAAGGAAGCGGCCAAGGATGAGACGGGAATCCTGATTGACGTGCTTCCCGCCAAGTACCCCCAGGGCGCGGAAAAGCAGCTGATCTACGCGGTTACCGGTCGGGAGGTTCCCTCCGGCGGACTGCCCGCCGCCGTGGGCTGCGCGGTGTTCAATGCCGCTACCGTCCGGGCCATTCACGATGTGGTGTACACCGGTATGCCCCTGATCTCCCGGATTGTCACCGTTTCCGGCGACATCCTCATGGAGCCGAAGAACCTGCTGGTGCCCATCGGCACCTCCTTCAACGACCTGATGGAGGCCTGCGGACGCAAAGACACCCCCTACAAGGTTCTCTCCGGCGGACCCATGATGGGCGTTGCCCAGTATGACCTGAGCGTTCCCACCATCAAGGGCGTCAACGCCGTGACGGTGCTGGGTCAGAAGAACGCCTTCTTCGTGGAGGAGCCCCACTGCCTGCGCTGCGGCAAGTGCATCGATGCCTGCCCCATGCGGCTGATGCCGGTGCTCATGTACAAGTCCTGGCAGGACGGCGACGTTCAGAAGATGAAGGAAAACAATATTATGGACTGCATCGAGTGCGGCTCCTGCGCCTACACCTGCCCTGCCAGTGTTCCTCTGGTGCTGGGCTTCCGGGTGGCAAAGCAGGCCATCCGCAACGCGTCCGCGCCGGTGAAGAAATAAGGAGGTGGAAATCAAATGGCACAGATGAAATACTTTTATGAGCTGACGATTTCCAGCTCACCCCATGCCCACAGCCCCATCACCACCCGCACCATTATGCGGGACGTTCTGATCGCTCTGGTTCCCGCCCTGCTCGGCGCGATTTATTTCTTCGGCTTCCGGGCGCTGACGGTGACCGCCGTCAGCGTGGCGGCCTGTGTTTTCTTCGAGTGGCTGTACTGCAAGCTCATGAAGAAGCCCTGCAAGACATATGATCTGTCCGCCTGTGTGACCGGCGTACTGCTGGCCTTTGTTTGCCCCGTGACCATTCCCTACTGGACAATCATTCTGGGCGATGCCTTCGCCATTCTGCTGGTGAAGATGCTCTTCGGCGGCCTGGGCAAGAACATTGTGAACCCCGCCCTTGCCGGCCGTGCCTTCATGTTCAGCTGGCCTGTGCTCATGAGCAACTGGGTGAAGGTGGGCTTTGAGAATGCCGCCGGGCTGATTTCCAGCGCGGACGCGGTGACTGCCGCAACCCCCCTGGCAAACCTGCATCAGGGCGTCATGTGCACCGAGTCCACTGCCGCCCTGTTCCTGGGCAACGTGGGCGGCTGCCTGGGCGAGACCTCCGCACTGCTGCTGCTCATCGGCTTCGCGTACTTACTCATCCGGAAGGTGATTTCCGCCCGGATCCCCGTGACCTACATCCTGACCGTAGCGGTGCTGACCTTCCTGTTCCCCCGGGGCAATGACCGGATTGCCTGGATGGCGGCTCAGGTCTTCGGCGGCGGCCTGATGCTGGGCGCTATCTTTATGGCTACGGACTACGTCACCTCTCCTGTGACCCATCTGGGACAGATTGTCTATGCCATCGGCTGCGGCGTGCTGACCGTGATGATCCGCTACTTTGGCGGCTACAACGAGGGCGTGTCCTACGCCATTTTGTGCATGAACGCCTGCACGGTGCTGCTGGATAAGGTCGGCCATCCCGTGAAATTTGGCGCACCCAAGAAGGAGGCGGCGAAGAAATGAAAACAGAATCCAATGTACATTACATTGCCCGCCTGACCATCACCCTGCTGCTGATCACGGCAGTGGTTGCCGCGCTGCTGGCGGCGGTGAACTCCGTGACCGCACCCAGAATCGCGGCTCAGAACGAGGAGAAAACCCAGGCGGCTGTTGAGGCTGTCCTGCCCGGCGGCGGCCAGCAGGTGGATTACACCGATGACACCGGCCTGGTCGGCAAGGTTTACAAGGGTGACGCAGGCTATGCCGTAGAGGTCATGCCCTCCGGCTTTAACGGCACCGTCACCATGATGGTGGGCGTGGGCACCGACGGAAAGGTGCTGGGTATTTCCATCGTCAACCACACGGAAACTGCCGGCTTGGGTGCCGTGGCGGCGGCTCAGACCACCGCGGGCAGCGCCTTCCGTGACCAGTTCGTCGGCATGAGCGGCAATGTGTCCGTGAAGAAGGACGGCGGTCAGGTGGACGCTCTGACCGGTGCGACCATCACCTCCCGGGCGGTGTGCGCCGGCGTGAACGCCGCGCTGAGCGTGGCTGCCGCTTTGGGTTAAGGAGGTATGTTCTATGGATTTTAAGAAACAATTCAAAGAGGGACTGCTGACCAAGAACCCGGTTACCGTCCAGCTGCTGGGCATGTGCTCCACCCTGGCCATCACCACCAGCCTCTTCAACGGCATCGGCATGGGTCTGGCGGTAACGGTGATTCTCACCTGCTCCAACATCCTCATTTCCGCCCTGCGGAACTTCATCCCCTCCCAGATTCGAATTGCGGCCTACATCACCATCATCGCGGGATTCGTTACGGTGGTTGACCTGTCCCTGCAGGCCTTCATCCCGGCACTGTCCGCGTCTCTGGGCGTGTTCATCCCGCTGATCGTGGTCAACTGTATCGTCCTGGGTCGGGCGGAAGCCTTCGCCTCCAAGAACAGCGTGGCGGCCTCCGCCGTGGACGGCCTGTGCCAGGGCATCGGCTACACCTGCTCCCTGATCATCGTCTGCGTCATCCGGGAGCTGCTGGGCAGCGGCACCTTCGGCGGCGGCATTCTCAATGGCGGCGAGGGTATTCGCCTGATTCCCGCCCAGTTCCCCGCCATGCAGATGGTCATGCCCGTGGGCGGCTTCCTGGTGCTGGGTTTCGTCATTGCCGGCTCTCAGAAGCTGATGAAGACCCTGGAAAAGAAGAATAAGAAGAAGGAGGCGGCAAAGTAATGGAGGCGATTTTCGGTATTCTCCTCAGCGCTCTGCTGAGCCAGAACTTCATTCTTGTAAAATTCTACGGTATCTGCCCCTTTATGGGCGTTTCCAAGAAAATCGACACTGCCCTGGGTATGGGCATGGCGGTTACTTTCGTCATGGCACTGGCCTCCGCAGCCTGCTACCTGATTAACCTTTTGCTGGTGGCTCTGGGTCTGGACTATATGCAGACCGTGGCCTTCATCCTGGTCATTGCCGCTCTGGTGCAGGTAGTGGAAATGTTCCTGAAGAAGTTTGTTCCCGCCCTGTATAAGGCGCTGGGCGTGTTCCTGCCCCTGATTACCACCAACTGCGCCGTTCTGGGCGTGGTGCTGGTGAATGTGCAGCAGGGCTACAATTTCCTGCTCAGCGTGGTCAACGGCGCGGCCGGCGGCCTGGGCTTCACCCTGGCAATTGTGCTGTTTGCTTCCGTCCGGGAGCGGGTGGACAAGAGCGACTGCCCGGAGTGCTTCAAGGGCTTCCCCATTGCGCTGATTTCCGCAGGCCTGCTGGCTCTGGCGTTCATGGGCTTCTCCGGTCTGAAGATTTTCTAAGGAGGAGTTGAAAATGGATATTTTGATTGCGATTGGAATTCTGGGCGGCCTGGGACTGGTATTCGGACTGGTGCTGGCTGCCGCTTCCAAGATTTTCTATGTGGAGACCGACCCCCGGCTGGACGAGCTGAATGCATGCCTGCCCGGTGCCAACTGCGGCGGCTGCGGCTTCGCCGGCTGCTCTGCCTATGCTGAAGCGGTGTTCAAGGGCGAGGCTCCCATCGGCAAGTGTGCCTCCGGCGGCAACGAGTGCGCCAAGGCCATGGCGGCCATTATGGGCGTGGAGGCTGCGGAGGTCACCCGGAAGGTGGCGCTCGTGTGCTGCTCCGGTGCCAGAACCTACGATGCCGAGGGCAACCAGACCCATGGCGCCAAGATGAAGGCGCATTACGAGGGCTTCCACGACTGCCTGGCAGCCTCCAAGGTGGGCGGCAGCGGCCCTCTGTCCTGCAAGTATGGCTGCCTGGGCTACGGCACCTGCACCAAGGCTTGTAAGTACGGCGCCATCTCCGTGAAAAACGGCGTGGCTGTTGTGGACGAGACCCTGTGCGTTGGCTGTATGGCCTGCGCCAATGTGTGCCCCAGAAAGCTCATCATCCCCGTGGAGCCTGGCCGGAATGTGGTCATTGCCTGTAACTCCCTGGCCAAGGGCTCTACCACCAACCGGGCTTGTTCCGTGGGCTGCATCGGCTGCGGCAAGTGCGCCAAGAACTGCCCCAACGGTGCCATCACCATCGAGAAGAACCACGCGGTAATCGACTACACCAAGTGTGACAACTGCGGCAAGTGTGCCGAGGTCTGCCCCAAGGGGTTGATCAAAGACTCCAAGGTGGAGGAGCTGGGCGAGCCCACTCCCGTCATCACCACCCCCGCGGAGTAAATTTCATGGGTTAGCGGCGCGGTGCTTTTGCACCGCGCCGTTTCGTGTTGGAGGCCACCGGATTCTGCCGCTTCGGATTTTTCGGAAAACTTCCTCGAAATTCCGTTGTCCCCGGGAGAAAAATGTGCTATAATGCTTATCGATAGCGAAATTTGTGAGGAAGAGCCCGATGATGACCGAAGAACTGAAAATTTCACAGAAGGATATGCGTTTGCTTCTGTCCGCGGCCAGCCCGGATGCGGCGCTTTTGTACTTATACACCCGCAGCGGCAACGACTGGAAAAACGCCGGGGCGGAGCTGCGTATGAACGAGTCCCGCCTTGGCTGTGCCGAGGCCACCCTGCGGCAGCTGGGCCTGATGCTGGACGACCGGGTGAGCCACATTGCCCCCGGAGAGCGTCCCAGCTACTCCGAGCGGGATGTGCTTCAGGCTATGGACGGAGACGGGGATTTCCGGAGCCTTTACGGCGAGGTTCAGCGACTGCTGGGTCGGAGCCTGAACACCGAGGAGCTGAAAATCCTCCTGGGCTTTGTCCGCTATCTGGGCATGACCCCGGAGCTGGTGTCCGTGCTGGTGTGCTACTGCAAGGACAGGGCCCGGCGGAAGGGAAGCCTGCGCAATCCAAGCCTTCGTACCATTGAGAAGGAGGCCTACGCCTGGGCAGAGCAGGGCATCGAGAGCGTGGAGGATGCCGCCGCCTTCATTCAGAATGAGAACGTCCGCAATTCCCGGATTTCCCGGCTGATGGGCCTGCTTCAGATTCATGGCAGGAGCCTGACCGGGGCGGAGGAGCGGTACGCCAAGGCCTGGCTGGACATGGATTTGTCCGAGGAGCTGATTTCCATGGCATACGAGCGCACCTGCCTGAATACAGGCGGGCTCAACTGGGCGTACATGAACAAGATTTTGCAGCGTTGGCACGACCAGGGCCTTCGGACGGCGGAGGACGTGCGCACCGGCGACCGGAAGGGAGCCGTGCCCAAGGGTGCCTCCGGCGAGCTGGGCCAGGCGGAGCTGGAAGCCATTCAAAGAGTTTTGCGGGAGGGTTAAGCCATGGCATACAGTGCGGAAGTGGTCAAGCGTGCCAGGGCACGACTTGCTCAGGCTAAGGAGGATCGGGAATCGGAGAACCGGCAGCACCTGGCGGTGGCCTATGCCCGGGTGCCCCGAATCCAGGAAATCGACATTCAGCTGCGCAGAACCATGGCTCAGGCGGCCCAGGCAGCCTTTTTACAGGGCGGCGACGGCCGGGAGCTGCTGGAAAAGGCAAGGCTTGAGAATCTGGAGCTTCAGCAGGAGCGAGCCATTCTGGCAATGGAAAATTTCGAGGAGGGGTATTTGGACGACAGCCCCATCTGCGACAAGTGCGGCGGCAGCGGCTATATTGGCTCCAATATGTGCGAGTGCCTGACGGAGCTGTGCCGCCAGGAGCAGAAGAAGGAGGTTTCCGTTCTCTCCGGCAGCCGGGAGGCCTTTAACCAGTTCCGGCTGGATTACTATCCCGATCGGATCGACCCCAAGTACGGGGCCAGCCCCCGGACGATCATGGAGCGGAATCTGAAAATCTGCCGAACGTATGCACTGACCTTTGCCCCCAATGCGGGAAATCTGCTGTTTGTCGGCGGCACGGGTTTGGGAAAGACATTCTTATCTGCCTGTATCGCCCGGGCGGTGGCGGATCGGGGCTACAGCGTGGTCTATGAGTCCGCCGGACACCTGTTCGGCAAGTTGGAGCAGGCCAAGTTCAGTCCCAGCGAGGAAGCCCGCCGGGAGGCGGCTCGGTTTACAGACTGCGATTTGCTGATTCTGGACGATCTGGGCACGGAAATGCCCGGTCAGTTCGTCACCGCCGCCTTCTACACCCTGCTCAATGACCGGATTCTGGCGGGGAAGCCTATGGTGATCTCCACCAATCTGAACATTGATGAGGCTGCCCGTCGGTATTCTCCCCAGATTGCCTCCCGGCTCCAGGGCAGCTTCCAGGGGCTGACCTTCGTGGGCGAGGACATTCGGATACTGAAAAATCGAGGATTATAAGATGAAGACAGGAATTTTATTCGACCTGGACGGAACCCTGCTCAATACCCTGGAGGACTTGCTGGACGCGGCTAACTATGCGCTAGCTCAGTGCGGCTACCCGCCCAGAACCCTGGAGCAGATGCGCAAATCTGTGGGTAACGGGGCAGAACATCAGCTGCGCACCTCCCTTCCCGAGGGTACGCCCCGGGAGGAGGTTCTGCGGGTGCTGGGGGTCTACAAGCCCTATTACACCGCCCACTGCCAGATCAAGACCCGACCCTATGAGGGCATTTTGGAGGCACTGTCGGAGCTGAGGGAGCATTATCCCATTGCCATCGTGTCCAATAAGCCGGATGCCGCGGTGAAGGCTCTGTGTGCCGATTTGTTTCCGGGACTGTACGCCCTGGGGGAGACGGCGGACTGCCCCCGAAAGCCCGCACCGGACATGATTTTCAAGGCCTGCCGGGAAATCGGCGTGGATACCTGCGTGTATGTCGGCGACAGCGAGGTGGACGTGCGCACGGCGAAAAATGCCGGAGTACCCTGCCTGAGCGTGCTCTGGGGCTTCCGGGATCGGGCGGAAATTGCCCGGGAGGGCGGCTGCCATTTCTGCGAAAATCCCCGGGATTTACCCGAAAAGATTGAGGAAATCGTCCATGGCAAATGAGTTTTATGCCCTTTTGGGCCGGATGCGCTATATCACCCGCTGGGGGCTGATGCGCAACACTTTCTCCGAAAATATCGCCGAGCACAGCTATCAGACGGCAGTACTGGCTCACGCCCTGGCGCTGATTCGCCGGGATGTGCTGAAGCTTCCCACTCCGGATCCTGACCGGTGCGCGGTGGCGGCACTGTATCACGATGCTTCGGAAATTCTCACCGGCGATCTGCCTACCCCCATCAAGTACTACAACCCGGAGATCAAAACCGCCTATAAGCAGGTGGAGCGGGTGGCCGGGGAACGGCTTCTGAATATGCTCCCACCGGAGCTGCGGGCGAGCTACGAGCACGATGTGCTGGAAGATGACGAGGCTCTGGCGCCCATCGTGAAGGGGGCGGACAAGCTCAGCGCCCACATCAAGTGCCTGGAGGAGCAGAAGGCGGGGAACACCGAGTTCGACACCGCCGCCCGGCAGACCTGGGAGGCCATTCAGGCTATGGATCGGCCGGAGCTAAATTGGTTCGTGGAGCACTGCCTGGGAGCCTTCACCCTGAATCTTGACCAGCTGTGACCCATTTCACAGCCAATTTTAGAATCGGTTACTTGACGATTGTCTCGCCTTGTGCTAAAATAAGCGAAGCCGCCGCTATGATGGAATGGTAGACATCGCGGACTTAAAATCCCGCGGGCCGGATGCAGCACCCAATCCGAAAAGTGCTTGCAAACAGCCAACTTTTTCAAATTTGATTATCTCTGTTTCGGAGCATCCCTCCAAAACATCCCTCCAACTTCATATCCCTTCATTTGAAGGGATTGAATACGCCGCTATGGTGGAACAGGTAGACACTGCAGACTTAAAATCCCGCGGGCCGGATGCAGCACCCAATCCGAAAAGTGCTTGCAAACAGCCAACTTTTTCAAATTTGATTATCTCTGTTTCGGAGCATCCCTCCAAAACATCCCTCCAACTTCATATCCCTTCATTTGAAGGGATTGAATACGCCGCTATGATGGAATGGTAGACATAGTGGACTTAAAATCCACCTGAAGCGATTCAGTACCGGTTCGAGTCCGGTTAGCGGCACCATTTTTCCAATCTCAGAGCAGTTTTCTGCTCTGAGATTTTTACATTTCGGGTAGAATTGCGATGATGGCATTGGCAGAAGACAGCTTGTTGTTTTCGTCCAGATGGGTATAGATATTGGCTGTCGTTCCGATTGTGCTATGACCAAGCCATGCCTGAATCTCTTCCAAGCCGACTCCCTGAGCGAATAGAAGTGAAGCACAGCTATGCCCTTACGGTATAATTGCGACAAACCGGGAAAGCCCTGAATTACCAACGGTTTTTGGGATTCTGCGCCCTGATTCTTCGTCCTTTTCCAACCTGAAAATCAAGCAGAATGAAGGCAAATTTTTGGAGGTGTTAAATTAACGACAAATTCATATCCCCCGGATAAGGCTTCCCTTATCCAAGATTCAGGGCATTTCCGCACTACGGGAATGCCCTTTTTCTATGCCCAAAATCTTTGAAAGGAGGCAATGCCATGCCAAAGAAAGCGCCGGAAAAGATTGGTTCCGTTCTCCGTGTGCCGTTATCCCAGCTTCACCCGCACCCGCAAAATCCCTTCGCCGTGCGTGACGATTCTGCCATGCAGGAGCTAAAGGAAAGCGTCAGCCAGAACGGTGTTCTTGTCCCTGCCATTGCCTGCCCCCGTGCGGAAGGCGGCTATGAACTTATTGCCGGTCACAGACGGAAATATGCCTGCGAACTGGCCGGGCAGGATTCCATGCCCGTGATCGTTCTGAACCTGAATGATGATGAAGCCGTTATCCAGCTTGTAGACAGCAACATCCAGCGGGAGGATATTCTTCCCTCGGAGCGGGCCAGGGCATACAAGATGAAAATGGATGCCATAAAACGGCAGGGTGCGAGGACCGATTTAACTTCGCCGAACGGTTCGGCAAAGTTCCGAAGTGATGATCTCATTGGAGAAAGGGATGGGGTCAGCGGGGACACCGTGCGCAACTACATTTCTCTGAACAATCTTACCCCGCCGCTGATGCAGATGGTGGATGAAAAGAAAATCGCCCTCACCCCAGCCTATCAGCTTGCCGCTCTTTCAGAGCAGGAGCAGGAACTGCTGGTGGAAACCATGAGCAGCGAGCAGGCCACCCCATCACTGTCCCAGGCGCAGCGGATGAAAAAACTGAGCCAGAACGGAGAACTAAATGAGGACACCATGCTTTCCATTATGATGGGGCAGAAAAAGCCCGTGAGAAATGATATTGTTCTCCCCGGCGAAAAGCTGCGCAAATATTTCCCCCGTTCCTACTCTCCCGAAAAAATCCAGGAGGCCATCTTCAAACTGTTGGATGCCTGGATGCGCAAGCGCCAGCACGACAAAAGTCGGTAAAACTCTGAATATCCCCCCCAACCGGACAGGCTCCCGCTTGACCGGTTATTTTTATGTCAACCGCAGGAGGTTTCATGTATATCCGAAGATTTACCTACAAGAAAGAAGATGTGGACCGCAAACTCTGCACGGAGTACCGCGGCAGAAAGAAATGTCCGCACAAGATCTGCCCGTATATCACAGAACGCATTGAAGCCGGGGCCGTGACCTACCAGGAAGCTGTAAACGCCATGGTGCATCCGGGATGCCAGATGATCCGCCGCCTGCCCCAGCTGATTCTGTCCTATCCAGATTCCTTTTGGGTGGATGACCGTCACAAATCCCGCATGGAGTTCTTCGACACGCGCATGGGCTATTCTCCCAGCAGAAACACCCCGGCTTATTATGCCGCTATGTATCTGTTGACTGCCAATGAGACAGGAATCGTCGTTTTACCTGCAACGGGAGCGGTGGGACTGGCGCTCATGTTTGGTGGCGCAGTCTGTCCAATTGCGGCATTGATCAAACTGCTTGCCGGGATTCTGGACTTTTATGTCCCAATCAACTTATTTGAAATCGGCAGCTTCCATTTGCCTGTGGCTGTGGGATTCCTTTTGGCGGTTATACTTGGATTGTTGCTGCTGTTTGCCGGAAAATATCTTTGGAATTTGGCCCGAAAGTATATTACCTGGATTGTCAGCTTGAAACAAAATATGTTGGGAAAACAGGAGGAAAATCTATGAAAGTTACATATGAACACAAGCTCGCCATGACCTTTATCGGCTTTTCCACCTCCATCCGCCCGGAGGAGGGCTATCAGAAGTGTCCCGAATTCTGGGACAGGGAGTATGCGCAAAAATATGCCCGGCTCTGGAAGACTATGCAACCGGAAACAGCGGTGGAAAAGGCCATCCTCGAAAACGGCGTGGGTCTGTTTGCCATCTGCGACGAGAAGGAAGGTTCCTTTGAATATTGAATCGCCGGGCTTTACAAAGGCGGCGAGGTTCCGGAGGGGCTGAAGCTCTATACCTTCTCGGAAAGCGAGTGGGCGATGTTCTCTGCGAAAGGCTCCCTGCAAGAGCTGAACACCAAGTCTGGCAGGAGTGGTATCCCACCGAAGGGCAGAAATACTGCGGCAACGGCAATGTCATGCTGGAGGTCTATTCCCCCGGCGATTATATCTTCGGTGATATCGACGGCGTTGTGATCATTCCCAAGGATCTGATTGATACGGTCCTGGACCGGGCGCTGGCGCTGATCGAGGATGAAAACCGTGTGCGCAGCAACCTGCTCAGAGGCGATTCCCTGGAGAAGGTCTATACAGAGGCCGGTGCGATCTGATCCGGTTTTCCGGGGACACTTTTGGGCGTTCGGAGATAACGCTGCTTTCCATTCGCGGCAGGGCGGTCCTTCCTGAGGACGCCCTGCCGTTTTGCCTTTCCTCCTGTTTTTTCCCTGATACTAAAATCTAGTAAAACACTTTAACTGTCTTACCCGATATGCTATACTGTATCTGGGTGATGATGGCATCGAACTATAAATTCAGCAATGAGGAAATAGCCGCAATAAAGGCAGCACGCACAGAGACAAAGGACAAACGTGCGGATGCAAGATTGAAAGCACTTGAACTGCGAGCAGAGGGTATGGAACTCAGTGAGGTTTCGCAGGCAACGGGCTTCCATGCAGCCTATGTGAGCCAACTGGTGGCGAAATATCGGGATCATGGACTGGAAGCAATCTCCGGGAATCATTATGGCGGTAATCACCGTAATATGAGCTTTGAGGAAGAAGCTGCGATACTTGCCCCTTTTAAGGCCAGGGCCGAGAAAGGTGAGCTTGTGGAAATCAGCGAAATTGAGACGGCATACCAACAGGCGGTAGGCCACTCTATTGGCACCAGTCAGATTTACTACGTTCTGCACCGACATGGCTGGAGAAAGGTCATGCCCCGCAGTAGGCACCCTAAAAAGGCAAGCGAGGAGGTCATTGAGACCTCAAAAAAATGAAAACCACCATCGGTGAACTGAAAAATCTCCACATGGGCTGTGGAAAAGTGCGCCTTATGTTCCAGGATGCGGCAGGCTTCGGCCGCATCAACCATCCCAAGTACTGCTGGTGCAGGAAAGGGATCCGTCCCAGTGTGCCCTGCCACCATATTCGTGAGTATCGTTACGCCTACGGAGCAGTGGAACCGCTGACGGGTAATGGGTACTTTCTTGTCATGCCTTATCGCAATACTGCCTGTATGAGTATCTTTTTGAAGCAGCTGTCTGAGAAATATAGGGATGATATTATCCTTCTTTGCTGCGACGGTGCAGCATGGCACAAGTCCGCCGGGTTGGAGCTGCCGGATAATATCGTTCTATTCCATATTCCTCCGTACACACCTGAAATGAATCCGATTGAGCAGATCTGGAAGGAGATACGAAAGCGCGGCTTTCGAAACGAGGTTTTTGCATCCTTGGAGAAAGTCGTTGATCGTCTCTGCGATACCATTTGCTCGCTTACCCCTAATACCATTTTCAGCATTACCGGACGCGATCGGATTGCTAAAGTGTTTAATTAGGTTTTAGCATGAATCCGAAAAAAGTGAACGTTTTGTGAGAATTGTGTGCATTGCCAAAAATAGCTTGAAACGCTACAATGAAATTATAAAGTTTGACGGTTCTCCTGCCAGAGAAAATGGAAGGTGTCCGGCAAATGAAAAAAACAAAAACAGGAGGAAATGCAAATGAAAAGGTTATTAAGCGTTCTTCTCGCGGTGCTGATGCTGTCCAGTATGCTGGCCGCCTGCGGCAGTCAGACAAGTAAGGAAACTTCCGATACGGTCAAGCTTGCCGTTGCCTGCCCTGTCACTGGTGACAGCGCGGAATATGGTGTTCACTTCTCCGTCGCCGCCCAGATGGCCGCGGAAATGATCAACGAGACCGGCGGAATCAATGGCCGCACCGTGGAGATCGAGATCTTCGACTCTAAGAATGACGCCAAGGAAGCGGCGGAGGTTGCCCGTCTGATCGGACAGGACAGTACCATCCTGGCTACCATCGGCGATTTCTCCAGTACCTGCTGCATGGCCAGCGCCCCCATTTACGAAGAGAACAAGCTGGTCCAGATCTCCCCCTCCGCCGGCCTGATCGACTTCCCCCGGGTTGGTCCCTGGAACTTTGCCATTACCGGTGTCCAGTCCGACGACGGCCCCTTCCTGGCGAACCGGGTCCTGCGTGAGACCATGGGCGTCAAATCCTATGCGGTTGCCTACACCAACAATGACTTCGGCCTGAACCTTACCGGCTTTATGAAGGAAGAGGCGGAGAGCCTGGGCATCACGGTCACCGACTCTGAGGCCATCGCCTCCGGCGAAAAGGACTTCACCGCCATCGTTTCCAAGATGCGCCAGACCAACCCTGAGGCGGTGGTCATCGTCGCGACCTACAACGAGGTTGCCAACTGCGTCAAGCAGATCCGCCAGGTCGGCTGGGATGTGCCCATCGTTATTTCCGGTTCCTCCCTGACTGACCAGCTGGTAGAGCTGCTGGGCGAGGATGTCAACGGTATCTACTCCAACATTGCTTTTGTTCCCAGCGCCGATGACGAGAAAACCAGCGAGTTCAGCAAGGAATTCACCGAGCGCTCCGGCTTGGCTCCCTCCTTCCATAGCGTCTGCACCTACGATACTGTCAACCTGGTCTGCCTGGCCGCCCGCAAGTGCGGCGACAATCTGACCCGGGAGACGCTGCGGGACACCCTGGCGGCCTACACCGGCTTTGACGGACTGATGGGCCCCGTGGAATTCACGGAGGAAGGTGCCGTTCACCGCGGCAGCAAGGTCGTTCAGTATCAGAACGGCACGCTGGTTGCCCTGAGCGAGTACATGATGCCCCGTGACTGACCGGAACGGTACCGTACCAACAATGGGAAAGCGCCTGACGGTGCTTTTCCCCGGTCCGGCAGATAAATAAACCAAAGGGTCGCCCGCTCCATCCAAACCTGCTTTGCTGCGTGGGGCGGAAGAGCGGGCGGTTTCCTTTTGGATCATTCCAGCGGCGGAAGAAAGGTTGTGTGTAATGTCCTATTTCATTGAACAGCTGCTCAACGGCATTTGCCAGGGTTCCATTTATGCCCTGTTCGCCATCGGTTATACCATTATTGTAGGCGTTGTGGGCCTGGTGTCCTTTACCCATGGCGAGGTCATTACGATCGGCGCTTTTTCGGCGCTTTTTGCCACGACTTTGGGCGGCAATCATATTTTACTGACGATTTTTTTCAGCTTTGCGGGCTCCGGTCTGGTAGGCATCGTGATCCACAAGGTCTGTTATGAAAAATTTTGGGATTCTCCCCGGTACATTCCCCTGATCTGCACCATCGGTATGAGTATGCTGCTTAAGAACACGATCCAGATCGCCTTCGGCAGTGAGACCAAGGCCATGCCCGAGGTGATCCCCCAGGGCGGCATTCACTTTGGCGAGTATATGGTCACCAATGTGCAGATCACAGTCATCGTAGTGGTGGTGGCACTTTGCACCATTTTGTCCTTGTTCCTGAATAAAACCAAGCAGGGGATTATTCTGCGGGCGGTCAGCCAGGACCGGAAGGGCGCCGCACTGGTGGGCATCGACGTCAGCAAGGCCACGCTGCTGGGCAACCTGATCGGCTGCGGCATTGGCGGTGTCGCGGGTATGCTCTATGCCCTGTACTACGGCTCCTTGTCCGCATCCATGGGCGGCTCTGCTTCCATGAAGGCTTTCAGCGCGTCGGTGCTGGGCGGCCTGGTCAATACCCCCGCCTCCGCCATCGGCGGTCTGCTGATCGGCATTTTAGAGAATTTCGGCATTGCCCTGTTCTCCTCCAGCCTGCGGGATATGATCGCTTTTATTTTCCTGATCATTGTGCTGCTGTTCTTCCCCAAGGGACTTAGGATCCAGTTCAGGAGGCGTGCGACATGAAAAAAACGACAGAAAAGAGAAGCACAGTTTCCTGGAAGGAAACCCTCTCCAAATACAGCAAATGGACCATGTTGGTGCTGCTGGCGGTGGCGGTTCTGTTCCCTGTGGTGATCCAGAACAGCTATTACCGGGGCATTGGCACCAAAATCGTCATGTATATGCTGCTGGCAAGCTCTGTAAATGTGATCAATGGCTACAGCGGCCAGTTCTCCATCGGCCACGCGGGCTTTATGTGCGTGGGCGCTTACACGAGCGCGATCCTGATGACCCGGGCGGGGTGGAATTTCCTGCCCGCGGTACTGACAGCCGGTGTGATCACCGCGCTGTTCGGAATGCTGGTGTCCATTCCCATCAGTAAGCTCTCCGGTATCTACCTGGGCTTCGTGACCCTGGGCTTTTCGGAGATCGTGCGGATCACCTGCCTGAACTGGACCTCCGTCACCGGCGGCCCCATGGGCATAAAGGCCATACCGGGACCCAGCTTTTTCGGTATTTCTCTTTCCACGCCCCAGGGCTATTACTATGTGATTTTGTTCCTGCTAGTGCTGATGGTATTCTGCACCAACAGAATTCTGAAATCCCGTACTGGGCGGGCCTGGATCTCCATCCGGGAAAATGAGGCGGCTGCCGCCTCTATTGGCATCAATACCAGCCGGTATAAAACCATCAATATGATGTACGGCACTTTCTGGGAGGGCTGCGCCGGGGCGTTCATGGCGATGTATTACCACTTCGTGGACTCCAGCATGTTCGTCACAGATGAAAGCTTTAACATTCTGTCCATGGCGATCGTGGGCGGCATGGGCACCATCGGCGGCCCGCTGGTGGGCGCGCTGATCATCAATATCATTACGGAAACTTTCCGGTTCCTGAAGGAATACCGGATGGTCATCTACGCGCTGCTGATCATCGGCATGATGTGGCTGCGGCCCCAGGGAATCGCGGGCGCCGCGGACAGCGCGCTGGTCAGCGGAGGCTCTATTTTCCATCGGAAGAAACGCCGCAGCGCGAAACCCAAGCCCGTAGGAAAGGAGGCGGCCTGATATGGCATTGCTGGAAAGCAAGCAGGCCTGTAAGTTTTTTGGCGGTCTGAAGGCGGTGGACCATGTGGATATGCAGGTGCAGCAGGGGGAGATCTTCGGCATCATCGGACCCAACGGCGCCGGAAAGACCACCTTTTTTAACCTGTGCGCCGGAACCTACCCCCTGACCAGCGGCGAGATCTGGTTCGACGGCGTGAATATTACCGGCTACCGTCCCCATCAGGCGGCAAAGGCGGGTATTGCCCGGACCTTCCAGAATATCCAGTTGTTCCAGAATACCTCTGTGCTGGAGAATGTCATGGTGGGCTTTCACGTTCACACCAAGACCAATATGCTGGACGCGGTGCTGAAAAACAGCAGGCAGCGCCAGACGGAAAAGGAAGTGTACGAGAAAAGCGCCGCACTACTGGAGCGGCTGGAGCTGGGACAGTACAAGGATACTATGGCCAAAAACCTGCCCTACGGCATCCAGAGAAAAGTGGAGATCGCCCGGGCCCTGGCTATCTCTCCGAAGATCCTGCTGCTGGACGAGCCGGCGGCGGGCATGAATCCCAACGAGACGCAAGAGCTTCTGAAATTCGTCAAGAAGCTGAATGCCGAAGGGCTGACCATTGTGGTCATTGAGCATGACCTGAAATTTGTCATGAACGTCTGCGACCGGATCATGGTCCTGAACTATGGCAAGAAGATCTGCGAAGGTGCCGCCCCACAGGTGCAGGCCAACCGGGAGGTCCAGGAGGCCTATTTCGGAAAAAGCGTCGCCCTGGGCGGCAGAGGGGAGGACAGCGCATGCTGACAGTGAAAGACTTGGTGGTCTACTATGGAAAGATCACGGCGCTGCAGGGGATATCCTTCCAGGTGCCGGACCAGAGCATTGTGGCGCTGATCGGCGCCAACGGCGCGGGCAAGACCACCACGCTGATGGCGATTTCCGGCATGGTGGAGGTGCAAAGCGGCAGCATTCTTCTGGATGACTGGGATATAACGGACTGCCAGTCCAGCACCATTGTACAGATGGGTGTGTGCCATGTACCGGAGGGACGGCATGTGTTTCCCCAGCTTTCGGTGTATGAAAACCTGTTGGCCGGGACCATCCCCTGCAAGAAACTTGCCAAAGGCGAGCTCGAAGCGCGGATCGAAGAGCAGTTTACCCTGTTCCCCCGGCTGAAAGAGCGTTACCACCAGGCGGCAGGCACCATGTCCGGCGGTGAGCAGCAGATGCTTGCCATTTCCCGGGGCCTGATGTCCAAGCCCAAGCTTCTGATGCTGGATGAGCCCAGTCTGGGCCTGGCTCCCATTATTGTGGAAGAAATCTTTGAAATGATCACAAAGGTTCGCGCCAGCGGCACCACGGTGCTGCTGATCGAGCAGAACGCGTCCCTGGCATTGCAGATCTCCGACTACGCCTACGCGCTGGAACTGGGCCGGGTGAGCCTCAGCGGCACCGGCAGGGAGCTGCTGGAGAGCGAGGACGTGAAGAAAATCTACCTTGGAATGTGAGGTGTCTACGGTGAAAGCAGACCGGGATCAAAAAATCGTCATCATTGGCCTTGGCTATTTGATGGAGTATATCGCGCCGTGCTACCGCAGGCTGCTGGGGGAGAACCTGGCGGCCAACGTGGTAGGTGTCACTGTCGACGCGGCGGATGTGGAACGGAAGAAAAAAGCCATTGGCATTCAGGTGATCCTCAACGACAACCGGAAGGCCCTGGACCAGATGGAGCCGGACTTCATCTTCTTTGCCCCGCCTCCCAGTGCGGCTCCGGGGCTGACGGAGGAAGTGCTGGTGCCCTATTTTGAACAGCTGCGCCAGGCGGGGAAGCCCATCCCCACGCTGTACGTTTTCCCACCCAATCCTGTAGGCAAGTTCTACATGGACAAGTTGGGCAGCGACCTGAAGGTAGTCAACATCCTGCCCAATATGATCAGCGAGATCGCCGGGCAGAACGTCGCCGCTGCGGGCTTTACCATGATCACCTTCCCGGATGGCCAGAACAACTGGCAGCAGGAGAACCTGGAGTTCCTGCGCCGGTTCTGGGCGCCCCTGGGGAACGTGGTGTTCCTGAATCCGGCCCAGGTAAAGGCGGCATTGTCCGTCTCCTGTTCCAACCAGATGCTGTCTGAAATTTTCTTCGATGTGGCGGACAGTGTCACCGCGGAAGGCTGTCAGGTCTCAGCGGCCCAGCTGGGGGAGGCTGCCCGGGCCTACCACCTGGAAAAGCACGGCTATGAACCGGCGGTATTCTTGGAAAGCAGGACCCAGGCTGTGACACCTCAGATGTATGAAGCGGTGAAGAAACTGACCTTCCACGCCTATGAGGGCACCGTGAAGTTCCTGCGGGACAAAGGCTTCCCGGAGGAGCTGGCTTGCGAAATTCAGAATATGAATTTCGACATGAACCTGCGCAAGGTGCAGATGATGACCCGGACCGACCTTGCCCGGGCGACCCGTAAGCACGCCACCAGAGGCGGCGTGCTGGAATGCGCCTGCATCTCCTATACCCAGCGCTGGCAGGACGACGTGCGGGAAAAGTTTACCCGGTATCCCGGGTGGACGCCGGATGCCGCCTGGGCGGAAGCGCTGGAGCAGGGCATTATCGATATATCCCAGGATGTGTATGACCATTTGGATAACCTGTCGGCAAAGCCCCAGTCGGCAAGCTGCGGCATTGAGCAGCACGCCGTTATGTACGCCCTGCTGGTGCGCCAGGCGGTGCTGCAGGCGGGCCAGGAAGGCCGGGCGGCAATGCGGGAAGCCACAGCGGTTTATGGCAGGGAACGGGGCGGCCGGATGCGCCAGCGGGCGCTGGCAAACGGCGACACGCCTAATGCCCTGTCCTATATGGCCTACGGGGAGTGGGGCGCGGAACCAGGCGTCATGGTGGTGGAAGAACAGCCGGACCAGGAGCTGTATGTCTCCCATGTATACAAGTGCGAATGGTGCCGCTGCTGGAAAAAGCACAACCTGATGGAATATGGAAAAGTATACTGCGAGAATGTGGATGTGAATATCGCCCAGGGATTTGATCCGGACTTCCATTTGCAGGTGAATTCCCTGCTCAGCGCCGGTGCCCCCTACTGTGAATTCGGCTACGGTTTCGCGCTGACCGGAGATAAGCGGGAGCAACTTGCCGAAATGCAGCAGCGGCTGGGCGGAAGCGCCAGACGGGACTTTGATTACCATACGGCGCACCTGTACTACACCTGCCGCAGGGTTTTGCGGGAAAAGCTGGGAGACAGCCTTGGCGCCGATGTGGCGGACGCCGCGTTCTTTGACTTTACCCGCCGGTTCGGGGCAGCTTATGCCAACGCGGTGGCGGCCTATAGCCAGGAAGATTTTACTACTGTATAAACCGGAGCTGCGGCTTGCAATTCCTGCCGGAATCCGTTACCATGAAAGGAAAGAACTATGAATCCGAATATTACCCATTGGTTTTCCGAAAATGAGGAGCGGCTGCGGCTGCTGGCGTTGGATATTTTCCGGCATCCGGAGACCGCTGGGGAAGAGCAAGAGAGTGCGCTCTTCCTGATGGACTTTATGAAAGCCCAGGGCTTCACTGTGAAAACGGGAGAAGGAAAACTTGCCACCGCATTCCGGGCCCAGTGGGGCAGCGGCAAGCCGGTGATTGCTTTCCTGGCGGAATATGACGCTCTCCCGGAACTGGGCCAGGAGCCGGTGCCAGAGCGGTCTCCGGTGGCAGGAAACGGCCACGGCTGCGGCCACAATTTGCTGGGCGCGGGCTGCGCCGGGGCGGCCGCGGCCATGAAAGCGGCGCTGGAAGCCCAAGGCCTGCCGGGAACGGTGGTACTATTTGGTTGTCCGGCGGAGGAGACCTGCCAGGGAAAGGTCTGGATGGCCCGGGAGGGCTGGTTTGATGGCGTGGACCTGGCGGTATCCTGGCATCCCTCGGACAAGAACCAGGTCAGTGAGGAAAGTTTTCAGGCGCTGGTCTCTCGGAAATTCCGCTTCTACGGTAAGACGGCCCACGCGGCGGCAAGCCCCGAGCAGGGGCGCAGCGCCCTGGACGCGGCGGAACTGACCAATGTGGCGGTGAATTACCTGCGGGAGCATGTACCCGACCATGTGCGGATGCACTATGTGTATACCAGCGCCGGGGACAAGCCCAACATTGTTCCAGGGTTCGCGGAGCTGTGGTATTTCATCCGTGCCAGGGACAAGGAGACTGTGGCGGACGCGGACCACCGGGTATGGCTGGCGGCGTATGGTGCGTCCATTGCCACCCAGACCCGGGTGGAAACGGAGGAACTGACCCAGTCACCGGATACAAAGATCCTGCGCAGCCTGACGAAGGCAATGCACGAGGTGCTCTCCGAGCTGGGGGGCCCGGCGTTTACAGGGGAAGAGTTGGCTTTTGCCGAAACCCTGCGGACATCCCTGGGCCTTCCGGAAATGGGCCCTGCGCTGAACACCACTGTGGAACCCTACAAAGGAACAACTGTCCATATGACCGGTTCTACGGATGTCTCCGCAGTCAGCCAGACGGTGCCCACCATCACGCTGAATATCGCCTGCCAGGTAGCCGGAGCGCCGGGACACCACTGGGGAATCACGGCCTGCGCCGGTTCCGGCGTGGGATTGCGGGGCATGGTCCATGGAGCGAAGGTAATGGCACAGTTTGGCGTCCGGTGTGTCACACAGCAGCGGATCCTGACTGAGGCCTGGGAGGAATTCCGGGAGGGATAACCCGATCAAAGGAGGAGTTGGCGTGCTGTACCGTAGACTTGTACTGTTGAACACAGTGGTGTTGGTGCTTTTGGTGGCTGCCCTGGTGCTGTTCAACATTGACATCACTGACGAGCTGATCAAAAATGAGGTCTACGGTACCTTTGAGCACTCCATGGATACCGGTGCGGATGACATGGCCCGGGTTTTCAGCCAGGCCAAGGACCTGGCTCTGGAAATCAGCGTGCTGGACACGGTGCAGTCTACCCTCCGGTCGGGCATGGACACGGCATGTGACCCCGTACAAGTGCTGAATCAGGCAAGGAGCCAAAGCAAGGATGTGGTCCGGCTGATCTCCTTCTGTGAGGCGGATCTGATGCTGTCTGACGGGAAGGGGGACTTTTTGCTGCTGAACGCTGAAGCGGATGCTGTGGACAGCCTGAAAGAGCAGAATGAGGCGCTGTGTACGGAACTGGCCGCTTCTGTCGGCGGCTTTGTGTGGGATTATCATTACAACGAGTACGGCTCCTATGTCCGGGTCTCCCGGCTGATCTACAATGAGGAGAACTGGACCCAGGTGATCGGCGCGGTGTCCATCCGCATCAACAGCGACTACCTGCGTTCGATGCTCTCGTCGGTCTATTTGGGTCCGGCGGGAACAGCCTGCCTGCTGGATGAGAATGGGGAACTGCTGTTCCCCTACGTCAGCAGCCACGTCCGGCTGACGGACGTTCTGCTCAGCGGCAAAGAATCGGAGCCCCAGACCCAGGAGGACGGAACACTGCTGTTCAGCCGCAGCCTCTATCCCAATGGATTCCGGATGGTAGGAATCGCCCAGGATGTGGGGGTGCTGGAGCGGATGAACAAGCAGCGGATCATGATCGTTCTGTTTGCGGTGTTTCTGCTGGCCTGCGCCATCGTCATGACGCTGGTCATTGCCTACCGGATTTCCAACCCCATTATTCGGCTGGCATCTACTATGAAGAAGCTGGAGGCGGGAGATTTCTCGGTTCGGCTTCCCCCACCGGAGGGCAAAGGGGAGATCCATACCCTATACACCAACTTCAACAGCATGCTGGACATGCGGGAAAGCCTGATTGAAGAGGTCTACGGATCCCGGGTGCGGGAAAAGGAAGCGGAACTTCTCAGCCTTCAGGCCCAGATCAACCCACATTTTCTGTACAATACCTTGGATTCCATCAGTTGGATGGCGGCAAAGTATGACGCGGAGGATATCGAAGAGGCGGTAAGCGACTTGGCGCTGATGCTGCGGTATTCTTTGAACAACGGCATGAACATCCTGACGGTGGGAGAAGAACTGATCCAAATCAAAAGCTATATCAAATTACAGCGGATGCGGTTTTCCAACAGCTTCTCGGTGCAGTATGATGTGGACCCAGAGGTGCTGGACTGCCTGATGATCAAGCTGCTGTTACAGCCGCTGGTAGAAAATTCCCTGCTTCATGGATTCGATGATATCGATTATGTGGGCAATTTGCAGATCCGGATCCAGAGAGTTCCGGCGGGGATCCAGTTTGAAGTGATCAATGATGGAAACCTGGTGGACCTGGAAAAAATACGCCAAGCGTTGATGCCGCCGGAGGATAACCGTCCAAAGAGCTATGGCATCCGCAATGTCAATGACAGGCTGGTCAAATATTACGGCCCGGAAAGCTGCCTGAAATTTTCTGTTAACGGCATTTATTCCGTGGCAAGCTTTACGATCCCAGAGGAAAGGAGAACGCCCAATGGCCCGCAAAGTCCTGAAGGTCCTGATAGCGGACGATGAGCGGATCGCCCGGGAAAACATGCGGCAGTATATTCCCTGGGCATCCATGGGAATGGAAGTGGTGGACGCGGTGGAGAACGGCGCACTGGCGCTGGACATTCTGAAGAGCGTCCCTGTGGATATTATGCTCATGGACATTCGGATGCCGGTAATGGATGGCCTGGAGCTGCTGGAAAACATCCGGGCCTTGGGCCTGAATGTGCTGGTGATCGTGCTGTCCGCCTATGACCAGTTTGAATACGCGCAGAAAGCCATCCAGTCCCGGCTGGTTTTTGAGTATGTGCTCAAGCCGGTGAAGCGGCGGGATTTCTGCCAGCTGCTGCAGCGAGCTGCGGCATCCCTGGAGGAGCAGCGTGACGCTCCGGCAGCGGAGCTGGAATCCGCTTCCCTGGAGGTGATCCAGGCCCATTTTGCCCGGCATATCGGGCGGCGGGACCTGGAGGGGGCTCTGCGGGTGCTGGAGGAATATGCCAGCCAGGTGGATCCGGAAGATCCGGAGGCTGTGTTCAATCTGAAGCGCCTGATGCTGAACCTGCACACGGAGATCCGGCTGTTCCTGACCCGGGAGGGTGTGGGCTTTGGCCCCTACCGGATGGACTATGACCTGCTCAATGAGTTCAACCAGTGCCAGCGGCCGGAGGAAATGACCAGGCGGTTTGCCCAGTTGGTGGAGGAAATGCGGCCGTTTGTGGAGCAGGACCCGGCAGTGGACGCGCCCAGCAAGGCGGGGGCGGTGGTACGCCACTGTGTAGAGGAGATCCAGAAGCACTACACAGAGCAGGATTTTTCGCTCTACCAGCTGGCGGAGGAAATGAAACTAAATACCAACTATCTGTCCTCCCTATTCAAAAAGGAAATGGGAGTCGGGTACGTCCGGTATATCAATACACTGCGCATCGAGAAAGCGAAACAGCTTTTGCGGGATATGCGCTACCGTACCAACGAGGTGGCGGCGCTGGTGGGCATCGAAAACCCGCGGTATTTTACTAGGGTGTTTAAGGAGATGACTGGCCTGTCGCCGGCGGAATACCGCAGCCGCATCAAGGTCCACTCGGAAGAAAAATAGACGCGAAGGTGGGAGATAATTTGTTGACAAAAGAGCAATATGAACTTTGTGTTGGGCTGCTGAAGAAGGAACTGGTACCGGCGCTGGGCTGCACCGAGCCTATCGCGGTGGCCTATGCCGCGGCCTGCTGCCGGGAGCTACTGGGGTGCTTTCCGGAGCACATCACTGTCAGCAGCAGCGGCAATATCGTTAAAAATGTGAAGGGCGTCATCGTTCCCACCACCGGGGATATGCGGGGAATCGACACCAGCGCCATTCTGGGGGCCCTGGCAGGGGATGCCAGCCTGGAAATGGAAGTGCTGGGCCGTGTGACTCCGGAGGATGTGGAGAAGGTCCGGGCCCTGCGAAATACCGGACTTTGCACCTTAAAGGTGCTGGACGGCATTGAAAACCTGCGCATCATCGTACAGATGGAGGGCGGCGGCCATGAAGCGCTGGTGGAGATCGCCGGCGGACATACCAGTATTGTCCGGCAGGAGCTGGACGGCCAGGTGATGCTGTCCCAGGCGGAAAAGCCGGGCGAAGGAGACGCTGGCTATGACGGGCGGCAGTTGAGCGTGGAGACGATCTATGCATTTGCCAAAACGGTGGACCTGGCGGATATAAGGCCCATTTTGGAGCGGCAGGTGCGGCTGAATATGGCCATCGCTGAGGAGGGCATGGCGGACGGCTATGGCGCCCGGGTCGGCAGAACGGTGCTGGAGATGGGACAATCTGTGGCTGATAAGGCCGCCGCCTATGCGGCGGCAGGCAGCGATGCCCGGATGGGCGGCTGCGCCATGCCGGTGGTCATCAATTCCGGCAGCGGAAATCAGGGCATTACTGCCTCCGTTCCCGTGGTGGTGTTTGCCCGGGAGGAGGGCAGGACGGAGGAGGAACTGCTCCGGGCATTGGCATTCAGCAATCTGATCGCGATTTACCAGAAGAGCTTTATTGGAAAGCTTTCCGCCTACTGCGGCGCGGTCAGCGCGGCCTGCGGCAGTGCCACGGGGATCGCCTTTCTGGAAGGGGCCGGTATGGATGTGATCCAACTGACCATTGACAATACCCTGGGCAATGTGGCGGGCATCGTCTGTGACGGCGCCAAAGCAAGCTGCGCGGCCAAGATCAGCAGCGCGGTCTATGCGGGGCAGCTTGGCTACCGGATGGCGAAGCAGGGATTTGGCTTCCAGGAAGGGGAGGGCCTGATCGGCAAGGACGCGGACCAGACCATACAAACCTTTGGCTGTGTGGGCCGGGATGGGATGCGCCAGACAGACGAGGTTATTTTGCATATGATGGTGGAGGAACGGGAAACGTCATTGCAGATGTGCTGAAACAACTGATACAGCAGACAAACGCCGCTCACCAAAAGTGAGCGGCGTTTGTAATTGTGTCCGGAATGGACGATACTTGTATCGTCCTAGCGGCTGTCAGAAATACAGCTCTGCCGCCATGTTGCCGTGGACATACCAGCACACGGCTTTGCGGACGAATTCCTCCGTCACCTGAAACCGCTCCGCCAGCTCCCAGACCTCGGTACAGCCGTCGGCCACGGCGTCGTCCAGGGTATCCACCGGGATCAGGGCGGTGACAGCCCACTTGTCCGCCCGGTTTTCGTGGCGCTGGCGGCATTCCACGGCGGCGTAGATGTAGTAAAAGCTTCTGGTTACACAGTGCCCCAGCTCGTTGCTCAGATGCACCCGTCCTTGAACGCCCCCGTCCCGGACGCCGTCGTCCAGGCCGACGAAGCATTTCCCGCTGTCCAGCATGATGGATATGGAGCCGTTGGTCGATTGTAAAATGAAGCTGGACACCTGAAAAAAAGGAATTCATAGTGACTTC
>ENA-UOJC01001629-UOJC01001629.1-human-gut-metagenome-genome-assembly--contig:-C104-NODE-1629-length-29075-cov-14.181323_pt1 | contig 29075 bp, 25 predicted proteins | sample MGYA00242339_ERZ723886 | MGnify/ENA metagenome assembly ERZ723886 | reverse complement strand
CGCTTGTGGAAAAGTACTGCAATCCCGAGACCATGGCCTACTCGTTCTGCACGGGTATGCTGATGTGCCTTTCCTGCGCGGCGCTCGTGCCGCTCATCATCGGCGCTTGATCTTCCCCCAAAAAGCAAAGAGACGCTCTCCTTCGTCAAAGAGAGCGTCTCTTTTTTGTTCTTTATCCTCCGGCGACCGATCCTCAGCGGATCGCGCCGACTGCGGCAGCCGGAATGCGGACCGGCTCGCGGCCCCTTGTCTCCGCCGCCTCCGGCGCAGGCTGTTTTTCCGGTGCTTCGCTGCGCGGCGGGTGCATCTCAGCAGGATGGTAGGTCGGCACGATGCGCTGCAGCAGCGCGCGGATCTCGCTGCTGTTGTGGCTGCTGGCCTCAGACAGATCCTCAAGCTGTGCGAGCAGCGTGTCGCGGTCAAAGTCGTTGAAGTGGCCGATGAAGATCAGCTCGTTCTCGGTCTTGTCAAGCCCCTCGTCGTTCATCAGCAGCTCTTCGTAGAGCTTTTCGCCCGGGCGCAGGCCCGTGTAGACCACGGGAATATCCACATCCGGCTCAAAGCCGGAAAGGCGGATCATGTTGCGCGCGAGGTCGTCGATGCGGACAGGCTCGCCCATATCGAGGACGAACACCTCGCCGTCCTTTGCATAGCAGCAGGTTTGCAGCACCAGCGAAACGGCCTCCGGGATCGTCATAAAATAGCGGATGATATCGCGGTGCGTCACCGTCACCGGGCCGCCGTGCTCGATCTGCGCCTTGAAAAGCGGGATCACGCTGCCGTTCGAGCCGAGAACGTTGCCAAAGCGCACGGCGGCAAAGCGCGTTTTGGAGCGCTGGCCCATCACCTGCACGATCATCTCGCACACGCGCTTGGATGCGCCCATCACATTCGTCGGGTTCACCGCCTTGTCCGTTGAGATGAGGACAAAGGCCTCCGCGCCGTAACGGTCTGCCGCCCGCGCGGTGTTGAGCGTGCCGAAGATGTTGTTCTTGACCGCCTCGTTCGGGCTGTCCTCCATCAGCGGCACATGCTTGTGCGCCGCCGCGTGGCAGACGATCTGCGGGCGGTACTGCGCAAACACCGCCTCCACGCGCGCCCTGTCGCGCACCGAGCCGATCAGCGTCACCAGTTCCAGCTCCGGGTGCGTATAGCGCAGCTCCTGCTGGATGGTATAGGCGTTGTTCTCGTAGATGTCAAAAATGATGAGCCTTCCCGGCTGCTGGCAGGCGATCTGGCGGCACAGCTCGCTGCCGATGGAGCCGTCGCCGCCTGTGACCAGCACGGTCTTGCCGCGGATATACGCGCCGATCTCCGAAAGATTGGTCTGCACCCTGTCGCGGCCGAGCAGGTCCTCAACGCGGACGTTGCGGATCTGCTTGACGCTGATCTGCCCGCTTGCCAGCTGGTAGAGGCCCGGCAGCGTCTGGAGCTTGCAGCCCGTGTGCTGGCAGATGCCGATGATCTTGCGCGTATCGGAGCGCGAGGCCGACGGGATGGCGAAGATAATGTCCGACACGTCGTACTGCTCCACCGCCTCCTCGATGCACTCCCGGCCGCCCACGACCTTGACCCCCGAGAGCAGCGTATGCTTCTTGCCGGGGTCGTCGTCGATCACGCAGACGATGTCGTTTTCGCTCTGCGGGCTGCGCTTGAGCTCCTGCATCACCATTGCGCCAGCCGCGCCCGCGCCGATGAGCATCGTGCGCCGCCGCACCGCAGCACTCCTGCGCAGGTACCGCCGCGCGATGCGGTAGGAATAGCGGATGAGGGTAAGTGAAAGGAAGAGGAGCATCAGGTTCAAAATGGGCATGCTGCGCGGCAGATAAACGCCCATAAGCGAGCTGATGCCGATCTGCGCCGCCGTTGCGGCGCAGGACGCGATGATGATATAGCGCAGCTCGTCGATGCTGGCATACTGCCAGAGGCTGCGATAGAGCCGGCAGAGCATGAACAGGGCGATCGCGGCCAGCGAATAGAGCGGCGCGGTCTTCAGGTAGGCCTGCACAAAGCCGGATTCCGCCAGCGTGCCGATGCTCAGCTCAAATCGCAGCAGCAGCGCGCCCAGCGCGGACAGATTGACCGCAAAGCAATCCAGCAGGATCAGTGTAAGCTCGCGCTTTTCGAGCGTCCTGTCCACCTTTTCCGCCTTTTCCATCTTTTCCACCGTCGATCACCTCATTTTTCAGCGGCGAAGGGGTCTTCACTCCGCTTTTTCTTTCTTTTCTCCGTAGGCCCGGCCGTATCCGCCGTAGCCATAGCCATAGTACCCGCCGTAGGGCGAGCGCGAGGAAGCATAGTTCAGCACGCAGCCGAGCAGCGGCAGGTGGCTGTCGGAAAGGATCTGCGCACCTTCCATGATCTGCGAGCGGGAGGCGTAGTTCTGGCGCACCGTCATCAGCGCGCCGTCCGCCAGCACGGCAAGCTCGCTCGCATCCGCGAGCAGCGCCGCAGGCGGCGTGTCGAGGATGACTACGTCGAACACCTTGCGGCAGGCCTCGACAAACTCGCGGCACGCGGGCGCCGCCAGCAGCTCCGAGGCGTTGGCGGTCGGCTGACCGGCCAGCACCAGATAGAGGTTTTCCTGCTCGCTCTGGCGCAGGATCTCCTGATACGGGGCCTCTCCCTTGAGATACTCCGTAAGGCCCTTGCCGTTTTCCATCCCAAAGCCGCCCGCGACCGAGGGGTTGCGCAGATCGCAGTCCGCAAGCAGCACGTGCTTGCCCTGGGCCGCGAGGGCCATGGCAAGGTTGATGGCAACGGTGGTCTTGCCCTCGCCGGGGGTGGCGCTCGAAACGAGCAGCACCTTCATGCCCCGCTCGCGCATCTCCTTCTCTGTGCGCATGCGCAAAAGGCGCACCGACTCGGAAAAGCCGGAATACTCCGCCCCGCCGTCAAAGCGCGGGCAGACGGCGCGGCCCCTGCCGCGCCCTCTCACCGCCGGAAGCACGCCGAGCGTGCGCAGGCTCAGCACCTCGCGCAGCTCCTCTTCGCTGTGGACGGTAGAGCGCAGCGAGGCGAGCACAAGCGCCGCCGCGACCCACAAAAACGCCCCAGTCAGCACGCCGCGCTTGATCGCCGCGCGGTAGTCGCGGTGGTTGAAGGGCTCCTGCGGCACGCCGCTCTCGTCGAGCAGGTTCATCACTGTCGGCCCGACCACGAACTCCGCCACATCCGGATAGCATTCGATGACCGCCTCCAGCACATCGTAGGCAAGCTCGGGGTCGGTGGAGGTCACCGTCAGCGTAAAGATGTTGGTATTGCTCAAGACCGAGGCCGATACCGCCGGCATGGCGGGGATATCAAGGCTGCTCATCACGCGCTCGTTCAGCGCGCCGCTCGTGAGGATGTAGGGGAAGGTCTTGGCCATCTGCTCGGCCGTTGCGGTATTGTAGCTGCGGATCTCCGACTGGAGCGCGTTCGCCACATATACCGTAAAGGTCGCGCTCGCGCGGTACATCGGCCGGTAAGAGCGGAAAACGCGCAGGCACAGCGCCCCGGTGAGCAGCAGCGTCAGCGCCGCAAACAGCGCGGCGGTGCGGCGCAGTACGCGCAGTCCGTCGGACAGCAGCGTGTGCAGGTCGATGCCTGCGATCTTCACTTCATTTGTCGTCTGATTGTCCATTCCCTGTTCGCTCTCCGCTTCACTTATCGTTCTTCTGTGCGCCGTAAGCGCCGTAACGGCCGTATTTGCCATACTTGCCGTACTTACCGTATTTGCCGTAGCCGCCATAGCCGTAGCCATAGTGATAGTTGCCCTGCTCGGAGAGCGCAGACTCCCGGCAGTCGTTGAGCACGCAGCCGAGCACCTTCGCGCGCGTGGCATAGAGCGCGTCGAGCGAGGCGTTGAGGCGCTTGGCCTCCGCCTGGTTCTGCCGCACGATCAGTACTGCCGCATCGGCAAGCTCGGCAAGGCACTCCGCGTCGGGTCCGGCCGACATCGGCGGCGTATCGAGGATGACCACGTCATAGTGCGCCTTTGCCCAGGCGATCAGCGCGGCCATACCGTCCGAGGCGGCAATCTCCGCCGAGCCGTACACGGAGCACGCCTCCAGAAGGAGGTCGAGCGAGCGGCCCTCGCCGTATGCGCGCACCGCCTTCTGCGCCTCGGTGATGCCGCGCGCAGCGTCCGCCGTGCCGCTCCCGGTCCACGCAAGGTCAAGGATCTTGCAGCAGGCGGGCTTGCGCAGGTCGCAGTCGAGCAGCAGCACGCGCTGGTGCTTCTGCGCGAGCGAAAGCGCCAGATTGACCGCCACGGTCGACTTTCCCTCGTTTTCGAGCACGCTCGTCACAAGGACGGTCTTGCCGCCGTCTGGCATGTGCTGCTCGATCTTGCGCCGCAGCGTGCGGATCGTCTCAGTGTAGGAGAAAGACGTCAGCGGATTGGTGATGAGGATGCTTGTCTTCTTATGGCGCAGCAATGCGCGCAGCGTGCGGTATTTGCGCTCGTGCCGGATCTCCGCGAGCACGCGGCAATCGAGCTTGCGCCTCGCCTCCTGCGCGCTGCGCACGGTGTCGCGCATCACGGATACAGCGGCGAGCAGCGCGCACATGCCGATCGCGCTGTAAAGCGCGGCCCTCTTGGCGTTGCCCAGCGCGCGCATCGGATTCGAAGGCGCGCCCGGCACGCGGGGCTGCTGGAGCACCTCGAGCACGATATCGCCCATCACCTGATAGGAAACCTCCCGGTGGTGATCGATGATCGCCTGTGTTGCAAGGAAGGCGATGCGCGGGTCGCTCGCCGTCACGCGCATCGTAAGAAGGTTCGTTTCAGCGATGGCGGCGGCTTCGATGCGGCCGTTGAACTGCTCGGGCGCGAGCGACTCGTTCACGGTCTTTCGCAGAAGCGAACTGTTGAGCACCTCGGAAAACATCGTGGCAAGGTTGCTCGTGGCCGAAAGATTCTGAAAAACGGAGGCGGAGCTTTCCTGCATGGACACAACAAAGGTCGTTTCCGTCGTATACTGCGGCTCGTAGGTGAGCTCCGTCACGGTGTAAACGCCCATCGCCGCGATCAGCGCGACTGCCGCGATGAGATACCAGCGCCGCAGCACATCGAGCACCGCCACAATGGGGTCGAAGGACAAAAGCTCGATCTGCTCGTCCTGCGCTGTCATTTTTTCTTCCGCCATGTCAATCCTCCACTACGACCAGAAGCCTTGTGCGGGCCGTTTTCTGCCCGTAGCGGGCGGCATAATCCACCCAATAGGTCCCGGCCCTTGTCATGTCAACATTCGATGTGATCTGGACCGACGCCTCGTCCAGCGAGATGATCTGAGCGCCGGCGCTCAGCCCCGTCACATAGTACTCCGGCACAAACGCGGCGTTCTTTTTGAGATACGTCAGGTAGCTCGAGAGCGTCAGCTCCGCGCCGCCGTCCCCTGCGGGAAGGACCTCCACGGGCGCGGTGAGATAGGCCGTGTCGCCAAGGCTGTTGGTCACGCGGAACTCAACGGTGTACTCCCCCGCCTGCGCGATCTGCGTCTCTCCGCTCACGAGCGTGCCCTTGATGCGGTCTTTGAGGCTGCCGTCGAACACATCCTCCGCCTCCAGCGGGGCAAAGACGTCGAGCGAGGTGCCCTCGTGGAAGATGAGCGGCGCCGAGAGCGCAAAGCGCGGCGCGGTATAGTCCTTGTAGAAGACCGTCCGCTGAGCCTTGCTGACGTTGCCCGCGGCATCAAAGGCGGCATAGGTCACCGTAAAGCGCTTGTCCGACACGAGCCCTCGCACGGATTCGACCACGATCGAATCCGTCACGTCGCCGTCCTGCGCGTCCTGTGCGCGCACGCCCTCGAGCAGGCGCTCTTTCGGATCGCCGACTGAAAGGCTCAGCTCGTCCTGCTCCATCGTGATCTGCGGCGGCTCGCGGTCAATGTGCCGGCTGCTGAGGCATCGGTATACGGCAAAGGCCGCGCAGCAAAGCAGTACCAGTGCAAAAAGCGCCTTTTTCCCTTTAGCTCCCACGTTTCATTTCTCCCTTAATCGAACCAGTCCGGTTCGTCCATTTCGATCGTTTCGTTGCGGAGCACGCGCTCCGCGTTTTCTTCCAGCAGCAGCCTTGCCGAGCGATGAGAATACTCGCGCCGCAGCAGCTCCTGCACATCGCGCATCCACGGCGTGCGCACCACGCTCGTGTGCGCGTCGCTTGCGACAAAGGCCGCAAAGCCGCGCGCGACCAAGCTCGATCCCAGCGCCTCCGCCCGCGGGCCGAAGCGTCCGAGAAGGCTGCCGCGATTCACCTGCAAAAGGCAGCCCATATCCGCCCAGAGGTTCAAAAGCCGCGGCTCCTCCTGCGCATAGCGGTAGCGCTCCGGATGCGCAACGATGGGCCGCAGACCCAGATCGAGCACACGGCTCAAAAGCTCCGTCGCCTCCAGCCCGTAGTCGTGAAACGGAAACTCGATGAGCGGATAGCGCGAAGAGGCAAGCGTGCAGAGCCTGCCGTCGCGCAGCTTGTCCGCCGTGTCAGGCATACCGAAGATCTCCATTCCCGCGTACAGCCGCAGCGGGACGCGCTCTTCCGCCAGCGCGGCGGAAAGCTCCTCCGTGCGCCGCGCCAGCGCATCCGCCCAGAGCATTTCATCGCCCTCGGGCAGGTTGCAGTGGGGCGTGGCGATCATCGCGTCAACGCCGCTTTCAAGCGCAAGGCGCGCCATCTCCAGCGAGGAAGCGAGCGACGGCGAGCCGTCGTCCACCCCCGGCAGGATGTGGGCGTGGATGTCGATCATTCGATCGCACCCTCCAGCGCGCCGATGCCGTCGAGCTGCTGCAAAAATGCAAGCGCGTCCGCCTTCGCCTCCGCGCGTGCCACGTCGTACTCCGCCGTGATCGCGTCGGTCAGGGAGTCAAGCGACTGCTCCTGCTGAAGCGTCTTAAAAATGAACCAGCCCAGCTCATTGAGCGTGATGAGCCCGTTGAGCTTTGCCGAAGCGGCCCCCGCAGGGACCAGAATGTACTCCCCCGCGATCTCCCGCAGGATGAAATCCTTCGATGCCTTCATCGTTTTCTCCTCCCGAATGTCTTGCCGTAGAGCCCGCGCAGCACCGGCCGCAGCGGCACGACGCTGATCCAGACGCGGGCAAAAAAATCCCACCAGAAGCACCCCGGCTTCTGCTCTTTTCCCTTTCTTACCGCCGCGCAGGCGACGGCGAGGATCTGCTCGCGGCGGATGCCGCGCTCAAAAGCCCGCTGGGCGTCGCCCAGCATGGTATAGCTCCCGTCCCGCTCGCGGCGGTATACGCGGTGCATGACATACGCGCCGCTCTCCCTCTGGTAGAGGGCAATGTCGCCCCGGCGCAGCGTTTCTCCCGGTTTTGCAAGCAGCACACTGTCTCGCCCGGGCGCGAGAAAGGGCGTCATGCTGCTGCCGCTCACTTCCAGCGGCAGCACATCCACCGTTTCAAGAAGCGCGCGGTATTGTTCCATCAAAAGCGCGGTGTCCACGCTTCGTTTCGCCCGCTCCATCATTTCTCCTCCCGCACATGTCCGCCGTCCACGCGGTAGCGCCGCGTGCAGATGGCCGCCGTTCCGGGCCGGTGCGTCACAAAAATGCAGGTGCGCACATAGGCGCTGTTCATCAGGCTTTGCAGCAGCCGTTCCTCTGTCGCCTCGTCCAGCGCGGAGGTCGCCTCGTCCAGCAGCAGGATGGGTGCGCCGCGCAGCAGTGCGCGCGCGATGGCAAGGCGCTGCGCCTGTCCTTCCGACAGGCCCTTTCCGCGTCCGCCCACGGCATAATCAAGGCCCTGCGGCAGCGCAGAAACAAATTCGTCGGCGCAGGCCGCGCGCAGCGCAGCCCAGAGCGCCACATCGTCCGCCTCCGGCGCCGTCAGGCGCAGGTTGTCGCGGATGGTGCCGGCAAACATGCTGTTGCCCTGCGGCACATAGGCAAAGGCGCAGCGCGTGGCGGCGGAGAGCGCATAGCGCCGCTCGCCGCAGCACAGCTCGGCCTTCCCCTCCCGCGGGGCGATCAGCCCCAGCAGCAGCCGCAGCATCGTGGTCTTTCCCTCGCCGGAGGGGCCGGTCAGCGCGACGAGCTCGCCGCACCCGGCGCAAAAATCCACATCCTCGAGCACGCGCTTGCCGTTCTGATAGGCAAAGCCCGCGCCCGAAAGTTCAACGCTCGCGCCGTCCAGGTCTCCTTCGGGCGCCTCCCCCGCGATCTCGGCGGGAAGCTCGGTCACGGCCATCACACGCCCGGCGGACGTGGTGATGGAGATCGCCGACGACACCATCGAAATGAGCGCGGAGAAGGATGAGCTCAGCGCCGAGGCCAGCTGCAAAAACATCGTCAGCGAGCCGTAGGTGATCGCGCCGCTCCACAGCCGGTAAACGCCCCAGCCGAAGCATCCGGCGGATACCGCCGTGCCCATCAGCGACAAAAAGGCCGACGTGCGGACGGAAAAGCGGTTGTAGTCAAGGTATTCCGTGCGGTAGCTCCCCTGCAGGCGCAGCATCCGCTCGTAGAAAAGGTCGGTGATGTCAAAGCCCTTGATGCTTGTGATGTTGCTCAGCGAATCCTCGTAGAATGACATCATGTCGCTCGAGATGGCTTTCATCTGCTTGTTGTGCTCGCGCATCCTGCCGACCAGCAGGCGCGAAAAGACGGCCGACACCGGCACGGTGACGAGCGCAATGAGCGCCATCGTGGGGTCGAACCACAGCATGATCGCAAGCGCGCCGAGGAACTGCACCATGCCGGAGATCAGCCCCGGGGCAAAGCCCGTCACGCCGCCCGCAACCGTGCTCACATCGCCGCTGAGGCGGCTGAGAAGATCGCCCGGGCGGAACTGCTCGAGCGGCTCCCATGCCGTTTCCAGCACGCTCCGGTAGACCTCGGCCTGAATTTCGTTCTGCACGCGGATGTTGATGCGCGCGCCCACGCGCGCGGAAATGCTGCGCAGCAGAATGCCGAGCAGCAGCATCCCCGCCATCGCGGCGGCGGCGCTTGCGATGAGACCTGATTTGTAACCCGTCACCGCGTCGATGAGGTACTTTGAAGCAACGCTCGTGCCGAGGCTCATCATCGTCGACAGAACGCCCAGCAGGATGTGGATGGCCACCACCGCGCGGTAGCGGCGGACGTAGGTAAGCACCCACCGGCCCTCTCGCAGCATCTCCCTGAGCGCGCCTTCTTTGATTTTCTGCCTGATTCTCCGAAGGCGTTCCATTCTCTTCCCCGCCGTCCTCTGTGTGCGTTTTTCGGCGCTTTTCGCCGTTTGTTTAACGATTTATACTAGCATATTGTGCCGTTTTTGTCAATTTTTGTCCCGGTTTTCCGCGTTTTTCCAAATCTCGTCCGCGCGGATCTGCTCAAGCAGGCACTTCGTCTGCTCGCACATGTATTCCGGCGCAGCCGTGTAGCTGCCGCTCTCTGCAAAGCAGACCGCCGCGCACTGGTCGCAGGCGTTCGCCATGGGGCAGGCGCTGCACTTGGCCGGCACCATGATCTCCTCGCGCAGCGCGCGGATCTTTTTCCAGCTCTCTGCAAAGCTGCCCGCCGTCAGCGGAACGCTCGGCTCGGTCATCATGCCGCAGGGACGCAGCTGGCGATCCCACGTCACCCAGAAGGTGCTGCTGCCCGCGCGGCAGCGGATGCGCTCGGTCGGCAGCTCCTGGCACTCATCGTCCGGGTCGGCAACGCTCTCACCCTTGAGAAGCGCGCTCCAGCGCTCGCGCAGCTCTTCCGGCGTGAAGCGCGACTTGTCGTAGCGGATCTTTTCCGCGGCGGCCTGCGCCGCCGTCAGCCGGTCGGGTGCGTAGCAGCCGTGCTCGCAGGCACGCACGGGCGGGAACATATAGCTCGCCGCCTGCACAGGCAGTTGGTGCTCGCGCGCAAAGGCGTAGATCTTCTCCGCATCCTGCCGGTTGTAGGGCGTGACGGAGCAGTTGAGCTTGACGAGCACGCCCGCGCTTTGCAGCGCGAGAATGGCGCGCACCGCGCGCTCATAGGCCGCCGGGTCGCCGCAGAGCGCGCCGTAGGTCTCGCCTGATGCGCCGTAGAGCGTGATATTCACGCGCGAGGGCGGGTCGGCGGCCAGAAAGTCGACCATTTTCTCGTCGATGAGCGTTGCGTTGGAGTTGATCGAGAGCATCAGCCCCATGCGCTTGCAGCCCGTATAGATCTCGCGAAAGTCCGGCCGCAGCAGCGGCTCGCCGCCCGTGAGCAGGAGCAGCAGCGTTCCCTCGCGGCAGCATTCCTCCGCCAGCGCGAGCCATTCTCTGGCGGAGGCCTCGCCGCGCAGGGCCTCCGCGTCGTTTTCACGGCGGTGGATGTAGCACATCCTGCAATCGAGGTTGCAGCGCGGCGTCAGCTCGAAGGTGCCGGAAAGCGGCACGCCGCGGCTGCCCGCCTTGGCAAATAGCAGTTGGCTGTAGGCCTGATAGGCGTTCATACTTCTCTCCTTTCGCGCGCCATCGCTTCCTCCAGCGCGCAGACCGCGCGCTCGTCCGGCGTGCAGGCGAGCGCATAGACCGGCACGCTCGCAGCGAGGTCCAGCAGCAGGTTCAGCGCCGCGCTCCACTCCTCCGCGATCGACCGGTCGGCGAAGACATTCTCCCCCAACGCCGCGACCGCCGCGCTTGGGCCGAGGCGGCGGACGGTGTTCTCCTTCGCCTGCGAGAGCACGACCACGCCGCGCAGCGGCAGCGAGACATTCTCGCAGATGCCGCTCGTGCCGGAAAAGGGCATCCCGTGCGCCGTCGGCGCGCCGGAGAGCCGGACGGCGGCCTTGTCGCCGTTGAGCACGCGCGCGCCGCGGTGGACGCGCCAGAGCTCGGCCTGCGTGGACTTGCCCGTGCCGCTGGGCGCGGTGAAGAGCAGCGCGCCGCCGTCATGGGCGACATACGAGGCGTGGAACACCAGCGTGTGGAAGGGCAGCAGGAGCTGCGGCAGCGAAAGCCCCGGCCAGAGGAAGGACGCGCGCGTGGCCCAGCGCCAGCAATCCGCGCGCGCGATCGCGCGCACCTCCTGCGTCCGCCCCGGCGCGTAGGAAACGCTCAGGTGCGGGTAGGAGCGGAACATGTCCTGCGTCTGCCGCGTGATGCGCTCAGGCGAGCGCCAGACGCGCTTTTCCCCCCGGCGGCCGAGAAAGTCTCCTTCGGGGGCAGGCAGCTCCGGCGCGGAGGAAAGGGTAACCATCACGTCCGGCACGCAGGGCGGGATATGAAATTGTTCGCTCTGCGCGTCCTCCCAGATCGGCGCTTCCGCCGAAACGCGGAAGCGGACGCCGCAGAATTCATAATAATAGTCCATGTTGTTCTTCCTTTTGGGCAGGAAAAGCGCCCACGCCCGCAGGGGCGTGGGCGCTTTGGGTCAAACGCTGTGGCTGTTACGATGTAAAGAGCTGAGTCAGACCTTGCTCGGTTGCAGTGTATTTGCAATATTTATCAAGAATATTATCTGGATTACAGTCTGTCTCATTGCTAAACACCTTATCATCTGGATCAAAAATGCCGTCATACTTTCCGCCAGCACCATACCAATTGTTCAGATTCTGGATAAACGGATCCTTCGAGTCTCTGGTTGTCACTTCGCAGGTGCCACTACAGAGCATGTCATTAGCGGAGATGGAGAGCGCCATCATGGCGGGTTTCACATATGTTTTCATTTTCTTCTCTCTCCTTTCTCACTTGCTCTTGACGACGATCGGCGCGCTGGCCGCGCCATCCGCGCGGTAGCCGACGATCTCGTAGGTCTTGATCTCGTTCTTCTGCACCTTCTCGGTCAGGATGTAGGTGTAGGTGTCGCTCCAGCCCATCTTGACCAGCCAGCTGTTGGTGGGGCGCAGCTCAACGCCGTTGACCATCAGCTTTTCGACATCGGCGGACGCGCTGACCGTCAGCGTGACGACCTTGCTGCGGATGAAGCGGGTGGTGGTGACCTTCGCTCTGATCGCCGGGTCGAAGGTGTCGCCCTCGCCCGAAGCGCCGAGCGCCATGCGGACGCTTGCAAGGACAACATCCTCAGGAAGCTCGCTTGCCGTCCGGATTTCGCCCGCAGTGCCGGGAATCTTCACGTTGCCGATCGCCAGCAGATTATTGCCGCTGTTTGCAATGGTGAACACGCCGCTGCTGTCCTTTTTCAGCGTGTAATACATCTCCGTGTTGGACGTGATGTTATTCACGTTCCACGTTGCAGTGCCGTTTACCGCGCGCAGGCTGACCTGAATCTCATCAACGCCATCAATCTGGAATGTGACAGTCTGATTCATGCCGAGGTAGATCTCGTTCTGCGGGCCGCCGTTGGCTTCATAGTTCTTAACCGTGGCATTGAAGCTACCATTTGTTTCCGTATAGGCGACAAACTCTCTGTCAACAACATCCAGAATGTTCGTGTAGGTCACATTCTTTTCATTGTCCGGGTAGTTCGCATTGTTCGTGCTGCGGTAGACGCGGAAGCCGTCGACTTCGATGGTCTGGTCCGCGGTCACATCCGCCGCTACGCTTGCATAGGAGACCGCGTAAGCGGAAGGCACGGTGATCGTGTCGGCAACATTGATGTACTCCACATCGGACGCGCTCATGCCATAGGCTGCAAGAATCGAGTCAAAGGCATCTGTTTCGGCAGCATAGCCGGAGGCAAGCATGGTTCTACTGCTGCTGTTGGTCTCGTTGCCAGAGGCAAAAATCTCGACCTTGTACATCGCATCATCGACGCCCAGCTCGACATGCGCCCAGGGCACCTGATGGAGCGTAGTCGCAACTTTGCTGTCATTAAATCTCGTGTTGACCATCACAACTCTACAGGGAACGTTAGCGCCCTGCTTGGTGAACGCGATCATCACACGGCCTGTGTCGGGGCCGCAGTTGCCGATCAGGTCGAAACCGTTGCCGTAGAATTCAGTGGTCAGTGCTTTGGTCATCTTGCTGAATTCAAGGCCGGTTGCCGTCCACACGCCGAGCTCGCCGGTGACGGGATTCGTATCGCTCGGCACGTAGGCCGCATCGTAGCCGAAGACGTTGCCGTCTGCCTTGGCCTTCTGGGTCTGCTGCGGAGTGGTGGGCGCAACGGTTGTGCCCTCCGTCCAGCCGAGGCCGCTCTCGTTGCTCTCCGTCAGGAAGTTCTCCTCGTAGAGGACGTTGGAGGCGGGGAGGATATTAACGCGGTAGGCAACCTTGCCTTCGCTGCCAGTCTCCTGAACGTTCGTGCCCGTATAGGTCAGCGTAAAGGATTCGCCATTCTCATCGGCAACAAACCGCTTATCCGGCGTATAGGTCACTACATCTTCATTGATTTCCACCGCGCCATGGTTAACGCCAGCTGCCTTAACTTCGGTAATCTCTACGCCAGCATTAGTAAGCGTTTTGCTGAGGTCTCCTTTGTTGATCGTAATGGGCAGGCCGAAGTCCGCAACAAAGGTAACGGTGTTGTTAAACCTGTAGTAAAGATTAAGAACCTTGTGATCGGCGGAAAGCTGAATATGATCACAGGTATACGCCACATGGCGATACTCTGCACCGATCTCCGGCATCGTAGAAAGGTCTGCGGAAACGGTCTGATTTTTATTCTTATCATTCGTAACAGTGCCGTTTACGAGATCGCCCTTCCACGAATCAGCCGTATCTCTGTTCAGGGCGATATTCTCAGAAAACGTGGTGGTGCCGCTCACATTGATGCCGTAGTGGTAGAACGGTTTATTCGTAGCCAGATCGATATAGTTGACCTGCAGCTGGTCCTTCGAAACGGCACGCACATAATAGGTTACAAGGTATGCGCTCTGCTGCGCCACATAGATGGCGGAAACAATCGGATCGCCGCCAACCTTGTAGCCGGGGTACTGCTTATCTGCCGAGTTGAAATAACCCAGGTCTTCTTCCTTATCCACCCAGACGACCATTTCATCGTTCGTACTAACGTCCGTATCAGCCGTCTTATAGCTGATTTTGGTAGAGGATGACAGCGCTGTATCCGCCGTAGGAAGAGCGTTATTGTTCTTCGTCACCGTGATCATGTAGACCTCGTATCCCTCGGTGTTCTCTACGAAGAGATCCTTGACGATACGGGTATTGCCATTCTCGCTGTACGCATAGTCTTGATCGCCTTTAGCATTATAAACGATGGTCTTGCTGGTTGCGAATTTCGAAGGCGTGCGGTCGCCGCTCTGATACTTCACAGCGAAATCAAGCAGTGCATATTCACCGCCAAGATCCTTTGCGCCCGGAATCGTCCCGCCCCAGTCCGTTGCGTAGGTGGTGATTTCATCAGTCACTTCGGTCTTCTGACCGTAGTAGGCAGTGATGGCTGCATAACCGTCATTTTTGCCATAGGCGCTAGCTTCCCGCTGCGTATCAGGATTATACTCTGCCGTCTTGCCGACAACATCATGCCACTGACCGTTTGCATCGCAAACCGACCAGGTGTTGTTCCAGTAGCGCAGCTTGGCGCAGTTATCGCCTGCGGCGATCTTATTGGTCCATCCCGCATCGGTCTGGATGTTATTGCCGGACTGCGCGGTGGCCTTGTAGAACTTTGTAGCCTTCTTCGTAAACGTATCCGTATCCGTGCCGGTGAGGGCGATCAGATCTTCAATGGCCACACCCTTGTCGCTGTTGATATTGCCTTCACCTGCGGAAACCCAGCGGCTCGTGCTGCCGTTCTCGTCTTCGACCCTATGGTTCGTAATGTAATAGTTGATGCAAATCCGGTTGTCGCTCAGCTGAGCCTCAGAAACGTGGATAAGATACTTCGTCGTGCCGATGGTCACCTCGGTATCGCCGCGTTTAAGGCCGGTGAAGGTCAGCTCGGTCTTGTCCGCAGTAGATGTGGTATCGGTATTTACTTCGTACAAATATCCGGCATGAGACCAGTCATTTAGAGCGCACTTCCAGTTTCCATCAGCGAATACAAGACAATCATAATCGTATCCATTCGACCGCTTTATGCAGAAATTACTGCCTGTACCCACTATCCAAGTTGCATTTGTAGCGCTAACAGCAACATTGCTGCCGCTCTTTTCCAAATAGAACGTATCGTAATTACTGCGTCTGTCATCAATTTGAATCGTATTGCTCTTTTCGCTGCTTTTAATTCTTGTAAACTTAAATCTTGTCGCTTCTGTGATGTCATTCGTATTTACGCAGCTTGCGTTATCATTACTGATTTTCAGGTAATTGCCCTTTCCGTCCGAAATCACTCCTGTTGCGGACTGATACCCATTGTAGTAGTACACCTCATACATATCACCGAGCGTCTGCGTCGCTGTGGTGCCGGGGATGACTTTTCCCGTGACGGTGGCAATGTCGGGCTTCGCTATCTCATACGGGCCCAGATGGTTTCCGTCGATCGTTTCGGTGTGCGTTTGGCCGACGGTAATGTTAATTTCCTTAATATCCTTATTGTCCTTAATATCCTTGTGGTAGATACGACCATCAGCATCAAAGCCGCCGTCTACCAGCACGTCCGCGTCCTGATAATCATACGAATTCTGCATTCTTGCCGCCATCACGCGGAGAATCATGCGCGTCTCTTTTGCGATCTGAGTTTCGTCCTTGGCACCGGGATTATCGCACCAGATGCAGAACATCGAGCCATCGGAAGACACCGAAGCGTAATTGATGCCCGCCCAGTTATTGAACGTATCTCTGTTGAATTGGTTTGCCTTGTTGATCCACGTCGCCTCATCATACGGGCCGGAGAATACATACTGGATGATCTGAGGACTGCTCCATTCCTTAATCTGTTCCTTGGAGACAACGTAATAATAATCCTTATTGGTGTTGATCAGCTGCTTTCCCGCTGCCTTCAACGTCGCGGCAGAGGAGTACATATTACCCCAATACCCCGTGTACCAGTGCACACCTGATCAACGCCGTCAATATAGGTAGTGCTGCCATCGCGATAGCTGTCGTTGAAGACGCGCGGTGTCATCTGTGCAGTCTTGATCATGCTCGCAATTTCGCCCGCGTAGGAATAGAAGGTGTCGTTCCAGCCACCCGTGTATTCATCCGCGCCAAAGGAGAAGTACTTGCAGTTCTTTCCACTGAAATAATTCACGTACTTCTGCATGAGGGCCTTGACGAAGTTGACAGCAGCTTCGTTGGAAAGGTTCAGGCAACCTCTCTCCGGCGTTCCATCGACTTTTGTAAAATACGAATCGGTAATCCCAAGCTCTTCCATGGCTGTAATCACCGCTTCCATGTGGAAGGGGGTATTGAAAAGCGGAATCACATCAATACCGATTGTCTGCGCCGCCGTGAGAATGTCGTTCATCTCGGTCTCCGTCAGCTCGTCCACAGGGAAGTCATAGTACGTTTCGTTGCCCGTGTGAATGGCATCGCTGACCTGCTGAGAGTTATAGGTCGTACCGTTCACGGTCAGGGACATATTGTCCAGCAGGAAGCGCAGGCCCTTGTTTCCGAAGGCCAACTGAATCTGATTATAACCCGCGGCTTTCGCCTCAGTCATCAGGGCGATGATCCAGTCCTTGGTGAAGTACTTTCTGCCGCAGTCAAGGTGAAGGATTCTATCATAGTCATCCGTGGTGGCGGTGGGGACGGCTTCCTCCGTGTACTCGTCGTTGTTCCACCACCAGTTGCCCGCGGCGATGGCCGGGGCGGGGAGCAGCGTGAAGACCATGGAGGCAACCAGCAGCATGGTCAAGACTCTGCCGAGAAACTTTTTCTTCATGATTGGCTTTCTCCTTTTGTCAGTTCTTGTTCAGATTGCCGTCCTGACCGTCGACCACGTTGCCGGGGTTGGCGGCGGAGTTGGCAGTAGACCATGCGCGCTCAAACGCGGCCCAGTCGCGCACGGGCAGGAGCTTGGTCCACTGTTCCTTCGCGGTCGTGGAGGCGCGGCTGTACTCGTGGGAGTTGGTCGCTTCCTGAACGGCCTCGTAGTACCAGGCGCTCGCGGCGTTGTCCGGCCAGGTGATCATCACGCTGACGGGCAGCAGGCCCTCCTTGCAGGGCGTGCGGCGCAGGGTGTTGTTCACGATGGTCATGGACTCGGCGCGGATGATCTTATTGTCCGGGCGGAAGGTGCCGTCGGGATAGCCGTTGACGATTGCCAGCTCGTTGGCGAGGTTGACATACTCGGTGTACCACTTGCCGTGGATATCGCTGAAGCGGTCGCCGATGGTCTCGCGGACGTTGTCCTTGAAGAAGCTGACGGCGATCTTGGCGAACTCGGCGCGGGTGATGCCGGCGTTGGGACGGAAGGTGCCGTCGGGATAGCCGTCGATGATGCCCATGTTGGAGAGCGTGGAGATGGCGTTATTGTACCAGTCGGTGCTCTTCACGTCGCTGTAGCGGTTGTCGGTCTTCCAGTACTTCTCGCGCGCGTCGTCCTTGAGCATGCGGAAGAAGATCGTGGCGACCTCGGCGCGGGTGACGTTGCCGTCGGGGCGGACCGTGCCGTCAGGGTAACCGATGACGTAGGCAAAGTGGTCGGTGATGTTCAGGTCGGACGGCTCCTTGCTGCCGCCGGGGTTGGGATTGGGCACAACGGGCGCGGAGGCGCTGCTGCGCTTGAGCAGGAGCGTGACCTCGTTGGACTTCCACTCGGTGATGTCAGCATCGTTGCCGAACTCGAGCGTCTTGACATAGCTCTTGTTGGCGGCAAGGCTCGCGGCGTTGCCGACATTGCTCGGCACATCGACCGTGATGTAGGTGAAGCCGCCTTCCACCGTGCCGGAGGCGCGGAGGGTCTTCCATGTGGCCGTATTTTCCGTAACGGTGGCGGCCTTGTCGGCTCTGACCTTGAGGCCTGCGAGCGTGAGGGTGATGGGCTTTACCCAGTCAGCCGCGGTGTAGTTCCAGAACATCCCCTGTGCGCCGGAAGCGGAGGCGGGAACGCTCTCGATGCCGCAGACAGTGTCACCGGCATGGAAGTAGATGAGCTCCATCGGGACGGAGACGGCGCCGTTCTTCCAGTTCGCCGCGATCCAGGACTTGGTGGCCGTGATGTCGTAGATGAAGTACTTCGTCTTTTCGTCGTAGTTTCTCAGCTTGAAGCTGTAGTCCGCGGCGGTGCTGCCAGCAGGCTGCACGGGCTTGAGGAAGGTGCTCTGAAAGGTAAAGGTCAGCTGATTGCCCGCAGCCGTCCAGTCCAGCCAGTCGAGTTCAACGTTCATCTTCACGTTGAAGTCGGCCTTGCAAAGCTGCGTCTGGCGCATGGTCAGGTACTCCGCCATGACGTCCGTCATGCGAAGCTCCGCCGCATAGGTCACGAAGACGTCGCTGCCGTCCGTGCGGTAGTCGTGGACAGCGTTGGCTGCCGGCTTAGTGTTGTAGGTCTGCGTGATCGTCACGTCCGCAAGCGAGGCCTTGGCCTCCTCGAGGCTGCCGCTCGGCGCATTGGCCGACGCAGACACGCACAGCAAGGACAGCAGCATGGTCATCGCAAGCGCGAAGGACAACCATCGTTTCCCGTTCGTCCAGTGATTCATTCTGAACTCCCCCTCATACATATGATCGAATCGCCGCGCTTTGCTTGCGCATCGAATGCGCGGCAATTCCGGCCGGAAATTATTCCCGACTGTGATTCAGTGTTACTATAGCGCATTTTGCGGGAAAATACAAGGCAGTTTTTAATAAACTGTTAAATTTTTCCCAATTTCCCGGTGATTCAATTGTTTTTCTTAACGAAATCTTGATTTTCGTGCTTTTACCTTCTTTTTTAAATATGTATTGGCCGCAGGGAGAGGCGCGTCTCCCCTTGCGGCCACGGAAAAATCCTGCTATACTGGCAGCACCGAAGCGAAAGGAGCGCAAGGCCATGAGCAGGAAGAAGAGGCTTTTATGCATAGTGCTGGCGCTGGCCGTCGTCATCGGCGGCGTTTGCTGCTGGCAGCGCAACAATCTGCGCGCGCTGGGCATGTCGATGAAGCTCTCGCAGGACGAGCTGAGTGGCAAAATGAACCAGCAGCAGGAGCGCACGGAGGAGGCGTCCCGTCAGGCGGGCGTGACCGTCCGCGCGCTGACCGATGAGGAGAAGGCCGAGCTGCACGGCAGCGAGGTATCGCGCGAGGAGCTGATCGACCGCATCGCGGGCAGCGAGGAAAGCGCCGGGGCCGACGCGCCCACCGCCTCCGCGCCGCAGGACGACGGCGAGAGCGCATTGCGCAGCGAGCTTGCCAAGTACATCGCCGAGATCTATGTGATGGAGGCGGAATACACCGGCTGGCTCGAGCAGGCGAATCAGGCCGCCATCGATGAATTCGTCGCGCTGCCCGAGGAGAAGCAGACCACCGCCAGCAAGTACAGCATCGGCATGAAGTATCTCTCCGCCGCGCTGGAAAAGGAAAAGGAATGCGATGCCAAAATGAAGCGCGTGGAGGACGCCATCTCTTCGCTTCTCAAGCAGCTCGGCGAAAGCACCTCGCTCGTCGACGAGATCCACGCCGCCTATCTTGAGGAAAAGGCCGCAAAAAAGGCATATTACATGAGCATCCACTGATCCCGTCTGTTTTTCCGCAGGAATATAACGAGGCGCTCTCTTTTGCAAAAGAGAGCGCCTCGTTTTTTTATCTCATTCCGCCGGGCACTGCCGGCCCGTGTGGTCGATGGTGTATGCGCCGGTCAGCAGGATTTTCGAAACAGGCACAATGTCGTAGCCCTCAGCAAGAAGATAGTCGAGGATATCCGGCAGCGCCTCGGGCGTGTGCTCGCCCGCGTTGTGGAAGAGCACGATGGAGCCGCTTTGCACCTTGTCTGTCACGCGCTTTGTGATCTCGCCCGCCGAGATTCCCTTCCAGTCGAGCGAATCCACATCCCACTGGATCGGCTCCATGCCGATCGAGCGGATGGCGGAGATCACATGGTCGTCGTATTCCCCATACGGGCAGCGGATGAGCGTCGGGCGAACGCCTGAAAGTGCTTCGATCTTGTCGTTGCAGGCGTTCACGTCCGCGATGATCTCATCTGCTGTGAGGGAATTGAAGTGGTCGTGCGCGTTGGAGTGGTTCATCAGCTCACAGCCGCTCGCGGCGATGGCCTTGGCCTGCTCGGGATACTGATCCGCCCAGTTGCCCACGACGAAAAACGTGCTCTTCACGCCGTAGTCCCCCAGCACATCCAATATCTTCTGCGTGTTGTCCGCTCCCCATGCGGCGTCGAAGGAGATCGCGCACATCTTTTGCGTGCGCTGCACGCAGTAGATGGGCAGCTGCCGCGTCGCCGCCGAAGCGCTGACGGCGGCGGGATAGTTGACAGCGGCGAACACGCCCGCCGCGGCGAGCACCGCCGCGCCCAGCGTCAGCCACCGCCGCTTGAGCACAAGAAATTTCGGCTTTCTGCACTCCCCGATCTTCTTCGCTGTGCGAACAAAATGAAAACGCATCTGCATATCCTCCCCAGTTTCTTTTGGTAGAGCGTATGCAGATTCCCTTCGCATCATGCCCGCAGGGGCTGCTCGCGGTTTTCCCCAAAAAACGCGAGCAGCCCCTGCCATCCCCATTGGCAGGAGCCGTCCGCGTGATTGTGTGGGGGCGCAAAGCGCCCTGGTATCATAAGGCCGAAGCCCTATTCTTCTATTCGTTGTTTTCGAGCATCCGGTAGCCCACGCCGATCTCCGTGAAGATATACTCCGGCGAGGCGGGATTTTTCTCGATCTTGCGGCGGATGTTCGCCATATTCACGCGCAGGATCTGGTTGTCCGCCTTGGCCTTGGGGCCCCAGATCTGCTTGATGAGATAGTCATACGTCAGCACCTTGCCGGCGTATTTGCCGAGCAGGGCGACGATCTTGAACTCGTTGAGCGTCAGGTGCACATCCTCGCCGCCGACGAGAACATGATGCTTATCATAGTCGATCGTCAGATCGCGCACGGTGAATTTACCAAGCTGCGCGATCTCATCGTTGTCGAGCGGGGTGCGCGTGTGGCGGATGGCCGTGCGGATACGCGCGAGCAGCTCACTCGTGCCGAAGGGCTTTTCGATATAATCGTCCGCACCGAGGTCAAGCGCGGCGACCTTGTCGTGCTCGTGCGTGCGCGCCGAGACGACGATGATCGGCAGGTTCGACCAGGCCCTGACCTCCTTGAGGATGCTCTGCCCGTCCATATCGGGAAGACCCAGATCGAGAATGATGAGATCGGGGCAATGGGAGGTGATCATTGAGATCGCCTCCGCGCCGGTCTGCGCGACCAGCACGTCAAAATCGTTCGCGGTGAGAACCGTCGAAATAAAGTTGCTGATGTTCTGCTCGTCTTCCACAACGAGCACTTTATCCTTCAATTTCACTGTTGATGCCCTCCTCCAACGGCAGATAGAAGCGGAAGCACGCGCCGCCCGATTCCAAATTTTCTGCGGTCATCGTGCCGCCGTGCGCCTTGACGATCGTATAGCACACGGAAAGGCCGATGCCCATATTTTTCTTCATGTCGAAATTGCTGTGAGATACGCCGGAAAGCCCGCCGTTAAAAATCGTCGGCAGTTTCTCCTTCGGGATACCGACACCGTTGTCGCTGATGGCAAAGCAGGCGCTGCTGCCCTTGCGCGAGAGCTGAAAACGGATCTTTGTGACATTGCCGCCGTGGATGGCGGCATTTTCCAGCAGGTTCATGATGACCTGACGGATGAGCGTTGCGTCCATCGGAACCATCAGCACCTCGTCCGGCACCTCGACGGTGACTTCAATATTGGGGAAACGCTTGGTAAACTTGCTGACCGCCACGGCGACGATCTCCTCCGCCGCCTCGCAGTCCTTTTCGATCTTGGCCTGTCCGCCGCTCATGCGGGTGATGGAGAGAAGATTTTCGACCATGCGGATGAGCCACTGCGCGTCCTCGTTCACATCCTCAAGGAGACGACGCTTCTGTTCAGGCGAGAAGCTGTCCTCGTTGTCAAGGATCGCGGCGGTGTTGCCGACGATGCTGGTGAGCGGCGTGCGGATATCGTGCGACATCGCGCGCAGGAGATTGGCGCGCACGGCTTCCTTCTCTGTTTCGATGCGCAGCCGTTCCTGCTTTTTGATCTGCGTGTTCATCGCGCTGATCATCATAGAGACCGCCAGCATCGCAAGAAACGCGAGCGGATAGCCGGTAATCGTAAAGTTAAACTCCCAGTAAGGGTAGGTGAAGACATAGTTGACGAGCAGCACGCCGGTGACCGAGCTGAAAATACCCCAGAAGAAGCCCTCCGTCCAGCGCGAGATGGTCGCGACCGCCAGCACAAAGATGAGGCTCACATAGCCGCTGCCGTCGTCCAGCCGGCGCAGCAGCGTGCAGAGCACCGTGGCCGTTGCAAGGATCGCCACGGTCAAAAGAAAATCGTACAGCTGCCGCAGCCCGCCGGTTTTTTCCTTCATGCGTCCGTTCCCCTCTTCCCCGTTTTGCGCACAGGGCAGCACACCCCGAACTTTATATCATTATAACACAGCAAGTGCTAAATGTGCGCTAAAATGCAAAATTTTGTCGCGGCAGCAAAAAGGGCGGCTCCGTCGCCGCCCTTTCCGCCGTCAAAAGGAAGAAGTGGAATATCGTCGATCAGATCCTGCGGATGCTGACGTTCGTCACATTCGCCAGGTGGAAGCCGGGCTCCTGCGCAAGCGCCGCCAGGATGGCGACCTTGACCTCATCGGTCAGTCCGTCCGCCGGAGCAGCGGGTACAGCCGGAACGGATGCCGTGGTTTCCGCCTTCGGCGGCTCGGTGCGGGACAAGATCTTGCCCATGAGGATCGTCAGCAAAATGATACAGGTCAGGCCGATAAACGTGACGCTCATGCCCATGAGCACAACAAATGCGCTGGATACTTCCATCTGTGGATACGCTCCTTTTATGTAGTCTGGCGTTATTATAGCGCGCAGAATTCGCTTGGCAAGTGTTCCGAAACGCTCTTAACAACGCATTAGCGCATCCGCTTTTCCTCTTAACGGGAGATTTATCTCTGCTGATTTTCTGTCAGGGAGAGCACCTCGAGCCTCTCGCCGCGCACGCGGAATCTGACGTCCCAGCCGCCGAAGCTCATCCCATATACACGCTCAGGATCGTGCTGATACTGCGGGCGCGGGTCCTGCGCCAGCACGCCCAGCAGCGCCTCGCGCTGCCCCTCCGGCAGGGCTGAGAGCAGCTCCGGCGGGCAGTCGACCTCGACCGTTTCCTTCGGCGAGGGCGCAAAGCCGCCGCGCGCCTCGGGGTGCGCGTCGGCATAGGGGAGGTAGGGCTTAACGTCATAAATGGGCGTTCCGTCCATGAGATCCGCGCCCGAGACGAGCAGCACATCGCCAAGCCCCTCCTCGTGCGCAATGCCCTCGAGCCTGACGCAGGAAAGGCCAATGGCGTTCGGGCGGAAGGGCGAGCGCGTAGCAAATACACCTACGCGTTCGTTGCCGCCAAGGCGCGGCGGGCGCACGGTTGGCGACCAGGTCTCGCGCACGGCGGCGGAGAACTGCCAGATGAGCCAGAGGTGCGAAAAACCCTCGATGCCGCGCAGCGCATCGGCGTTTCGGAATTCCGGCTCGAAGATGATCTTCGCGCGCAGCTGCGGCACAAGGCCGCTCTGGCGCGGGATGCCGAACTTTTCGGGAAAGTCGGAGCGGATGCGTGCGATGACCTTCATCTCGTGCGTTTCCATAGGATGTTGCCTCCCTCTAAGAAGAAAGGGCGCATGCGCGCCCTTTCTTTCGTTTTGTTATTTGAATTCCATCGGCGTGAGCTGGAGGTAATCCTCCAGCGTGCCGTCGTGCAGGCAGCAGTCGATGATCTCGCGGCCCAGCGGGTCGAGATCGTCGGAGATGAACTGCTGGAGCTGCTCTTTGAAAAAGTCGGTCAGGATCTTCGCGCCGGCATCGTAGCCCTCGGCGCCGAGCTTGGACTGCGTTTCGGGACGCAGGAAGGTCTGGCGGATGAACTGACCGTCGAGCTTCATCTCATCAAGCGCATAGCCGAAGAGCGGGCAGCGCGCGGGCACCAGATGCTTGGCGCGCACATAGCCGTTGTGGCGGGCGAGATATTCGCGCGCGAGCCACTCGCCCATAAAGCCCACATGATAGGCGCCGATGTGCTGGTTGGGGATAAGCACGTTCGTCGTCTTGGGCGCGGAGAGGATCTGCTCGAGCAGAAGGTTCGCCTGCGTGACCTTGAGGCCGGTCGCAAACGGCCAGTAGGAGCCGACGCCCTCGGCCTTCAGGCCGCTGCAGGCGTTCGCATCGGCAATGGAGGGGTTCTTGAAGCCGCGCGGGGAGATGAGCCGCCACAGCCACGCAAGGGACTGCGGCACGACCTGCAGCATACCCATCACGCCGTAGTTCGGGTCCTTGGCGGTGGAGGGCGGCATACGCACGCCGAAGCTGCGCACGTCGACCTCGACGGGGACGACGTCCGGCACGATGTTATCGACCATCCTGCGCGGCAGGATGACGCGCGGGTTGGAGCAGGGCTTGCCGTTGGACTCGATCACATGCTCCCAGATGAGGCAGGTCGCGCCGGGCACGCCGTCCATATTGAAAAAGACCAGCGGCTCGCTCGGGTGGATGCAGATGCGCTCGTAGAGGGGGCTGTTGCCGTAGGCGTGCATGCCGTCCATGCGCAAAAACCAGCCGTCCTCGGCGTCAAGGATGCGCAGCTTGCCGCTCTCGGGCTTCTGGAAGCTCTTGAGCGCGCAGGCCATATCGTCGGCGATGGGATGGATCTTGCAGCTCTCGCCGAGGGTCATGTAATATTTTTCGCCCGTGACCGTGTGCGTGCCGATGAGGAGCCTGTCGTCAGCCTCGCGGTGGAAGTCCTCGAGCATTTCGCTCTTGCCGCCGCCGGACGCGCCCTCGTGCATGAAAACGACCTCGTTTTCATACGGCGTTTCGACCATGGCCGCGCTGGTGTGGCAGCAGATCCAGCCCTCCTGCTCGCCGATATCGAGCAGGAGCGAGAAAACGCCCTTTTTGGCACTGGGGCCGGGATAGAGGTTGTAGGCCCAGACCTCGTGCATCTCCTTGCTGCGGTTGTGCACGACGACCTGCTTGCCGTCAAAGTGCGTATGGCGGAAGGGCGGAGCGACAAAGATGATAGCGCGCGGCTTATAGTGCTCAGGCACGTCGGCGATGCTCATAAAGCCCTGCATATTGGCAAGCGAGAGAGCGAAGAACGCAGCGTTGAGCGGGCAGATCATCAAGCTCGGGTAGCCGTGGCCGCGCGGGCCGGCGGAAAACGGCAGCAGCATGACCTGCTGCGTGGAGAGCCAGTCGAGCGTTTCCTGACGGAGCGAGGAGAAGTCATAGCCGAAGCGGTCCTTGAAGCGCGGCTTGTCGGTGGGCAGATCGTCGCCGATGGCCATGCTGTTGGGGTCGCGGCGGCGCATATAGTCCTCCATGAAGTTGACGACGCAGCCGTTCTTGCAGCGCACGACCTCGGCTTCCTTCACCGTGCCGTTGCCCTCGATGGGATAGACCACGTCGTAGCGGGAGGTATGCGTGGGGCCGTAGGCCATTTCCTCCAGTTCCTCTTTCGTCTCGGCGTAGGCGATGCACTTGCACTTTTTCAGCGCCTCGGTGATCTCACTCGCGAGCTCAAAGCGTTCAAAATACTGATCAAACATCACAAATACCTCCGTTTTATATTGCGTCCGAACTGCCCATGGGCAGTCGGTTCAAAAGCATCTTTATCCGGCGGCAGCGGTTTACCGCGGTGCCGCAATGCAAAAAGATTAGACTGGATGTTATCACATTTAACCAAAAAGTGCAACTAATTTTTGATGAACCTTTCAGAAACCATCGTTGATTCCAATAAATGACCAGCATATTGCAAAAAACGGCGCCCTGCTCACGCAAAGCGCCGCCGATGAATATTTTATGAAATTTTTCTTGTAAAATTCCCGCCGATGCGCACGCCCTCCTGTACGATAAAGAAGGCCTGCGGATCAAGCTCGCGCACCGTCTCCTGAAGCTCCGCGACCTCGAACTTCGAAACGCAGACACACAGCACGCGGATATCTCTGCCCGTGTAGGCGCCCTTGCCCTGCCAGTACGTCACGCCGCGGCCGAGGCGGCCCATGATATTCTGCGGCAGCTCAGGATCTTCGTCCTTCGTAAAGATGAACACCTGCACGCTGATGTTCTGCTGATGCCCCTTGTCGATGAAAAGCGAGCAGAAGACCGTGTAGATAACGGAATAGATGGCCGTCTGAATATCGAAGAGCAGAGCGCAGGCCGCATAAAGCAGCACGTTGAAGCTCATCGAAAAGCGCCCGACGGTAAAGCGGCTGCCGCGCTTACTCAGGCACAGGCCGATGATGTCGAGCCCGCCGGTCGAGCAGCCGCAGGTGAGCGCAAGGCCGAGGGCAAAGCCGCAGAGGATGCCGCCGACGACGCAGGCGGCAAGGCGCTCTTCAAGGATGGGCGACACCGGCGCCGGGATGACGCTCAAAAAGAAGGACGACGCGCCCACGCAGATGAGTGTGCGGACGAGAAAGCCGCGCCCAAGCTCCTTCCAGCCGATGATGAGCATCGGCACATTCAATAGGAAATAGAGGATACCGGCGATATCCACCCCCGCAGGCAGCGCCACGCGCTCGGTGAGCACCGTTCGGATGACCTGGCTCAAACCCACCATGCCGCCGGAATACAGCCCGACCGGCACGATGAAAAGGTTGACGCCCAGCGCGTAAAGTAAAGTCGCAAACACCGCGATCGCGATGCGCGCGCCCTTGTTCTGCATGGCCTTGTGCAGCATGGATACTCCCCCTTGATTTCATCCCGCGCGCTGCGCGGGGGCATTTTCCCCCGTCCTCTCTCGCGCAAGGCGGCGGGTCTTATAAAATTATAGCCCATAGCGCAGGCATTTGTAAAGTCTTCTTCTCGCGCGCGAGAGCGTGCGCGAAACGGTGGACTTGTCCCGCCCGATGAGCGCGGCGATCTCGCTCACGCTCAGGTTCTCCTCGTAGCGCAGGCGCAGCAGCTCGCGCTGGCGCGCGGTGAGCTCCTCCTCGCGGGCAAGGCGCAGGTTGCGCTTGAGGCGCGCAAGGTCGCTCTCGTTGTCGCCCGCATGGGCGGCGATCCAGGCGCTCATATCGCCGTAAACTTCGTTGTTGCGCACCCTATAAGGTGTACTTTTCATTGCGATAATACCCTCTTTCATAATAATGTCCCGTCAGGTCCGCCAGCTCGTGCGACTGGCGCAGCAGCTGCTGCAGCTCGAGAATGCGCTGCCGGAGGCGCAGCTTGTCCTCGCCCTCCGCCGCCTTTTCCTGCTCGCGCAGCATGGTGATGCGCAGGCGGAAGCGCATCGCGTCCTCGCGGTAGACGTAAGACATCTCATAAAGCGTCATATCCCGCGCTCCTCTCCCAGTATGTATTCAAAGGGTCTGAGCGCTTCGCGCGCAAAGCGCGCGAAGCAGTCGGCACAGGCGGTCGTCCCGCTGCAATACCACAGCCGTTCGCCCGGCAGGATCTCCTGCGCGCAGAGCGAGCAGACCGCCCGCGGCATGTCCTTTTGCGCGCCTCCGCGGCGCCGTATTTTTCCGTACACGAAATTTCCTCCTTTTTCGAATTTTTTTCTTGACAAACGATTCAAAGTCTGCTAACATACGTTTTGTTCGTTGCTGAGATGCTGGTATAGCTCAGCTGGTAGAGCAACTGATTTGTAATCAGTAGGTCGGGGGTTCGAATCCGTCTACCAGCTCCACGAACAAGTAAATATGGGGGAATTCCCGAGTGGCCAAAGGGGGCAGACTGTAAATCTGTTGTCAGTGACTTCGGTGGTTCGAATCCACCTTCCCCCACCAGGAAAACCGTTGCACCGTCAGGTGTGACGGTTTTTTCTTTTTGTCTGGTGGATTCGAAGGGGAGCGGGAGTGAATGATGCGCCGGCGGCGCATCAGAGCCGCGGAACGGCCCGTCCGCAGACGGGCGAATCCACCTTCCCCCACCAGGAACGAGTCGATGCTTGCATTGGCTCGTTTTTTTCTTTTCTCCCGGCAAACAAAAAAATCGAGCAGGCACACTGCGTGCCGACTCGATATCGTCTCTATCTCTATTTGTTTCTCTCTTTTTGCGCGTCCTCCCCTCGCGGGAGCGGCGCGCCTTTTTCTTTTCCCCGGAAGAAAATCGCACCGCCGCGGGTGGCTCGACCGGCTTGGGCGAGGACCGATCGGCATTGCAGTGCGCGCTCAAAAAGCATATAAGTTTTCTGAGCAAGCTTAAAATATCACAAGATTCTTGTTGTGTCAAGAATAATTTAACAAGAATCTTGTTAAACTGAATTGACAGATACAAGCTTCTGCGCTAAAATATGCACAAATCCTGTCGAATTCTGCCTGCACGGGAGGTGTTTTGATGAGTTTTGGCGAACAAATGCGTCTGCGGCGCGAAGCGCTCGCGCTCTCTCGCGCGCAGCTGGCGGCAAGGCTGGGCGTTTCCCCCTCCGCGATCAGCAACTATGAAAACGGCCTCAGCTCACCCAAGGAGGATGTCCTGCTCAAGCTCTTCGACGCGTTGGAGGTAGACCCCAACTATCTGTTCCGCGGCTTTTTCCGCGCCGAGCACGCCGCAGTTTCCCGCGAGGAGCAGGAGCTGATCGAAGCCTACCGCGCGCTCCCGCCGCTCGGCCGCGAGACCGTGCGCGGCCTGATCGGCTCGCTCGGCGCGCTGTGCCGCGCACAGGCGGAGAAGGACGCGCCCTGAGGGCGAACATTTGCGCGAAACGGACGGATTTCACGCGCAAAAGACTTGAATCATTCATAAATTCCGCTTATAATACAGGTTTGGAAATCAATACTAAAGAAGGAAGCGTATTTCTTATGACGAAAATTGATATTTTTTCCGGCTTTCTGGGCGCCGGCAAGACCACGCTCATCAAAAAGCTGATCGCCGAAGCCTACAGCGGCGAAAAGCTCGTGCTGATCGAGAACGAATTCGGCGAGATCAACATCGACGGCGGCTTTCTGAAGGAGTCCGGCATCGAGATCTCCGAGATGTCCGCCGGCTGCATCTGCTGCTCCCTCGTCGGCGACTTCAACAAGGCGCTCAAGGAAGTTGTCGAGCAGTTCCACCCCGACCGCGTGCTCATCGAGCCGAGCGGCGTGGGCAAGCTCTCCGATGTCATCGTCGCCGTGCAGCGCACGGTGGACGAGTGCCCCGAGCTCAAGCTCAACAGCTACGTCACCGTGGCCGACGCGAGCAAGGTCAAGGTCTATATGAAGAACTTCGG
>ENA-UOJC01001626-UOJC01001626.1-human-gut-metagenome-genome-assembly--contig:-C104-NODE-1626-length-29101-cov-11.108586_pt1 | contig 29101 bp, 27 predicted proteins | sample MGYA00242339_ERZ723886 | MGnify/ENA metagenome assembly ERZ723886 | reverse complement strand
GAGCTGGTGCAGCGGGGCCACGCCTTCGCCATCGTGGACGAGGTGGACTCCATCCTGATCGACGAGGCCCGGACGCCCCTCATCATCTCCGGCCAGGGCGAAAAGTCCACCCAGCTCTATGACATGGCGGAAATGTTCGTCTCCCGCCTGAAAAAGCAGGTGGTGGTCCAGGTGGACAACAAGGAGGAAGAGGACGCCGACATCGACGCCGACTATGTGGTGGACGAAAAGGCCAAGTCCGCCACCCTCACCGCCCGGGGCATCGCCAAGGCGGAGGAATTCTTCCACGTGGAAAACCTGTCCGACCCCTCCAACTCCACCCTGAGCCACCACATCAACCAGGCCCTGAAGGCCCACGGCACCATGAAGCGGGACATCGACTACGTGGTGAAGGACGGCGAGGTCATCATCGTGGATGAATTCACCGGCCGTCTGATGTTCGGCCGCCGCTACTCCAACGGCCTGCACCAGGCCATCGAGGCCAAGGAGCACGTCAACGTCAACAGCGAGAACAAGACCCTGGCCACCATCACCTTCCAGAACTACTTCCGGCTGTACGACAAGCTCTCCGGCATGACCGGCACCGCCATGACCGAGCAGGAGGAGTTCGGCACCATCTACAACCTGGACATCATCGAGATCCCCACCAACCGCCCCAACCAACGCAATGACCACCACGACGTGGTGTACAAGACCGAGGCGGGCAAGTTCCGGGCCGTCATCCAGCAGATCAAGGAGTGCCACGAAAAGGGCCAGCCGGTCCTGGTGGGCACGGTGTCCATTGAGAAGAACGAGCTGCTCAGCAAGCTGCTGGCCCGGGAGGGCATCCAGCACAACCTGCTGAACGCCAAGAACCACGAAAAGGAAGCGGAGATCGTGGCCCAGGCGGGCAAGCTGGGGGCCGTCACCGTGGCCACCAACATGGCGGGCCGCGGCACTGATATCATGCTGGGCGGCAACGCCGAGTACCTGGCCAAGGCCGACCTGGTGAAGGCGGGCTACTCCGAGGAGGTCATCGTGGACGCCACCGGCTACGCCGACACGGACAACCAGGAGATCCTGGACGCCCGCAAACTGTTCGCCGAAAAAATGGCCCAGCACAAGGCGGAGATCGCCAGCGAGGCGGAGCAGGTCCGGGCGGCGGGCGGCCTGTTCATCATCGGCACCGAGCGCCACGAGTCCCGCCGCATCGACAACCAGCTCCGGGGCCGCGCCGGCCGTCAGGGAGACCCCGGCGAGACCCGGTTCTATATCTCCCTGGAGGACGACCTGATGCGCCTCTTCGGCGGCGACCGCATCACCAACATGATGGAGCGGTTCGACCTGGACGAGGACACCCCCATCGAGAACAAGATGCTGACAAAGGCCATCGAAAACGCCCAGACCACCGTGGAGAGCCGGAACTTCCAGTCCCGGAAATCCGTGCTGGAATACGACGACGTCATGAACAAGCAGCGGGAGATCATCTACGCCCAGCGCCGCCAGGTGCTGGACGGCATGGACATCAAGGACACCGTGCTGAACATGATGCACACCTCCATCGCCAACCACGTCTCCCTGGCCTTCGCGGAGAACCAGTCCCTGGACGCCAACGGCTACCGCGAGATGCTGCGGGGCCTGGAGGGCATGTACTTCGCCAAGGGCGCCGTCCGGCTGGACGAGTCTGAGATCGCCGGAAAGAGCCAGGAGGACTTCAACGACCTCTTTATCGAAGCCGCCGAAAAGACCTACGCCGCCAAGGAGGCGGAGATCACTCCGCCCATCATGCGGGAGCTGGAGCGGGTCATCATGCTGCGGGTGGTGGACGAGTACTGGATGGACCACATCGACGCCATGGACGACCTGAAGCAGGGCATCCGGCTCCAGGCTTACGGCAACAACGACCCCGTGGACATGTACAAGCGGGAGTCCCTCGCCATGTTTGAGGAGATGGTCTCCGCCATCCAGGACGAGACCGTCCGCCGTCTGTACTCCGTCCGGCTGAAGAAGGACGAGGAGGTCAAGCGGGAGCGGGTGGCCAAGGGCATGGTGGAAAACGTGGGCGGCGACGGCACCGCGCCCAAGAAGCAGCCCGTGAAGAAGACCGTCAAAATCGGCCGCAACGATCCCTGCCCCTGCGGCAGCGGGCTGAAGTGGAAGAAGTGCACCTGCCCGGAATATCATAAGGATTGAGCTGTCAGCTATCTGCAACCCCCACGCCCCTTGTTCTCCTGCCGGAGGGCAGGGGGCGTTCTATCGACTGGAAAGGAGAGATATCCTGATGCATGACACCAATGACGGCGTCCTGGCCCTTTTGCAGGACATCAAGGAGATGCTCCACGGCATCGTCCTGATCCTGGTGGGCATGTTTCTCTGCGTGTTCAGCGCCTGGTGGGACTCCAGCTGGGCCGTCCTGACGGCGATTATTGGCCTGATCGTCCTCATTGCCGGCCTTACCTATGCCCACCGCGGCTACAACCGCCACGAGGTCGTGGAAAAACAAGACTGAACCGGAGGTTCTTTATGCCCTTTGAGACCCATACGCAAAACGGCCTGACCTGGCTGACCTCTCCCCTTCTGGACGGCGTGCGCCACGGCTTTTCCACCCGCATGGGCGGCGTGTCCGCGCCCCCCTGGGACTCCCTGAACCTGCGGACCGGCTGCGGCGACACGCCGGAGGCCCTGCGGGAGAACTACCGCCGTCTCTGCGCCGCCATCGGCGCGGACGCGGAGCGGGTGGTGCTCAGCAAGCAGGTCCACGAGACCACCGTCCGGGCGGTCACCGCCGCCGACGCCGGAAAGGGCTTGTGGCGGGAGCGGGACTACACCGCCGACGCCCTCATCACCAACGAGAAAAACCTGCCCCTGGCGGTCTTTTCCGCCGACTGCGGCATCCTGCTGCTCCACGACCCGGCGACCGGGGCCGTGGGCGGCGTCCACGCCGGGTGGCGGGGCTGCGCCGGCGGCATCGTGGAAAAGGCCGTCCGGGAGATGGGGCGGGTCTACGGCACGGACCCGGCAGACCTCCGGGCCGCCATCGGCCCCTGCATCGGTCCGTGCTGCTTTGAGACCGACGGCGACGTGCCGGCGGCCATGCGGGCCGCCCTGGGGCCTGACGCGGAGCCGTATTTGGAGCCCCGCGGGGCCAAGTGGCATGTGGACCTGGCGGGGCTGAACCGCCAGTGGCTGCTCCGGGCCGGACTGCTGCCGGAACACATCGACGTCTGCGGCCTCTGCACCGCCTGCCGCCCCGACCTCTTCTGGTCCCACCGGAAGATGGGCGAGGCCCGGGGCGTCCAGGGCGCCGTGATCGCCCGGGCCTGACTCTCCGTCAAAGGAGCTTCTGCATGAAAAAACGTCTTTTAAAATGCCTGTGCGCCTGTTTGCTGCTTCCGGTCCTGCTGGCCGGCTGCTGGCAGGAGCCCCCCGTCTCTGAGGACAGCGGCCCGCTTCAGCCCGGAGAGGAGCCGGAGCCCGCCGAGAGCCGTGTCATCCTGCCGGAGCATTTTTCCCTGCCCTACGCGCCGGACCGCTCCCTGGACCCGGTGGCCTGTCCCGACGGGATGCAGCAGGTGGTGGCCTCGCTGATCTGCGAGGCCCTGTTCCGGCTGGGGCCGGATTTTGAGCCGGAGCCCTGGCTGTGCGCCAGCTATGCCTACGATCCCACGGTCCCCGCCTATACCTTTGTCCTCCGCTCCGGCGTCACCTTCTCCGACGGCTCACCGCTGACCCCCGCCGATGTGAAGGCAACGCTGGACCGGGCCCGGCTCTCAGACCGCTACCGGAGCCGGCTCTCCGGGATCAAGAGCGTCTCCGCCGGAACGGACAGCGTCACCGTCACCCTGTCCGCGCCCAACAGCGCCCTGCCGGCCCTGCTGGACATTCCCATCGTCAAGGCCGGCACTGAAAAGGACGCGGCCCCGGTGGGCACCGGCCCATACCTCTTCTCTCAGGAGGAATCCGGCACCTATCTGGTGGCCAGCCAGTCCTGGTGGCAGGGCGGCGGACAGCCGGTGGACCGGATCTTCCTGATCGAATCCGCCGACCAGGACACCATGCTCTACCGCTTTACCTCCCATGACGTGCAGCTGATCACCGCCGACCTCACCGGCACCTCTCCCATCAGCGCCACCGGAAACATCAGCTATCAGGACGCCGCCACCACCATTTTGCAGTATATCGGCTGCAATGTCACCCGTGCGCCATTGGATAACGCGGCCTTCCGCCGCGCTTTGGGTCTGGGCATCAACCGTTCCTATGTGGTCAGTGCCTTCCTGTCGGGCCACGGGACTCCTGCCCAGCACCCTGTGGCGCCGTCCTCCCCCCTGTATCCCGCCGGGCTGGAGGAGCGCTATTCCCTTGACGCCTTTACCGCCGCGCTGGCCGCCAGCGGGTATACGCCGGAGCGACCGCTGACGCTGCTGGTCAACGCGGAGAACAGCTTCAAGGTCTCTGTCGCCGGTTTCCTGGCGGAGAGCTTTGCCGCCGCCGGCGTTCCCACGGAAGTCCGCTCCCTTCCCTTTGAGGAATACGCCGCCGCGCTGGCCGCCGGGGAATTCGACCTCTATTACGGCGAGGTGAAGCTCACCGCCGACTGGGATCTGTCCCCCCTGCTGGCCACCGGCGGCGCGCTGAACTACGGCGGCTGGGCGGAGCCGCAGACAGACCAGCTGCTGTCAGGCTTTGCCGCCGCCACGGACCGCACCGCCGCCGCGGAGGCCCTGTGCGCCCATCTCCAGTCTCAGGCGCCGATCCTGCCGGTGTGCTTCAAATCCACCTCCGTGCTGATGCAGGCCGATGTGGTGGAGGGGCTGTCCCCCACCATGGCGGAGCCCTTTTACGATCTGCCTTCCTGCACCATCCACCTGCGGGAGGGCTGAATGAAACAAAAAAGAACGCCCGGCGGGCGTTCTTTTTTCATTACCGTTTGGCCTTGCCGGTGATCTCTGTCACGGTGATCTTCCAGATGGCCGTGCGCCCCAGGCTGGCGGCGATGGCCTTGTCAAAGGCCGCCATATTGTCCGGCGTATGCCGCTGGCAGAGAAGCCGCAGGGCGCGGATCTTCTCCTCCTCCGCCGTCACCTCCGCTGCCGTGCCAAAGGCCACGGCGGATTCAAACAGCGTTGTGAATTTTCCCTCCGGGATCCGGGTATCGCCCACGCAGGTCAGGCACACCCCGGGGTGCCGCCGCAGGCAGGTGATCTTCCTCCCCTCCATGGCACTGTGGAAGTAGACGGCATTGCCATCCCGGACAATGGTCACCGGCAGGCCGTAGGGCCCGCCGTCCTCCGCTGTCATGGCCAGAAACGCATACGCGCATTTGTCCACGACCCCCCACGCAAATTCCTCCGACATCTGCCGGTCCTTCCTGCGCATTTCCATTCCGCTTCTCCTCTCCTTTTCCGCGATCAGCGCCAGCTTCTGCCGCCGGGACAGGCGCTTGATCTCAATTTCCCGCCGCAGCGCGGCGGATTTGTCCGGCAGTTCCTCCCGGTAAACCAGCGCCACCGGCAGGCGGCTGCGGGTGTACTTGGCGCCCTTGCCCCTTTGATGGACCGCCAGCCGCCGGGCCGGATCATCCGTACAGCCGGTATACAGCGAGCCGTCGCTGCAGCGCAGCATGTAGACAAACCATGGCATCTGCCCCGCCTCCTCCGCCGTTTACTTCCAGAACAGTATACCATATTTCCCGCCGAAAGCAAAGCCGGCATAGGGACTTCCCCGCCGGGCATAGGTATGAAAGAACGGAGGGATCGTATGCTGTCTGCCGCATTGTTATTGTTTGCCAACACCCTGTTGTTTTCCCTGCGCCTGTCCGGCGGGGGCTCCTTTCCCAAACCCCTCACCGCCGCGGAGGAACGGGAGTGGCTGGAACGCTATGCCCGGGGCGATCCGGAAGCCCGGAACGTTCTGATCGAGCGGAATCTGCGCCTGGTGGCGCATATTATCAAGAAATACTACACCCAGAGCGCCGATCAGGAGGACTTGATCTCCATTGGCACCATCGGCCTGATCAAAGGGATTTCCAGCTTTGATCCGTCCAAGGGCGCGAGACTGGCGACCTACGCCGCCAGATGCATTGAGAATGCTACTCTATCATAGCGGCCCGAAACCCGATAAAACCCGCCCAAAACGCTAATTTTAGCGAAAAATGGAGTGTATTTGGGCGCATATCAAACCAAATGATAGTAATGACGCGCTATGCTAACAACTCAATAAGCTACGCTCCGTTTTACATCCATAGCTTCCAAATCGTGCAACCCCATACTCTGGTGGAGGCGGAAAAGTTTAATATCTGCTATACTGCTCCATATCAAATTACCAATACACCGGACAGGCTGCGGTGGTATCGTTATCATCATGGCCTCCTGCAACGAGATGTGGCAAAGTTTGCAGGGATCGACCAGCATACATATTCGAGATATGAAAAGGGGGTGTATGACTACTATCCCATAGACATCATGCGGAAAATCGCTGAACTGTTTTCTGTTTCGGTTACAGAATTGTTGGACGAGTATAACCTGTTTCTTTACCATGGACAGGGAAAGCAAATTCAGATCTTGCGGAAATTCAGAAATATGTCGCGGACTGAATACGCCCAGCATCTTGGCATCTATTCTTCCACGTTGCGGGACTGGGAACTGGACTTAGTTCGGATTACAAAGCATAGCTGGGAGTTGCTGAAGGACAAAGGATAGCGAAAAATGGGGTGGGCATTTAAGCCCCACCCCCGCTTTGTATGTACCGCTTAATTGCGTCAAGCAGCTCCGCTTTCTGCTCCAAGGGACAAGGCATGGCCTTGACTTTCTCAATGACTGTTTGTGCGTGAACAGAAGCGACTTTTTTTGAAAGTTCCCGTTGCATTTCTCTATCTTTCGGGAAATGCACGATAATATTAACTTTGCGCACCTCCTCGCCAATACTAAAAAAATGTATATGATAGTCTGCTTGTCCTTTATTTCTCTCTGATTTTAAGCAAGGCTGCGCCCTCATGCAGACGCGGCCTTGATAGAAGGGTGCCGTTCTTCCCAAAGCCGTTCCTGCCCCTGCTTTGTCAGCGGCGTATAGCCCTCCTTGGCACGCGGACGCGATGCTTCGCCGGAGAGCATATCCTCTTTGGACGGTCATGGAATTTACAAGGTACAGGTTTTTCGCCAGCGCACATCAACGCACCGTTTGGTGCGCCTGTGCCGATAGGCGAATGGTGTCGAAATCTACCTCAATTTGAGGCATATTTCGGGCAGGCCCGGCTGGGCAAGCCAGCCGGGCCTGGCTCCCCAAAGCCCCCCTCACTTACCGCCGATTTTCACGGGGTTTTACAGTGTGTTTTTGAAAAATTTTTTAACTTTTTTATTGCGGCCCGCAAACAGGCTGAAACACTCTGCTGGCGGACGTTTTCCATTTCCGCAATTTGGCTTTCCGTTGTACCCTCCAGGTACATCCACAGCCTGCGGCGCTGGATGGGGGTTAGACGTGTCTCCAGGCCGTTCTCCAGGCGTCGGTACAGTTCTTCGCGCTCCTGCCTGCTGAACACCTCCATCAGTTCATCCTCCGGGGAAATCACGGTGATGGAGACCTCCACCAGCTTGTCCACTGAAACGGTATGGTTGGAATACACATGGTCCGCCCTTTCCGTGTCGTGGTAGTCCTCGTCAGACCAGCGTTTCCAGCGTTCAAACTCCTCCTGGCTGTCGAAGTCCAGCCGGGTCAAACGGATATGTACGCCGGTGCTGCTTTTGCAGATAATAGCCTCCGTGTCCTGCTTGTTCAGTGCGTAGTCGCTTTTTCGATCAAACATGCCTGTTCCTCCTTTGATTTTCAATGGTTCGCGGGGAAGCATTGAAAATCGGGAGGAGAACGTGCAGAATACCTTTTTCCTGCAAAAAGTTTGGAAAATTCTAAAAATTCCCCCTGATGGGAGAGAAGGGCATGGAAAAGGGCGGTGATGTTCGACGGCCTTTCCGAATAGCCCCTATATTTTGATAGGGAATATTCGGAAAAGCTGTCGAGAGAAAAACGAGGCGCGGAAAACCGTTGATCGGTTCTCCGCGCTTTTTGTAAGCAAATCAGATTGGGCGGCCTGCCCGGAGGGATCTCAAAAGGGGCGTCTGTTCATTCATTTCCCCCGTTCTTTGGTGGCTCGAAAATAAATCGCACGGTGCGATTTATTTTCCGACAAATTCCGCACAGACAGGGAGGGCGGAACGGCTATGCCGTCCCGCCCTCCGCTTTGGTGGGGATTTACTTGGTCAAACTTGCAGTTTTGAGTAGGAATTGCTTAAAAATCATGCCATGTTGCGGTACATAAAGGTGACGATTTGCCCGCGGGTGCAGTCTGCGTCCGGGCTAAAGGCGTTGTTCCCAGTGCCGGAGGTAATGCCCTCGGACACAGCCCAGGCTACCGCATTGGCGTAGTAGGCATCGGGGGCCACATCCGCAAAGGAATTGCCGGAGGATGCGGGGGAGCCGCTGGCTCGGTACAGGAATGTCACGGTCTGCCCGCGGGTCACAGTGTCGTTGGGACCAAAGGTGGTGGCGCTGGTGCCGGAGGTGATGCCTTCGGACACCGCCCACAGCACCGCGTCATAGTAGTAGGCACTGGCATCCAAATCGGTGAACGGGTTATTGCCGGCAGCCTTGGGAGAACCGGCGGCCCGCCAAAGGAACGTCACCATCTGGGCGCGGGTGCAGGCGGCGTTGGGGCTGAACGTGGTGGCAGAGGTGCCGGAGGTGATGCCGTTCTCCACAGCCCAGGCCACGGCGTCGGCGTAGTAGGCGTTTGCGGGAACATCCACGAAAGCCAGGCCCTCGTCAGGCGCATCCTCAATTTCTACAAAGCTGGCCTCCACCGTCACCTTGCCGCTGGGCATGGTAAAGGTATACCGGGTGTCGCTCTTCTTCGTCAGCTTCAGCTCGTTGCCCTTGCTGTCGGTGACGGTCAGCTCATCCAGCTCATAGCCCTTGTCGGGCTTGACGGTGATGGTCACAGTGGTGCCCTTGCTGGCGTTCTTGGGACTGACGGACACAGAGCCGTTTCGGCCGCTGTCCACGCTCACGGTGTAGCTGTTGGAGCCGGAGCCGGAACCGCCGCCGGAGGAAGACGCGGCCTTGGCAAGCACGGTAACCTCAAAGGTTTTTGTCCTGGTAATATCGCCGCAGGTCACAGTGGCAGTCAAAATGACCGTCTTGTTCCCGGCAGAGCTGGAGGGACGTGTTACTGTGCCGTCCGCAGAAACAACGCCGGAATCAGAAGTCGCCCAGGAGATGGAAACGGTTTTGCCGCCATAAGTCTCCGAAGCGGGGAGCACCAGACTTTCGGTTACGGCGGAGGTGTCGCCCAGGGTCAGCGTACTCAGCACTGCGTTGATAGCGGCCGCGTCGGTGGCATCCGCCTGCGTGATCGTGATCGCTTCGCTGATGATGTTGGCAGTATCCGCCGCGTCGCGGACGGAGACGGTATACATGCCTGCGGCCAGTCCGGAGAAAGTCCCGCTGATGCCCCAGCTTCCATTTCCAACCCGATACTGGTAAGTACCCAGGCCACCGGAGGCAGTGACCGTAATGCTGCCGTTTTTCCCGCCGTAGGTGGTGACATTTTGGGAAGCAGCAGTCATAGAAACCGCGCTGGCCTTTTCTACATGCAGTGTCAAGCTCTTATTCCCGGTGCTGATGGCCCCGTCCTTGATCGCTTCTGCTCTGATCGTCACAGCACCAGGGGTCGTCACAGTGAGAATATTCCCGTTTATGATGCCCGTGCCGGAGTAGATGTAGTAGCGGTAGACCGCGCCCTCAACGCCGCCGGCGGTCAGTTCCACATTCAGGCTGCCCGCGCTGTAAGGGATCACAGGGCTGGCCGTGTCGGCGGTCAGCGTGGTGGGAGCAGGGACATCCGTGCCCGCTCCGCTCTGGGTTCCAACGGTGACAGAAATCTGCGCTGTGTTGCTGTGGTCCTCTCTGTCACGGACATACAGGGTATAGCTGCCAGCTGCCTTTCCGTCAAAGGTGCTGCCGCTCTGCCATATGCTGTTGTCCAGGTTGAACTCATAGCTGCCGGAGCCGCCGCTGCCGGTGGCGATGATCATACCGTTATTGCCGCCGGAGGAGGCGTTGACCACAACAGCGGTCACGGACACTGGCTCGGCCACAGAGAATCTGATGGTATAGGTCTTTACCGTCATGCCATCCGCCGCAGTGACAGTGATGACGGTGTTCCCGCTCAGGCTGTCCGCATCAGTTACCTGCACATGAGCGGCGCTGTTGACCGCTTCCGCTGTGATGGCCGGAACGGCTGTAACGCCCATTGGCAACTTTACCGTGTACTCCATCACCTCGGGGTTAAATGTCGGAGTCAGTGTGCCGCCCGAAACGCTGATAGCCTTCAAAGTGGCATCCGTATCCCGGATGGCAAACTTCGGTGCGTCCGCAGACAAAACCAGCTTATAGTTGCTGCTCGCGGTCAAAGAGCCCAGCGCGAAAGCGTATTCGCCGCTGGCTTCGCCAGCCACGCGGGAGAGGGCACCGCGCAAAATGCCGCTCACGGCTGTGCCATCTTCCTTTTTATCGCTCTCGGCAAGACCTTCGTAAGTATAGGTGAACGCGGGGTCCAGTGCACCCAGGGACTTGTACTGATTTACATCGGGAGTGATGGTCAGCGTGGCGGGGGTGATATTGGCCTGCATGGTGTCTGTGGGCTGGAGGTAGTAGTTGCCGGCGTCCTTACCCGACAGGCCCAAGCTGGTCTTGACCACCACGGATTTCTTGTTGCCGACGTTCTTATCATAGAATTCACCCACCAGCTCGCTGTTGCTGGCGATAGACACGGTGTCGCCCGGGATCACGCTATCTGTGTTGATGACCGGAGTACCAGAAAGAACGGCATCCACCGTACCGTCGTATACCTTATCGAAGGCAGTCAGTCCGGTGACAGACAGAGGCTTGGGCGTTATATTGGCGACAAATGTGCTGGGATAAGTGTAGTTACTCAATGTGATTTTATCGCCTGCGGAGACAAGGGTAAATGTTTTATTATCTCCAACATTTTTATCCGCAAATACAGCGGAAAGAGAGCCTGCGTTGCTCTGATCGGATGCTGTCAAACCAATGAGCGATTCGACCGTAAAGGGAGCGGCAGTGGTGCCATCGTATACCTTGCTTACGGTAGGTGCTTTGTATGTCAGTGCAATCGGCTTAATCTTGGCGGAGAGATTGCTTCTCACCATAACGATCGTTGCCTCACCATCTGTTACGGTTTTCGTCCAGGTGGTATCACTTGTATCGACAGGGACCTTATAGTTTTTCACCTTAGATCCTGTTAAAGTGGCGGTAATTGAGCCGGTCTGGTTCACAACGGTCGTACCATCATACTTGACATTGGGAGAATCAAATGTTCCGGAATACACGACCGTTACGCCGTCATTATTGTCTGCGGAAACAATATTCCCGACAGGCGCTGTAATGTTTAGCGTTGCTGTTGTCGTTCCATCGTAATTCTTTTCCTTCAGTGTAGGGGTATTCGATTTAAGTTCTTTTTCGTTGATCGTAAAATTGCCTTCCTGATAATTGTAGGTGAGATTCAGGGTGTAGTTGGGATTGTTCTGTTCAAACTTCGTTTTACAGGCATTCTTATAGGCTGTGGCAGATTCAGCATCCGTAGGACGAGCAACGCCCAGTGTTGCGAAATCATACAGCCAAATCTGATACTTTCCCGCATCCTCGCCGAGATCACGGCTCATCGTGAGGTCCAGTGTCCCACTATAAGCACCTGTGGGCAGATTTCCCCAGCCGGCATTGATGGCGTCCGCTCCACCATAGGTTTTGCTCTTTGCGGTGTTCAGGTTCAGAGAAATCTGCATTTTCGCGACCGTGATCTTCACCGCAGCGGATTCAGTTTCACCAACCTTGGCAGTGACCCAGGCCGTGCCGGCACCCTTGATGGTGCACTGACCACTCTCGGAGACCATAATCACAGCAGGGCTTTCGGTTTCTCCTTTTGCGCCGTTATTATCCGCATAGACCTTCCAGGTCACAGGTCCGGCAAGGTTGGTTAACTCCGCCCGCAAGGCAAAGGGCGCATTGCCATAGGTTTTTGAGAGACCGCTTGTATTAATCGCGCTTCCATCTGCCTGCTTCACCACGATGGACGGCGCTTCGCCAGACGGCTCGCTTCCCCCGCCCACTGTCAGCTGAACACTGTAATTCAATGCGGTCAGCAAGGCGTTTGTCGTGGAGTAAGAGACTGTTTGTACTCCCGCAGTAGATGTGTCTACTGTGGCAGGATTACGCATGATGGGGAATGCAGCCGCAAGTCTGTTAGCAGTAACCCAATTTTGAGAGGCGTCGGAATTGGCCTGATATGCGCTTCTAAAGGTTGTCCAAGCATCGCTTGTGGACAGGTCCGTGCCAGTCTTGGTCTTGATCGTGTAATCGTCTGCATATTCGCCATTTACCTCAATGCTTCGAGCGGACGCACCTGGCGTAATATAGAGCTTGATATTTTGACCAGTAATAATCTTCTGTCCCCTATAGGAATCCAGCCACTCCTTGGCTTTGCCGCCGCTGAAATCAATGGCGTTATTCTGCAAGTTGACATCCGTCAGTGCCATGCAGCCGGTCAGGTCGACCTCCTCTAAATTAGGTCTACCGGTAAATGTAAGTTTGGTAATGCCAGAATTGCTGAAATCCAAACTTTTTATCGCCTTATTCTCTTGGAAAATCGTTGCATTAGACAGATCCAAAGGCTGGTTTCCGTGGTAGGCAATTGATTCAATATTGCTGCACAAGTAGAACGCATAGCCGGCAATCTTTGACACGGAAGCGCCAATAGTGAGCGTTCCAGAAAGACCATTACAGCCAAAAAATGCTCTATCACCAATTGTCGTTACAGCGTCAGGAATCGTTAGTTCACCGGTAAGGCTGGCACAACCATTAAAGGCATACGGCCCGATTGTCGTCACCGAGGCAGGAATCGTCAACGTACCTTTCAGATTAGCACATCCACTAAAAGCGCCATTTTCTATTGCTACAATAGAATCAGGAAGCGTTAACGTTCCGTCTAATCCCTTGCAGCCGGTGAACGCAGAAGTGGGGATCTTGGTCAAAGCATTCGACAAGTTCAGTCCGCCGGTCAAATTGGAGCAGTTCTCGAATGCATAGGTTCCCAAGGAAGACAAGGACGCACCAAAGGTCACGGGACCGGTAAGACCGGTGCAGCCAGAAAAGGCCCTGCTGCCGATTTTTGTCACACGGGACAAGTCAATGGCAGTTCCGGAAGGACCGCAAATCGTACCCTTGAATCCCCAGAAAGCAGCGTCACCGATAACTTCCAGCGTATCCGGCAAGGTAATGCTGTCAAATTGTCTGTTATTAAAAACGTAGCTGCCAATTTCTGTTAATCCATTGGGCAGAACCAAATTGCCGGTGAAGCCGCCAGGCAGGTCCAGGATTTTCGTCACGCCCTCATGCAGAGTCAGCGTACCGGTCATCTTCATATTGGTAAAGGTGTTACTGGTAATCACTGAGACGCCACTTCCGACCACCATGTTTCCGCTCAATCCGGTACACCCATAGAAGGTTTGCGTGCCCAAGGTAGTTACATTGTCAGGGATGATCAGATCCCCGGTAAAACCGGTGCACATTGCGAAGTTTCCGCCCACAACCTTTAAGTTTTCTGCATCGGGGAAGGTCAGCGGACCGGTAAAGCCTTTGCAGCCATAAAAGGAGTTCCAATTCATGACCCTCATGTGGCTGTTTGGCGCAAAGGTCAATGTCCCGTTAAAACCGCAGAATTTAAATGCTTCAAAACCGATGTCTTCCACAGATGCAGGGATCTCCAGGCTGCCATCGATGGGCCGATTGTAAAACGCATAGGTCCCAATGGTTTTTACTCCTTCAGCAATCGTCAGCCCATCAAGTTTAACGGTTTTGTTGCTCTGCGCGGCAAAAGCATTTGCCCCAATTGTTTCTATATTTCCGGGAATTGTAAGAGCGGTTTTCAATGCAGAACACTTGTAAAATGCTTTTGCTCCGATCGCAGTTACACCGTTGGTAGGCAATATCAGCGTTACAAGTGTAGCACAGCTGTCCATGGCTCCTTGCGGGATGCAGTGCTCTACCGGGTTGGCGGGATCATAGTCATCCAGACAATCCGCATCCGAAAGGTCGAGATATCTCAGATTAGGCAGCTCCTGACGCATATAGGAGAAGTCATTGTAGTTCAAGAACGCGCCCGGTTTGGTGGAGATGGTCAGGCCGGTTACACTCTCCTGCGCATATCCATCGGTTGCCTCCACCAGGGCCTGCAAGGTTCCGGTCTCCGCCACAGTGACCTCCACGGTCTCGCCCCGGTCGGCCAGATAGACCGTGCCTTCGATCTCGCCCTGCTCCGCCTGCGCTTTCAGGATCTCCTCAATTTCAGCCGCCAGCTCCGCGAGATCTTCCAGCTTGGCGACCAGATCCGCATCCACAGAGGCCTTTTCATCATCGGAAAGGGCTTCGTAAGCGCTCTGGGCGGCGTAGATGCCGCTCAAGTCTGTTTCATCCACATCTGCGTAGTCAGGCAAAGCCGCAATCATCTCCGCCAGCTGTTCCACGGCGGTCAGCCCATCACCGGAGTCCTCACGGCCGGGGTCGATCCCGATGGTATCATTGTCCCCACCGCCATCCTCGCCGGGGACATCAGCGGGATCGTCTGCCGGGGCCTTCGGCTCGCCAGGCAGAACGCACTCGCCGTCATGCCCATCCTCCAGGGTACAGCCCTCGGTCACGGTGCAGGGAGTGGATTCTCCCTCGTCCACTGGGGCCTCACCATAGGCGCAAAGAGCATAGTCCTCCGCGCAGACGGGGCAATTTTCATCCACCGTCCCCTCGGTGCAAAGGGCCTCACAGGTGCAGACCGCTCCGCCCGGTTCCTCGTCCGCCGCCAGCGCCGCCGTGGGCAGCAGCGAGACAATCATTACCAGCGATAATATACACGCCAATAATCGTTTCTTCATCTTGTTATTCCTCCATTTAATCAGATATTTCAAATACGGTTTTTTACCGTAATTTGCTCGAATACGCAGCCATGGCCGCCCGGTATCGCTCCGTGCGTCTCGGCTGCGCTCTTCCGGCACACACGGGACAGCCGTTTTTTTGCGGCCCCGCCCTGGCGTAGATCATCGCTTTCCAGACGTGTCCGCTGGGACACATCCACCACACTTTCCGGTGGCTCCCCGCCGTCACCATTTCCGGCGTCAGGCCGCCGTTCAACGTTGGGTGCCATTGTGCGGCAACTGTTGGCTCCCGCACGGCCAGGTCGTTAAAGCCCGGCAGCACTTTTCGATTGGCGCAGTAGGGACAGGCGGAGCCGTTTACCGTCCTGGCCCCCACGCTGGCCTGGTAGTCATGCCCCAGGGGACACCGCCACCACACTTTTTTGTTGCTGTACGGTGTCACGCTGTCCGGTGTCAGATTCCCGTTGCGGGTGGGGTGCCACTGACGGGCCAGCTCCGGGAAGCGGCTGGCGAGGTCGTTCTCGCCGGGGATCACCAGCTTTCCCGCGCACACGGGACATCCCGCGCCGCTGCTGGCCCTGGCATAAATCGCCGCCTGCCATTCATGGCCCTTCTCACAGCGCCACCAAACTTTCCTGCGGGTCCCGGCCAGCACGTCCCGGGGCGTCAGCGTCCCATTTTTCGTGGGGTGCCACTGGCGGGCAAGGTCGGGGTGTGTGGCGGCGAGGTCATTTTCTCCGGGGCGCAAGACGCGGTTGGCGCAGATGGGACAGTTCGTGCCGCCGATGGCCCGGGATTTTACGATGGCCCGCCATTCGTGGCCCTTTTCGCAGCGCCACCACGCCTTGTAATGGCTCCCCACGGTCACATCCGCCGGGGTCCTGCCCCGGTTCTTTGTGGGGTGCCACTGTTTGGCAAGGTCCGGCCGCTGGGAGGCCAGGTCATTCGCTCCGGTCCACGCCTTTTTCCCCGCGCAGTAGGGACAGCCGCTCTCCGCCCCAGTGCGGGTGTACACCATAGCCTGCCATTGGTGGTTATTCTCACACCTCCACCACACGCTCCGCCTACTGCCGTAAGTGACGTCCCCTGGCGACAGCGGCGCGTTTTTCGCCTCGTCCCACTCCGCCAGCAGCTCGGGGCGGTCACGCTCCAGGCAGTAGTCGTATAAGGTTGTTCTCAATTCATCACCACCTTTCCGCCGCCGCGCCCGTCAGGGTGCGGACAGTCCGGCGATCAGCGTGGCCCTGGCTTCCTCCGCCGTGGCCCTGGGTTGGCCGTCCCCGGTGAGATATTGCAAAGCATCGTTCCAATCGCGCAGGTCCTCGTCCTCCGCCGTCAGCCGCTCCAGCTTTTGCGCCAGAAGTGCCCGCTGGCCGCTGTTTAGAAACCGCAGGTCAGACAGATACATACAGCCCATCTGAACGGCCATCACATCCAGCAGGGATATTTTTTCACACATCATTCGGCTGCCTCCCGTTTCCATCCAATGGTAAGCTGTTCCGTCTCCAGGAGCCGGTCGTGGGACTGCTCCACCAGCAGGGCGATGTTGGCCTGGATACCGGCCTGGGTGGTTTGGTACAGCTTCTTCAAACACCTGGGGTTGGCCTTGCTTTCCGGCACTCTGGCGTCCCGGCACAGCCGCTGAATGGCATTGGTCACGCCGGTGCGGGTATAAGGTGCGCCGCCCTGTGTCACAAACACCGGCCCGGAGATGGTGCCCTCCCGCCCGGCAAAGTCCAGCAGCTCCTCCCGCAGGCAGTCCAGGATATGTACCACGGAGGCGGGGAGCCTTACTTTCCCGCTTTGCGCCGCCTCCACAGTGAGCCGGGGCAGGTCCCGGATGCTCAAGCCCATGGCGGCGAACACCTTCACCATGAGGTATTCCCGCTCTTTTCCCAGCGTCCGGGCGGTGGACAGCAGGCGCAGGTACTCGCTCCGGGTCAGTTCCGGTTGAATATTGTCCGCTTCCAGCGGTCTGCCAAGCTGCAATTCCCGCCGCCCGTGGGCTTCCAACAGGCTGTTGGCGGCGGAGATACAGAGGTTCACCGTCCGGGGCGCGTAGCCATTGTCCAACAGGTCTTTCCGCCATTCCTCCAGGGTGCCCCAGCGTATCCGCTTATCCTCCGGAAGCCATTCGTATAGCTGATACAGCTTCTTCCGGTAGGTTTTCACCGTCTCCAAGGCACGGCTGTTTCGAAGCAGGAAGTCCAAAAACTCATCCAGCAGCTTCGGGGAGAGGGCCAGGCCGTCCGCCTTATCCCCGGGCCTGCTGCCCAGCGCGGTCAGCGTTGGTAGACTTGTTCCCGGCATTGGCACACCCCCAATCAACAATTTCAACATTTTGTGATGCGCCGGGGATGGCCGCGGGCCGGGACCGGGGGTGAAAATTCAATAGGAACCGCCGGTTTCCCTCCTGACGGGGGCCAAATGGGCGCGAAAAGGAGGCCGCAAAAAAATTCGTTTTGCGGCTGAGATTTTTATGCCCAGATGCTGGAAAACGTCTTGCACTTCAGAGACCGGTATGGTATAATTTATTTGAAACTATGTAGTTGGAGAACCTTTTTACATAGGATTTCCGGTCAAAATGTTGAAATTGTCCTATGACACAAGCCCCAGCCGCTCCAGCTGCCGGGTATGCTCGGCCCCTGTGGTCAGCAGGTAGATGCGGGTGGTCTCGATGGAGCTGTGGCCCAGCACGTCCGCCAGCCGGGCGATGTCCTTGCAGGACTTGTAGAAGATCCGGGCGAACAGATGGCGCAGGTTATGGGGATAGACTTTCTCCGGGGCCACGCCCGCCGCTTTGCACAGCCCTTTCATTTCCGCCCATATCTGACGGCGGCTCATACCCTTTCCGCTTCTGGTGATGAAGATCTCACCGGAGGCGATTTTGTTTTTCCGGGCGTATTTCAGCAGCTTGCGGCACAGTTTGCCCGTCAGCAGGATCACCCGGATTTTTCCTTTGAGGGCGATTTCCGTCCGGCCCTGCCGGGCGGCCTCCACGGTGAGGTATTTCACCTCGCTCACCCGCACCCCGGTGGCGCAGATGGTCTCCATCAGCAGGGCAAGGCGCTCTTTGCCTTCGGCCCTGGCCGTGGACACCAGCAGGTCGTATTCCTTCCGTGTCAGCTCCCTGGACTGGTCCCGGAACATCCGGCGCTGGATTTTCAGGAACTTCACCCGGATGTCCCATCCCAGGAAGCGGAACAAGCTGTTGAGGGCGGCCAGCATGGAGTTGACCGTACCGGGAACGTGGCCCGTGGCAAGCAGGTGGACTTTCCATTCCGCTGCCAGCTCCCGTGTCACCGGCCTGCCGTCCAGCCACGCGGCAAAGGCCCGGATGTCCCGCAAATACTTCTCCACGGTTCCGGGAGCGTGTTCCTCCCGTCGCAGCCACAGACCATAGGCGGTGATCTGTTCCGGGGTCAAGTATTGTTCTGTCATTTTGAAAACCTCCATTTGCAAAGTATGAGAATAGTGTACCTTGTCGGAGGCTTGCTATGTGGGCAAAGAAAAAGACCGCCCCCTGCCTGAGCATGGCAAGGGGCGGTATCTTACCTCAATTTGAGGCAAGTTTCGACAAAATCTATTCCCCGTAAAAGACGGGCCTTGCCACGCTGGTAAAGCCGGATATGCCGGTGATGACCACATTGTTTGCGCCGCTGGCACAGTGGATCACCAGCAGGTTTCCGTTCCCATCCCTGCCGCAGACGATCCCGACGTGTTCATCCTCTGGGTAAAATACCAAGTCTCCCGGCTGGGCCTCGTCCCATGAAATGTCGGTGCAGTAGGTGTGCTGGGCGTGGGCGCCTCCACCATGGCCGATCACATACCCGCCGCCTGTCACATTGTAGAATACCCAGTCCACCATGCCGGAACAGTCTAACCCGTAGGGCCGGTAGGTGCCAGTAGTGGAGCTGCCCGCCGCCGTGACCTTGGCGAGCTGCCCCCACCGGCTGTCCCAGCCGAGAACGAGTGACTTTCCGCCCCAAAAATATCCCACTTTTCCATATAGTTTCAAGGCTGTCTCCACTACGGCTTTCCGCTCCGGGGAGAGGCCGTCGGGCAGGGCTGCCAGCACGTCCAGAGCGTCGGCGCTGGTGATGGAAAGGCTTCCGGCCAGGGCGGACAGTGCCGCCCGGTCCGCCAGCAGCTCGTCCAGGGCAGAATTTTGATAGTTGGTGAAGGCATAGACGGCGCGCATATCATCCGCAGTCCGGGCTGTAATCGTGATGTGCAGGATGTACTCGGTCCAGTCCCCACTGTCCTCGTTCCCCGGGTGGTCAATAGTTTCCACCCAGGATGTGATCTCCGTCATATCCCAAAATACAGCGGTCAGTTTATCCACCCGGTCGGCGTCCAGGGTAGGCCGGGGCCTCCCCCTCGGGGCTGAGGTAGCAGTTTTCGGGCTTGCCCAGGTAAACGCGGTTATCCGCGCCCACCATGGCGATCATGCCCCGGTAGTTGCTGGCGGTGGCCGATGTGATGGCAAGGTCTGTCATAGTAATCACCTCACAGGTTCGGAGGGCTTTTTCTTGTCCTTCTTTTGCGGATGTTTTCTTTTTGTCAGTGTACGGGCCGGGGTATAATGCTCCCACGCCTCGGCAAGCCTTTTGTAGAAGTCTGCCATAGCCTCTTGCCGGGTATTAAAGTAGTGGCCATAGTGAAATGAGGAAAAATCGGTAAAATCGTATGCTTTCCAGGTAACATACGGGCTGGGCGCTGTGGGGTGGTGCCCGACCACGATCATCACCTCTCCGGCCTGCTTTCGCTCAATAATGGTATAGCCCTCCACAACAGTTTTCTTTTTCATGGCGCTCACCTCACAGGAGCGGAGAGCTTCTTCTTGGCGTCCTTTTCCGCTTTGGTTTTGGCCGCCTGCCGCTCAATCATTTTGTTCCGGAGGGTTAGGCCCTCAAAGATGGCCTTTTTCGCGTCCGGCACCGTTGTCCGCTTGTCCGGAAAGTAGGGCCGCAGGTCCTCCTCATTCAGCGTCAGCTTGAGGGGCGGGGTCTCCTCCCGCTTGGTAGGGGCTACGGCGGCCTGGATTTTTTCTGTGGTCAGCGTACCGGCCCTACTCGCCTCTTTCAGCTCCTTAGCGGCGGTCCCGGAGGGGATCTTATCCTTGGGGTCCGAGCCCTTGGGCGGCTCCTCGGGCTTCTTCGCCCCGGCAGGAGTGGCGGGGACGGCAGCCTCTGCCTTGCCCTTGGGGTCCGAGCCCTTGGACAGCTCCTCGGGTTTCTTTGCCCCGGCGGGGTCGGTGGGAGCGGCGGCCTCTGCCTTGCCGTTGGGGTCCGAGCCATTGGGCGGATCCTCGGGTTTCTTCGCCCCGGCAGGAGCGGCGGGGGTGGCAGGCTCCGACTTGTACTTGGGTTCAGAACCCTTGGGTGGCTCTGCGGGTTTCTTTGCCCCGGCGGGGTCGGTGGGAACGGCAGCCTCTGCCTTGCCTTTGGATTCCGCGCCTTTGGGCGGTTCCTCGGGCTTCTTCACCTCAGCAGGGCCAGCGGGGGTAACGACCGCCTTATCCTTGGGGTCTGCGATCTGGACTGGGGCGGCGGGTTTTGGCTCCTCCACTGTCGGGGCAGGGGGCACTGAGCCGGGGACAGGGGCGCGGAACGCGCCAATCAAAGGGTTTTTCTTGGGGTCTGCCATTTGTTCAATCCTCCTATGCGTTATTTGTCAAAATCTGCCTCAATTTGAGGTAAGATTTTCAACCAAAGTCATGCTGGACCATCGCTTGATAGTGCGGGCCCATGGTCACGGGGGCGTTATATAGGGCCGTCAGCAGATAGGCCCGGATGTTGCGGACCTCCGTGGTATTGCGCCGCAGGCAGTCGAACACATATTCCAGATGCCCATAGTCCAGCGTCAGAAAGCGGCGGCGGACCTGGGCGGTTGGGATATCCTCGCCGCCAATGCGGATATAGGGCCGGGTGCTACACAGCACATCAGTCATTAGTTCCACCACGCTCTCTGCGTCCTCCCGTCCAAACTGTCGGCAAAGTGCTTGATATCCAATGTTTTCTTCCACCTCTCTGCGCTGTTCGCTTCGATCTATCCATCTGCCGGCTGGCGGGGATGGGGATGGATAGATGGATGGATCAGTATAGATAAAATCAGTTTGATTAGATTTAATATAATTTGGGTCGATTTTTGCGAGGTCAAGACCTCTGGTCTCTCTGGGGCCAGACCTAGATTTTTTCGAGGTTTGGAAGTGGGAAAAGTCCAGGTCTGCACCTTGGGCCTCTGGAGGGAGCGGCGGCTCTGGCTGTGAGGGCTCCTCCGGGATTGCTCTGGTGGTAAAACGCTTGACATAGATTTTGGTCGGCTTGCCCTGGCCCTGCTTGACGCGCTCAATGAGGCCAAAGCCCTTTTTCGTATCCAACTCCGCCAGCAGCTTCAGCGCCTTGTCATAGCAGCAGCACAGGTCCTCCCGGATTTCCTCTGCGGTGTAGTAGATATAGACCCGGCCCTGTTCGTCATACCAGCGGTTCTTTGCGGACAGGCTCATGCGGTCCAGCATGAGCCCGTACAGCAATTTGGCGTCTGTGGACAGCCCTTTGAAACGTTTGTCACGGATCAAAGGGCGGGGGATGCGGTAAAAACTGAATTGATTGCTTTCGTCGCCGTAGTAATAGTCAAAAATCATTGTTGTTTCCACAAAATTCATCTCCTCAAACAGCAAGAAAAGGCGCTGCCTCACGGCAACGCCTTTCCTTACATTTTTGCATTTTTTGACGCATTTTGTCTGATATTATATAATAATATTGTAAAAAGATAAACTTTTTGCATTTCAGCAAAGGGCGACACATTCTACTCCGGCACACCAGTAGAATGTGAGTGACATGATAGGATAGTGTGCAAATCCATATCATACGGAGGTACATCATAATGAAAGGAAACAACCCATTTGTTATTTATTCACGCAAGTCAAAGTTTACGGGGAAAGGAGAAAGTATAGAAAATCAAATCGAAATGTGCAAGCAATATATCCGTGTGCAGTTTGGAGATGATGCCGCAGATAGTGTCTTAGTTTATGAGGACGAGGGCTTTTCTGGCGGAACGCTGGAACGGCCGAAATTCAAAAAAATGATGGCAGATGCGAAAAAAATACAATTTAGGGCAATCGTTGTTTATCGGCTTGACCGTATCAGCCGCAATATCGGGGATTTTGCGAAACTGATTGAACAGTTAAAAAACATGAAAATCGACTTTATTTCGATTAAAGAGCAGTTCGATACATCATCCCCCATGGGTCGGGCTATGATGTATATTTCCTCTGTTTTCTCCCAGTTGGAACGGGAGACTATTGCGGAGCGTATCCGGGATAATATGCACGAACTGTCAAAAACCGGGCGCTGGCTGGGGGGAACGACCCCGACCGGATATACCTCTGAGAGTATTTCTCATGTAACCGTGGACGGGAAAACAAGGAAAGCCTGCAAACTAAAAATCATTCCAGATGAAATCGACCTGGTGAAAATGATTTTCGATAGGTTCCTTGCAACTGGCTCCCTAACGCGGACGGAAACGTATCTGATTCAAAATGGATATAAGACGAAAACAGGAAAAAACTTCACACGATTTGCCATCCGAGGGATTTTAACAAATCCAGTTTATATGATCGCGGATAACGACGCCTATCAGTATTTTACAGAAAACGAAGTTGATTTATTTTCAGAGCAAAGCGAATTTGATGGCTTTCATGGTATTATGGCTTATAATCGGACATTTCAGCAACCCGGAAAAGCCAATCAAATCCGGCCCATGGATGAATGGATCGTATCGGTTGGTAAACATGAGGGCGTTATCGAAGGGTGGGCTTGGGTCCAGATACAGAAAAAGCTGGAGCAAAACAAGTCCAAAAGCTACCGCAGACCTCGAAGCAATGTGGCACTCCTATCCGGCCTTTTGATTTGTGGAAACTGCAAGGAATATATGCGGCCGAAACTAACAAACAGGTATAACGCAAAGGGGGAAACAATTTACACGTATAAGTGTTCCATGAAAGAGCGCAGCAAGGCCCATGTCTGTAACATCAAGAGCTGCAATGGAAATATTCTGGACGCTGACGTGATTGAGCAGGTGAAAGCGTTAAGTGAAGATGGCTCCGACTTTATCCGCCAGATTGAACAGAGCAAGCGGGTCTTAATGGGAAATCGCGACAGCTACGATGAACAGATTTCTAAACTTGAAGCAGACATCACAGAGAACGAAAATGAGATCAAGGGACTTGTTGCTACCTTAGCAAAAGTCTCCGGCACATCTGCTGAAAGCTATATCGTAGAACAGATTGATGAACTACATAATAGAGGTGAGGGATTCAAGCGCCGTCTTGCGGAACTGAAAGAACTAACTGCCAGCCATGCGTTGGCTGACATTGAATTTGGACTATTAGCCCAGTTACTTTCCTCGTTTAAGGAAAATGTGGATGATATGATGGTGGAACAGAAACGGGCGGCTCTCCGTGTCTTTGTTAAGGAAGTGATATGGGATGGAGAAAACGCCCATGTGGTTCTGTTCGGTTCTGACTACGAATATGAGTTCCCGGAAACGCCCATCGGAATTGGAGGGATTCAGGAGGAAAAAATCGAAGAAGAAAATATGGTGGGAGGCGCTGAAAACCGGCTTTTGGAGCCGTTAGGAGAGTATAGCAAACGAGATCCTTATGTATTTTCGGGGGCAGAAAAAATTGCAGGGAGAGGTCTCTTTGTCGGATTCCATTGACATTGATAAGGAGGGAAACGCGCTTCAACTGATGGATGTGGTCGGCGTAGACGACACAATGCTGGATGATCTGCATGAACGTGACAATGCGCTGCGGCTGCGGAAGCTGGTACAGGAGCGCCTGTCTCCCCGGGAGGCCGAGATCATCCGCCTGCGTTACGGCCTGGGCGGCACCGTGCCGCTGACACAGCGGGAGGTCGCCTCCTCCTTCGGCATTTCCCGCAGCTATGTATCCCGCATTGAAAAGCGGGCCTTGGAGAAGCTGCGGGCGGAGCTGGAGGGGCCATCCGCAGCGCGGCGGGGGACACGCTGAAAATGCCTGCGGCAGCTGCCGCAGGCATCCTCTGTTCTTATGCGGCGCTCAATATCTGCGCACCACAGCCGCCACCTTGCCTAAGATCTGGGCATAGGTGCCGTCAATGGGGGAATAGGCGTCATTTTCCGGCAAAAGCCAGATATGCCCGTTCTGCCGGGAAAAGCGCTTGACCGTGGCTTCATCCTCAATCATCGCCACCACGATCTCACCGTTGTTCGCTGTCTGCTGGCGGCGCACTACCACCAGGTCGCCGGGCAGAATACCGGCGTTCAGCATAGACTCGCCCCGGACCCGCAGGGCAAAGAACTCCCCGCTTCGCCCGCCGGTGTCAAAGGTCAGATAATCCTCAATGCACTCCTCCGCCAAAATGGGGCTGCCGGCAGCCACATTGCCCACAATGGGCACTCTGTCCTCCGGCGCGGGCGGCTGCGTCAAAGTGATCGCCCGGCCCTTGCCGGCCCCCTTGGCGATGACGCCTGCCTCTTCCAGGTGCTTCAGATGGAAATGGACCGTGGAGGGAGACTTCAGCCCCACCGCTTCGCCGATCTCCCGCACCGAAGGCGGATACCCCTGTTCCCGGATACAAGACACGATATACGCATAGATCCTCTGCTGCATATTGGAAAGCTCTGCCATGACGAACCTCCTGTTCTGCCTGCGGCCCCGCAAACACGTTCTGTTGACTGATTATAACACAGGCGCGGGAAAAATGCAAACATTTGTTCCATTTTTCCTGTGGAATATTTTTATGAAATTCGTCCTGATTTTTTCAAATCCCACTTGAAAACAGATGGAAACTATGCTAACATAAGATTCTGCGAAGTGCTTTTCATGCATATAGCATGGATGAATTTTTGGAGGTTTTCCGTTATGGACGCTTTGAAACTGATTATCACCATTTTGCAGCTGCTCTGCGGCCTGTCCATTATTCTGGTCGTCTTGTTCCAGTCCGGCAAGAGCGCCGGCCTGTCCGGTGCCATCGGCGGCGTGGCCGACTCCTTCCTGGCCAAGAACAAGGCCAAGACTCTGGACGCCAAGCTGGCCCGCGCCACCAAGTGGATTGGCGCTGTGTTCCTGATCCTGACCCTGGTGCTGCTGATTCTGGGCTGATAAAAGCCTGACAGAGGAGACGCCCTTGTTGGGGCGTCTCTTTTTATCCCGCTCCGGTCCGGTACATGGTTCCCGCCTGAGGTGTCACGCCGTTGAGCCGCAGCAGCTCCTCCACCGTCACAAACCAATAGCCCTCTGCCTGCAGCGTATCCACGATCTGCAGCGCGGCGTCCACAGAGGTCGGATAGATGTCATGGAGCAGAATGATGCTGTTGGGCTTCGCGTCTTTCAACACCGCCTGCACCACCTTGGCGGTATCCCGGCTCTCCCAATCCCTGGGGTCCACCGACCACTTGACCATGGGGACTGTGATCTGCTGCTCTGTCCCCGGCGTAATCAGTCCGTAGGGCGGACGAAGCCAATATTCCCCTTCCCCCAGAAGGTTTTTTAAAAACGCCTCGCTCTTTCCCACCTCTTCCGCGATCTCCGCAGATGAGGCCCCCTCCAGGCGGACGTGGCTCCAGGTGTGGTTCCCGACCTGGTGCCCTTCCGCTTTCATGCGCCGCGCCAATTCCGGATTGGCCTGGGCCTGTTCCCCCACCAGGAAAAAGGTGGCGCAGGCCCCCCGCTCCCGCAGGCCGTCCAGCAGCCGGTCGGTGGTTCCCTGCCGGGGGCCGTCGTCAAAGGTCAGGGCGATATATTTGGTCTCCGCCGGGATCGCCGCTGTTCCGTCTGCCGGGATACTCTCACCGCCGCCAAGACACCCCAGCAGGATCAGAGCGGCAGCCAGCAAAAAAAGCAGCCGTTGTCTCCACATCCGCTTCCATCCCCTCCCCATTTTTCATGCGAACTTCTTTGCTCCCAAATCAGTATCAGGGGTAGCTTGTGCAGACAGGTGGAAAATAACGCTGCCAAAAATTTTCATCTCGCAAAAAACGCGCCGAACACCGGGTTCGGCGCGTTTTTCAGAGAAACAGAAACATCAGATTCCCCAGGACATTCAGCGCAATGATGATGAAGATGATCCAGGCGATCACCGCCAGCACACCTTTGCCGGAGGCCTTCCCCTTTTGATAAGCGGCCTGCCCGGGACGGCTGACGGCGGCTCTGGCGCTGCGCCTGACCCCCTTGGACAGCCCCGCCGCCTTCCGCTCCCGGTTTTCCTCGTGGAGCTCCGCATGGACAAAGGAGTTTTGGTGGTTTTGCTCATTGATGCCGTCCACCCGGATCACGGAGCCGTCGGCGCTGATGCGGGTATTTCTGGGCGGTTGGTTGAACGCGCCGCATTTGGGGCAAAAATCGTCCGCGTCAAAATCATAAGTCTTTCCGCATTCGTAGCAGCGAACTTTTCTCATAGAGCTTCCTCCTCTCCCGCTTACCAGGATCATAGCACATTTTTGTGGATTTGAAAAGAGCAATTAAAAAGCCCTTTGCAATGTGCCTAGGTACACATTGCAAAGGGCTTTTCTCACATTACCTGGGGCTGTGGATCACTTCACCAGCTCGATGATGGCGGTCTCCGCAGCATCGCCGCGGCGCACGCCGGTGCGGATCACGCGGGTGTAGCCGCCGTTGCGCTCTGCATAGCTGGGAGCGATCTCCTTGAACAGCTTCTTGCAGACATCCTCGCGGGTGATGAAGCTCATGGCCTGCCGGTAGGCAGCCAGGTCGCTCTTCTTGCCGAGCGTGATCATCTTCTCAGCCAGAGGCTTGATCTCCTTGGCACGGGTGACGGTGGTCTCCATCTTACCGTTGTCCAGGAAATCCGTGACCTGCTGACGCAGCATCGCCATGCGCTGGTCAGTGGTCTTGCCAAGTTTCCGAGTTCCGGGCATTTCGGGTTCCTCCTTATCAGGATTTTGGTCAGCCGGTGGGGTCCTCCCTGCCGGCGTGGAATCAGTTGTTTTCTTCGTCGGCCAGGTGCAGGCCCATCATGGCCAGCTTGTTGATGACCTCTTCCAGGGACTTGCGGCCCAGGTTGCGGACCTTCATCATCTCGTCCTCGGTCTTGGAGATCAAGTCCTCGACGGTGTTGATGTTGGCGCGCTTGAGGCAGTTGAAGCTGCGGACGGAGAGATCCAGCTCCTCAATGGTCATCTCCAGCACCTTGTCGCGCTGGGCCTCCGCCTTCTCCACCACGGTGGGCTTGCTGCCAACGTTCTCGGAGAGGTCGGTAAACAGCGTGAAGTGGTCGCACAGGATCTTGGCGCCCAGGGACACGGCGTCCCGGGCAGAGATGGTGCCGTCTGTCCAAACCTCCAGCGTCAGCTTGTCGAAGTCGCTGGAAGCGCCCACGCGGGTGGGCTCCACCGTGTAATTCACCTTGTACACAGGCGTGTAGATGGAATCCACGGCGATGGTGCCAATGATGTTCTGCTGGGGCTTGTTGCGGTCCGCGGGCACATAGCCGCGGCCATGGGACAGGGTGATCTCCATGTTGAGAGTGGCGCCGTTGTCCAGGGTGGCGATGTGCATTTCGGGGTTCAGAACCTCGACCTCACCGTCGGCCTTGATATCGCCGGCGGTGACCTCGCAGGGTCCCACCGCTTCGATATAAACTGTTTTTACAGTCTCGCAGTGCAGTTTGGTCAGGAGGCCCTTCACATTCAAAACGATCTCCGTCACATCTTCCTTGACACCGGGAATGGTGGAAAACTCATGCTGGACACCGGCGATCTTGATGGTGGTCGGCGCGGTGCCGGGCAGAGAGGAAAGCATAATGCGGCGAAGCGCATTGCCCAGGGTCGTGCCATAGCCGCGCTCCAGCGGTTCCACCACATACTTGCCGTAGGTGACGTCGCCGGGAGTTTCCGTACAGTCGATCTGGGGCTTTTCAATTTCGATCATGCAGTTACCCTCCTTCATCTTCTCATTGCGGCGATGCAAAGCCGCACGCCGCCGGCAGTTCTTATCATTATTGAGGGTATCCTCCGATTACTTGGAGTACAACTCAACGATGAGGTGCTCCTCCACGGGAACATCGATGTCCTCGCGGGCGGGAAGACGGGTCACGGTGCCCTTCAGAGCGTTCTTCTCACGCTCCATCCAGGGGGGCAGCAGGAACATGGGGGCGTCCTGGCCGACCAGGCGCTTGAAGACCTCGGAGGAACGGCTGTTCTCAGCCACCTCGATGACGTCGCCGGCCTTGACCAGGTAGGAGGGGATGTTGACCTTCTGGCCGTTGACAGTGAAGTGGGCATGGCTCACCAGCTGACGGGCCTGGCGGCGGGTCATGGCAAAGCCCATGCGGTACACAACATTGTCCAGGCGGCGCTCCACCAGGATCAGCAGGTTGTCGCCGGTCTTGCCGGGAGCCGCGGCGGCCTTCTCATAATAGTCGTGGAACTGCTTTTCCAGAATGCCATAGATGAACTTGACCTTCTGCTTCTCGTTCAGCTGAATGCCATATTCGCTCTTCTTCTTTCTCATCTGGCCGCCGGGATTGCGGTTGGTTTCCTTCTTCGCATAGCCCATGACGGCAGGAGAAATGCCCAGAGCCTTGCAGCGCTTGGCGATCGGCTGCATATTCTTAGCCATTTGCTTGTTACCTCCTCTTCAGATTAGACACGGCGGCGCTTTGGGGGACGGCAGCCATTGTGGGGGATGGGAGTGACGTCCTTGATCATGGTCACTTCCAGGCCCACGGCCTGCAGCGCCCGGATGGCGGCCTCACGGCCCTGGCCGGGTCCCTTAACGAAGACCTCCACGGTCTTCAGGCCGTGCTCCATGGCGGCGCGGGCGGCCGTCTCAGCCGCGGTCTGTGCCGCGAAGGGAGTGGACTTCTTGCTGCCGCGGAAACCCAGTCCGCCGGAGGAAGCCCAGGAAATAGCATTGCCCTGGGTATCGGTAACGGTTACCATGGTGTTGTTGAAAGAAGAACGGATATGGACCTGGCCGCGCTCAATGTTCTTCTTCTCCCGCCGACGGCGGATGACTTTCTTTGCCTGTGCCATTGCTGTTCTCCTTTCTTACTTCTTCTTATTCGCGATGGTCTTCTTGGGACCCTTGCGGGTACGGGCATTGGTCTTGCTGCGCTGGCCGC